>JAABUU010000975.1_pt1 | contig 54663 bp, 51 predicted proteins | sample 5559301 | NCBI WGS metagenome assembly JAABUU01 (sample SAMN10711884, study PRJNA513360) | rock metagenome | isolation source: Antarctica rocks | place: Antarctica: Victoria Land, Richard Nunatak white
ACCTCCTGAGCTAGACCAGGTGGGTTAGCTTGCTTATATAATATAAAACCAATAAACATACATGAATAAACCGCTAAGAGGTATTATACACGTTTATTGTAGAATAAACGGTTTTTTTCTAGCCCTACGCACAGGTATGGTGGTTTAAGCATGAATAAAGCCCCACAAATGCGGAATCTCGATTCCGCACATCACCACTTCTGTTCTGAGCTTCGCATTTTACCATGCTTCACTCCATGCATGCATGAATTCCTATCTCCTGGGCCGCGAACTCGGAACCGTTAGCCCCAAAGCCCTACAGCAGGCCGAAACCAACCGGCTTCTGCTCGCGCTACAGGCAGCGCCTGACATCAGGTTCGATGGCACTGATGCGACAACGAACTTAGCCAGCCAAAGTCATGGCGGCCAAGGTACGGAGGACGTATGGGCACATAGAGCTGGGTTGAATTGCATCACTATCGATGAACTTGAAGGGAGATACATGTTATCTGGAGGCGCCGATTCGACAGTTAAGCTCTGGGATCTTGAAAGCGCTGAGAATACGTCCAAGCGCTTCACTCATCGGCCAGTAGGAGCTGTACGAAAGTATGATACTCAGCTAATGCACTACAAACTAAGCTGAGCTTTCGCCAGATCCTCGTCATCCCATAGTTTCGGCGTTACCCACTTATCCTTTTACCCCTTTGACTCCCTTGCCTTTCTCTCTTCGTCCTATGACCACACCCTTAAGATCTATGCTACTGAAACACTGACACCTTCAGCCTCTTTCGACCTCAATTCCGTCATCTACTCTCATGCCCTCTCCCCCATTGCGGATCACCTTCTAGTGGCATGTGCAACCCAACACGCAGCGGTCCGTCTAGTCGATCTCCGATCTGGCGCAAGTGCCCATTCACTTGCGGGGCATCAAGGCGCCGTGCTTTCTGTTGCATGGAGTCCGCAAGAGGAGTATATTCTAGCCAGTGGTGGCTCCGATGGAACGCTGAGGCTTTGGGATATTCGTCGTAGCGTAGGTAGTCTGGGAGTTTTGGATCCAGAAGACTCCGTTGGGATTGGTGGAGAAGATGGACTAGGGAAGAATGCTCGCCATCGGGAGCAAGGAAAAGCGCATATCGGTGCCTGTAACGGCGTGGTCTGGACGGAAGATGGCAAATTTCTCGTCAGCGCTGGCCATGACGAACGGGTGCGTGTCTGGGATATTGGCGTTGGTGCGAACGCTCTGTCGCATTTTGGTCCGATCATCAAAAACACCCAATTTTCCACATTGTTGCCGATGCTCGCGCCTAGCGATGTGGTAGCAGGAGAGCCGAAGATCATGCTATACCCTAATGAAAAGGAGATATTGATGTTTGACCTTTTTGAGGGAACGTTGCTAAAAAGGCTTCGTGGTCCAGGTTCAGCTATCGCGCAAGCCCGTGGAAGTGCTGGACAACGCAACATTAAGAGCAGAGTGACTTCGCTAGCGTGGCGTGCAGGAAACGTAGGAATGTACTCTGCACACTCAGATGGAGTAGTCCGAGCTTGGCTCCCAAGAACTGAAGAGGAGGACGGGGCCGATGAAGACGACAAGGATGACGACAGTAGGAAGAGAAAGAGACAGGCTCTAGACAATGTTTTCAGGGACTTGACTAAACAGAGAATCACTTTCACTTAGGGATCCTCGTATACTGATCTATGTTCCACCAGTCGCAGAAGGTATGCTTGTAGTAGGAACCGAGAATTCGAGTGGTCAGAGGCCGTGGGCCTTCTCGAGTAGAGAAACCTACATTACGTTATTCTTATAACTTCGAGCGTAGTCCCGCCATCTTCGCCCTCCCGCTCAACAAGCCCTCCGGCCTCTATGCGTTTCTTCCACTTTTCAGCTTCATATCTCGCGAAGATAATTGTCATCCGGAGGATTGGTTTCCGATTCTCAGCAACTGGTGCTTCAACCAGTGATCCGTTCACAGCAGCGGGAGAAGCCGTTCCCATAGGAGAATAAGTCCATCGGCCAAAAGCCCAATTGAGAATATAGTCAGCAGTCACTTGCCCTTGGTAGACCACAGCTGCCCCTGCGTGGCCGTCGGACGATGTGGGTGGTTTCGAGGCTGAGACTATGGCCTTGATTCGATAGATCTCATCCTTCGGGGCCGAAAGTAGGAAAGTCTCCAGCGCTTCGAGGTCCACACCCTGTGGCATGGACGTCTCAGATGACAGTGTGACAGAAAGTACCTCGACTTCGTTCTTGTGGTCTAACGAATGGTCATGGACATGCTCTTTCTCAACATGCATGTCCGACTCTTGAGCCATAGTTTTCGCCAAAGCACTATCAAGCCCCAGCAATACGGCTTTTCCCACACGACCCTTATCAGATTTGACATTTGGGCTTTGCAATTCCAGGTCTCCCACTCGGTCTAGGCAATCTTCGTACATTCTTTCACTAACGTTCTCCCATTTGTTGAAGACAATTAGATCTGTATATCGTGCCTGAAGCTTCGCGGTATAGCTCGTATCATCGTAGCCTTTCCAATTTTCTACGTCGATCACCACGATGACACCATCTAATATATAGTGTCCTGACTCTCTGCCCAGTCTGTTCACCTCCATCGCCAACGTTGCTGGAAAAGCACTTCCACTGGTTTCGATGACGATGCGGTTTGGGGCAACATCCTTACGGAGTGTTTCCAATGCATCTCCAAGCTGTCCGACGAGGTTGCAACATATACAGCCATTGAGGAGTTCTTTCACACCGGAGATTGCGGAGGATGAAGCCAATTGGGAATCGATTGCTACGTCGCCAAACTCGTTCTTCAGTAGCGCGAGCTTATAGTCTTTGGGTAGCTGAGGGATCAAGTTGAGTAGCAGCGTTGTTTTTCCTGATCCTAAGAAGCCGGTGATTATAGTAATGGGGATCGATGGCATCGTAGGTATGCTCTTGGTGGGTTGGGCATTAACCCAAAGAAACAGGCCACACACTTACTGTACTCTGGTGGTTTTCTTAACGATTGCCCCACTAAAGTAGGTTAAACACCCCACTATTTTCGGGTCTCTTCTGCACCTGCGCTCTGCTGCTAGCTAAGGTACTTACTTTACCTCGAGCAACATCTTTTTATCCAATGATGTAGATTGACGGACTATCATAGGCTCACACAGCTCCAATGCAAAGCTTTCATGGTCCTGTAGGGATCGGATCCTGATAATAGTGAATGGTAAATCCTGAATCCGTGATACCGTTTCTACGTCACTCCCCGCCCGGCACTCACCATTCGTAGACGAACCTCTGGCACTTCAATAGGTATCTTCAACCTCAGTCTTGAAGTCCCCAACAGCAGATCATAAAGTTAGTAATACTATTTCTTTGCAGGGTGTTACTTGCTGATCGCCTGTGAAATTCAGTCTCAGAACCAAACCTCGCTCAGTACGAAAGCCGGACCAATAATGGATTCTCTAAAGAACGCGGTTGGCATGGGAGACAACAAGGAGACCCAACCAAATCAGCAGTCTCAAGGTGGTGGCTTCCTAGGTGGTATTGGAGACAAAATCAACTCAGCTGCGGGAGGAGGTAAAGAGAGTGAGAAAAACGAGGATTACCTCGACAAAGGTATCTGAAATCCGAATTGGGTATCCAGACTGGCAAAAGGTTACTGACGAAGTTACCGCTATCAAGGAGTAGACATGGTTCAACAATATGGTATGGGCCAGGGAGACCAGAGCAACGAGTCGGCAGTCGAGCAAGCAAAGGACGAGCAGATTTCAGACTTCATCCGTAGCCAGTATAAGAGTAAGGCGGGGGGCGATTTCCCTATCCCGGACAAGGAAAAATGAGTCCGCGAGGGAGAGATTGCCCACTTGATAGGATCAGTAGGGTGGGCGGAGGGCGCCCATATGTCCTCCGCTCGAGGTGGCTGGGAACTAGATGTATTGCTCTAAGCTGGTAGCAATAAGCTAAATTTACATCAATCACCACGGGAGTCAAACTTTAGTACCAAAACAAGTAACAGCCTCACACCGTTGCGAATAATCACCCCTTTCACTTCAGGATTGTCTAAGTCAACAACTAGCCACATCGGTTACTTACAGTAAGAAAGTATAAGCAACAACTCGGCTCGGGTGACAAAACGCGGCATGAAGGGATGCAAAAAGAGACATATGGAATGAGACAATCCTGATATGTAGATCACCGCTTATCACGGGAATCAGCCCGACTATTCGATTGGTCATTGTTTACTGACTTCCACCTGCTCCTAGAGAAGTCAGGCTCTGCCTGGCTCATTATATTCACAACATTGCCCGCCAGCCTCCATGCGTAGGGGTTTCAAGCCCTAAATGATAAGCAACTTGTGAGAGACAACCAAAACCGAAAAAACAGTCTTTCTCCCCTTTGGCATTGGTAGCTAAGCGCGAGTCAGCAGGAGGACTTTGATCTTACGATGAGGGAGTAGTCGCAAACTCACCAACGTACCAGGGCAGCCCAAAACTACCCTCGGCAAGGGCTTCGTCAGTATTTGCCGAAAGGAGTTTCTTGATCTCATCGGTTTTACTCTGAGTTGGAACTGTCAGTTTCACAGCAGTATCATTCTATACGAGTGTCTCAACTTGCCTTTGCTAGAATCTCATTTGCACCCTTCTCCCCAAAGATTTTCGTTAAAATCGGAAGTTGGCTGTCCGGTGTATGGATCTCTTTATGCTCCGCGAACGAGCTATGGAACAGGGCATCGATGGTGTCTGCTAGTCGCTCTGGATGTAGAAGAGTTATAGCACACAACGCTCTTTGTGTCTGAACTCCTGTTAAGCAAGACCCTAAGCTGCTGTTGATGGTGCTTACCGATAAGCTAAGCGCAGGAAAGCCTGGCGGCCGTTCTACCGTCATTGGTATATTGAACAAGCGCGCATAACGACGGCGCTCAATATCAACATATTCTCCCTTCTCTGTACTGGTTAGTAGGCGGCTAATGAAGATTAATAGACGGGGAAACCCCTATTTACTTTTGATCTTTATGGGGGGAGTGTTTCCACTAGCCACTACGATACCTCCCAAGAAAACAGGGATAAAGTTAACTTCGCATTGCTTGAACACTGGTGATGTCTGTTAGATGAAGTTTCGATTAGCCTTTTCTCAAGGCTTCGTAGCAACCAGGAGGAAGAAGACGCTTTGTAGACAGGACAGCAAATCACAAAACGGCATCCCTTTGCAGAAAACGTTGCAGGCTTGCAGTATTGTGTGCAATTACTGTGACCTGAACTAGTGATCGGATAGCGAGGCTTCAATGGAATGTATAGGGAAGAGCAAGGTAAGGTAAGAGAGGAACAGAGATACTCGGGACACCTCGTAGTGCTTGAGTTGCTGAAAAGATATGGCCTTTAAGGATCAATTGCTTACCCTGATCACATGGAAGGCCAGATACACAAATGGGCTGACTGTATCAACATACAATGTGAGCTTTGGCTTTGCCATGGCCTTGAATTATTTGAAGATGACCATTAGATGGCTGAAAATTGTAGAGTAAGACCGGAGGGTGATCTGAGTTTGTCGATACCGTACCACGCGTACCTTAGTGATTCCCCTCACCCCATCGCCATCAACAAGCCGAGGTCAGCATTGAGCCGTAAATTTAGGGCTGAAGGTTTCCAGGGTTGAAGGCATTCCTTGACGTTCAAATCATTGATATACGGTTGCCAAACCACCAGCGTTCTGTCTCTTTTCTTAGATTTCACGGATGTAATCATATGGTTAAGCTTAGCCCATAAGCTGATGCCGCTCATGCCCGCGGTATTTGTCAATGGAGAAAAGAAAAGGGGTACAGTAGCCCGTTGACCTCGTTCGCATTTTAGCGGCGATCAGCAATCAGAAGCTAAGATGTTTTCGAACACTCGAGTGGCTTGCCTGAACATTTTGCAGCTCCACCATCGTTCATTATTGTTACATGCAAAGGCTCAAGATAGTTGCTGAACGCTCTTTGTCCTAATTGCTTGTGTGTTTGGCTTTGTCTGACGCGGATTGTTATTGCAATCGATCGACCTGCAGGCGCCGCTTTCGCTCCGCCAACCACAACATGACTGCTACCCTGAGCAAGCGCCATCAGGCGCGAAACGAAAGGGCTCTACAGGAGCTTATCAAATTACCTGGAAATGACAGATGTGCGGACTGTCAGGCCAGGAATCCAGGTATATCTAGAAGTCCCTGGTTCGCAAGCAAAATGGAACTGACTCATGTTCCTTAGGATGGGCCAGCTGGAGTGTAAGCAATAATTGATTCTGGAGGACGGGGGGTCTAGTAGGCTGGGAGCGGTGCACGAGTTCAGTGACTGATAGCGAACCTGAAATCTAGCTGGGAATTTTCTTGTGCATGCGATGCGCTTCCCTCCATCGCAAACTCGGCACCCACATATCGAAGGTCAAGTCGCTGAGTATGGATACCTGGTCAAATGATCAAGTTGATGTCAGTCATTCGAAGCCGATTCGATGCGACTACTGACAGCGACCTCAGAGCATGAAGCGCAATGGCAACATCAATTCAAACCGCACCTACAATCCGCAGAACGCTAAGCCCCATATTCCTCTGGATGTGGATGAAGTCGACGCAGTCCTGGAGCGATTTATAAGACAAAAGTACGATCAGCAAGCCTTCTCTAGCGGTACTGTCCGCCCTGCGGCCCGCCATGAGACAGGCAGTACACGCAGCTCCGAGGACCAGCCACCGCCTCTTCCTCCGAAACCTACAAGGCGTTTCGGCTTTGGTTTGCGTGCGGTCTCCTCGACTCTTCCATTATCGAGGACTTCGCAGATCTCCCCCCCAGAATCTCCGAACGGTCGCAACGGTTATGGTCGGCCTCCATCGCCGATTCGTATAAACAAACAGTCGAGAATCTTTGGCGCAAGCGTGGGAGGTGCAACTGGAGATAACATGGATTCAAAGCTGGCTACATTGAGGGACATGGGGTTCCCGGACGAGAAGCGAAATACGAACATTTTGAAAGGCTTAGGCGGAAATCTTGAACGTGCGATTGAGTCCCTTGTCAGACTAGGGGAAGGTAGTGCGCCCGCTTCAACGTCGCGGACGTCGATACCAGCCAGAAATGTTGCCGTTAGCCAGCCGTTAAACCTAGGCCTGAATACCTCACGCGCTGTACCGCAATCACAATCTGCAGCACAGCCTACTCCGCTTTCTCAAGGCACCTTTCAAGGACAGCCGAATAGCCAGGACACAGTCGAGCCAAATGACCAGGTGTCTCAAGTTCTCAGTCCTTCAAACCCATTTCAACCCCAGTCATATAATCCGTTCCAAACGTCAAATCCGCAGTCGACTACCTATTCTCTGGATCGTGCCTTTGAGAGCATGCAAGTTTCTCAACCGCTTTTCCCTAATGCCACAGGAGGCTATCCCAGCCAGCAGCAACAGATACAGGACGCGAGACTACAGCAGTCTATGACCCCTCCAGTCCCTCAGCCTCCACAGCATTACTATCAATCTAATCCATATATACAACAGAACCAGGCGCCAGCGGGCAGCTACAATCCATTTCTCCACAATGCGCAGCAAATACAGTCAAACTCGTTCATCTCGTATCCATTTACGGCGCAGCAGCAAACCGCCATACCATCATACAATCCCTTCTTACACTCGCCATCCATGACTCAATCACCAACCAGCGAGTACCCTTTCCAAACACCTCAAGCTCACATTCAAGGGCAGCCAACTCAGCAGCAGCCGCTACCTGGTCATTTTATGGGTTTTCAGGGGCAACAGCAGTCAGATCCCTACATGGTCCAACATCAACCACCCATCAACTCGGGCCAACCTCAGTTACAGCAGTTTCAAATGTCCAATCAACCTCCACCTCAGCCCCTTCTACCACAGCAGACAGGACGCTTTGACAAGTCAAGCATACTAGATTTGTATAATTACCCTCATTTAGCTCCCCCTCCTCTACCCACAAACTCGCACGAGCCCGTCTCGTCGCCACAACCGCTGATGGCTGGACAATCTTCCAATGGTCCGCCAGTCCAACAGCAGCGAAGTGTCACAATGCCTGCAGCGCTATTATCTGGGAGCAGAAACCCTTTCAACCCTGCCGCACCTAATTCGCAAGTAGGGGCAGGACCTCTAGCGGTCAATGGAGTGGGCATAAGCAGACATGTTAGCCAGGAAAGTGTAGATATAGGGGGTTTCCAGAACGGGCGACACAGTCCCGATGCTTTTGCAAGTCTCAGTGCAAGAATTGTACGATAAAAGATTATTGTTTGGAATTATCTATTGTATAGCCATAGCCATTTACTCCAGATATGAGTATAGAAGATTCAAACAATCGCTCGCCATGATTCCTCTGAGCCTGAACGCTACATATTCCTACCAACTATTCGACTAGGTAGTTGGCCTACATTGCATTACATATCTGAACAAATTAATATTTATAGAGATCGCGTTGTCGCGTGGTCCGAGGGCGCGTCAAGCTCTTACTTCTAATACTCTCTAGGCAATTCGCACATCTAACTTACACACGTTCAATCATGGCGGTAGCCGACGTTGACGATCTACTGCAGCCTCCTTCGTAAGCTCTCCTCTGCGATCTCCAATTGAAGGTCTTGTGCTCACCGTGTCCAAGAGATCAAGAGTACCCCACCATAGAGCGAATTCCCTCACACTATAACCCTTTACACAGCTTCGAACTCGCCAAAGGGGACCAGAAGCATTATCAGCAACAGTATGTGGATATGTACTTCTTGCGGTTGGCGAAGCTCAAGCCTGCGGTGGAGGAAATCGCCAAAGAAGCCTGGCAAGACTTCCAGGTATATCCCGCCCCACATCGAAAGGAAATGTACCTACGTCAAGTCTAAATATGTTAGATAGCCGGTGAAACTGTACGCCAAGTCGATCGCGTGTTAGACGTACGGCAAGGTGATCTTTGTTGGGTTGCGGGAACAGTATATATGGAGATGCCTCTGAAACCTAATATTCTGGATGACATCTCGAAAGATGTATGTTTATGCTCAGCGCTTTGGCTTACAGCCATCCTTGGCATGTTGTGTAATGACCACTGATTGGCTCTGCAGCACTGGATATCTGCTCCTCCTCCCCGAGAGAAATACGTCTCTCCCTCCGGACAAGACCAGATTATGCTCGAGGACGAATCAGGGCGCCTGCGTCTCATTGGGACCCCTCTGCATACTTCAATGCTAGTGACAGGCTGTATAATAGCTGTCATGGGCACTGAGAACGCAAATGGTGATTTCGAGATCGTCGATCTGAAAGTGCCAGATCTGCCTCGGCAACCGCAGAGATGGGAACGAGATGATACTTCGGCTCAAGCTGTGAACGGTAATGGAAAGATTAAGACAAACGAGCACCTCAAGCGAATTGAAGGGGGAAAAGTAGCAATGGTTAGTGGACTAGATATCAGTGGGGAAGTAGCAGATACACTTTCAATGGACCTCCTCATGGAATTCTTATTGGGCGAAGCGTGTGTTCCTTCGATACAGAAGGATGTGGGGAGAATCTCTCGACTTTTCATCGTCGGCAACTCGATCACAGAAGGGACTCCCTTGGATGCTCGAGACGAGCTCCCAGACAAAAGGGCCAGCAAGAAATACGGATACGATGCATCAGCCTACAATCCTGCACCAACTGCCCACCTCGATGAGTTCCTCGCCACTCTCCTCCCTTCGATTCCAATCACACTCCTTCCCGGCGAAAGCGATCCTGCCAATGTCTCCCTACCACAGCAGCCTATTCATCCAGCAATGTTCCCACGTAGCAGAGCATATGCCGCTACTCCCGGATCTGATGAGCAGGGGTGGTTCGATAGTGTTACCAATCCATGGGAAGGTGATATCGACGGATGGAGAATGAATGGGACAGGAGGACAGCCTGTTGATGACATCTTCAAGTACATAGAAGGTGACGAGCGGCTTGAGATAATGGAAAACCTTCTACGGTGGAGATGTTTAGCTCCGACAGCACCGGATACGTTATGTGAGTTCTCTAGGCCGCAAGTGCTTTGGATACATCATTTGAAGACAGCCCAGGAAAAGTTTGAGACGCTAATACTAGTTCGGTTGCACAGGGTGTTATCCATTTCAAGAGAAAGACCAGTTTGTCATCGAGGAGTGTCCGCACGTCTACTTTGTAGGCAATCAACCACGGTTCGAGACCACAGTCATTGGAGGTCCTGCGGGCCAGGTTGTACGGTTAATTGCTGTGCCCAAATTCAAGGAAACGGGAGAGCTGGTGCTGCTTGACACGGATACCCTAGAAGTGGAGATTGTGAAATTTGATATTCTTGATGGAAGTCGTGATAACGCATCCTAGTAGAAAGAGCTGATTAGGCTGCTCATTGTGGTCTAGAGAGGTTGGGACGTGAATCATTGAAAAAGCTGACCTTATTCTAGAGCTCAAGGTGCGATCGCTGCAGGACGAACCTAGGGAAGTCATTGAAGGGCTGACTTCTCCAAAATACTCCTCACAAAAACAATCGGCCCATCAGATGAAGAATCGTATCTCATTTATCCCAACTGTCGCTAACACGCAGTATCTAGGAGACCACCAACAACTATTCGCCCTCTGAATGGTGGACGCCTACGACAAGATCAATATCTCTGGCTCTCACGGGTTATTCGCCTCCGATGAAGGATGCTCAAAACTTGAATCATAGGAGTCCAATGTTCAAGTGGAGCAGTACCGTCGCAAATTACACCAAGCATGAGTATAGCATCTTCCAGTGCTCTCAGTTCTCCTTTTAGTTTGTCGAACCTTTTGTCTTGCAACAACCTATTCTCAGCTGTAAATGAAGCGATGGAGAAATTAGGCTCTAGCTACTCTATGTTTCGTTTTTCGATGTAAATCTATTATGTACCCTTCGGATTCTTTCGAATGTCCACGCTGGCCATCTTTCTGGCTCTCGTTTGCTTCCCCACCACGTATTGGTATTGATTAGGATTTGAGCCGCACGCTTCCAAGGTACAACTTGTCTACGCTTATCCGACATGTTCTTGCGACTTGCGCAAATACCGTCTGAGGGGTCCCCGTGAAATTCATCCGAGGGAATCAACCTGAAATCGCAAGCCAATGACCAAACAAGGCGCAAAAACAAAAACGTCAGAACAAATTTTGCAGTTCTTGCTAAAAGTCAAAGATCTTCGAGGCCCCAGAATCAAGATGATCTTTTCACACCACTATATTGGTCTTTTTTTTCTCATAGCAAGCCCTTTAGCTCGATCATCCTATATTCCTCGGTCGAGTAATCCGAACCACCTACAGACCTTCTTGTCGCCAGTTGTCATTAACAATCTGAAGGCCAGTAATGCCTCAGCGTATACTTGTCACGTACAGCCTACATTTGATCAATTACAACGGCAGCCCATAAAGACGACTGATTGCAACTTTGTCATCACATCGATGCTCCGTCAGGTGGACCTAACAATCAAACAATCAAAGACCACCGTTGCCGGTAGCGCTCATACCAAGACGTGGGCGTATGGCACATGTGCTATTGCGCTGGGGACGACGAAGGGCGGAACAGAAAACTTCAATATGATTGATATTTTGCGCCAAGTAGCTCATCTCGTCGTTTCATGTTCTGGCCAAAAGACTAACTTCCTCGGCGGAACTCTGCCTGTATCTCATGAATCCCATTCTTACGTGGAGGTCTTCTATCAGCAGGTTGACTCTTCTATTCCTGAAGACATTTCACCAGAAAATGATTCCCTTTCTGAAGCTATCCCTTCGAGGCTGTCAAAACGGAGCTCCCCAACTGGAGCTACCCCTTCTACCATGATGCTTGACACTCCTTTCAACGCCAAATGTTTTGGCAACGGTCCAACAATACCTAGCCACTTCCGCCCTTTCTTCGAAGCCGACTGCAACATCCTCATGCGGCGTCTTCTCGCCGAACCCAACGCTATGATACCTCAAGAATACACCACAGTACAAGCGGCCCGTCATTGGACAGCCCGCACGTGCAGGATCTCTTTCGAGACAAGACTGGACCACCATTTCTTTTGCCGGGCACTTTATTCGCTATCAGATATTGTGCATGTAGTGCACATGATTATTGATGGATGTAGGCGGTTTGGCCCGCCGCATTTGGGGGGGACCAGAGATGCGAGGGAGGGAAGTGCGTTTAGGATTGGAGTTTGGGGGAGTCGGCTCTACGGTCCGGCTCTGAATCTTACGAGAGAGAATTAAACATCACTACTGGTGGTCTCTTGATTGCAGAGTACCTTTTCTGTCGACGAACTTTATCCATGGATTCGATTCATACATGGTTTGGAAGCCTTACGAGAGAACTACTTTCGACGAAAGCCAGGCTCTCTGGGTGGAAACAGAACATGGACAGTTCGAAGATCTTACGCATCTTATAAGCCAGCACATGTGTTCCGCGGACTTCGAATCACGGACGACCACTCGCTCCATAGAACCATCTGTTTCGGCTACATCATGTTCACAGCATCCTACGCAGCGACGACATCGCCATAGCTCTCACGCTGATCCGCCTTCAGCAACAATGCGCTTCGAAGCAGAGCATCCACAGCAAGCCGCTCGGGAGGTGTGGTCCGTGTGCATACAACACATAAAATCCATGTTCATATACACTTCGTTCATACATCCATATATACATTCATATATACACCCATATATGCATCCCTATATACATCCCCATATACATCCCTATACATTCACATAATAGTTCAAACCCACACTACTACAACCCCACTCATTAGTCACATCTTCATACCTCTCCCCATCATAGTACAAACAAAACGATTCATCAATAGCATATATCGAAACTATCATCACCGACAACTAAACCATAGACCTTGTATATCCCACCAACGAGCCCCAATCCGGATGAATCAAACTGTAATCCTGCTCGAAAAGGACTCACTACCCAAACATCTCTGCAAGAATCAGAAAATCGCTGTCATCATCTCGCAGCACCTCAACGCTCCATCCTCTACATGTCCTCTGAATATTCCCATCCCTTTCTCATAGCCAAACCCATTCAACAAATACTAGCGAGCAAAACACAGGAACAAGCAGTGATGTGTGTACGCAAGGAATGAAACGACTACCATTATACCTTTTATATACTGCAGTTATATAGAGAGAGTACAAGCCCCCAACCAAAGAATTTACTATCTACCTAGCTTGAAAACACCACTCCCCTCTCCACATCTCTCAAATCCCTCTACCCGCAGAACTAATACCCCGTCTCACCCTAAACCCCCCCCCAAGTCTCAATCACCTTATCAACCTTGCGTTTCCCAAAAAAGGCAAGTGGTTGTTTAGAGTCACGCTGGTCTGTCTGTAAGAGGTCACGCAGTATGATGAGCGTGCTTGTATGAGGCTGGCTGGCGTTGTCGATGTTCAAGATGTTGGAGATTTTGTTAGGGGCATGTGCTGAGATGATAGGTGATTCAGGCTACTAGGGATGGGTTATTACGGGCTATCGGGTTGGGGATTTTGAAGGGGAATGAGGGGAGGTGGGGAAGGGTACGTTTGTGATGGGTGTTATGGGATTGCAATGGTCATCGAGACAGGAACTTCATGTAAGGAGATGAAATGTATGCATCCTACAGTACAACAATATCCCAGCCTCCCAGCTTGCCACGGAACCCCCAGAAAACCAACCGCCTCCACACCGCCTATCCCCCAAGCATGTCCTCACATCCATAGTCCGCCTTCAACAGCTTCTCCAAAGACAGGTCTGAAAGATGGAGCCCCCACCTTCCCTATTACGAACAACACCAAGACCCATTATCCAACTATGGTAACAGTAGGAGGATAAGGTTCTTAGGATGCTGAGGAGGGAGGCAAGGGGCTTTTCGCTCTTGCGCGTAGCTTGTGATCTGCCAACAATGGGGGTAGTGTTGGAGACGTTGTGTGTTCTGTTCGGTAGCGCTTCGTTGGGGGGGGGAGGTGGGTGGAGATTGGGCTTTGAGACGTGTTTGTTTGAGTTCATGGGGGACGGAGTGGGGTTTTGTTCTTCGAGTCTTAGTTGCTGTAGTCGGGCCCTTTATTTGAAGTAGACGAGCTAATTGTAGCAATCTATGAATATTATAAGGTTTGTAGATGCGTCAAGGAGGTTCATAGGTGAGTCTTTGACTGCACCTTCCTATGTCAACAAAACAGGACTCACTGGAGCCATAATATCTCTTCTTCCCAGTTCGACGAAGGGTTGCTGCAATCTTGACCATGACGGGCGTTTTTGCCAGATTATTGAACCTCTCTAAGCCAGAAGCTGAGCGTGCAGGTAAAGATATCAAATAAGTCTCGGTTTACCGAACCGGGGAAAAGAAAGTTAGCTGAAAGAACATGCAATAGTCAGCAGCCGCAAAGGCCTTGTGCTTTGCGCCAGCGCTATGCAAGATCCCAATCCGCTCAGCCAGAGTAGAATATACAGTTCATAGTCGCTTTGGCAAGGACCGTTGGCGCGTTAAGTCAATCGTCACTTGCATCAGTTCCACTTCCTGTTTTAGTTGGCTCGACGATGTCCAGCTCTTTGACGTCCCATCCGTCCAATCCGTTGACCCAAGGCTTTTTCTCTCCAAGTACTGCAAGATTTGCCACACCTGCTCCTCTAAGCAGAAAGTGATAAACGGCTCCCTTAATATGAGCATTTGTCGTGCCTAGCAACAATTCTCTCCTTTTTTGCTCCATTTCCTGATCAATCCCATGCAAGAACCTTGTCATCCCCTCCTCACTCACACTTTCTGGCGCATCAAGCCCCTGGAAAACACTTAATTTGGCCTCCTCAAGATCCTGGTGCGTCCACTCCTTGTCGTAAGCCCAGCGACCTGTCTGCTGCATTATTTTGATGGTGTTTAGTGGATTCGGATCTCGGTAGCTGTAAAAGCCGAAAACTCCACTCAGACTGCGGGCATACGCTCCGCCTCCATAAGCACCACCTTTCTCGCGTATTTCATGGTGTAGATATTTGTGCGTAAGTAATTGAGCAAGAATTTGCGCTGCTGCATTCTCGCTATGAACATAGCGTTTAGTTGGGAAGGCGAGTGCAGAATAGTACACTTGATAGGGAAGAGGAAAGAACGTTTGCGTACGGAAGCCGTACGACCGAAAATATGTCTGGGGGTTAACAGAATACATTTGATTGAGGAAACCTTGGTACTGATCAAACACAATCGACTTCGGATTGTGACTCAACCAAGACAGACTCGATGAGGATAGACCCGAGAGAAATTTCTGGAGCGCGGCCTCATTTCCGGAGACGGATTCCTGCCCACACGTAATGGCCGTCCGGAGTTTTGAAGAATTCGATATTGCGAATCGCTGGATATCTTTGAGCTTCGAAATGACATCTCCGAGGCCTTCCGACGTCGAGCGGCCTGCGAGTGCAGCTATTCTCTGAACTTGTGTCAAACCCCCAGTTTCTTCAGCATGAAGACTGTGAAGTCTTAAACCTGCCTCTGCATAACGACGGACGTATGAATGGCCAGAACTCGCCACGGCATTTAGAGCACCGCTTGCATCACTCTGGAGCAGCTGCCTAATCTTGTTCTCTGCTTCAATACCATCGAAGTTTGTTTCTTGCAAAAGCACCCTAAGAAGCTCATACATGGCAGGGACATTGCTGTCCAAAGCATATCCTGAGAACGACAAGCCTTCGGTAGCAACCCTTGTGTCAATTGGTGATGTTGTTGAACAGTAAGACAGACTAATACCGCCTGTCTTCAATTTGATAAGGTCTTCCAACTCCTCCATCGTCTTGTCTTTTGTACCAAGTCGCATAATGGCATCTGTGAATAGCGGAACCAGCGCTCGGTGTTCTGATGGGAGGCCTTTAAAAGAGTGGATGGCACGAAAGTAAGTTAGTCCATTGGTACTAGCTTCGCGCCATTGGATCTTGACATCACCAAGGCTTGAATCTCGTACGACTTTCTTCTGCTGTTGCCGCGGAATGTCCTTAACATGAACTGTAGGCAGACAGCTTAAATCTTGATCTTTTGCGGTTTCCTGGGCTTCCAGCAACTCGAGTTCACGCGCCACAAGTTGCTTATGGGCCTCCTCTTCCCCACCCGCTCTATCAGAACATTGACTTATTTTGTTCGCTAAGCGTGTCGCCTCGTCAGTAGAAAGCTCGTCTCCATAAGTTTCAGAAGGTTCCATGGTGAATGTCATGTGGTGATCGTTGAGGAGATATGTCTCCAGCAAGCCCTCAAGATACCCTTGTCGTGCAAAGTTTTCCTTGAAAGCCTTGATAGTGTCGTCCCATGCAAGTGCATCAAATGGATCCACACCATTGAACCAACCAGGTTGCAGACGTTGCATGAGACCCATTCCAAAGTTAGCTGTCTTATGCTTTAAGCCAAGCTCAAGCTGGTGAAGCAGTCCATCAACCTTGCCTTTCTCAAAGCCTTTGTCACGAACCTGGGACAATGTGGCCTTTATTGCATCTTTGACCTTTGGAACGTCAGCCTCTCTAACACCATTGAGACCGACCGAGAAGATCCCGATCTTTCCAGCGTTATCATATCCAGTGTTTGGACTCCAATCTGGGCCTAAGCCAGCTTCGATAAGGCCCCGATAGAGAGGTGAACCATAGCCATCAAGCAAGAGCGAGGAAAGTACTCGTAGAGCAAAGCTTTCCACAATATTTGAAGTATCTCCCATAAGCCAGGACGTAGATGTCTTGTATTGCATGTCCCTATCTACAAGAGGATCCATAGGGCCCTTAATGGTGTATTCGAGGGGTCCGTCGTGCAGAGATATGGGTACCTTGATAGCTTTATCGGCACTGATCTTAGTAAAATCCCCTAATTGTCGCGAGACCTCTTGGAGATGATCTAGAAGTGGCATGTCTCCATAGCTGAAAAATTTAGCATTGCTTGGATGGTAATTTTTTGCGTGAAAGTCCTTTAGGTTCTTATAAGTGAGGTCAGTCATCTTCCGAGGATCTCCACCTGAGTCGTGAATAGCAGGGAAGATATGGCCTTGGAATTTGATGTAATACAGATAACTCGCATCGGACATTTGACCCTTCATTTCATTATACACCACACCTTTGAATACCAACTTTTCTTCTGCGCTACCTTCAGTACCGCCGCTGGCAACAGCTGAAGGATTCTCCGGGCCAATCCTCCATCCCTCTTGTGTGAAGTCATTCTCTTTGAGCAGAGGATGCAGGGTTGCATCCAAGTAGACAGACATAAGGTTTTTGAAGTCTTTCGCATTCGTGGTCGCAAACGGGTAAGAGGTGTGATCTGACGAAGTGAAGGCATTCATAAAATTTGAAAGGGAGCGAGGGAGCATTTTGAAGAAAGGATCACGGATAGGGTACCTGTCAAATGTTCAGTCTACACCGGGGCCACACTTTTGCTATCTGAGTACTTCTCACTCCCACACAGGGTAGTATGCTCGAGTATATGGGGTACGCCAGTGTCATCTGGAGGATTGGTTTTGAAGCCAACGGAAAAAACGTTGTTTTTGTCATCTCTTGCAACGTGCAGATATTCGGCCCCGGTTTTGTCATGCTGCAAATGGAAGGCTTTCAGTTGAAGCTCCGGGACTTCCTTCACGCGCTCCAACGTGAAGCCATGGTAGGTTCCTCCGGGTTGAAGAAAACTGTCTTGCTCCTGGAGGTCGGGTTCCCCGGCAAGTTCAGTAATTGTAGCCAACCCTCGTCGCGGGAAAGAGGGCAAAAATTGCCTGCAACTCTGCTGGGCAAGTGTCGCAGACCTGCTTTGATGGACAATTGGGCACCTTGAGGCGACGCGAAACATGGTATATGAGATTGGAGGCTTGGCCTCTGTGCTGGTTCAAATGCGAGCTAGATAAAAACCTTCAAGCTGTCGACTCGACAGGCATAAAAGTCCTATGTAGATACCTCGCAGGCCTCGGCCAATCTAAGGGTCTCTTGGCATGGTTGGTTAGTCAGCCATCTGCAAATGTTGCATCAATCACAACCCTGCAACTCATTGAGTGGTGATACAGCATCGATAAAGTCACTCTCTCATCCCTTCTGAAGTATTTTATACACATCCCCTATTACTATCGTCCATAACATACACCAACCACGCAATCCGCTTGCCTTACGTAACCGAGGTTGGGAGGCGCCGACTGACCAACACCCACTCACGCTTGCACTCATCCTCCTCGCAATCTTCCTTTACTCGGTCGATGCACTTGGGGGCATACCACACACTACTGGACAAGTTATAGTCAGTCTCCGACTCATGTACCATACGTAGGACGCCAAATAGTAAAGCAAACATATCTAAAAAGAGGAAGGGAAATACTGGGAGAAAGTTCTTAAATCACTACCTAGGACTGAGGATCTCTTATTTATACACATGCTATCGAAGACCGGGTTTTCAGAAGAAGTTGTTGCTGGACGGTGTACCTAAATAATCTGGTTGCTCGACATTTGGCTTGACACTGTAACGTCAGTCATGGCGGGAGTTGCTACTCAGCCCCCCACAAGTCACGCGAGCTCTCGTACATCTCCAGGAACAATTGGGAATACTGCTCTGGACTACATTAATGGCCATGGCGCCCTCTCAAAATCCCCAGTGTCGAACATGGCTCCAGCAGCTCCGGCAACAAAGAAAGGCAAAGGTAAAAAGGCTGCTGATCCCAACGAGACAGGCAAGCTGCTCGCTGCAAAGATCAACCAGTTGGAGCTCGACGCGGCCGGAGACAAGGAGCAAGAAGCTGAGATTGGTTGGTATTTTCCTAAAACCCTATATACGAGCAAGAGCATGTACTTGCCGTCTTCAAAAAGCATGATCTGCCACCAGACATGATTGCTAGGGATCTAGACCCTACGCTTCAAATAGCAAGGCAACCTGGACAAGCTATAGCTGATCCTTCATGTACCCTGCTTGCTTCCACCGCAAGCCGATCTTTGATGTATCATATCAGCAGTACAGACCAACATCAAGCAGCATAGGCTGACAATAATGCCCCCTGGGCCTCTTATCAATTTAGAGCGCGAAGTCAAAAAAGCAACGAGAGACTTAACCAACCTTTTAACTGGTATGGAAACCCCACTTTCACGCCTTGAGGCAGTGCAGAAGAAATACACCGAGCTTTTGGCAGATATGAAACGGTTGGATCGGGAGAATGTGAAGAGTAAAAAGCGTGCAGACCAGCTGCAAAAAGAAAAGGACCAAGGGCGTATTGAGCTTAGTAAGACCGTTACCATGAGAGAAAAACTGGAAAAGATTTGCCGTGAGCTTCAACGTGAGAATAAGAAATTAAAAGTATGTTACGCTTCGCTAGTGATGTTGTTAGCCTCGAGGGTTTGCTCACTGACTCCTAATTTTGACATGCAGGATGAACACAAGAAATTGGAGGATAGTGAAAAGAAAAGTCGCGAAAGCCTAGGCGAGCGCATTGAGGGCATACTCTGGGACGTCGATGAAGTCATGGAGCAGAAGGAGAACCCCGAAAGTCAAAAACTTAACATGGAGATGGACGACTTGTATGGCCCATCGTGTGAAGTGGTCAATGAACCATCGCGTTATTAACAAATTACAGATTCCGACAAAAGTTCAAGTCTTTCATTGATCAGTACGAACTCCGCGAGCTTCATTTCCAATCACTTATGCGAACCAAGGAATGCGAGGTGCAGTACAATGTCGCAAGGTTTGAACAACAGCGAAAGCTTGCCGAGAACGAGACGACAAGATCACGTACACTCAGCGCCCAAGTCTCCACCTTTTCTCAGACCGAAACCGAGCTTAGAAGTCAGCTTAACATCTATGTGGAGAAATTCAAACAGGCAAGCTTAATCTTATTATTTCATGACACTCAAAAATCTTCGTCTCATCATCCATCAGCGTTCATGCCAATCACCGCTACCTGGCTGATCGTCCTTTTTCTCCATGATCTTGGATTGTAATTTCCTTACCTTAGCTATCCTTAATCACCGGCTCCCATGTCTAATTTTTTCCGATATTTGCAGGTAGAGGATACTCTAAACAACTCCAACGATCTCTTCCTTACTTTCCGAAAGGAGATGGAGGAGATGTCCAAGAAGACAAAGCGACTAGAAAAGGAGAATCTGAACCTTACTCGAAAGCATGATCTCACAAATCGAAATATCCTGGAAATGGCAGAAGAGCGGACTCGTGTCAATAAGGAAATGGAAGCCCTGCGCAAGAAGAACACTACCTTAGAAAGTGTCATCCGCCACATGCAAGACCAAGGGCGGGCTCCTGCGCCAGGAAACGCCCTTGAAGGCGATGGAGAGGGCACAGAAAGTGACTACGAGGAGGAGGACGACTATGATGAGGAAGGTAGCGAAGAAGGTGAGTATGATGATGATACAGAGGAGGAAGCCTTGCAAGCTCAGGTTGGGCACCCTCCTACTTTCGGTCCAGTGCCTCCACCCCCACCCTCAGGTCATGCGCAGGTCAACGGGAAGGTCAATGGCGAGGTCAATGGTGTGAAAGCTTCGTATTGACATGGGATCTGCGAAGTGTTCCGTTCAAGGGCTTATTAGAGGGAGATCAATCCGCAACGCGTCCCACTCGCTCAGACATAATAGCTGGAGAGCGGCAGACAACGAGCAATCAGGCATTTCTAGAAAGGCATCCCATCAGTGTGCAAGCTTTCACTTGTAACCCATGGTTACTCGGTCTCACAAGTCTCATTCTCTACCGAACCCTCATCTTTTGACCCAATTTTCCACTTACAGCATAGCCTCTGCTTAGACTCACTTCTATGTATCTAGCTCCACGCTCTTAGAAGTTATACATCAGGTCTTGTTCCCAACCTGTACCTGATGGCTTCCTTCACCGTGATGTCTTCCTGGGTATTGGCAGCGACTCCGCTTCCCCAAAATTCTAATTCTCTGCAGCCAGTTCTTGTGGACACGCGCTGCTGATTCGAGGCTGCACCATCAGGGTTTGGAGGTTGCAAATATCAGGAACCGCAAACAGATCTCTGGATTCAATTTAGCGTCATCGCAGATTTGCGGCTAATCTCGGCCCCACTTCTAGCCCAGATGTTGGATCCCCCCACCATCTTTCACGTTCGCCCTTCCAAGACTCCCCTCCTCTCCTCCCTCTCCTCCCAAATCCTCCGAACCCCATTCTAAGAGCCCCCTCCTTCACTCGCGGCCACCCCCAGCTACTACTATGCCCCCTACTGCCCCCATCACCACCCCTCTAACAACCCTCCTCTCGATACGTCATCCCATCCTACTAGCCGGCATGGCGCACACCTCCACCGCCTCCCTCGCTTCCGCTGTCTCCAACGCCGGCGGCCTTGGCACCATCGGCGGTCTAGGCTACACCCCCCAGCAACTCCGCACCATGATCCACGACCTCAAATCCTCCCTCTCGCGCCCAGACCTACCCTTCGGCGTCGACCTCGCGCTGCCGCTGGTCGGCGAGGGTGCGCGCAAAACGAACCATGATTACACAAAGGGGAGGCTGGATGAGCTGATCGAGGTGATTGTGGAGGGGAAGACGAAGCTGTTCGTGTGCGCTGTGGGGGTGCCGCCGGAGAGGGTGGTGCGGAGGTTGCATGAGGGGGGCGTGCTGGTGATGAACATGGTTGGCGCGGTGCGTCACGCTGTGAAAGCGTTCGATGCGGGCGTCGATATCGTATGCGCTCAGGGCGGGGAGGGAGGGGGTCATACGGGCGATGTTGCGGGCAATATCCTCGTGCCCGCTTGTGCGGATGTTGCGCGACGGTACCGGCCCCCCATGCTTGGCGGTAGAGAAGGCATGGTCGTCGCTGCAGGCGGTATCTGGGACGGCCGAGGACTAGCTGCCGCACTGATGATGGGCGCGGTGGGGGTCTGGGTAGGCACGCGCTTCGTAGCTTGCGTAGAAGCCGGCTGTAGCGAGCAGCATAAGCAGGCGGTCGTAACTGCCGGGTGGGGGGATACGGTGAGGACGCTTGTGGTTAGTGGGAGGCCATTGCGCGTGCGGCGGAATGGGTATATTGAGGGATGGGAGAAAAGGGAGGAGGAGTTGAAGACATTGTGTGAGAGCGGGGTGGTGCCGATGGAGAGGGATTTCGAGGAGGACAGGGAGGTGGATATGCCGTTTTTGATGGGGCAGGTCGCGGCGGTTATTGGGGAGGTCAAGAGTGCGCGGGAGATTGTGGAGGGGATGGTCGGGGAGGCGGTGGAGGTGATGAGGATGGGGGTGGGGTTTGTGGGGGGTGAGAGGGATAGTAAATTATAGTTGGATCTATGTGTTTCATGGAAGTCGCGGATGTGTGTAAACGTCGACTGGAGTTGTGCGAGAGATGCGGGAGCTTCGAACAGGATCAGTCAAGCCCTTGACATTTCTTTTTGACAAGCCGCTATCATTGCGAGGGAGGTGGTAAAGCAGTGGTTGGATGAAGAAAATTCTTATAGTCAGAAACTCAGATTTGTAGTGCGTTTTTGCACGTATCCGCAGCCGAGGTCGGCCTGATATAGATTGGATGCACGCTCGAGGGCCCCAAATGATCATCTGACACATTCTTGTTCTCCATTCGTATGCCAGATGAAGCTTTTTTTTGCTTTATTTCATACATGTAGCATATCCCCGTCAAAGGTATCATCCAGCTCCTGCAATCCCACCCCTCGCACTCCCTTCCTGCCCACTGTCCCATCCTCAACTATCCCCTCAAGCCACCCTCTTCCCCTTCTTGTTTTTCTTCGGCACATCGTTGATCGTAAGACCTGCAAGCACAGTCCCAATTAGCCTAATGTCCTCCCATGAACTACTATTCCCAGCTCATATATCCTTCCAAAATTTCCGTACTCGATGCTCCATTTCCGCGCCCAGCCAGTTCAAAGATGCAAGCAGGGTGAAAACATACTGGGAGGCAAGCTCTGCTTCAACTTATCCGCCTTATCCGAATCCTTCAGCACCAGCGTGTACAAGAACCGATGACATCGGACTTTGAACTTGATCTGCTGGGATTTGCGGTTGCGCTTTATGCGTGCAGCTGCGCATCAAACACTTTAGTAAATAGCCTTTCTTTCAAAGGAAGAGAGAGAGAGGCGCGGCGACGTACATGAAGCATCCTTCCTCCTGCAAATCTCGATGAATTGCTTGATGTCTGAGACCTCCCTAGGCATGATGGGCGAAGGGTGCGGTGGATGGGGGGGGTAAGGGATTGGGGTTGCGTCTTCGTGGATATTTTAAAGATTGGCTGATTTTTGAGGTGTGGGTTAAGCGAGGACAAAGAACCCTTAGCGGCGGGAGATTGAGCCACGTGGCTTAGCCGCGCGCTCTAGGCTACCCTTTGGAGAAGAGGTTCGTAAATTCCGGACATATTGATTTACAGGGGCCTTGTAAGATTCTAGAGGAGCAAGCTTCACTTGATCGAGTCTCGACCTGCGAGAGCCAGGAATACTACTTTGTCAAAAATCGCCAGAAACCCACAATTCAAAATGCCTACGCCACTTGATAGAGCTATGCAATCGAGGGTAAGTAAGCTCCTTTAGAGATCTAGGAATACGTAGTTAACATGGACCAGAACGCTGTCCTGGGTATGGGCCTTTTCAGTATAGCTCTCCGTTGCCATTTTCTTACTATATGCCAGGATTCGCGGGTCTCGTCACTGCAGTCGCTGCCTGGAGTATCTGGGGCGGCGACATGTTTCCGGCAGGAAAAGATCCTGTTGGCGGTGAGCTGAATTCTATCTTCTTGGATACTCAGCAGCTGACGAGACTTTTGACCAGATCCTGATAAATGGGCGGATTCTGAATTAAAGCGTTGGCTTGATGTGGTTAGGGATTACTTTCGTATCTAATATGCTATATTGCAGTTGTTTGTTAAAGTGAGATAGCTGATGCTGTTTCATGTGGGCAAGAGGGGACTCCTGCCTAGTGGGAAAGCTTCAAGGGAGGAACTTGTAGAGCGTGTTAGAGCGAACCTAAGGTCGCCAGCAAGGGCGTTATAAGAGGATGAGAAACAGTGCGTACGGAGCGAATTGCCCATTTACGAAGGCGTTTGGAGCGGAGAAGGCCATCTGCATGATGAAGGGTTTGGAAAACAGGATTGAATCTAATTATGTCAAGACAGTGGTTATTTGACAGGATAGGCCCATTGCATAAATCACTGCTCGATCTTGAAATGCTTTTGTGTCGTCATGAGATACATCGAATTTGCCGCGTGCTGACGTAGAAGTAAAGAAAGATGGCCCGCATTCGGCCATTAATAAAGGCATGCTGATGCATCCCAAAAGCGAAAGTAACAGTGAAGGTTCACCGGCGGTCTGAAAGACGATCCATTCAGCGTTTGGAACAAGTCCGTCGGCATCACGAGAAAGCCAATCAGGTGTCAGGAAGAAGATCCATCAACCAGCCGGCACAAATCTTATTCAGTGTCATGGACAGGTCCATCCGCATTAGGAACAAGCCCATCAGCGACCCGGAAGATATGTCACTCGGCATCAGGAACAGGTCCATCCGCGTCGGAAACATGTACATGAGCTATCCGAAAGGAGTACCAATAGGCATCAGGATAAATCCATCAGCCATTAAGCACTTAGCCTGTTGCCAGTGACACCGAATGCCAGTCGTGACGTGGAAAATAAACCATCTATGCAATAACCACCTAGGAAAAGAAAATCGCTCTGTCAATCAGAAATCCTGCTCATAAGACAAACACCACATCGAAGCGTCTTATTGAATGCCGCCGCTAATGGTGCATGCTGCTCTTGAGCCTACGCTGCTCTTGCTACTTCTCCGGTTAGTCTCGTAGTCACCTGGAATCACATCGGAAAACTCACGAGCTGAGCGTATGCCCCATAGTTCTCATCGTCAATTGCACGCTCTAAGTGCTCCTTGTAGCCGAGAAGGTCGGCCCACTCATCCTCTAGTTTTCGCTATTTCATCTGTTAATGATGCACTTGTCTTCAATCAAAGTTGATACTTACGGCTTCATCCTCGGTACGACGTAACTCTGCCTCATGTTTGAGACGAGCTTCATCACGAACACGTTCCAGATCCGCCAGCTGGGCTCGAAGACTCTCGATGTCGTTCTTACGACGCTTCATTGCCTTGGTAGTAGGAGTTCCGTCGGCAGCTCCAGGGTTCGCGCGCTTACGCTTACGCTGACTCCCAGGTTCGTCGAGAGGGGCGATATCAGGGAGTGCTGTGTCAGCCATCAACATGTTCGGCGCAGGACGTGGTAGTCCAGGTTGATGAGGTTGAGAAGAGTAATGATCTCCATCATGGTCCATAGCCATAGAGTTGTTGTCTTGAGTTATAAGTTAGTGCTCAGGAGTGGTTGAGAGAGTGTGGTAATCACCATTATCGGCTTCTTGTGACTGGCCAACAAACAAGGGGTCTTCGACGTCCGGCATCTCAGCGGCGGGGACAGCGGTAGAGCCATCTTTGAGAAGGATTGGGAGACCCATTACGGGGTTCATGAGTCCGGCGCTACGCAAGACGTCTGTGATCCACAGGTCGTTACCACATGCTTATTTAATGCTAGAAGTCGGTTTTGTTTACCTGCATCACGGTACATGAACTTGAACACAGCCCATGCTGCCTTGCCTGGTCGTGGTCGACCCCACTTATTACGCAAAGTCTTACGCAGAGACTCGAGGACTCTCTCGTCACCAGAAAGCCTATAAAGATTTAGTTCATCTATCGCACAGGTAGGTGTATGGGCCAGGAATTACTTGATATGGTGGGTCGGGTCGATATTCATGGTGCCAGGTGCAAGAGGTAGATCTCTCCACGTTTCGACGTCATCTGGCAACGCTGCAGAATGTTTGTAGGTGAAGTCTTCTTCAACCTTGGAGATATGGACCTCGATCGTCCCAACAGTGGTATTGTTTTCGGGATGGAATGAAACTTATAATTGTAAGTAAACACCGCGCCAACACAGTCAAGTATGCTTCTTACTCGGTCCCAGCCTAGCGCTCCTCATCGGGCTTCGGTGCAAAGATCTCACAGACTTGAAGATACCCTCTTCGAATTCAATGTGTGACTCTCGTAGCTTCGCTTTCTGACCGATGGTAGAGACCCAAGTGTTACGAAGTACACCATCGACAATCAAATCGACTTGGAAAATAAACGAGGTCATCTCCAGGTCGCATTGAATGGTGAGTTCTTGACCAGACACGACTGGGATCCAACATTGTACATTTGTGTCCTGACCCGACACCTGGTACTCACCACAGACGGCCTTGTCAGCAAGGACTCTCACCTCAGCAGAGCAGCCCGAAGGAGGGTCGTAGCACCGCATTGTTCTTGTTGATGATTTAGATATGTGGTAAGAGCAGTTGCAATTTTCGGATAAACGCGTTGATCTGTTGTTGAGCCTCTGGGTTCTCGGAGCTGATTGCAAGAATTTCTTTGAGTACGTCGATATGAGCTGGAGCCTTGTTAGAATTTTAGTCGAAGAGCTTTGCAAGGTACAAAATTTTGCAAGGAGATGTGAACGAGGTGGAGGTTTGGAAAGTGGATTTTGTAGCTCAAGCGACTGATTCTTAAAGTGCCGTGTTACATAAGTTCATGTGAATTGCAGATTAAATTAAAGGATTTGTGACGTATTGGGTGATCTTGAGGCTCCGGTGTTGACAACACCATGAGAAGTGACTGTATCCTTACCTTTGATTTAGCGCGTTCAAATATTAATCAGACCACAATCAGGCGCGTCCAGGAGCAAATGTGAGTACACTGACTGTTGGAACAAGGTTGACCTTGTGTTGCTACGACCTAGAATGCCCGAGTGCTTCAAGATACAATTTTGGTTGGCCTCATTCTGTGATATCGACTAGATCGCCATTAAGCATCCCCAGGATTGAACCAGAATCGCCAGACCAATGGATAACATGAGTACTGCAAGAGCCTCTGGCCTGAAGGACATAAGACAACCAGAATTCGGGCAGAGCATGCTGAAAGACTCTCCTAAAACATTTGCTTTCTGCGAGTCTGCCTCAAAATCTTCGTGTTACTGAAGATACGCCTAAGTAGAACCAGAAAGAAAAGATTCAGGTGATGGGGCACCAAAAAGGCAGAAAATTGGCGTCAAATAGACTGAAATTCAATTAGAAGGACCTGCAAGGACTCAGATGTTTGCAGAGCTCTATCGGCTGACCATTTCCCGTATTCAATAGCCAGCAGGCTCCATAGGATAATGCAGTAATGGAACGGCCAGTTACACTGTGAGACAAATATCAGTAGGCTCTCACGCTCCATTGCAAAGCTGTGATCGCTAGCCCTTGCGAACTTTCGGGTCTCAAGGATCGTCTACCTCTTTTCCGACACCATTATTCGGGAGCTTGACAGCAACACTAATTTTGTTTCATTGCATCCAATAATGAAGGGAGAAAGTGGACTCTGTGCTCAGATGGGTTCCTGTACCTAAAACACTTGAGCAAAACGGTCAATCAATAAGCCGTAGAAGTAGCTTTACTTACTATAAAAGGCACAGTTCATAGCTCGAACGTTTAACAGGCTAGTTCAGATCTTCCCTTGAAGAACAGGTGATACAGCGTGTTTTCATGCCATGAAGTGCGACAACAACAATGTATGACGTTCAATTAACGTCACACCACAAGTCTGAAGGTTTGGCTCTGAATCAACCATCCCTTTCGGTTCTTACCCTTATTGCCTGCTACAACGGCAGGGTTGGGGATTAAAACGAACGTTTCGTTAAATCCATTCAACTTGGCTCCTCGAGACTCTCCAAACTTGACGTAGCCACTGACGGAAACTAATATTGACATGTTCTTGCCAGACGTGCTAACGCCACTTTGGGTGTTGTTTGCAACATAGTTGGGATTTATGACTTGGCAATCGTAGCACTGTACTTGGTATTTCGCTGGGGGCATCTGCTTCTCAAACATCGTCTGCATCGCCACTGCGTCTGGTATGCTATTGCCATTGAAGACAATTATCGGTAGCGATTTCCCATCAGGCATGGTTGCCTGGGCCATGTAGAAAGATGCTATCGAAGCTCGGGCAGACTGTAATGCTGTGTAATATGTCTCAACAAGCTCTTGTGCAGCTATGTTGCAACAATTAGGTCAAAACGTATAATCGATAATCAGGGAGGTTTTCGGAATATTTAGAAAGGCAAACCTTCTGTGGAGACCTTCACTGGGTCATCTGCTTGAGGGGCAGTCATATTCAAGATCCTGTGGGTTTGATACCGCTTCCTGGCAACCAGAAAGTGTTATTAGCAGGTCGACTGAGATTTCATATAGATTGCCGTTCGCATTGGACTGGACCGCAGGACCTCGGGTTCAAAAAGCACGTCGTGACAAGCGCGCAGCAGCCCTGTAAGGCGAAAGAGCTTGGGCCACATCTTAATCTATCTCCAGCTTTTGTTCGGTCTCTTGGCGACAGCACATGGTACTTGATATATGAACCATGAGACCGCGATTGACAAATAGAATCAGTCGTATTTCTGCTGTATCTTCCAGTGGATGGGTCTGCAGTACATGCCGTACTAAAGGCATCTTTCGGCGGCAATACTCAGTTCCGCAAGCGTCGAGCCCCAGAAAGCCCTATTATATCACCTCTCCTATCTTCTATGTCAATGCTGGTAGACTATGATATACTCTCTTCCCGCAACGTGGTACTAACGTGATCCCAGCGCCACACATAGGTCACCTATATACCCTAGTCCTAACAGACATTCTCAAGCGATGGCAGGTTCTTCGGGGAAGGAAAGCTATATTATGTACGGGTACCGATGAGCATGGCATGAAAGTAGGCCAGCAGTAACATAATTATATACAGTACATTGACGTTGCTTTCTGTTTAGATCCAGCAGGCAGCATTGAAGGCTGGGCAAGATGTGCGCTCCTTTTGCGATGAGAATTATAAGTCGTTCGAAGTAGGACGAAATTTCACGAGAATCTCCATCATTATGGCTGACGAAGCCTAGACGCTAGCTCAGCGGGCAGAAATCGATCGAGACCATTTTATACGGACGTCAGAGCCAGATCACAGGTTTGCAGTGCAACATTTCTGGGTTAGTCAGGAGGATCGTACCCAAGTTACGGTTTCAGCAGCTGACGATAACGAAGCTCATGCTGCGGCACCACGGATACATTTATGAGAAGAAGCATGAAGGCTGGTATTCTGTTAGCGACGAGACATTTTATCCAGCGTCGGCCGTACATTTCGCGCTCGACCCTTCCACTGGTAGGAAATTCATGGTAAGATTTAGGGTGTGAGGGTTTTTAGAAAATAGCTCAAATCTGTTTAGGCGTCGATAGAGACTGGCAAGGAAGTAGAGTGGACTTCAGAAAAAAACTATCACTTCCGCATGTCAGCTTTCAAAGACCGACTTCTGAAATTCTATGAAAATAACCCTCAGTTCGTCATCCCTGCTACACGAATGAGAGACGTTCTTCAACAGGTCACTGCGAATCTCGAAGATCTCTCCATTTCTCGGCCCGTGGAAAGGTTAAGATGGGGCGTCCCAGTACCAGACGACGAATCCCAAACCATCTACGTTTGGCTTGATGCTCTAATCAATTACCTCACAAAATCAAATTACCCCTTTCAAATCCCGGGTCGAGAAGATGCTGCAGGCTGGCCTGCAGACTGCCATGTCATTGGCAAAGACATAGTCCGGTATGACCAGTCCCCATCCAATATCATACACGCTAACCATGCTAAGCTTCCACTGCATCTATTGGCCTGCATTCCTCATGGCTCTCGACCTGCCTTTACCCCGCCAAATCCTCACCCACGCCCACTGGACCCTCGGCCGCGAGAAAATGTCAAAGTCCACCGGCAACGTCGTCAACCCGTTCTTCGCCCTCGATCGCTTCGGCGTCGATACTATGCGGTACTATCTCGCACACGACGGCGGCATCAGAGACGATGCCGACTATGACAATTCCTACATTATCGAGCGTTATAAGAAGGGCCTGCACGGCGGGCTAGGGAATCTTGTTAGCCGGATCACGCGTGGCAAAGGATGGAATGTCCGGCGAGCGGTGCAAGAAGGGCTCGTACAAAGCGATTCTACTCTGGCGATGTCGCTGAAGGAACATCTTCAAGATCTCCCTGACGCTGTTGCGACTAAGATGGAGGAGTTAGACCCTGGGGCGGCTTTACATTTGATCATGGACACGGTTTACAAGGTTTGAACTAGCGTTCCTTTTGTACATTCGTACACATCGCTAATCACGACTGGCAGATAAACACATACACCCAACAATCCCATCCGTGGGACTACGTGGACCCCCCTCAGCCTGACAAAGTCGACCCCATCATCTTCCTCTGCGCCGAATCGATCCGTATCTGCGGCATCCTACTGCAGCCATACATGCCGTCCAAGATGAAGATCTTGCTGGATATGCTTGGCGTGAAAAACGATGCCAGGGGGTTTATAGACACAAAGTTTGGGGCAGACGGGTTGTACGGGAAGAGTTTTATTGACGTGGGGAGGGGGCAGCAGGGGGTGCTTTTCCCACCGTTGAGGAGTCATTTCTAGGGTGTGGTAATAGTCTCGTGTGAACTTGGGCTGCTAATGTGCATTGTACGATATGCAGTTATATTAGAATAAAGAGCCAGATGGCGGTATTTCATGACCATTTGTCTCCTTGTTTTACCACTCCCTGTTTTTAACACCGTCTAATGCGACCTCCCATCCCCATAATCACGCCTTCACCATACTAATCGAAGTAAAGAGTCCTAAACCTCATCTCAAAGCCTCTATCTATCGTCATGGGCTTCGGATAATTTCCTATCTCGCTGGTCCAAGAAGAGCGTTGGCCGTTGGCATCTGGTTTTCGAGAGATATTGAGGGTTTGGGTAATTGCGTGGTTTTGACCAAAGGGTCTTGCGAGGAGAAAGGGCTAGGGGGCGTTATTTGTGATTTTTCGTTGAGGAGGAACTGCTGGATTTGGTCGATGCATGGATATAGATGCAGGCTTCGAGGGTTTTAAAATGGTGATGTTGGGGAATTGATATATCTCTTAGTGGAGCTATGGATTGTCTCTTTTTCTATCTTGGACTCCCACTGGTACAAATTATGCATGTACTACTACGGGTAGGTCAATATCCTTCCAGTAAATATCCGTTGTATGCTAAAATTAAATTTATCCGAAAAACGCCGTGTAAACATTACGAGTTTTCCAAAAGCAAAGGAAAATATATCTAGAGATGCCTCCCTCCTGAAAATGATTCGTGCCGCCCACCACTTCTCGTCCCTGTCCAGGGGCGAGGATACTCTAATAGGGATAATATTCGTAAAGCGAATTACAATCTAGATTGTATCAGCATCAATATGACTCTAAATAAGCGGAGCTTGTATTCTCATACCCATTCGCACGTTTCGCATCCGTCTCCATTAACGATTTTATGATCTCTAGCAATATCGCCCATGGAGGGCGGGACTGCGTTTCCGATCTGTCTCCTCTTTGCTGTCCAATTCCCAGAAAACTCATAATCGTCTCCAACTTCACGAGTTGTGAACCCCCTTTTGCCACTGGGATGGTAGCCGGCTTGACGGGTAAGAATTGTCTTACGAAGTGGAGATTTCGCATTCCATTTCTTTCTCGGGAAACCTCCTTGATTCCTTTGTGGATGTTGGTTGTCAGAAGCTCCCGCGCAGATGTTCTCAAACGCTTCAGCCACAGACTTGAAAGGCTCCATCTCAGCTGCCTCGCAAATGGAGCGCTCGGCGTGCGTTTGTGGTGGGAAATGTGGTAACTTCTCCCCGGGACTAGTGGTTAGTCACAGTACATTAGCCACCAAGTCCAACTCATGACTCGCTTCAGGAGGCGGTTTAGTCAACTCACCGGGATGCAATCACGAACAGACGTTGTCTCAATTGTGGCAGGCAAAGTTCTGCGAAGTGGACAATCTTCCACCGGATGCTATAGCCTAGTGAAGTGAATGAATCAACCACTGTACCGATAGTTTCGGCATGCCGAAAATCCAGAAGTCCTGGTACCGTCTCAAAAGTTACAATTCTTGGTCTAACCTTCTCTAATATGGGCTTTGTCGAGTGAAGGGTCTCCTTGACCATCTCGTCCGTTGGGCCTTTACCCTTTGTAGCTTGAGCAACGGACCAAGGAGGGCATGGCGGAGACAGATGAAGAAAGTCGACCATCAATTGTCCTTCGGGATCTGGTAGCAACATGAAATCGTAGTGACTCAGACAGTAAGTCTGCATACCTAGCTTATCGAAATTCAAGCGGTAGGCCCCAATAGCTTCGCTGTCGTTGTCGAATGCCCATTTGAGTTGAAGTCCGGCATCAACGGCTGCACGAGACATCCCACCCGCTCCGCAGAAAGCGTCACCGAACGTGTAGGTTTGTTGCTTCTTACTTGCCGCGTATTTCAGTCGCTCAGCCGTAACACGAAAATAGTAGCGAGAGTCTTTCGAGCGTTGTATCGACTCGTCCTCGGTCTCAGAAGCCGCTGGCTTATCTGTCTCAACCCCTGGTTCCGCTATAAGGGATCTCTCGACGCATGGTACAGTGGTCCAATCTGCGCAACTTGGCAAGTTCGGCTCGCCTCTTTGCAGGATAGCAAGGTACTTCCATCTGCATACAGGACTTTGGTGAACGTTCTTAACATCAGACATTCGAGCTGTCACAAGAAATCGATTGGGATCTTCGTCGCCCTCAAAGGCTTCACAGATCCAAGCCACCTCATTAGGTGGCCTTCCAGGTAGCCACTGCCTCGAATAATCGTTAGTTTCACTCGACAACTCTGGAAGGCGCTTGTAGAAGTCTCCAGTTATGAAAGCCGAGCGTTTCGAAGCATTCCAATGAATAAAGCTGATCGTCATAAAGCTGCCGTTGAAGAGCTCAATAAAAAGGCCGGGTTCAAGCACTGTACCGACACGAAGTTGGGTATCGGATTTTGAAATTTGACCCAATTTCCGGGTCGGTCTTGAAGCCCCCAGTCAGCGGGAAGCCGGTCAGGCAGGTACTTGTGGGTATGGATGAATCCTATATCGATGTAAGCCTAACAATATCATCGATCGTACGCAAGAAAACCCTACTATCAGAGAGACTGTGCCTTGAACCGTATAGCTTGGATCCAATCTAGACCTTTCTGCATCAGCCTTTGCGTCCCTTGCACTAACGTACCCAGCATTCTTTCTGTAATTGAAGTAGGAAGGGCCCGTGAAGGCTCGTGACTTGAGGTATTCTTCAGAGCTCCATTCACGATGCTTCTTAAAGATGCAGTCCCTTGAGTTTAGGTAACAGTAGCCGCAAGGTGCACGTCCTTCGCATTCTAAATTATTGGTTTGGCATTCTAGACATGTTGTCCTGGCTGGACACATCTCAGTCCCGCTCTAGTTCAGCTCGTATGAGCTAAAGATTTGAGATCGACTGTTGAAAGCAGTCTCTGTAGGAGTGTATGTTGAGTGCGTTATGATATCTGAGTTTCTGTTGGGGCTGATATCAAGTGCGTGAAGATGTTTATATGTATAATAGAAGGTACAAACTAACATGGCGAGACACTGACTACGGCGACGAAGAAGAAGGAACAATCTTGAACTCATGGGACCTCATGAAATGTGACACGCAAGGGTGTAAAAATTGTGTCATTGGGGTTAAAAACGCTGGATTCTGAATGAAATTGCGGCATATTCAGTGTTTCGGTTTTGTGTCAGGGTTTGAAAAGCACAGCAGAGAACTGTATAGCAAAGAACTGTATAGCAAGAAATTGTACGAGAAATTTTTCCTGTCTCTCGCAGAAGGTATCGCGCTTAACAAAGGGGTATGAACTGGATGTTTCGAAGACACGCATTCATCATGTTGAAGGAACAAGGTATCTGAGGGACACTAGAAAGTTAGAAAGGACTTAGGAGTCGGCGAATGTACTATGAAAGCTGTGGTAGTACTGGTTCAAAAGGATGGAGACTGTTTGGCCCCAGAACAACCGCATTGGCTTGTGGTTAGATGTCAGAGAGCTGATGCTTGAGACCATAACCCTTCTGCAAATGCTTTCCATTAATCTCTGTCTCCATACATAATCCTAAGGTTGAAAAGTATGAAGAAGCCACGCTCCCAAATTTCCGGGGTATTCGTAGAGGTCTGACCTAAGGGTAGGCCGCCTTCTAGTAAGCACAAAAGATATTTACAAGTTAGTAGCACAGGAAAAGGTCAAAAGTGCTGACAATGCAATTTGCGGCACTTTTCGCCAAATGACAGATTTTGTATCTTCGAAGGTATACGGACAAAGGCGGCGATGAAACTCTCATAAGCGGAATATTGCATCACTCAGTGTGTAGCCTGGTAGTCCGATTAAATAATGCTCCTCCTTGGTAGATACACCCACCGGATCTGTTCTATTCATGTAAAGCGACCTTTCGAGGAGTTCTATACTCTAGACGTGGCACATTATTTTCTGTCGGCGGTAGTCAGTGTTGAGTAGGCTCGTATTATCTGATACTATCTATTTCTCTGTGTCCAATCGTAGAGTCGTGAACTTTGGTAGCAAATCGAGCGCAACTTCAACTTCAGGAGAGGACGCGAGATAACGCGCCTTTCTAAATAAAGCCTAGCTCATATCTCTGTAAAGAGCAAACTCGCGCCTCATTCGCTTTGTCTTTCCTTTGCAATGATCACTGCTTTGTCTCGTTTCATATCTTCCATGTGCGCCGATTCAGTGACTGTCATTGTGCCCGGCTGGAATGCGTCATGGACTATCACGGTAATCATAAGTGTCCTGGCCTACATGGCTCTCGTTTCAAAGCTACGATACCGAAGGGCAGCAAATCTGCAAACAAAGTACAACCTCACAACAAGATCATCGTTCCGCACGATGAGCACTGATAATGCACAATTGATCTTGAAAGACCTCACGGAACTCGAATTCCCGAAGATATTCGGCTTCTCTATCATCTTTGCGCTCTTTAAGGGAGGTAACGTGCTTTCTTTGTCAGTGGCCTGAATACAACAGTGTGATAGCTTTTGACCATAGCAACTTACCTTCCGAGTTCAGACGTATGGCATCCCAAGTGTGTCCTCTCTTCTTGTCGCCACTGGGCAGCTCGCCAGTCCTGAGACTGCATCGAGGCGTACTGCGGACACTGGTGTGCTCTTGCTTGAATTTGCACTCAACAAACCTTCGTCCGAAAGGACAATTGATTCAATAGCCCGCATGAATTACTTGCACAGCCGTTATCAAAAGTCTGGCAAGATTACGGACTCTGACCTCCTGTACACCTTGAGCCTCTTCGCGCTAGAGCCAGGCAGATGGGTGGAGAGGTATGAATGGCGGAGCTTAACAGATATGGAGCTTTGTGCTTGTGGTACATTTTGGAAGAGCATGGGCGACGCGATGATGATTCCATATACAGATCTTCCTTCCTCTAAGACAGGATGGCAAGACGGCCTCCATTGGCTTGAAGAAATTCGGGAGTGGAGTTTGACATATGAGAACAGCCATATGGTCCCAGCTATCACCAACAAACAACTAGCAGAGTCTCATCTTGATGTTTTGTTTTTCAACCTATCAGAAACCTACATCAACATTGGTAAAAGATTTGTCACTGTCCTCTTGGGTGAGAGGCTAAGAAAGGCGATGATGTAAATCCAGATGCATGAAGGCATTCTAGCCATAGAGAATTAAGCTAATAGAGCCACGAAGGTTTCCCAAGCCACCTACCATTTACTACGAAGTACTCAACGCGGCTCTTGGATTCCGAAAGTTGCTCCTACGACACTTTTTTCTTCCCCGGCCAGAGTTCATGCGAAAACAATACATTCCTTCCAAAGCCAACAGCAAGACAGGCCGTTTCAACTCTGTTGAGTATCTATCGTATCCATGGTACGTTAAGCCATCCTTGAACAGACGCTGGGGTCCACGGGCATGGATCACTAGGCTGCTGGGTCGTAAGCTACCCGGTGATGACGGAAATAAGTATGCGCCTGAGGGCTATAAATTCACCGACATTGGCCCTCAAGCTTTGAAGGGTAAAGGTATTGAAGACATGGATGTAACGCGCACAAGGCTCACCAACCAGAGAAGAGGAGGCTGTCCCTTTACTGCCTAGTATAATCATATATTTAAGATTGATACTGCAGTTGCTAGAACATGGTCGTTACTGTTCATGGATTCGACATTCCAGCGTTGCTCAACTACGGCTTAGAAGCCGGGTATAGCGGTAACTTCTAGAGCAACTCGATAGCAGTCACAGGCTAAGGTGGGTCGTAAATGATGAAACTTATGGCAAGATGCATTTCAGAGTTTACAACTCGGGTTCGAAGCCGGATGTTACTCAGGTCCAATGTGTTTCGCCAATCAACGTCGCAGGCGCCTGTAAGCGCCCTGATCCTGTTTAGGGTTCTGGCAGTTTGATATAGCCACTTCTCAGCCTTGCACTTCCATCTCTTATAATCTCGCTACTTCTCAAGTTTTCCTCACAGTACAACAGAAGTCTTCAACATTAGAGCAGGTGTTATTCATCAAACGTCGTTGCCAGTTCTACACTTGGAATTCATGATTCTGTCAACGAACACTTCTGTTCTTCCGACACCCACAATCTTATCCTACAGTTCTAGCACTCTTACCCCGAGCAAACGCGGCTGGGTGAACCAACCAGATGGGCGTGGAACCTTTGACATAATATGGAGCTGTCTTGCGACGCTCCTCATCTGCGTCTGGGTGATGTTACATCTCAATGTTCCCGCGAAGGAAGATACTACTTGGACGTTGTTCCTGCGGAAAATACGGTGGCTGGGTCTTACTATTCTTGCACCCGAACTTCTCATGTTATTTGCAAGCGGGCAATGGGCCTCCGCAAAGCGATCCGTTACCGAAATGGGTGAGCTGGGCTATGGCAAGTGGTCATTGGTACACGCCTTTTACGCTGATAGTGGAGGATTCCTACTTTGCGCTCGCGACACTATACCTTTCCCGGTTACCGCAAAACAGATCTATTACCTCGTTCACAAGAAATACACACAAATGCCGGCAATCACGAGAGAGGAGATCTGGGACAAGAGCAAAGCTGACAAGTTTGCAAAGACAATTGCAGGCCTGCAAGCGGGTTGGCTTGTCGCCCAGGTTATAGCTCGAGCACTACAGCAATTGCCCATTACTCTCCTAGAGTTGTCGACTGTGGCTCTAATCACTTGTACAGGTGCAACGTTTTTCTTCTGGTTCCATAAGCCACTCAACGTTGACACCCCTACTACACTATATTTGGATTTGAGCATGGCAGAAGTGCTTGTACTCGCAGGAGACGAAGCTTCCACCCCCTTCCGCGACACACCACTAGATTTTGTGGAACCTCAGCTCTACACATCTAGCCAGATGCCTCTGCACCGATGGTGGGGGGTCCAGCAACGGCCATTACCACGTATACCAAATGATCGTGATTCGCGTCTTCACAACTTCCAGATTGTGACCATCGTCGCTTTATCTACTGCCAGCTTCTCCCTCATCCACTTGGCTGCGTGGAATTTTGAGTTTCCCACTCAAATCGAACAAATTCTGTGGCGTTGGACTTGTATCTCCATGGGTGTGGTTTTGGGTATAGGATGTTCCGTGGAGGCAGTGTCTATCATAAAGGACAACTTTACCACGACCGGATTGACCAATCTGAACGGATATAAGCTGAAATGGCCAACAAATCTATTGTTTTTCATTCCTGGGGCAATCTATGTCTCTGCGCGATTGATCGTCATAACGGAGATCCTGATCAGTTTGCGTCTTCTCCCAAGCGGTTGTTTCCAAAATGTTCAGTGGATGAATCTCTTTCCGCATTTCTAGCGCTGATGTTTGATTACCCTCGTTGTGCTCTCACCAATACTAAAGACAGTTCATTGCTCATATCATCATATCTCATTTCATAACATATTTAATTTTTCGCTTATAAACGCAACGACTGTGCCCCAGCATCTCTTTTCGAGAAGAAAGTATTGCCAACCTCATGTTCATGTTAGAAAACACGCGTTGTCGAATCGAGTTACTCACTTCTAACCATTACGCAGAATACGCGTCCCTCTTCAGACGTCGCTATCTACTGCAAGCCACGCATTGCGCCTTCCAGCCATCTCCACCTGCCTCCTTACCTTTGCCTATCCCCTGCCCCTAGCTTGGTAAAAGAGCGTGGTTGACGGGATGCAGTCCTTCATAGAACAAGTCTCTTGATCGAACAAATCCATTCGTCGCATATAGCGATTATGACCTCGAATTATATTTCTTACCTTTTGAACTTGCCTTATAATACGCCACGGTTAACCATCGCCCCTACCCTCCGCTATATACCCACCAAAGGTCAGGAAACCCTTTAAAAAGAATACCCTACCTCGCACAAACGCATAAAACAGTCCAAAAGCTCATATATGTACTATCAAGCATCCAGCCAACCCCATCACTTTCACACCGACCAAACTGCCCCGGCCTCCACATCCCTTCCCCGAAACCTCCCAGTCTACCCCCACCCATCTACCACCTGCCTATCCCTTCCCACCCCGTCTTTCCTCCCCCGATCTTCCAGCGGCAGATGCACCTCCTCCATCCCCGCCCCACGCATCCCACTCGCGGAAGACTGATCATGCAACACCTCAAACGACTCGCCCTCGCCGCCGCCGTGGTGGCGGATCCTGTTCCGCCGCCCACAAGGCATGGTGCTCCTTTCGCTTGGGCGGGTGGTTTTCCGGCGGAGAATCAGCTGGGTGAAGCGCGGGAGCATGGGGAAGCAGGTGCAGAGGATGATGGTTGAGATTTCGGCGAGGCTGGCGGCAGGGAAGGGGTGATGCGTTAGTTTACCGGGCGTGGAGTAGGGGGTGGATGTTTTGGGAGGGCGGGACGTACGTCCACATGGTGATTTGCGCGCTGATGTAGGTGTCGTCGGTGCTGGAGAGGAGACGGGGGGTGTAGGCGACGCGGCAGATGCTGGAGGCGAAAGCGCTGGGTAGGGAAGCGAGAGGGGGTTAGTCACGGTTTTTTGGTCAAATTTGAACGCGGCCTCTGGGGGGGGGGGGGTTTCAAAGGACTGGCTCATACAGTAACCCGGTTTCAAAAACAGCCATGACCCCCGCCTTCCGCTTCATCCCCATGTGCAAATGCCACGTCGCCCAAAGCGGCGAGATCAAGATTAATAAGTCCTGCATGGAAATTTATGCAATAACCTTGGACAGAGTCTCTGTTCCAGGACCTATCCTACGTGATACACTGGAAAAACAGGCTGACGAAGATACTACCTTAGTGTAGAAAGCCAAGCTTCCCCAGATGAGGGTATGGATTGCCCAGTAAACAGGACCGGTCTTGTTGGGCGCGAAGATGCGCATGAGCTGGAGGAGGAGGGCCATTTTAGCCAGCCAGGTGGTGGGCAGGTTAAGGGTCTCGATGACGAAGCTGAGCTGCTGTTCCTCGGTCCTGTACAGGGCATTGTCAGGCGTGAGGTGAAGATGGTAAAATGGGGAGGTACTCGTGATATTTGAAGGAGATGTGATACAGGCACATCCCAGAGATGGCGACCAAAGCCCGCTTGCCCCAGTACAAGGACGACAGAAATGTAGGCTATATTGGCCGCCTGTTCAAAGTCAGTTGACGGGTTTTCTTCCCAACCACCTAGTCGATGGAAGGTTGCTAAGCTATGCAGATTGATTTTGACCGCGTACCCAGGCTACTAGCAAGATATTTACACGATCGCCCGAGTCAGCCGAGTTGCGAGGAAGAAGGTTTGCCAGAACACCATACAATCCTCGAGAGTCCATGGTGAGATCGACCACTTTGCAATCAATCGCGCGGCTGTGAATAAAGTCGTCAAGGTCAAGCAAAGGACAACCGTAATTAGGATCTCAGGATAGAGCGACCCAGGATCCACGAAGTTTGATGAGGCCCCTGGGGAGGAGTAATAGCAGGCAAAAGACTGCTTGCCATTGGAGTTGCTATCGAAGACAACCGCGCCGGAAAGCCGTCTCAGTGACAGAAGGTGCCTTGATATTATTAACGGTTGACGTCACAAGTATTATGCTGGCTGCAATGCGCGATGTCAAGATGTCGAGCTGCATATCATATACCAAAGCAATGAGGATCGCGAGGAGGTTGTGAAGATGAGTGTACTGCATGCGCTTGAGAGATTCTTTCTCAAGGACTTTCATACTCAAGTCCCTTTTCTGATTTCAAGGCTCGATAACGATATTCACAGGCTTTATCACCAATGAACCCAGAGATGGTCGGAAAGCATCACGAATCAAAGCATTAGCCATTTAAAGTGCATCACGTTAATCTGTGAGGTCACATCCACTGCTCAAGCCAAGCTTGCATCCAGGCCTGGTTGACAGGCTCCAAAGTGGCCATGGTTTTGCTTGCCTGCAAACTGACTTCGATATCACATTTGGCGAACGGCCCTCGTGATACCATTAATGTTAAAAAGTTGAGTGCCTTCAGCGCTGGTTTCGCTTTCAACTCTGCCGTGTCTGTATCATCAAATGTTCGAAGCTTCTGCACCCATTCAGAAAGCGGTATGGCCTTGGCACCATGACCGCAATACTCTTTCACACATCCCAGCAGTTCGCTCCAAGCTGTTGGATGGGGATTCACAATATTGTAATATTTGGGGCTTTCCCCTCGTTTCCTGAGGTCGTGAAACGACAGCTCAAGTATGATCTCGGAGACTTTGTCTATTGGGACCCAATCGACTAGTGCTAGGTCTGCGGGCACCAAGCCGAGTGACTTCGATGTTCTGAGCATACATGGCACTAAATTGCTCTCAGCCCACGGCACATCGCTGGCAACCGTAGATCCACAAATCTGCCCCACCCTCAAAATTGTAAGTGGAATGCTTGATTGCGTGGCTGCTGTGTCAAATATTCGCTCCGAGACCAGCTTTGATTCTCCGTAGCCCATAGGAAGAGCAGCATTAAAGTCGGCGACAGCTGCCTCGGGAACAACTGACCTATCCTTATCCGTAGGTTCCCAATTCCCGACTGAGCTAATGGAAGATATGAAGACAATACGTGGCCGACGAGGAACTGATGCGCTCCAGTCAACGAGCGTTCGCACGCTTTGAATGTTCTCGGAGAAAGAGGACAAGGACTGGTTGAAATCGACCTTCCAGGCATTGTGTATAACGAGCTCACAGTCTTTTGAGAGTCCGGCAAAGTCATCGTCGCTCAGGCCGAGCCGTGGTCTAGCAACGTTTACGGTAAGAAAGGTGATATTTGCCACTTTGGAAACATTTTCAGTGTCTCGCCCTTCCGATGACTTTTCCCATTGCTGTCGTGCAACTGCGGAACGATTCAAGCAATAGATGTGTTTGACAAGCGGATGGATCGAAAGACTTTTGAGAAGGTACCAGCCAAGAGATCCAGTAGAGCCGGTAAGCGCGATTATAATGCCATCAACTCGAGGCTCTACGGAATGCATTTGCTTTGCTGGAGGAAGTAAGTGTATAGAGGCTTCGAAAAGCGCAGTCATATCTGCAACGCGTTGGTTTTTTCCCGGTATTATATCTTCGTTAAGAAAAGATAGGACGACCTCAGACAACTCCCTGATTGATGGATAACGATAGAAGGTGTCAGCCGAAAGCCAGGAAAGCTGATAGGCTTTTCTATGCTTGAGAAGACTAGCCTTTAGATTTGCGACTGCTTCTGTAGTTTTCAAAGAGTCTAAACCGAAGCTGTAGAAGTTATCTTCGTCCCCAAGCTCAATCCCTGGCAAACTTTGAGCCAGCCTAGATCGGATACAATTAGTTACTGCCCCTTGTCGGAATGCTGACGCTTCTAGAGACGATAGGATTGCATGCTGCTGCTGTGGCTCGCTCGCATAGAGGGCATCAATTTCTTTTGCGTACGCAGCTTCGGTCAATCTTCGAATAATGGTGCCCTTTCCCGCACGTGCAAATGGTTTGTCTGGCTCAGCTACTATGATCATCGATCGTAGGACTCGGCCATGCCCTGGTGCCTTCATGTTTGCACTTTCAACTAACGGCCAGATGTTCTCTATCAGTAAATCCGTGTTCCTATGATCTGGCTTAGGCTCAACTAGAAGAGCAGGCAAGGATCGCCCAAAACCTGTAATGACGACGCCTGCAAGAGATGGATGCGCTTGTAGCGTGATTTCCATTGGCACTGGGTTGAATTTCTCGCTATTGGACAAGACAACAATATCGTCCCTGCGCCCATGGAAACGCCAAAGATTCTTTTTCGTAGGATGTGGTCTGAATAGATCCTTTGTTCGCCACTCTTTCACACCGGGATAATTATGGTTCAGAGTTGAAGATCCATCAGTGCTCTCATCCGCAAAAACCACAAGCTCGAAAGCATCATCCTCAGCAGCTTGAAATTCTAGCTTCGAATAAGGATGGAACTCCATGTACGACCAATCTTCGCGTAGTGGGACCAGCTGTCTGACTTGTCCAAGCTCCGTAGAACCGTAGAATTGACAGATCATGGTGACTTTGCTTATTGCATCGCCAACGGCTTGAGATAATGGTCCACCAGAGTAGCAAAATATGTCTAATTTTTTGAAGAAGTCAAGGCCATTTGGTTCATGAAGTAGTTGTTCTGCTATAACCGGCGGTACAAAGCAACCGCGAATATCTTGCTGTTGTAAAATCTCCTTTACCAGCGCTCCGCTTGGTGGTCTTAAAGGCGGGCCAAAAACAGGTATGGCATGAGTGTACAGCGGTAGTATAATTTTGTTCAAAAAGCCTCCCATATGGAAAGGCGGAAATGGCTCGTAGATTCGGGCGCCCGGAGATTCAAAGTCCCACACGGTGAAGTCATGATTCTTGCGCCCTGGCACTGCAGGAAAGTTGCGGTCGTTATCTATAACTGCAAATGATCCGTGGGTCATGACCACGGGTTCCGGCAATCGTGTCGAGCCTGATGAATGCAAAACAGCGATGGGCTGCCGTACAGCTTGGTCAAATGTGAGGTGGAATGGGAAGCTTCCTGCGTGGGCTCTGAGCAGTTCGTTTAGGGAACTAATTTCCATGCGGCGCAAGTCTGGGGTTACAGTACAAATCCCACCAACCAGAGTCCTCATTTCTTTGGGATAAACGACACGTGAAGACCGGGTCTGCTCCATCAACGAAACATTGGTAGCCACAGGATTTCGTGGTGAAGGAAGTAGGACCTGTTCAAAGACTCGATCAGATCTGAAGCTCTGCACTCGTATGGTTAGGACCTCACCTTATAGCCACATTTGATTGCAGCATAAAAGAGGATGTTGTACCGAAGATCGGGAAGCCCAATGTATGTCAAAGTTTGAAAGTCATGTTCAAGCTCACGCCCAAATTGTGCTTGTAACTGATGGGCCATGTAGTTTACGGCGTTCGCCATTTCCGCAAAGGTGACATCTCGAAAGCCCTCTGTTAAGTCAGTCGACTTTGCAATGGCAGCGAAAACTCGATTTGGGTTTGCTTGAGCCTCCTCATCAAGAATCGTAGGCATCAGTCTCCGCCCGTATTCTGGTCTCTGCGATGCAGGATTAGCCACTGCCATGTTTGATGAGTGCTAAATTTATTTCTGATAGAACTAATTGACAGAGTGAGGATATAGCCAAGGTAAATAGCTACGGTGATGTGGGGTAATGAATGCTAGTGAATGACCGTATCAATGCACGTGCGTATCGTGTACAGACTATCTAGTCTCATCCCACGTGTGGATTGTTTATTGCTCTCAGTATGGATCAGGCTGTTTTATTGCGTTGTGAAGATGTGGTGGATGTGCAGGATGTGGAGGGGAAGGGAGGATTGGGCTGGGTGCTGTTGGCGCGGACGGGTATGGATTGGAGAGGTGGATGGTGACTAGGAAAAGATCCTAGGGTTGGAGTTCCTGTAGTAGCAGTCTTCTGCTCATGCTCCTCATCCTCATACAAAAGAATAGTAATAAATAACAATCGAGTCCCGAGACAAGCAAGAACTTAGTAACGAGGCGAGGGTATGTAGAGAATTAATAGAACACCATCGTCTCGAGTCTTCAATCTCCGCAAGATATTAATTGTAAGATTAGTTATATTATGATAGGCATATACACCTATGCAGTCGCCTCCTTTCCAGCCCAAAGCTTCGTTAATTGTTCGGTCGTACAAGGTCGTAGCCACGAATATCATCTGCTAGCATCCGCTAGCCCTTCTCTACACACTCTGCGTAGTCGGCTGGCTCGGCCAACTCACCGTCCCCCGCGTCGCATAAAGATTAAACTGGCCCCTGCCCCCGCAGGACGCCGTCCCCGTCGTCGCCGCGCCGATCGACCCACTACAAACATCCGTGCACGCATGAGCGCCGGTTAAGCTCGTCACGCCCGAAGTGCCGAAGGCGAAACTACTGCCGCCGTAGCATTCCCGGTGATACTCGACGTAGACGTAGGGTAGCACGGTGGGAGTGGGCATCTTGGCTAGGGACTGCGCGTAGGCGATGCAGAGTTCAGGGGTCACGCTGTTGTTGGAGAAGAGGAGGGGGAGGGCGCGGCCGCCGGAGGATTTGTCGGCGAAGCAACCAATGTAGGGGTAGCCGGACGCGGTTGGGGTTGGGGTTGTGCTGGTTGTGCTGGTAGAGAGGGTGGTGCTGGTGGAGGTGGTGGATGGAGTAGTTGAGGTTGTTGTGGAAGATTTGGAGCTGGTTGTTGATGTGGTTGAAGAGGACGTGGACGAGCTGGTTGTTGTTGTTGTTGTCGTTGGGGGTGGGGGATTGGTCCCGGATGAACCGATGGCAATGACAACGTTTTGCTGGATCACATAGATTCGGCCATTTCCGAATGCGGGCCGTTGGAATTTGGTAAGTCTTCCTGTTGCGGGGAGCGGGATGGGCACCATAACGCCGTTGACTGGCACAGCCTTGAATGCCAATAAACCATTGTTAACATCGGCTACCCATACCTGTGGTTATAGGTAAGTATCTACTGTCTTGAACACAAAGGTGACAAGGTACTCACGATACCGGTACCAGCTTGTCCGCCATTAGTGGTAACGGTGGGCACACCCTTTCCGGCAAAAAGAACTGCTGATTTTCCAGCCAGTGTAAACAGGGGCTTGCCCGACCCATCAACACCCATTTTGTATGCATACAAATTGTCCCCTGAGGGATTGAAGCTTTGGAACGAGTCAAAATCAGGCCAAGAAGAATGATTGGGGTACTTACTAGAAGTATCCACCCTCTAAAGGGTAACTTCCTATTCCGCTAAAAAGGGAATTAGGTTGGACAATTGTTTGAATAACTTGACGCAAATTAGTGAGTAACAATGATTAACAATTGAGTCGCGCACCAGCATCTGAGCCACCAGGTCCTGCTTCTTAGTTAGCATGTTATAAAAGCGGTAGTAAATGGGTTCCATCAACGAACCATTCGCAAATCCTCCAAGATTATCTGCATTCAAGACGTAGACTTTGCCACTCTTGCCACCAACAACCCCTATTCTACTGACGCCTGCTCCAGAAAAGGCGGTTGGATCAAGGAGAGCCACTCCTGAAGATCCAAAATCTCTATCGCCTCCATTCAAACTCTGATACTCGAATGGCTCGAAGTAATCCTGTTGGGTTAGAACGCCACTTCCCGGATCAACACCAAAGTTTGCAACTGCTTGTTGAAGGGTGCTGATGGGCTTTTTGCCGCTGGCAGGTGCCCCGCCAGCATTGTCCCCGCCTCCACGTCCATTACTGGGAATAATAAGCAAGGTGATTTCGTGTCTTTGTGAACTTGACGTACCCAGTACAAAAGAAAACCCGGTTACCATCAGCAGCGATTCCCATTCCAGACTGCCAGATTCCGGCCTTTCCACCGTTTTGAACCGTGATATCAGTGGCTTGTGGCGATGGGGCACCTACAAAAAATAAGTGTGAGCGGCTGGAAGAGGTTCGATCACAGTCCCCTACGCACCTGGCTGGGCTTCCATTGCTATGATATTGGTCACACCAACGCCTGTCGTCTTGCTCGCGGACACAAGCAATCCTGTGTAGTTGAAGTTATCGCAATGCCCTCCGAAACCAGCAACAATTTCGTTGCCAATTTCAGCTAGGGAAGGTCTCTGTAGGACAGTGCCGCCAACGAAGTATCTACGATCGTAAGCTTGCTTCTTCTCTAGTTTGACTTGGCAAAGATCCTAACCGGGAGTGATCATTATTGGCAAAGTGACCCTCAAGGCTGACAGGGAAACCGGCGACGTCCGATAGGTCAGAAATGTGAACAGCGTAGAACTTGTACTCGCCTGATTTGAATCAGCTAACACACTCAGAGAAACGGAAAGCCGAAGCAAGGTTTATCAGAACGCACCGTTTATAGTCCCTGCTGGTCCAGCAACGGCTATAGCAGTCAGTCAGCGGGGCTATCACCTGGGAAGAATTGCAGACGAACCTCCTTTGTAGCCCTTGGAGTAAAGATACATTATATCAGTAGCCGAGTCAATGATTGGCGTACCCGTGATTCCGACAGTGTTTGGAATATCTCCGCAATTAGTATCTACGGATTGGAATGGAGGATCAAGGGTTCGAGATTTGACCAAATTGCCAGTTAAACCATCGACGACTCTGATAATATTCTGGTTGGAAACCGTGATAACTAGCTCGTTCGGAGAACCAGATGGGGTGAAGACCAGAGGTTTGGCGTAGAATACTTCGTTGGTATTATACGTTTGCTTCCACGAAACGGTATATTTTCCATTGGGGTCCATGTTGTGATTTGGCAAGTATCCGGACTGCGGAGGATCCTGATCGAGTATTAGAGATGTTTGAGCGAGGCCTCATCATTCAGCAGATGCATACCGCATCCTGAGGAGAGTCTGTGGAAGTGAACGCATTGGCAAGGGCAGGCAACAATGCCAGCCCTAGTATCTCAAGACACTTCATCGCGACTAGAAACAGACTGTGTCCTATAAATTGGTTTCAACGAAAGAAGAAGACAGAGAACGAGAGCAGGGAGGAAACAGAGCTACTATTAGTATTGAGTCCGAGGAGCTGAGCTCGAAGACTCGGCGCATCGAGTCCGATGAAAAGGTGCCGTCTAGATGCCATGGCGGCCAAACTTTTGCACATAGGCCGGTTGAAGGCAGCGAATATCATCAGAGCGTGGCTTGAAATGGGCAACGGACGCTTGGTCCCTGGCAGAGCCTTGCAGGTGCAGCGTCCATAAAGTGCTACGTGGTACGGAGGTACGAATACGATGAACCCCACAGAGGGACGATGGGTGTCCAATGGGGCGTACGTCCTTGTACACAGTAGTACATTGGCATGGCCCTGCCGTCAAACCTTGTAAGTGCCTACCTAGGCAGCAGGTGATTAGGGATGCATAGTATTCCGTACGGGATGTACAGGTAAGGTAGGCAGGTACTCACGATTGTTGTTAACGGTTATTGTACTGGCGGGCAGACTTAATCGCCGCCCCGTTACCCTGGAATTGCCTCTTTTGGCGAGCAATGTTTCCCCGCCGTCAGCCTCCATGGCCACAATCAAGACTGACTAATGTTCCTATTCGCCCATCTCCAACTATCCCGTATCCCGCCTCAGCTTTAGCTTCAGCTTCAGCTTCTACTAAGTCCACTGCATCCAGCGTACATTCTAGACCGCGCTCTATCTGTGCTAATCCCACGATTACTTCCTGGATGTTCTGCGGGTTCTGCTTCCGAGATAAAATAACGCAGTGACACTAGAGCAAGCACTAGCAGTAACAATACCTTAGCAACAAATCAAGTTTTGGTCATATAACCCTCCTTTCCCCAAAACAGAACGCCTTGACCGCGGGATTATAGAGATATCAGATTGCTAATGATAATGGAACCGGTGACCTACAACCTCGATCCTGAATCTACAGAGCTAAAAGACGCAAAGCAAATAACAGGATAGCCCTTAGATATATAAAAAAAACAAATTCGAAAAAAGTGACGTTCCGAGGCGTTCCATCCGTCCCGACAATTACTCAAAAAGGTGATATTTTCTGACTGCACGGTCTGATATATTCGATAAAAAAATTACAAGTCATCTTCCTCAAGAGCCACAAGAAACAAGTCTCAAACATATTTTGCCGCAGCCAGAAGCAACCAAGTTAGGGGGATTGCGAGAGTGGGTTCCTTTTGCAGAATTGTGAGATGAGCACGGTGCAAGTTAGAGTCTGAATTTTGTATTATGTACAGTATCATGCATAGCATTAATGAACTGATCATTATACCGAACAGTGAGAACTGAAAAAGAGTTCTCTGTTGGCTTTAAATCTTCGGAGAGACAAGGGATAGGTGGTTGAATTTATAAAACATCTGCTGTTAAGAGGGGTTGGTGATGGCGAAGGGTTGAGCATAGGTACCTCAAGCATTTAGCGTGTGCAGAAAGCTATGGATTCCTTGGCATCGCAATTGTCGCGCCCCCCCCCAAATTTACTATTGAATTCAGACATTCTTGACATTCTCAAACCTTCAACGCTCTATTGGAAAATCAATAGAAAAATCCAACCGGTAAATTTGAAGCTGTTCAAACCTTTCACAGTGCTGACATCCTTTTAGCTCCCTCCCGACCCCCGAAGCCATCATGCCGTCGTCACGCCGAAGTCAGAAACTATCTCTAGAGGATTCACTCATCCCCTCAAGCATCTCAATGGCGTCAGGCAAAGGATCTTCTACATATAGGACAAGCTTCGGTTTAAATAGAATCGAAATCTATGTTACCCGTTTCCAATTCCCTTTCCAACGCTTTGATATTCGCCTCAAATATATAATCATCGGCGCTATGCTTGAAATGCTGCTTTGAAAACCGGTCACAGCGACTTCTAGCTACTGCATAGTGCAGGAACTCATCGAAGAAGCCCTCGAAGCTGAGTCATATTTCATGAAAGTGTCTTCTGATTCAGACCTTCAAAACACTAAAACTGAGCTCGATGGAATTGAAATTCGGCGAATATGGAGGCAGATATCGTACTTCACACCCGTGTGAGATAATGAGTTCCTCGATACGAGCATTACAGTGTATGCTGGCGTTATCCATGACGATCACACTCCTCGAAGTCGGAAAGAGACTGCATAGAGGTAGCAATTCATCTGCTAGCCATCGAAAGAAAGCCTCGCCGTTGAATCAGCCTTCACGAATATCGATACAGAGTAGATAGTCATCGATTGTATACGTCGGAAGAACGCTTCAGGAATGTTCTCTCTTTCTAGAGGCTTGATAGCGAGCTGGCTCACTAATTGATGCATAGGCTTGATGACATCACCCCGTAGTCTCGTTGAACAGAGTCTCGTCAACGAAGACAAGCTGCTCAGCAGTCAGACGAAGCAGATCTGCAATCCAGTTTAATCGCAGCTCATCGTTCTGTCTGATGCTCACACGCTGTCCCTTTTTATTGCTTCAGTGTCTTTTCTTCAGAATCCTGAATATCGTGAACCTATGAACATGTATACCTCACTCTTCCCATAGGAACCACACCATCTCTTTCTGCATGGCCCATGACTGTTGCTTCAGGTATGTAATTAGGGAGTCTTCAGCTGATGGAAAGACCTTTCGGGGGACGCCCTTCGGACGAAACTGAGATCTAAAGGGAGAGTCATACATGAAGAGGTTCTCTTGCATAGTATAAACGATGTTACGGTGACAGTGAACCTCTTCGGCGATGGCGAGGGGGGTCCAATGTAAAAGCAGGAGGCGTAGTATCTTCGAGCGAAGGGCCGGAGCCAGTGGACCTGTCATAGCTAAAAGGATGTCAGCTGTGAAAGGTTTGAACAGCTTCAAATTGACCGGTTTGATTTTTCTATTGATTTTCCAATAGAGCGTTGAAGGTTTGAGAATGTCAAGAATGTCTGAATTCAATAGTAAATTTGGGGGGGGGCGCGACAATTGCGATGCCAAGGAATTCATAGCTTTCTGCACACGCTAATTCTGCACACGCTAAATGTAGACGAAGGTGCTCGCTAAAGCGGCAGCCTCGTCCACTGACTGAGCTGGGGCCAGCTCCGTCCTCTGCCTCATTTGCAGCCATTATATCGATCCACTTTACCATACAAGATATCTTGAGCTTCTACCAGCACGCGTACTATAAGTACCTTTGGCACATCGAGGCACCAGCGACTTCGCGCAGCTTGGCAGACTCTGGCCTCCTCACTCTTGCTTCAAACAATGTGTGCTCCTCAGCCTCGGGCAAAGCCCATGAATCTCCGGTCTCAAGCTTTTAGATTGAGTGTGTGGACTACATGCTTCCCGCTTAAACATCAATGCCATCCACAGTAACCCCCTTGTTCCAGCTGTACTGTAATATCCTCGCAACCTCCAACGCGGACTCATGAGACACCATGGCAGCAACAAGATACAGACTCGCATCCAGCCCGCTGGTCACCCCACCACTCGTAATCAGCCTCAACCCTCCGAGCCTCAGCGACGATCGCCTTGTAAACGACTCGCGCCGCTTGACACTCTCCTTCCATGCATTGCTGCCTTTGCGCGCAATGGACTTCCTCCTTCCGTCGGGTCTCTTACTCAGGATGAATGGGTTTTCTTCCAGCTTTTCGCCCAGATCAAAACGCGCGTTATTGACAACGTAGTTCTCCTCCATGACATCTGTTTGTTGCAGGTCACCCTTTCTAGCGGCTTCTTTGCAGATGATCTCCATCTTGGTGTAGTAGTCCGGGTGCGTGGTTGCTGCCAAGCCTTGTAGAACACCTGCTTGAGCGAGGAGCAGCGACCCGGTGCCGATGGACATCAGGGTACGCTCTTTGCTGGGATCGGTCTGTTGAAGATTGCAGAAGGCTTTGATGAGCTTGATGGGCTCGGATTCTTTCTTAATCACTTCGTCGATGCCGCTGCCGCCAGTGACGATTAGGACATCGTAGTCTTTGAGATCTTCATGGGCGTCTTCGTAGTCGATACCTGCCTTGACGGTAAGGCCAGAGGAGGAGGTCACGCCTGCAGAAGCTGCTGCGATGGTGCATTCGAAGGCTTTGCTTGCTGAGAATGAAGTAAGTCAGCACACTGGTCCTGACGAGCCGATTGTGGGACAGCTTCAAAGGTAGAGGAATGGTATAAAGCTCAGAGGAGACTCACAAGAATCGCTGATCTTATGACGAGCATTGGCAAGAACCTCAAGAGGCCCACAAAGCTCCTGAGCTCCAAACGACGGAGGCAGAGCGAAGAGGACCTGGATCACTTCGATCGGACCCTCAACGCTCTCTTCTTGGATTGCACTCATCTTGCACGACTTGGAGGATTTTAATTAAGACTTAGTTCTATAGCTCCATCAAAAGGTAAGGTAGGAAACAATTGTTGTGACAAAGCTCAGACTACAGCTTTCCCCGCAATGGGGCCCCGCATAAAGCTAGACCTTTTTGGGAACTGTAGGGTTTTGAGGATTTCATGTTATCTTGAGTTTGAGCAGTGGTTTCGATAATCTAACATTTTCCTTGACTATGAAAGTCGCTGTCATCGCCGCTGCAATACGACGAAACCTTTTCTTGCTTTCGTCCCTCACTTTCCCACTCCATCCCTCCTAACCAACCACCCCAGCTCCTGCGGCTGCCCGGGCGTAACCAGCTCACCTGCTGTCTCCTTGAGCATGAAATCGTGATCCACATACTCAAAGCCCGGAACAACCACCTAGAAACAGTAGGATCAGCCTCCGTTTTCCAACTTCCAATCCATACTTCCACACCAAGCGAAGAATCAGAACACATACCCCACCAATCAACAACTCCCCTCCCCTCCCCCTCCTCGAGAAAACTAGCCTCATACTTCCCCCCCTATACCACCCACTGCAACCGCTCCCCTTTCTCCAGATCCCCTCCAACCGTAAACGTCTCTACCCTAGCAGCACCTCCTTCGGCCCCAACCTCATCTGCATGAATCACCACGTAGGTTCTGCGTCTCCTGTGCAAAGTATGTATCGTTCTTCCCTTATTTCTATGGAAGCTCCCGACGGGGGAGTGGGGGCTCAGGGGGTAAAAGATTGTTGTTGAGGCGCTGCGGTTAGCTGTTTGGGGTGGCTTCGGTGGTTTGAGAAGGTTGGGATCGGTAAGGACGAGGAAAGAAGGGATTCGGGATGAGGGGATCACGGTCGATTTCGACAAAGTAGCCGCCTTCAACGTGGGGCTTAGGTTGAGGATAGATATTAGGGTTTGGGCAGATGGGGATTCGGTTGGGGGATAAGGGTTTGGAAAGGGGAGGAGGGAAGGTGATGGAAGTTTGAGTGGTGCTGGTGGTATGTTTGCTGGGGTTCGACAGAGGGGAGAGCTGAGGTTTAAGGGGAGGACTGGGCTGGAGGTTTGGCGGTCTGACACTGCTTGATGTCAGCAAGCTGTCTCTAATTGGAATTAGTGAAGAGAGGGGGAGTATTTTCCGTCGTCCGAACATAGGTATATACATCGTGTCGTAATAGACTCAAGTCATGTTTCCTAAGGCAATGACAGAAGAAAACGGTCATTTAACCTTTCCAGAACAAATTCACGTTGTTCTGTCATCATACGCTCATTCAATTGAGGGTATATTCGTTGGCGACAACCGGCATATATTGCATTTCAATCAACGTGCCACTCATTCATCCTGGGAGATAACCACATTCTTCTCCTCTGGCGGGATAACCTTATCTTCTTTCTCGCCCTTTAGTTCTGGCAATTCTTTCATGGCACTATCAATAATATTCAAAGCCTTCCGGATCTCTTCTTCTGTGATAACCAACGGTGGCGCCAGGCGAATAATATTTTGGTGCGTCGGTTTGGCCTTCACATCATCAGCATCCGCCGCTTCCTTAACATGGGCAATCTTTAGAGCTCTGCCCACCAATAAACCCTTCTCTTTCATCAACATGCATAGATCCCATGAACTGTGACCTCCTGTTTTTGTTTCATCAATGACCATGGCATTCAGCAGGCCTTTTCCGCGAACGGTTTGGATCATTGGGCTTTTCAAGTCTTCGAGCCCTTTACGGAAGATTTGGCCTAGACGCTCAGCGCGCTCTACCAACTTCTCATCCCTAACGATTTCAAGAGCTCGAATGGCTACTGCACATCCAAGCGGGTTACCACCGTAAGTAGACCCGTGGGTGCCAGGCTCGATCGTGAGCATAATGTCCTTGCGCCCTAGAACGCATGATACAGGATACATGCCCCCTGATATAGCTTTACCCAGTAGTACAAGATCAGGCTTGACGCCACTCCACTCGTGACATAAGAGCTTGCCTGTCCTTGCTATACCTGTTTGGATCTCATCACATATAAGGAGTACGTTGTGCTTGTCACATAGAGCTCGAGCTTCCTTGAGATAATCCTCATCCGGTACTACAATCCCAGCCTCGCCTTGAATAGGCTCGACAAGGAAGGCCGCAGTCTTGGGTCCGTGTGCTTCAAGTGCGGTACGAAGTGCGGGTATGTCGTTATACAGGAGAGGTTGCTTTGTCTTTGGACATGAAGAGCCAAGGTTGGGGACATAAGGACCGTAGTTATCCCTGGACTCGGGATCTGTAGACATGGATATGGCGGAGAACTACGAGTATAGTCAGATATTCAAGCTCTCAAAACAATGAAGGGTATTGCCGACTGTTCTTCCGTGAAAGTTCTCCGTCACACTCAAAACTATAGCTTCATTTGGTGGGATCTGTTTGGTTTTGTAACCCCACTTCCTCGCTATTTTGAGCGCTGTTTCTACAGCCTCTGCTCCAGTGTTCATGGGAAGCACCATATCAAAGTCAAAGAATTTTGTTACAAATTCGGCAAAGCGGGGGAAGACATCGTTATAAAAGGCTCTTGAACTCAGCGTCAGCCGTGACGCTTGTTCCGTCAACGCCTTCACTAGCTCCGGATGGCAGTGTCCTTGGTTAACGGCACTGTATGCTGATAGAAAATCGAGGTACTAAAAGCAGTGAGTCCCTATTCTCTCACGAGGGATGGATTGAAAGCAAAGCGCTCACCTCTTTACCCTCTGGATCCCAGACGGAGGTGCCTGAGGCTCTGGCAAAAACAATCGGAAGTGGGTGGTAATTATGAGCTGAATAAGTATGCTCGCTATGTATTGCTTCCTCCGTAGAGGTAGTGTGGTACTGTGAGGGGTCCGGTGTGCCTGTGGGGTGGAAGGAGGGTGCTGTCGCTTTCAACGTAGTTGAGCTACCATTTGTATGACCATCAAGCGTTGTCGCCATGGGTGCCATGTTGGCGTTCGGGATAGGTCTACAGGAAGCCTTTCAAAGGAGGAATTTTCGCGCCGTGTCACTTATCGAACGACACAGTTTTTCCACAACTCGAATGCCTACGCAACAGCTGTCCAGTGTCGTTAAATTAGATAGGTGGAAGAGCTGAGAGGCTGACGGTTGGAGTGTAAGTACTCTGACTATTGAAAATTGAAATATTTTTGGGCGGAAAGCAAATAAGAGTGCTTTCTACATTCTTATAGTAACGAACAGCAAATTGGAATTAGTCCCCTAAGTGCAATGATATCCAGTATTTACACTGGTCACAAGTACTACGAAATACGTAGTACTACGTAGTACGGTAAGGACTGTTCTTATTGCGGCTTTCTCGTGTGTACCTGCTCTTAGAGGGTGGGGGGAGACTTTTTCGCAGTGCTTAATGGGGCCAGCCTTATCGTGGTGCGGGGCCACCAGGGCCAATCGGAAAAATACAAGGCCCCTTAGAGTAAGCGTAAGATACATACAAGGGCGCGCCTACTACCTTGCCGGGGAAATTATTGTTAGCGCGATCTTCAAATACAGGGGAATGGATTGGTCAGCACTGCGAAAATTATCCCTGACTGTGGCTTTTGCGTTAACAATAATTACCCCAGATACCGTAGTAGCTTACAGTAGCGTGCACAATCCCCCTGGTCTTTTTATCTACACAGTAGAATAAGAGCCTCAAGCACTTCTCTCATTCTCATTCTCATTCTCGTCCTCCTTCTCCTTCTTCTCAACCTTACCTGC
>JAABUU010000977.1_pt1 | contig 54637 bp, 62 predicted proteins | sample 5559301 | NCBI WGS metagenome assembly JAABUU01 (sample SAMN10711884, study PRJNA513360) | rock metagenome | isolation source: Antarctica rocks | place: Antarctica: Victoria Land, Richard Nunatak white
CAAACAACCCCCCCCCCCCCCCCCCCCTCCCCCAGAGTGCTAGCAAAAAGGGCATACCTCACATTTCCACGGCAGGTAGAATTCTTCAAAGCGGCACCTGTTCAGCGGGATCAGGAGGTTGGCGCACGAGTCGCGGTAGGCGAGGGGGAGGCGGGCGGCGGACATTTCTTCTCGCGTGGCGGGGGGTCGGGTGCTGGTGTCTGGTGGGGACCGGGGGGTAGTGGTGTCAGTTTTCGTTACGGGGGTATTGGGATGATTGCTGGGGGGGTTGTGGGGGCCTACTACCATGCTTCTCGCCGACGCCAAGGGCGTGTCCGATGGTTTCTGTGGCCGTCATGGCGACGGTGACGGCGTTTTCGATGGTTGGGTGATCTCGAACTGGTTAAGTTGCGGCAAGCTTGGGTAATAAGACCCGGCCGTACTGAAATTAGTCGCGTTGGCTAGCGCATACCATGATAAGCCCTGGAAACGCGAAGCGTGAACCTCGCGGGCCAGTCACGTGGTTAACTGCTTAACCGGTTTCACTACGGCTAGGTCCGAGCTCAAGGCAAAAGATTTGTAGGTACCTAGGAATACTAATATTCTGCCAACACCCGCCGCCCTCCGCAATCCGAAGACTCGACTACCTCTCTTTCGAGAAGGCATTACTTACTGCGCCTTGCTGTAGCCATTACGCCTCACATCCCGCTGCGCTACGCACCGCGTCACCTTTTGATACTCTGTTTTGGAAGTCCCGATATGGTCCAGTGCGATAGAGGATCCTCAGCCCAACGATTACTCCTCCTCCCGGTCCACATCCCTAACGATCATAATCCACTCCCTGGCCTTACACGCGACTACGCTATTCTAGCCCCTCAAAACCTCTAGCCCCTTTGCCGCTTTCTCCAACAACCCCAGCGCGTCCTCCTTTCTTCCCATTAGGAGCAGCAACTCACCCAGATTCTGATAGATTTTAACCGTATAGTCATGGCTCTCCCCCAAGTGCTCTTCCATATCGCGCAGCGCGCTCTTCAGAGGCATCTCTGCAACTTTCAGTTGACCCCTCGCTCGGCTTATATCGCCAAGATCGGCAATGGACAGTAAGGTCCATGTGTGTTTAGGGCCCAGCTGTTTCTTGAAGATGGACAAGCTCCGTCGATGCAATGCTTCTGCGTCCTCAAGTTTTCCCTGGGCTTGCTTCAGGATGCTGTAGTGGCGGCAGGCCTCTGCAACGCCGAGCTCAGGACCGAGAGTCAGTGGCTCCCCTGGAGCGGCGCGAACACCGTTTTGCAGTTGCTCTTCGCGCCCGGCGAGCGCTTTCTGGAAGTTCGCTTCTGCTTCTGCGTAACGCTTTGTCGTAGTGAAGAGGCAGCCGAGGTCGTCAAGTAAACGGCATGACCCTTGGGTATTGATGGTGCCCTCGGTGCGGATAGAGGCCTCTAGTAAACGCTTTCACAGTACTTCAGCTTCGTCGTACTTGCCCAGCGTGCGATAAGCGAGTCCCATATTACTGTAGGCGCGGCGAGTCTGCCAGTAGTCGAGCCGCGCCTTCGACTCCAGCCTTCACCCGCTCTTCGGTATAGACCCTCTGCTCTTTCGAAAGCGCTTTGGTCATATATCAAGACGCCCAATTCTTGAAATCCTTCAGGCGAATCGATTTGGTTGTCTTTGGCTTTCTCAAGAAGCTCGAGAGAGTAATCCATATGTGCGGCGAGACGACGCTGTAAGATCCATGATTCGTTGAAGTGAGCATATGGCACAGATCTCCCCAGTAGGGAAATCACAGCGTTTAGATTTGCGTGCCAACTCTCAGTGTTCAAACGCTGCCTCAGCCATTGATGGACGACGGGGTGGATAGAAAAGCCGTCACTTGCTGCGTTACCGCAAACGAAATAGAACTCTAGGAGAGTGTATATAGCTTTGTCGAAAAGCACTTCATCCTTTGCAAGCTTGGTCACCCAGTTGCTTTCGGGATCATAATCAGATCCAGTCCGTTCACCGAAAGCTTCAGGGCTCTGGAGGTCACTCTCACTCTCGGCAAACCCGGCTTTACATTTCCAGGGCAGATTGACTAGCTCCCACTAGACATCGGAATTGTCGAGAAAGCCCCACAGACGTAAGCAGCTCGAAAGCCATAGGGTTGCGGGCTCTCACAGCGTCATAAGATATCTGGAAGGTGGCCATTATGGATCCATTGGCGTACGTTATATCGTTGTTCTGGGTCATAATATCGTGAGTTCGGGCCTCGCATGACTCGAGATATTTCTTCGGTGTTATGCCTATCTCGTAGATATACGCGCCAGCTTGCGCGAGGGCGAGGGGCAGGCCGTGTAAACGCTTGACGATAATTCCGGCTTCTACATATGTGTCAGCATTCCACAATACCCCAAGCATGCTGTTGGAGTATCAAAGTACATGAAACAGCTGAGATGCGCTCACTAACCTCGATCCGCAACACTGCCTCCAGTAGCGTTGCACAGTATTCGAAGACCATCCTGTACCGTGACCTCTTGTATCTCCACGCCCTTCCTAAGTCTTCGCAAACATGCGAGCCGAGACGTTAGAAGCAGGCTGCCCTGATGAGGAAACTGTCGCCAAATATCGTACGATGTCTCGGGGCTGTCTGAACCTACACCGGCAGCTCGCTGGCTATCGACGTTATCGACGATCACAAGCCACTGTGTATTGCCGTTTTCTGAGAGCCAATCAAGGACTGCAGCGATTGCTTTCTCAATGCCTGTTTCGTCTTTCAAAAATTTCCCACTCGTGCTTAGAACGTCTTTCAAAGGAATTTGCTCGGCGATGGCGGCAATATCAAGTCGTAAGAGAGCCTCACTCTTACCATTGCACCAGAAAACTGCTGTGTAGATTGATTCGTGTCGAGTAGCGTATTCAATAGCCAGTTGTGACTTACCAACGCCTCCTAAACCTTGGAGGATGACCACTTTAAGCCGCTGGGATTCCTTGGTTTGTAGGAGGTCAACTTCATGTTCCTCTCCTATCTGCTGAAGCTCGTTTGTTCTTCCAATAAATGTTCCCACAATTGAGGCTCCCCTCAGCCGAAACGATACCGTATATTTACTACGTTGATGCTCTATGAATCCTAGCACGGTTTCGAAGAAGTTTGAAATGTAGCCAATGCTCGGAGAAAAGAGAGATGCAAATCTTCTAATTCTTTCGAACTAGGAGTCTAAAATTCTAAAAGATGGGCACTAGATCCTCGCCAGTAGCTGAAATAGGACGATAGCATGCCGAAAAGCGCAAAATTTGACCTGAAATGTAGCGGTCAATTTCTTATGTTTTGTGTGATGTACGAGCCCTAAGATTTTCATGCCCTCTGTGGGGTGTTCCAAAGAACAGTGTCCCAACAGAAGCATCGGCTACCGATCGCTCTCGAGTGTCTGAGTCCGATTCTGTGCGTCCTTGAATATACTTTACGCCCAAGAAGCTTGCAAGACGATCCTTCCGAACCTTTCACGATCACCAAAGCTTTCTTAATGAGAATGCCGCCAAAAGAATGGCCAATCAGTATCAAGGGGCGACTCCTTTCCTGTTCAAGGAACTTGTGAGCTCTAAAACAGTAAAACAATAGCATCATTCCCAACTCTTCGTCTAGCCGCAGTGCAGCGATGGAATCCAGGATGACTTGTCCATAGTCTCGCAAACCCTGCACCGGTGAGTACGCATTCAACCTGGAGTCATGGTTGACGGCGATGATCCTGAAGTCCTTGTGGGTTGTTGGGAGGAAGTCTGCAAGCTAACTGGCCCTGGAACGGCTCCCGCGCCAGGCCGTGGCGGGATTGGACCCCAAACCATGCACAGCAACGATGCTAGAAGAGCCCGTCAACCGGTCTTCTCCCGAATTTTCATTGAGTAGGACTTACTCTGCTTTGATGCTTACTTTTTTGATGTTTGCCGATTCTGTTGAATCCCATAACACTTGTGGTGCGGTGGTCGGCTTGCCCTCTTCTGCATTGGCAAATAGTAGTTGCACAGACGTCAAAAACATGGATCAAAGGACGAGCGTTGCGCAAAGAGAAAAAGTTCAGAGGCTCTCGAGTGTCGACAACCGATTGTAGTTTAGGGCAATGTTATAGCTCACGCTGATCGAAGCTAGTTAGCTGACGCTGATCGTTCTTCAGAAGTGACTCTCAGACCGTTGACTTCTTTCGTCTCTTTGATCTCTTTGACTTCTTTGACTTCTTCTGCTTCTTGAGCTGCTTGAGCTGCTTTGACTTCCTTGATTCTTTGTCTTTGCTTTGAATTTCTTCTGCATTTTTTTCTTAGAAGATTGATCAATTACTTTCACGGCTACTACAGCATCTTGAACACCTAGATCAATGCCAGTAGTTGAAGTACCAGTGTTGCTGCTCAATTCCCGCTTTTCCCTCAGTCTTTTACGCTGCTTCGGGTCCCGTTTGCACTTCCGCTTGGGCGGTACAGTAGTGCTGGTATTACTTCCAGGAGCTACAAACCCCCCAAAAACAGATGTTTGGTCAACCATGACGGGAAGCAGAACCGTCGAACAGTATAATGGTAGGTCATACCGAGAACAAGCTTTGGTACCTGCAAATTGGGCAATCAAATAATGATTGTCCCTGAGTGGACCGTGCTCGCATGGATCGGAAAGTGCTGTCGTCATTTCCCAATTGGGATGTTACGACTAATGAAACCACCAACACTCAATGTCAGCAAGGGCATTCGGCGCCAACTTCATCGTCCACTCACGAAAAGTGCTACAGAGAGTAAAGGAAACCACATTGCTGTTGAATTCCAGTGATTGGGACGCAAAGGAAAATGAAAACAGCCTGAGGCGGAATTCTTGGCGGACTGCGGGGCGCAAACCTACCTACACCATCATACATAAATAAGGCATTACTGTTCAGCCCTAGCTGGCCGTAAAGACCTCATGTTTTGGACATGTAGCAAGCTCCCTTCCATTTTCCAGCAGGACATGAACCCAAGGTAGTGTATACTGAGAGGCCATCGCCGCTTGTTGCATGGCAGTCTCTCTGCCACCATTCCCAAAAGAACACGAATTAAACGGGGACCTCACTCTCGTCGACGGCTCGGACGGCAAGGCTTCGTTGACCAACACAGGCAATGAAGGAGCACCATATCTACCAGGTCATCCACAAGTCTCACTCAGCAACGACTCTCTAGCCTTCCTCAAGAATGAGATTCTGACCCCAGAACTCGATATTCTTTCCCCCCACCTGTGGCTTGTGGCAACCCAGAGAAGTGATCATGTTTCCGCTCTCCACCATCAGTTAGTACGCGGACGTACCATCATGATGACGGAAAATCCAAAGCTCCATCTGCTCTGGATTGATAACCGTGTCTATATCAAACCGATCCCCTCCTATCTCCTCAACCACGCATTCTGGGTCTACACTTTCTCCCCGCAATACTCTCCCTTCGCCAGCGACGCCCGTAACCTTCTCTCGCGATCAGCTCTGGGTTTCCTCCGCACCTACGCCCACCTCATAAGACACGAATCAGATTTCGGGCTCGCGAAAGAAAGATGTCTGATCCAGTCATCCACAACCTGGAGGGCATGGAACACCTTTACCTTCCCGCTCCGTGACGTGCTCGACACTGAAGTCAGTGCCCGCCACCGTTTTGGCGAACTGCGTCTATCCCGCTTGAATTTCTGGAGTAAATTTTTCCTAGGCCGCATGAGTTACTTCCGAGTGACTGGCCAGACCAGTACCTATTTGGCCCGCTTCTTTGCACCGCTGATCTTTATTTGGGCAACTTTCAGCATCATTCTGGCAGCAATGCAGATTGAGTTATCCGTGCAGCAAATATACAACCAGGATGGTAAAGAGAGGTGGACCAAGTTTGCGTATACAAGTCGGTGGTTCTCCCTTGCGATTCTTGTGATTACTGCGTTAGGTATCTTATTATTTGTCATGTTGATATGCGGGCGGCTCATGAGGCAGTTGAAATTTCGCGTCGAACGATTTGTCGAGGAAGCATAGCAAGTCTACGTCCGCTAATGGGCACGGAAGAATTGGTAGGAGGCGCTGGTCGGAGACAGCTCAGGCCCAGCTTGTAACGATAGTCTCGCAAGCCCACAGGCAGCGTATCATGCTCTACTCTACATGCCAACCTTGAGGTCAGCAACCTCTTGTTATACCCAGAGTGAGAAGCACAGCTGATTGTTGCCGAGATACACAGTCAGCTCCAGTGGAGTCATGCACATAGAGTCAAATGTTTCCTTGTTCGGCGGCGATATCCATGCCGCCACATCGAGCTACCCCATGCGACGGGTCCAGCCAAAGATGTCCAGTTCTACCGTCAAGACACCAGCCTTTGATGAGTCTCTTCACATCGTCAAGAAAACCAGCTGCCGCGGCGTGGTGGATAGGCGAAGGTTTCTGTTGGTTAAATGCCTGCGATTTGCTCCTACGTTTAGGGGAATTTTCACTACAAGGTTTGGTGCGCTCTGGACGCTCGGTGCAGAGCTGTTCGCCCCTTCGTATCTTAGTGGGTCATATCAGAGCCATCCGCAACTTATGAGTCCAGGATATCCTTGTGTCCTTCCATGACAGTATTGGTAAAAGCTGTCATACCTTTTTCATCAGTGTAGAACACCAGCAATAGCTTCGCAGTTGTCACCAAAAAAGATTTAAGCCATTGAGCTTCCTTCTTGAGACCTTGTTAACTGTTGATGTGTGAGTGTGATGATCCTACGCATGCTGTCGTCAAATTTGCAGTCCGGCCACTAGGCTAGGCCGCGCCTTAGGGTAACACTATACTAGTAAATTTATCTTACCGAATAATACAAGCATGTGACTAGGTACTGAAGCGTTGAGACCATCGCAAATCGGACGCGTTCCCACCTGCACACAAAATATCCCGCGTCTTTCTTCAACCCCTCGACATCCTTATACCTTGTTTGGCGCCCTCAACGTGTGCGAGATCCACGCAAACAAAAGCCAAGGAGAACTCACAAAGTGTACAGGTCGACCTTTGTCATGTCCGTTTAGAGCCACGATACTGGAAAGAGGCTGCATGTAATATACTAGACCTGCATTGACGTCGCCCGCAGCACCGCACACAGACGGGCAGCCGCCTTATAAACAAGACGATTAACAGCATGGCTCCCAATCACTCTGCAAATAAAATCTATTCTGCAACGTACAGCAATGTGGGTCGAGTCCCGATTGTCGTCTTGCACTTAGCGAGTACTGACTTTCGGAAAAGGTCCCGGTTTTTGAATTTGCCTGTGGCAGTGAACATGTCATGCGTAGGCGTCACGATGATTGGATTAATGCTACGCATATCCTGAAGGTGGCCGACTTCGACAAACCCGCGCGAACACGCATACTGGAGAGAGATGTACAGAAAGGTGTGCATGAGAAAGTTCAGGGAGGTTACGGGAAATACCAGGGTTAGCGGATGTCCACTGTGCGTACCTAAAGATCTAAGGCTGAAGAACACCTCAGGCACATGGGTTCCGCTACCCTCAGGGCGTGATTTAGCGCTACGTAACGGTGTGTTTGAGAAGTTGCGGCCTATCTTCGATTACGTTCCTGGCGATATTAGTCCACCGCAAGCTCCCAAGCACACCACGGCTGCGTCGAACAAACTCAAGCTCCCAAAGCAAGCTCCCATTAGGAGGGTCCCTAGTACGTCCTCTCCCGCTTGGTCCTTTAGACACGTCAGTGGCTAATGAACAGAATCTAAACCAGTGCCTGCTGCTCGTCACATGAGCGAAGACATCTACGATAACATTAGCACCCATCTTAATGACGATGACTCTCTTGATGGCTCTACAGTGGGCTCAACAACCTTCATGGACGAAGGGGACATGTATCATAAGCAAGGTCATACAGGGGGTTCACGTAAGCGGAAGCGTGGACCTGAGACGTCTTTACGTGACCAGCAGCACACCATGTATGCCGATGCACTCCTGGACTACTTCATGCTTTCCTCTTCCGACGCGCCGCTCAATCTCGACCCGCCACAACTTCCTGAAGGCTATGAAGTAGAATGGAAAGTTGATGGTCAGAAACATACCGCTCTGCACTGGGCTGCTGCTATGGGTGATATGGAAATTGTGCGGACTCTTCTCCAACGAGGAGCGGACATGTTTGCCAGGAACGAAAGAGGGGACACTCCCTTGATCCGAGCTGTGCTGTTTACCAACAATTTTGAAAAGGAGACTATGCCCAAGATTCTATCCCTCCTCCAAGCGACTGTAGAAGAGCCGGATTACCTCGACTCTACTATTCTCCATCACATCGCCATGCTTACAACAAGTCGCCAAAAGAAGAAATGCGCTCGCTACTACCTCGATGTGCTACTCACTAAGATGGGTGAGAGCATGGACCAGAGGAGGCTCCTGAGATTCATCAACAAACAGGACTCGAATGGCGATACCGCTTTACACATTGTAGTTCGCCATGACGCCAAAAAAAGTGTTAGAGCTCTACAAGGCCGCGGTGCAGCAGGCGATATCCCGAACCAGAACAATGAAACGGCAGATCAGATGCTACAACGCTCCCGTGTTACCCAGCTAGATCCCTATGCGTTTGCTTCTTCATCGCCAGTCCTGCCGGAGCATCCGCTGCCGAATGGACATGCCGTTGAAAGACTGCCTAAGCCAGGCGTTATGACTACCTCGCGCTACGAAAGCCAGTCTGCTCAGTCATTCAGTGAATCCTTCGATTCTGTGGCTGCCAATGGAGGAATGCAGGTAGCTCTTGCACTGGAGAACGAAGCTCGAGAGAAAGACGCACAATACGCAGAAGCACTCCGCTTGCAGGACAGCACCGCGGAGCAGCGCCACCAAGTCCGACGTGCAACTTTTGCTATTTTCAATGAACAAGGTAGCGGAGACGATGATGATCTGGTAGAAGCGGCGAACAAGACGGAGGCACAACTTCTCCAGGAAGAGCAAGAATCCCTTCTCGAACAAAATCAGCACCGCATCCTCCATCAAGACATCCGCGCCGAAGAATCCGCCCTCTCTCCTTCCGCCCACACCAACACAAACGGCACCATCACCTCCAACGAGGAAATCAAAGCGCGCCTCCAAGCGGCGGCTGATCTCCAAGCGGCGCAGGTCAGACGCAGGGAATTAACGAGACTGGTGGCGCAGGCTCAAGCGAATGCGGGGATGAGCCAGACGGGCCATGATTGTAAGAGATTAGTGAGTAGTAGTACGGGGATTCCGGTCGAGGAGGTGCCGGGGATGACATCCGAGTTATTGGATCAATTGGAGATGAGTAAAGGGGAGGCAGATGCTGTTTGAGATGAGTATGTTTATGCGACGCGCGATGTGAGAATGTGCGAGAGGCGTTTGTGTTTATACCCATGTCTGGAGGGGGTACTGGACGGTATGACAGGGCTTGTATGGTGGAAAACGAAGGTTGGAAAGTGTCGTTAGTTGATAATTGTAATCTGCAGACGATAAGGGTAACTAGGTGTATGATGATCGCTCTAGGTGACCATCGAAGAGTCTTTATTCACATAGAACCCTGCTCCTGGCTTTACGCCTAGTTTTCCTCAATGTCTTCTATTGGAAATCGCCTTTCCTTGGACAATTGAAGAAAATTCTCAAAATCTCACCCCAAGGCTCAAGCACCCGTCAGTGCGGCTCCAACCCTCTCCACTTGCCGGCGAACAGCAGAAGAGTTTCCTGCTTGACAACCATTAGCTAGGACCACACCACAAGCTTGTTCACTTTTGCCTCTAGACCTGCTGTCCCTCGAGATCACGCAATGGGAAAGCCTATTCCCAAGGCACTTGGACTTCGCATCAGGGTTTTGATAAAGGGGATTCGCCATTCGATGAAGTACAGAAAGCGACAGCAGATCTTCTGTGCAACAAGTCCCAGCATCGAGCACTTTTTCATACACACATATAACGTCGCCTCGACGTCTTTCTGTAAGCGGAAAAAGAGTTGGCGTTGTGAGATGTCTCTTGTGGATTGTTGACCTTCTCAAGTTTTGCAATAGTGATACGATGTGTGGTTCAGCTAAGACTTCGGTTTCCTGTCCAATTGTACACAAGGCTGATCTGGCGTTTGTTTATTCTTGTCGGCCATATCTCGCCGTTGCAGTTGTCATGGTTAGATTAGCTTCTGGCGTTGCGCTTCACGAAAGACCAATTCTTCTCTTCTCCTTAGTCATGTTTCTCCCTCTGGTCTTTTTCCTGCGCCTGCCTCTGCTTTCCCCCCGGCTTCTCCCTCACCGACCGGGTTGTCGCTACTCCTGCTGAATCTTCGCCTTCTGTTGTTTTTCCTCGTGCTCTTTCCCAGTCACCTGTCTTTCTACCGCATCTTTGCTTTTCAGTCGAGCGTCATCTTGGGTCTCATCAACATCAGATACGAGAACAAAACGTATCATTGTTTGACTGAACAGTCTATACCGTCGACCGGACCTCTCGGGCATGGTAGTGATAGGTCGAAGAAAAAGAGACAGCAGTACGGTAGATAGTAGTAATCGGAATCCTCGCCTGAGAGGGCGTCCGGCCCAGGCGTATGACGGAAGGCTACAAGTAGAAGCGCGCTTGTGGCGTAAATAGAACTGTCCCCGCGCTAGAGATTTAATCTCCATCAAAAAGCCAAGCCCAAAGACCCGCCAATTGCGCTGAGACTTTGTACCATCCGTTGGCGCCATCTACATATCCGGAAACCCAGATCAAAAACGCCCCGAAGAGTTGTACCCAAGGTGACGATGGATGGGTCAGCCATTTCTTTTCGTTCCAGAATCCCAAGCCTCGTTCTTGCTAGTCGGTCGAAGTCACCGAGATCCCCAAACCATCACCATGCCTCAAAACTCAGAGACCAATCGCAGACAGTAATACATTACCATAGAGGGATCAATCATGCGGCGATATTCTTTCAGTCTAAGCGTAATGTCGATAGCATGTTGGTGGCGACTTTCTCGACTCTTTTGCTGATTCAACCGTTACTTTCGTAACACACGCGTGATACCTCGATGGCAAGTCAATTTGAATTTTCACCTGTATAGCTTACAATAGTAGTCTATCTATCAATTCTTGTATCGGCCTTATCATCTCCACTATGTAGTCTACATATGGGTTTGAAACGGAAATGTCATTCATTTGCTAATCTAACTACGTAGACCTTTTCGAGGATTTGAGTCTCCAACAGCGAATATTTTTTTGGTATTGCCATCAGTCATAACGTCTCTCTTTGAAATCTATATATGTTTATTGAGTAGAAAAGCCGTTATTTTCGGTATAGGTGTGCGGTTGTTCGAGAACTTGAATTACTTCGATGGCGAACTTATCGGTCATTACTGTTAGCTAAATGATTCTTGTTAGCAACGCACGCATGAGATCATTAGGGCAGATTTCATGATATGTCTACATTAGCCGACTTTATAGTGATTTCCTAAGGGATAAAAGGGGGAAACTCATACAGTTCTTGTCCAGAAACCCGGTCCATTCGCTACAATAGTACCTTTCCCACCACAAAACATTTATCGATTTATTTACTAGGTCACAGCCATGCTTTGCACGGGGGTTCGCCAATTGCTCGCGGCTCTCCAGCTATATTTTTCAACCTCTTTTTAGCCTCCTCGTCTTCGGCTTGGGACGGTCACGGCGGCGGCGAAGAGCCAGTCGATTATATCTATTGCTCTTATAATCCGCTATGGAAATGCACACATTTCTTTAGCTGGTAAACGTTAACAATTTATTTATATAGAATTATGATTCAAGGAAGAGTAAGGAAAAAATGTGTGAAACATAATGATTTCTACACAAACCATTCTGGCTACAATGACTTTCCCATCATTAAGTGTTAGAAAACGTGACTACTAGACCATCGCCATACTTTCTTTCCAAACCGTCAGCCTGGTCCCACCCACTCTTCTCCGGATTCCCAATGTCTTTTCAGCCTGACGAGTTTGGCCCTGAACGATTGCGATGGCGGCGACACGTTATCGACTATTCTCGTTAGTCGGCTGACTATTTTTAGTCTTGCGAAGATAAGATTACAAGGGTATAAGGTCAATGAGGGTTCTGTATGGGTAGACACTTTAGTAACTCGTAAGGGCAAAAGGGGGAAGGGAACAGTTGGGTTGTTTTTAGTCTATTGAGCGCATTCATGACAATCTAAACTCTTCTTCTTCAAATCAATGTCAATTTGAATATAGAACCATCGTTACCTTTCCCTCATACGTCTTCAATATCCAGTTCGAATTCTCAATGTCTTTCAATATACCCGCATTCGACTCAGAAGGCCGAGGTAGACGGCAAACCGTTTGCCAATTGCTCTTTCCATTATGTAGTGCTCTTCATCTATGCATGAACCACCGTTAGTGAGAAATTCTTTCGTTCAGATTGAATGTTTGGATTATTTAAGGCGAAGTGCGACTGATACAGATCGGAAAGACTGTACTTATCTCCATATAGAAAATTCGGCTATTCGCAATTGTGACGGAAAAGGCATTTTTCCCTCGCCAAAAAGTTGACAATTTGACTCCTGAGCCATAGAGACACTTTCCCTATCCACTACCAACAATTTACGGGTTTTCTTCCAGCTCTACAATCTCTTTTCCTCTTCGAGCTTTGTTCACGCGGCGACAGTGGCGGCAAGGACGAACAAACGATTGTTTCCTTTTAGTCAACTGAACCTTTGTGTAAACGCACATATAAAATCATGAGGGCATAAGATCTAATGCCCCACTGCAACAGTAGGTTTTTCCAGTGGCTAAAAAAGGAAAAGGGGATGAAAAAAATGGAAACAGCGCAATCTGTCCACTTCCCCTTCTAAACAATTAGCTGCCATAGAAAACCTATCCATCATAAAGCGATCGCCAATATGGCGACTGCGCCACAAGGGCTTTTACACCGTCTTTTGGCGACATTTCACACGCGTTTCTCCTGAGTTCCAATCCCTTCTACCTTTTCGTGCTTCGCTTAGGATGGCGGTGACGATGGTGTCGACAGACTTACGACTGCTCCTTTTCGTCAAGTGAACCTTTTCGTTGACGCACATACAAAGTCACGGGGGCATAAGATCCAATGTTCCACTGCAAATAGTAGAATTTTTGAGTGGGCTAAACAAAGGAGAAGAAACGGAGAAAAGAAAACAGCGCAATCTCTCCACTTCGATGCTAGTCCATTCCCTGCCATAAATACTTTCCCACCGAAAAAAACCCGACCGAATTGACTACTAGCCCCTTCCTCCCTCTCCCACAACCAAACCCCCATCCTCATCCCTGCCTATCCCAGTTCTGCTTCTCCGCCAAGTACACATTTAGAGCTTGGCGGAGGTCGGAGAGGTTGCCCAGCACGTGCCCATTCCTGGTTACCTGGAAGGAGTTGTAGTTGGGCCGTCGAAACTGACCCGGGCTCGCCATGGCCGCATATAACGGGCCGATTCCGTTACAGCCGTACAGGAAATGGTCGCGACGTGTTGCGACCGTATGAACGCGGAAATCAGGAAAGGCATTCCGCGTGGCAGGGAAGGAGTGCACCTGGCTGTTGTTAGTCGAACGTTCCAGGTCGGAATATGGTGAGTGAGCTTACGATTGCCTCTGTGGCCGTGTATGCCACACCCTGGTCGGTGAGAAGCTGGAAGCAGTCACCTAGTTCAAACACACCGCGGCCGAACATTTCCTCAAGCTTGATCCGGCTCGTAAATCCGTTCATGACGGCGGGGTTGACGTTGTAGCTTTGGATCCATAAAGGATCGTACGTAGTGGCTGCCATGTGGGCAAAGATGTCTTTCGACAGGAGGTTCTGAGCTATGTATATGCCTTGATGAGGGACCCTAATGGTTTGGGAGGGACCCTGGGAAGTCACGGTAAGCCCACCGACGCTGGGGTGGTTGTCTTGTTGATCGTTGTCTGTCATCACAGAGTCGTTGTCATAGTAGGGCCCACCAGGGGTTGGTGGTGTGCCGTGTCCGCCCCAAGTAGCACCAACTTGGCCTTCGTGCTGGGATCCTGACTCCAGCGTATCCTCCAAAGCAGAACCTGCACCTTCCTGACTGTCCTCATTTGCAGAAATGGCCTGACGAGCGATATCCTCGACTTGCGCGGCTTGTTCAGTGAGGTCGCTCCCTTGACCGTCGTCCGATCCAACATTTGTCTGAGAGGGGGCCACACTGTCCCGGTCTGGGGTCTGCACTCTGGATATTCGAGCTCCTCTACTAACGAGATAATTGCCAGCGGCCAAGTAGACAATTCTAGATCCGTCCGAAAAGGTAGTGTTATCCATCGCAAGGGTGGTTTAGAATTGTTGTAGAATGGGGGTAATGTAGTGAAATAGGGGTAATGAACGATCTTTAGAGTATTGGTAACAGGCACAAGACTGGTGCAGGCCACGAAATACGAGACACAGGAGTAGTACGACGATAGTAAAATGTAATCTTTGGTGCAGTGATCGATAAACTTTGCGGACGAAGGAAGGACGAAGCATGAAATAAAGCAGAAGATAACTCTTTTGTGTGATCTTGGGTGTTGCCGACCCAGGCTAACGCCTTTGAGCGATTTGAGACCGTGAAGCATATAACACGATGGACTAGAACCCGCAACACACTGAAAACCCCTTAGCATAGAGAGATCAACAACATAAATTTCCTAAGAGCATCCTCACATTTTGAAGTGCTCAGGCTGACTTTGGGTCCCGCAGTCGAGGAGATCAATCCATGACCCAGGGAATGGGAGAACACTATTGTGAACCTTTGACAGATCGAGCTTGCGAGACAGAGAGGTACGTACTCCTTCGTAAGACCCTCATAGTACCTGTTAGTCTTCTGTACAAGCATCTTATACACTCACAGAACAGGAGGTGGTGTTCTCCGTGAGGCCATCGTGGCTGCAAAGAAAAAGGATTGTTATTCAGAGGATCCCATGGAGTTGTGCTCTAAGACCGCCCAGCTTATCGTCAACTAGCTATGGTACAGAAGAGTAAAAGAACAACCGAGATACATACGAAGTGCCAGAAACAGATTATCCACCTTGAGGTTCTTACGAGATCTCCATCAGGAGCTTCCTGCTCAAACATCGTCAAGCTGTAATATGAAAAACTGAAAGCCATCGAAACAGATACAACGAGACTGGGGCTCCGACAGATCGGAACATAACGCATGTGGTGCTAGACAACAAATAGGACAGCTTCGAGCTCCTGTTGTCAATAGCACCACTTTACTTGCATGTCGTGATGAGTATTACCACCAATTGATGGCGTGGATGACCGATGCTCCCTACATGGAGTGTCAGCCAAGCACGCGAGCAGACTATGGGAAAGAACTCGTTGGCGCAGTGCAACTTCCTCTCTGACCTTTCTCTGTCGTTCCACACCCCTGCTCTATACTATTCTCCTCCTATGCGTTCTAACCTCTTCTCCTCCGGCCTGTACCACCATTTCTGATGGTGCAGGCGTCACTTTCTTCGACAAAAACTTCGAAAGCCTGTCGAAGCGCGGAAAGATCTCCTAGGTCATGGTTGTTTCGATAGACGTGGAATGTGCTAAATGGGATTTGGCCTAGGGCTCCCGGATGCATCATCGCTTGGTACAATTGTGTGACGCCTCTGCACGCTTGGAGGTTGCTGGTGGCGCCGATCGTGATATTATGGATACGGAAGTCGGAGGATTAGGAAGACTATCCGTGACTTCATAAAGTCTATCATGATACGCATCTACCGTCTTCGATCATATCCTTGCTTTGATGTAGGTGTGACCGCCTCTGTCCCATTCGACCGTTTTCAATGGATTTTAGCTCTTTGGTGACAAAATTGTCTTTCTGAGAGTATCGCAGGTAGATCAGATATTCTAAGTGTGCATGTAGTATATCATCAGGTAAAATAATCTTCGTGTTGATTATAAGCGTTGTCCATGAATAAGACGGCAATAAATGTAACCCCAGGATGCACAGCATCTTCTGAATACGTACGAAGTAATAATAGCCAGACAACCAGGTTCGTTGGAAATCAAAGTCCCTGAGAGTATAATTTTGGACTCACCAAATTCGGACAAAGCTGATGTCGGACGAGCTCTCCTTCTAATGATTGAAGCAACAAACTAAATACGCCGTATGTTGTTGTAGTGACGTGTGAGCCCGACTGATATAAACTTTGATCTTTTGAAAATCGATGTATCTGGATCTCGGTGCAGATGTAATTGTTCATACACAGGGATGTATTCAACCTTGACCTCTCCTTACTCATTCTACAATGGCGAACAGAGTGCTGCGCCGCAAAGAAGCCTGAGGTCGAACAAGTGCTCTCTAAGAATTGCGATAAAACCTCCGGAGTTGACATATAAACGACTCAGAATCGTCGTGCAAGCCTTCGTGCCTGGGTTATCAGCTTTCCAAAGACGTTGCGCTCGGAATTCCATAAGCTGTAGTGTGCCTTTGGTTGGAACCTGCGCCATTGCCGCGTATGACGAGTTTGAAACGTGATAGCCAAAAAATGACTTTCCTAGGCTCACGGTCAACTCCGTCATCACTAATGTGCAAGTATATCTATGTTCATGAATCCATAGCAATATGAACTGTGGATATTAAGTGTGAAGGTTTGAGGTAGAGATACGGCTTCATATCCTATGCGCCTTTCCTGCGTAAGACTCTGGGTTTCCCGCCGATATAGACAAAAGACAGACTTGCGGAGATGAGGCACAGTCCAGCGACAACGGCGTTCATGTTACCGTATCCAATGGCATCTCTCAATGAACCACTCAGTAATGGTCCCAAGGTAAGCCCGGCACTGAAAACCATAGAGTTGATGGCATAGAGCGTCGCATACGGCCCATTGGCCCCGAAGAAATCTGGGTTTGCTTTGTCGTACCTTTGAACGACAAAGGATGCTTCGACAATTGAGGGCGACCCAATCACGGGGAGACCCACACCGCACAGCGCTAAAAGAGCACAATATTCGACGATCTGGGAGGTACCACCATGGTGGGCAAGTCTTAACAAAACCAAGACTGGTACAAGATAACCGAAGCCCACTACTGCGGCAGGTTTCGTGCCGTATCGATCCACCGCCCAGCCTGCGATAGGACCAAGTAAAACATAGGGAAGGGATAAACAAATGAACAGAAGACCTGCTTTTAGTGAGTCAAAGTCGAAGAGTTCTTGAGCCTCTGTTGGAATTGTAGCATCGAAGGTAGAGAGTAAAGTTGCCTGCACGAGAGCCAGCAGCAGCGCTGTCAAAAGTCTCGGGTCTTTCAGGCAGTAGAGAATAGGTAAAGTCTTAATCCACTTAGGTTGATTGGGCGGAACCATATATGCCTCGCCCTCCTCCTTGCGGATCAGGGGATTTTCTTCGCCATCCTCGTGATTGTCCTCTTCGTCTCCGTCGTTATCATGATTATGCTCCCCTATTTCATTCCTAGTCTCGTATTGCTCCGCAGTCTTCTTTTCAATCAGCAAGAGACGCATGATGAAGTCAATTGCAAGGATGGCAAATCCCAGACCGAATACCCCAGTGTAACCAGCTTTTTTGTAGACAACGCCGCCAAGGACAGGCGCCGCAAGTTCGCCAACGGAGATGAAGCCGAAGATCTAGACTTGAATATTAGTAACTTGGACTGCTGTTTAAGAACGCGTATACACGTACCGAGCCTATAGTCTTCCCCAGATTATCCGGCCCCACTGTGTCCAGCACCAGGGCAAGTCCAATTGTCCATACGACGGCGGCACTTATGCCTTGCAAAACCCGCGCAATGGCCAAGACGGCAATAGTCTGCCCTAGCAATAAGAGCGAAGTCGCCAAGAGAAGTGCCGCCAGGCCAGTTAGAAACGGCAGCTGACGCGAGGGCAGTCGGTCTGCTAAGATACCAGCGGGCGGTGAGAACAAGACCGATGCGCCCGCGTAAGCGGCGAGTAGACCGGATACATTGCTTTGAACTTGGTCGGGAGGTAGATCCACACGGTCCTTTAGAATAAAAGGTAAAATAGGCACCACCAGGCCGTAGAGGAAGAGATCAGTGAAGAGCCCTATGCCGACGGTGCTGATGATAAAGAGAGTGCTGGAGCGCCAGCGGAGGCCAATTGGATGGGATCGGGGCATGCTGGGGAAATGCTGGGGAAATGCTGGGGAAATCTCATGTGTTCTCCATCGTGGTTGAGGTGTCGAAGCGATTTCTACCTATTTGGTCGTAAAGGTTATGACGGCACTGTGTGCCTTGGTGGACAAGAATGACATCACCACTGTACATACTCTGTACGCCTGGTGCGCGAATTCGAAGCACTTGTCAATATTGATGTCTCGAGACCAGGGGAAGCTGTATTGCATATGCTTCTCAGCATATTGGATCCAATCCCCAACAACGATGGCAGATACAGGGCCCAGTGCAAGGCAGCAAGCTACAGTATCTATGCGATGATTTGGTGTTGGTCGCTTGGGGCTACTTACTTCCTCCTAATTGGCTGGAGTATCACGTGAGTATCTATCTACTCACAAAATGTTTCGTGCATCTACAGTATCAGGCCAGAGTAATTTCAAAAGCACAAAGTTGGTTCCAAATCCTAATTCAAATCCTAATCCAAAACCTATGAAAGCTAGGGAGCCCTTGTTGGGGAAATGGCGTTACATATTTAGGCAGCTGCAGCCTGCTGGCCGCTGATGCTAACAATAATATCGGAATGGAACCAAGTAGGACATAGTTACGTTGAAGGCCACGCGTTTGATGGCTCTGCTGAAGATGTTCTATAAGGGCGTCTAATCCTTCTGCGCTCCAAAGGAAACGCTACAGAACCTTTCATGAACACTTTTCGAGACTAAAAGAATGTCAAAGTCGTGCGTTATCATCGGAGGTGGGGTCGCTGGGCCTGCGATAGCCTTGGCTTTGTCGAAGATTGGGATTTCCTGCTCTATTCATGAATTGAGGGATGAGCCGTCCAGTGTGGGTGGGGCGATCAATTTGACACCAAGTGCTTTACGAGTCCTGAAAGATCTTGGTGTTGCGGTCTCAGGGTGTACCGTTACATCCATCGAGTTCTGGTCACTCCACACCGCCGGAAAACTGGGAGAAATGCCCTTTCGAGGAACAGACGGACAGGCATTGCGTATGCTCAGGAAAGATCTTCAAAACTCACTCCTAGCCGCCGTCGAGAATGCTGGCATTATAATCAATTACGGTTCGAAGCTGGCCTCACTCCGGGACGATGTTACGAGAGATAACATCACCGCCGAATTTGAAAATGGGGATTCAGTCCAAGCAGATTTTATCGTCGGATGTGATGGGATACACTCTGCTGTACGTTCGAAATACGTGGAACCTGCCAGAAAACCTATCTACACCGATACCGCGGGAACATATTCGGTTGTAAACTTGGAGTCCATCAACTCTGCTGTACATTTCCAGGATACGGCCTTGAATATGAGCCGCTACGGGTCTATTCTGACGAGTTTCATTGATCCTGCACGCACTCGGGTATATCTGGCTGCGGCCATGGAAACCAAGGCACAAGTGTCCGAAACCGGGAGAGCCCAAGGTTCCGACCACACTGCTATCCTTGATGACCTTCACAGGCGATATGACAACTCTTCTATTCCCTGTATTCCACATCTAATCAATCAGTTGAACGATCTGTTTTTGTATCCAATCTTCAAGTTGAGTCCGGCAGGGCAGTGGTCACGTGGGAAAGCAATGCTCATTGGTGACGCAGCACATGCAGTACATCAACTCGCCCTTATGATGGCCGTGAAGCTAACACATCTTTAGATGCCTCCCCAAGGCGAAGCCGCCGGCCTGGCACTAGAAGACGCGGTATTACTAGCACGAGTTTTTGAAGAGTATCCCAATAAAACCATACCAGAAATTTTCACCGTATATGAGAGAACGCGAACGCCTCGCATCAATGCAGCTTACAAGGCAGCAAATCGACGCTGGGAGAACGTAAAGGATAAAGGATTCGCTAAGCAAAAGCTCTTCGAATGGATGTTTTGGGCTTTTTTGTGGGTCAAGGGCGAGGGGCATCAGCAGAACATGGCGTATGAGGTTCAAAAGGAAAAGTTGCGTGAGTAATGGAGAGCTCTTCCTTCAAACTAAGTCCGGACGTGGCCTATATATTTCTTGCTGTTAGCTTTACGAAGCGTCTAGTTGCCGGACATGAGGTTATTCAACCGCCTGTTAATTCCATCAATGTTCCCTATGATCAAAGATGGAACCAAACTTAGTGCGACAATCTTGTACTAATAAATAGCCAACCGATATGTTATATTTCAAGACATGGGGTTTAAGTCATGTATAGGTGCGGGAAGGTCTGTTTCTTTGTGGGCTGTGTGTCACAGTAGCAAATTGCAGCTGAGAGACGGTGGTACATGGTGTGCCTTGACGAAAAGAAACAAAGCATTCCGCCTCTGCGTATGACTTATGACCCAATCTCTTACGATCTTCTTCCTTGATCGACTTCGTACCACTGGTGGGTGTCAGGACGACGATGTAAGCCAAAGCCATGGCGCATTCGTTTCGGGAATTAGCCTTGGGCGCTGATTGATACTCTACAGTGCAATGTGGAAAATTCATCACAAACGCTTGACAAGATTCCAGCAAACATGGTCGAATATATTGTAGGATCTCTTGCTACGACAGCAGAAAGAAATCTCTCCCAACATTCAACGACGCCATCCCTACGATAGTAGCCAACTCGGCATTATGTTCTACGTGTTTGGGCGCCTGCATTGCTGGGGTCCTGTTTACGGTTCCTGCATCAGCTATCTACACTATGATTCTTACCTATCTACCACTCTATTGATACGCCCAACAACGCACCACGTCGAACCGACAGACTCTTTGACGTAGGCGACAGATATTAGCAGAGCCATAGAATTTCATAGTGCCGGAGCGATCGATGGGTACAACGAAGAACCGCAGGGATTGGCAGCTGCCAGAGCTCTTCAATAAAGGCACGCTTGAGCCAGAAGCGACATCTGAACTTCTATAGAGAAGTACGATGACTGGAAGAATTTTCCTTTTGATTCAGATTCACACGCGTTAATATGCTATCACTTAGGCTGGTAGTAAAGTCTCTGCCTTTTCCCGAATGTGGAAACCGTTTGAGCTTTGGGGACAATCACCATTGTTGAAAAGTGAAAGTATAAGTTCCAAATCACCATTGTTGAAAAGTGAAAGTATAAGTTCCAAAAAAAACCTGTGATTAGTATTCTCAGCTCCGCACCCTATAGGGCTGGCGCTAGGGGGTTCAGAGTTTTCACCTCCTTCCTCCCTTCCTAGCTTCCTACTGTAGTTCAACCAATATACACACATGCATACGCTTCATCTGACCCTTATACACTAATGAATCTAGGGGCAGATTCTAGTACGAGATAGACAGGGACTTTCTCAGAAATGACCGGAAGTTTGCAAATCAATATTCAACATGAACCGCTGTGCGGGATGAGAGCCAACAGACTGAAAATGACAGAACATTCCTAAGTGGTGTTCCTGCCAAAGCGGCGTACTTGTTGAGAAGTTTGCTAATCGTGGCCACCATTATGCGACGCGGGGCCCCCTAATGAATGTTCGCTTCCAAAGCAGGCTGAAGGAGATTGGTACAGACCCTTTGACAATGGTCCCTCGTCGATGATTTTGTAGGAAAGCAATGCGACCGCATAGGCTGAGCCCTTCTGGAGAGGTTGTACCTCTTCGGTAAGCATCCTAAACGGTTCCAACAAGCAAGAAATCAAATGCTCCGGATGTCATCATTCCTTTCGAGAATCGATACCATCAACGTCTGAGCGAGGCACAAGAGATTGTTGATAAGCCCACGCGCTTCTGTTCTATTGTTTGAGATATTGCGATTGACCGCTGTCGGTACTACTCAGATGAAATAATTTCGGATTTTCTGAACACACTTGGGAACAATCCTATTCAGGTATGAATCCAAAGGGATAGCATATTTCAACACTCCCCTCCCATGTTATGCGCATATCGTACTTCGGTTGCCATGGTTGTTTTCCGGAAGTGTGATTAACCTTGTAAATGTGCGATGTGCGTTATCCGTGCCTAGGGTACGAATAAAACCGCTTTTTCTACAAAAAGCGTGTTTAAAACCTCTTAGCGGCTTTTTACTACGCTTTTAATTATGTAAGCATACAAGGGCCATTGATTGGAGGATGACCTTGCTGTCGCCACGTCGCTGTCACCTTCAGGCTTCAGCTACAGGCATTTTGACATCCCTCATAGCTCAATGCCGCCGCAACGAGGTGGTAGACCAGTCAATCAGACTGTTGCTAGTAATTATCAGCAGGTAATCGTATCAGGAAGACAAAATACCGTGCAATGCCTACACTGTCACCGGCAGATGGCCAAAGGAGCTTCTCGTCAGCAGAGTCATCTGAATCAATGCAATACATATCAGACGAGAGTCATCAATCAACCTTCATCTCACGCTTCAGCTCAGAAGTATTTGGATAGCATCGACGGCTAGGTGCTTTTGGAGCTTCCTTTACATGATGAAGAGGTCAACCGGTCAACCTGCAGGCAAATTTACCCCCTCTATTAATTTGCTACTATAAATATAACCCCTGTGTTTAAAACCTCCATCAAAAAGCATGTTTAAAACATGCTTTGAGCTAGCCTAAAGGAGTTAGTCAAAAAACATGTTTTAAACAGATTCGCACCCTATCCGTGCCCCCCACTTTCGCTCAGTTCTTCAAGCTACCCCTCTGCGCGCTCCGTACGGCAAGGGCGGGCCTTTTTGTCGCCCCACCTCAGTCAGTACCATCACATATAGAGAGAGCTTAAACTTGCTCGGATGCATTCAACTATCCCATCAATTGATTTCAATCCATTTCTTCGTGGCTCTGCCGATGATCGTCAGCGGATCGCCTTTGTAATTGACAAAGCTCTAAGCTCCGTAGGCTTTCTTCAACTTCACAATCATGGTATCGAACAGCGCAAGGTTGATGCATGTATTCAATGGGTGGGTTGAATCACTCACGCTGCTATACCGGCCGGCCGGTAGCTTTGATGCTGATATGATCGCGACGCCCAGAGCAAACGTCTTTTCGACCTCTCAGAGTCCGAGAAGGGGGCAATTCATTCATCAACTCGCTCACATAGCCGCGGGTATTCCGGTATAGGAAACGAGAAGGTCCGCGGCCGAATATGCATGAAAGAGAATTTCGATTGTGGCAATCCAGAGGACGATGAGCAACCTAACAGCTGGCCGACCGAGGAGCTGTTACCAGGCTTCCGTCATTTCACGGAGGGTTTCTTTCAGGTACAAAGTCCCTCAAACGTACTGATTCCCTGTTTCGAGGCCTGACAATTCTCATAACATAGGACTGCACTAAGCTTATACATCAACTGCTTGTGTGTTTATCCCTCGCGCTGAGCTTATCCCCCGAAGAATCGCTTGGCCAACACCACGCCAGTTCCCTATTCAACATGAGTCTCATTCATTACCCTACCGTATCTCCAACACTATATTCAGCCGGCGGACTGGCCCGTAATCCAGCGCACTCTGACTTTGGTACCTTGACGCTTCTCTTTCAGGACGAGGTTGGTGGTCTGGAAATAGCAGATACGAGCTCCACGAGTAGTGACACAAGTGCTGGGGTCGAAAGGAGCGGGAGCTTTGTACACATTGATCCGAAACCAGGGACGATTGTAGTCAACGTGGGATACTTGCTTATGAGGTGGAGTAACGGCCGCTGGAAGAACACGGTTCATAGAGTATCAGAGCCTCCTCATTGGAAGGAACAGGATCTGCAGGGTTCGAAATTGAGCGAGACTACTAGAAGTGGCCGGGGTAATGGGGATGTGATTCCCGAAAGGTACAGTATTGCTTGTTTTAGCGCTCCTGACCCTGCTACAACTGTTCAAGCTCTTCCGTGCTGCTGCAAAGATCAGGCATCGAGGTGGAAGCCTATCAATGCCGGCGAATATCTTTGTGGAAAGAGAATGGCTATGTACGCCGGACAATAATTTAAGTGTACAGTTAAGAAGTAATGCGGCCAAGAAAATGCGTATCTGCAAATTGTTGTTTCTCATTTCTAACAACTTCGAAGGAAAAGAACGACTATTAGGTGGCATATAGAGTTCATCATGGATGATTCGGGAAGGTCTATTAGGATTTTGTCAAGTCAGGTGTGCCTTGAACTAGTTTTCTACATTTTTACGTGGTCCTAGTTTGAAAGATGACGACTAACGTGTAGGTCTTTTCAAGAGCGTTTAGTGTGACAACATTATGTTTTGAAACGGACATTCAAGAACACTTACATGAAAAGGCCTGCCCGGCCGCTCAATTCCGGGCTAAGCTTTCAAAGCATATTGCTTCAAATATTCATAATGAGGAATATTGATATTTACGGTCTCCCGAATGACTCTAGCACCCTCATCCCCAAATCTACTCCTCCAGTCTTCATCTTCTTCTTCGCTTTTAGTGTGTTGTGGTGACTTCTTGGTCGCATTGCATGTTAGCTATTTGCCCGACCTGGAATGCCTGTCAATGTTCTTGACTCGCAGAATCCCGAGCCTCCAACCCCCGAACTCTCCAGCACATCCTCATGGAACCCTTTCCATTTTTGAGAAGATTTCCGAGCCAACTCTTGCTGTTCTTCCGTGTTCCAAGAAAGCATGTCGTCGTTGTATTCCAGGTTGGTAAGATGGCAGAATTTCTCAAGGGTACCGGATGGGTCATCTAGGAGGTCATCGGCGTCGACAAGACATATTCCAGGCCCCTCAGCTTCTTCAATGCCAAGGTGCTGTGCGCGCACATAGTCGAAAAGTCGGCGAAGCTCCTCGTATCCCGCCTCAGATGGCAGATATTCATCCCAGCCGGTCAAGGAACTGAGGGGAGGGACGGTACAGCGGTAAAGACTAGGGACGCTGCGCCGCGGATGGCGGATGCGGCAAGCGAATTGAAACTTTTGGAGGATGCGAGTGGGTAAAACGGTTGGGTTGTCGAGTTCCGTTGGAGACGCGTTCGGGAACAAGACAGAAGGAGCGAACGATGCTGCGTGACCGGGTGGGCCACGATGTGGAAGGCGAGATCGTCATATCTTTGCACTGATGAGGGGAAAGTGGCCTTGTTACCTCAGCCGCTTCGAGGATACGCTGCAGTACGGCCCCATATGTGCAATTCTCAAATCCTGATCCCGCACGGGCGTTTTTCTCGTTCTCAGATCTTTGGGAACGTCTTTCGAGGCCCCAGTAAAAGGCATCGCCGAACGGTTCATGAAGGCAGATTAAGGTGTCTTGACATGTCGTGACAACCTTTCATACAAGTGGTCATCAATACCGTCAAAAGGCGAGGTAAGACGAACTTGAATGGAAAAAAGTAAAACAGTTGAAGGATGAGAAATGGAATTAACCCTTTCGATGGCTGTAGAAAGAGCCCTAAGATGACTCATGAGAAGAACAGGTTTATGCGACATGATATGAAGTTGCAGGTGAGATATTTTGAAGTAAGAGAAAATTGCAAAGTCTACAAAGTGCTTTAAGAGAGAGAGAAGCACACGATCGGATGAACCTCAGACGACGGTGAAGTTCGGTCGAAGAAACAAGCCTGAGAGGTGATGTGGGGTTATCTCAATGATCCGACTTCATGTACACCCCCCGCTATACATGTGTTGAAGCAATAGGAGCTGCAGTAGGAGCAATAGTAGGAGCAGGAGGAGTAGTCGTTCAATGAGGAACTAGTTGCAGTGCCTTTACACTGCCCGCTAGCCTAGTTGGGGCTAGTGTAAATTGCGGCACAAAACGTACCTAGATAGCTTCCTACTGTAGAAGACACACCTTTAGACAATCATCAGATTTACACTTCATCATTCAAGCGCCCTTGGCGCATGGCCTCACAATCTGTAAACACGTAAAAGAACCTCGTATGTGGCTGTTAGGTCTGTGACGGATCGAAGGATTGAGCAATCTGAAGTTACGGCAATGAACCATGCAAGATGCCCTGGCCAGGCCTCAAGAAGCAAACGAAGGCCGGACCAGTCAATTTAGCCTCTCAAGACCCTACTGCGGCTGCGAAGCCATCTGTAAGTCTTAGACCTTGTGTAAGTGATTGCAGCAACTAAGGACCGTGCCCTGAAGCGACCAAAGAGTCTGTGGGAGTCCGCCTTCAGTCGACTGAGCGATGAGAAACCAGACCTTGTCCGGAGGTTCATTGTTATTCTGGAGTCAGAGGCACATGCTGTGACTCTCTCTCCCAAAACCGGGCCGCAAGGTCCACCGACGCAGGTTTGTTTATCAGACCTGATAGAGCGAAAGCTGGCAGCGATGAAGGATCGACAATGGAGAGTGTCGTTGGGCAAAAAATCGATCGAGCTTCGGGAGCAAATAGATCGCGTCCTGCAGATTGTGATTGTGGCTAAGGATCTAGGCTCTTCGTTGGCAAGTATGGACCCAATACACGCTGGTATTCCATGGGCTGGTGTATGCGTACTTCTGCCGGTGAGGCCCCTTTCCAAACATTACATTCTTGCTTCTATTGACTCTCGCGACACAGCTTCTTTTGAACGACAGTCAGCAGCGCACGATAGTTACCAACGGACTCGAAAGCATTGCGAAGTTGATACGTCGGTTTTCTGAAGTTGAGAATTTTTACTTGCGAAAGACCCAACACAGGCTTTGTGAAGATCTGGAAGAGGCGCTCAGCACCCTTTATTTTCACATCCTTGAATTCGAAGCCCGATCTGTTTGCCAATTTGATCGCAACACCGCCTCTCAGACTGGTAGGAACATCATCAAAGCCGACGGATGGCAGGACATCCTCAATGCAATAGAGAAGTCCGAGACTACTTGTAACATTCTAGCTCGCATTATTGACACTGAAACCCAACACAAGTGGAATGATCAAATCGAAGCGTTGATCTCTGAGCAAACCAGTAAAGTAGACAAGATTCTCAAGCTTTCCGAGCAGAGCAGTGTCCATATTCAAGCGCAATTTGCACGCAATAATATTTTCAAGGAGGATTCGACCATCTTCGACCTGGATTCCAACGAAGCCAAGTGTCTCGCCCTATTTCGTACAACCGATTATGAGTTCGACAAGAACAAAAATCCAACGCGGCTTGAAGGTACTTGCGAATGGTTTCTCAAGCATCCGATCTATCAAAAATGGTATCAGAACAATAGTTTGGGTTGGCTCTGGGTAACGGCAAATCCAGGATGTGGCAAGTCTGTGCTTGCCAGGTCATTGGTCGATGAGTTCTGTGAAAAAGTGAAAGAGCCACGAACTTGTTACTTTTTCTTCAAAGACGATACTGAAAAGAACCGCAGTGTTAATCACGCTCTATGCGCAATCCTTCACCAGCTGATATATCGGGATAGAGCTCTACTCAGGTATGCTATGGACGCTTATCATTCCAATGGAAAACAGCTGCCCGATCTGATTGAACCTCTCTGGAAGATCCTGCTTTCCATCCTTGAAGCGTTGCAGGAACCCGTTATATGTATTCTCGACGCATTAGACGAATGCTCAGAATCTTCCAGGATTGTTCTTATCCAGAAGCTTGCTGCCTTGTTTTCAAATGAGCCCAATAGCCCAAAGTTAAAGGTGCTCATGACAAGTCGGCCGAATACAGTTGTAGAAAATGCAATCTGGGATCACGGTATAAATCCAGTCTCAATTCAGCTCACTGGAGAACGTGAGGTTGAATCGCAGGCGATATCAGAAGAGATAGATGTATACATTGCTGCAAAAATTCGGCATTTCAAAGAATTGCGGGAGTATAGAGGCATCAATGATGAAGCTCATGAGACTTTGCATGAGAAATTAAGAGGCATCGAGAATCGCACGTATCTTTGGGTCTCCTTGATTTTCCCGGAGCTAGAATTGCATGCAGGTGTTTCTGAGGCAAAGCTTTTAGGACTCATCAAGCAAGTCCCTACAACTGTGCAAGAGGCATATGAAAAGATCCTCAACCGGAGCTTGGATGCCCGGCGGGCAAGACTTTTACTGCACATAGTCGTTGCCGCTTATCAGCCTCTAACACTGACTGAAATGAATATTGCATTGGCTGTGCAAGACCATTCCGATCCTATGGAGGATCTCGACACTGAACCCACGGCATCATTTGAGGTCACTGTGCGAGAGCTTTGTGGCCTGTTTATCATGGTCAAGGATGCCAAAATCTATCTTATCCATCAGACGGCCAAAGAATTCCTGGCGCAGGTCGATGAACAGGAACATGCAGCATTAGCAGATCTCTCCCCGTGGAATTGGAGATACTCATTCAATCCGGCCGACTCACATCGAATTGTTGCTCGCACCTGCATGCTTTATCTGTACCTGTCATATCTACGTCGCAAGAAAACGGAAGAGGAAATGACCGTTGGTCAGTTCCAACATATGAAGACAGCATGGGATAGTTTTTCAAAGTATACAAAAAAATCTTGGATGAAGCATTTCTCGGAAGCTGGATTTTCTGGCACAACGGGCATCGAGTCGTCCATTGCAGGAATTTGTGCAACTCCTTCCATCAAAAAAACGTTGACTTGGGCTCAATTGTATAAGTCAGCATCGAGTTGGTCTTCCTCTCCTGAAAGCTATGTCGTCAAAGTCAACTTCAACGCTTTGAACATGGCATCTTTTCATGGACACGCCGACATGGTCAACCGATTCTTGAAGACCTACACTGCGACCGAGAAAGGCATTCCCTCCATAAGGTGGGCTTTGCAGAATAACCACAGTACAGTTGCGCATGCTTTGCTCGATACTATTCCCAGCGATTCTTCAAATGGCCATATCTTGAACGCAGCCTTTCACATAGCATGCAGTGCAGGCGAAGAAACTATTGTATCGAGACTCCTGACATACTATACTGTAAATCCTTGTCACCCAGACTCTCTTGGGCGAACTGCGTTGTTCTGGGCCGCAAGAGCCGGCCGCAAGGTGGTTGTCCAGCAGCTCATAAAAGTGCGAGAGCAACATCACTGGCCCAAAGACGATGTTGGTTCTTTACTTCTGATCGCAGCATTCCATGGTTTTGGGGACGTCGTCCATCTATTAAAATCCTACGGGCCTGCTGAGAGCAGTAAATTCCGTATCGCAGCGCTATATCAAGCGATTTCCCGTGACCATGCATGCGTTATGCAAGCCTTGCTAGAGGACCACGGCAGTATCGCAATATCTCGGAGTGAGTTGGAAAGGCTGATTATTGTGGCACTCACGTACAACAAACAGGCCTCAATCGACGTTCTTTTACAGTATTCTTTCAATGTCAATGCTCGGGACGCGCATGGCCAAACCACTCTTTTTCTCGCTGCAGATAAGACCATAAAGGATAAACTCATCAACATGGGCGCTGATGTCAACGCCATTGCCTCATTAGGATGGAATCAATGCTATGAAGGCGTGGGCGAGACTCTGTTGTATCGTGCAGTGGCGAGTGGGGACTACGAATTCGCTCAGCTCCTTTTGCGGCATGGAGCTGATGTCAATGTCAGATGCCGGGACGGACAAACAGCCATTTTTACAGCAGTTGCAGCAGCAAACTTCGAGCTTGTACTCTTACTGCTGGACGCGGGCGCAAATCCTACTATCAAGAACCAATATGGTTTATCCCCAGTTCAGATGGTGGGAGACGTCTCCTGTTCCACACTAAAAAGGATGAAAACCTCCGAACACCAAATGGAACTTTTAGCTTTGATGGATCATGCAGCCCACAAACATGGTGAACAAATAGAAGGGACTAACGATGCTATGAGATTAAGAAACCTTATCCCAAATCCGCAAAGCTATCACGAACTCTTACAAGAAGATTCGGAAAGCATTGACTGGGAAACTTTTGCGCAAATCCTTGAAATGGATGAACCTGATGACGACAATGATCATCATTTCTCTCGAGAATTGGTTTCAAACTTCTTTCAACAATACCAAGGTTCAATCATCGCGGAAGCCAAAGATTTATTGTACGCAAATTTCTCCTCGCAATTAATATTTTGCACACTCCAAAGAAGCGGCTGACGTTAGGTATCAGGGCATCAGGGGATTTTGAGGGCATCTACGGAACGCTTGGCGACTTCATGAGAAGCAACTGTGCCACTGTTGGGTTCCAGAAAGCATCCCAAATTTGCGATATATTCTTGCAAGAGTCCCACAGATTCAATTTCTGGGTCGGTTGTAGGCATGACGGTGAGGATCAGAGCGCGGATGCCGAATGTCTTAGGCGCCTGAAGCAAGCGGCCAACGACTTACAAGAAGAGCTTACGAATATGGAACAGCGTATGCAAGACTTCTACTATGAGATTCAGGACCCAAGATTTGATCCAGACACACGGACACTTGCGCAACAAAAATTGGAGCTGTTGAACGACGTCTCTGCCAAAACAGACCAGGCAACAACCATTCGGCAAGAGATGGATGGCACTTCTCTTCACCGTCGGTCGAGCATCTGAGCCTCACGCCGTTGCTTTTTATGCATAGCTCGACTACCACGAAGGAACAAGGGGAAGGGTTTTTTTTTTGTCGCAAAGCTGGTTCACGGCTTGAACGCTGTATCATGCACGACTTGAAAAGAAGCGAAAGACAGAGCTTCGCACTCTGGCGATTGCTCAGACGGGGCCGTGATAATCCATGCCAGGCCTTTCCCACAGATTGAAGAAATCACATGGCAAACAGCATCTGAAGACCTTGCTTGCTTGTAATCGCCATAGCCAAGCGCTTCATGCTTTGCTTTGTGACTCTCTAGACATCGCTCCAAGAGGTGCGGTGAATAGGTAGGGTCGCTCGAAGATACAATTGTGATACCTTGTAGGCTTCTTCCTGAATGAAGACGATAATCATCACTACTACCTATCGGGCATCGACTCCGTTTGAACTATAAATATATATTATATATGTTTGGGCAAACCCGACAGCCCCTGGCGGTTTCTAGGGCTAAATTTTGCCCCGGAAGCCGCCCTGAGGTGTCAAGCACTCCCTCTATCTGAGTCTATGGAGTGGGTGGGTGGGGCGAAAGCGAGTTTCTGGCTGAATCTTAAGGGATGAAGGGGGAAACTGAGAATGGGGGACCGCCAATTTATCCTCCTGTTCCCCGTGGTAGCCGGGGTGGCAACCCCTTCTACCACTTTCCATGGCCCCCCTTCGCTTGCCGATAGCCTCCAGTCAAGCTGGCCCTTATTACCATCTCCCCTATTTCCAACATACACTCTGGTCATAAAGTAATCAATTGTTGCGCCTGCACTAACCGCGAAAGGATCTGAGAGTCTCATCCTTGCGCCCGACTCCACAGGCTTATTGCCAAAGTATTCAAGGGAAAAAAAGAATACACCGCTCATGAACGATATCCAGACATCTCGTTAATCATCTTCCTCGCTTTCACCATCCCTCCCTCAGCATCCTCAATCGCCTTCTCCACAAGGTTCATCGCGTCCTGCATATTCGACAATATTCCTCCGCTTAATAACTTCCCCAGGTGCTCCTCAGACATCTGTTCCACGGCTTTTTCCAACGAATGACTAAGTTGGCTGACCAGTTGCAGGGCGTCGTCGATTGTCTCATTCGACTGGTCAGATACTTCGGCATCCATGACGCATGACAGCGTGGTTTTGTGTTGCTCGGCTATTGAGTCCCGTAAAACGGGGAATCTCAAATGTGCTGCAACACCTCTCGATACGAGAAGAGCTCGGAGCGCGACCGGGGCGGAGTGCCGCGAGCCCAGACCAATGTAGAATTGGATGGCTTGGGCCTCTGAAGACAGCATGTACTCACGGCATAGCTTGACCTTCGGGATACTGGATCGCCAGAAAGTTTGGATTCGGCCTACGGCTTCAGTCTCGGCCTGCGTGTACTTCTCATCAAGTATGGTACCTGAAGAAGTTTTGCCGGTGGTAGTGTCGGGGGAGGTAGGACGTATCATGAGCGAGCGCACATCATCCATGGAACGGGTCGTCACTCCAGCCTCATTTTGAAACTTGCTGAAGGATTGTAATCGACGTGGATCCTTCGACACGATTACCAGTGGATTCTTACCTTCGTACATGGCAAATGAGGAAGCAAGTTTCTTGCCTAGCTCATCCGGATTTTTGTGTTCGAGATGATCTGCACGTACGGAAGAGTAGCGAAAGACCTGCCGCATTCATGGTTCAGTGACGAATTAAAAAGCATCTATTCCCCAAAACTCACCTCATTTGCATAATGCCTCGCAGTACTAATCCCACTTTGAAAGGTTGGTAGATTGACGAGCCCAATCGCCAAAAACTCTGCGTTTCGCTGCTGCAAAAGTGACTGATGGTATTTCCTTCTGCCGTACGAGAAAGACCAGCCTTGTTGCAGTGCTTTGTCCAAACGGGTAAGGAGACGAGAGAAGGTCTGCACTAATTGAAGAAGGCATTCATGATATCTTTGCGTATCCTCCCACACCAATGAGCTAGGTGAAAGGCTGCTTTGACTCATTCGCGGGATATACAGCTCGATCCAGGATTGAGGGACGATGAACGCCTGCGAGGAAGTTTTCAGGATCTGTACGAGTTGTCAGAGAGTCATCGCTTGTGCTTTAGAGATTGAAGGAAAATACTAATAGTAGTGCAAGGTACTCGATGACAGTAGTGACAGCATGCATTGATGAAAGCTCTTGAACATCGAGACTCTCTAAATCGGTGAGAAACTTTTCCAACCCCCGTTGCTGCAGTGGATTAGCTCAGTGCACAGCTGATGATAAGACTAATGATACACGCGATACATACAAACAGAAAAGCGTTCGGGGTTCTGCTATCATCTTCAAGCGAATTCAGGAGCCTAAGGTGCTGTTGCATGACCCCTCGATTTGAGATGTTCCAAAGCTTGTATGACAGCGCCCGGAAGAAGCGAGAGTGAAAGTTTTGGCCTGTGAGTGTTAGCAAATCCCAACCCATGTTTATAAGTAGGGCGTACCAAACGTCTTCGCAAGTTGCATTTGCTCGAGCAGTGAAGAAAAATCGCTTCTCTGCGTCCAGTCTTTACCCAACCTGTGATAAAGTAGGTTTTCGAGACAAGACCCAATCACCGAGGCTTTGCCACTACGAAGCTCCTCAGCTTGTATCTTAGAGATGATCGAAGCGTCTTGTTCGAACGGAGATACGTAAGTCAGTTGGCGAAGCAAGCGCTCAAGCCAGCGGCGTCCTGAAAATGAATTGTTAATTGCATGTGATCATGTCCGTTGGAGATGACTGACTAATTGGCAAAAACTTTTCCTGAAACTCCCTCGTCATGATGTTGCGGTTGTGCAGCACAGTCAGGTCACAGAAGACAGCGCTCACACGTCGCAGATCCTAAATCGGAATTCAGAGACAGGTACAAAGCACTATTCCTGGGCGCCATACCTCAATGATACGTGAACAATCGATCGTCCTGAGGCGTTCATGCAGCTGAGGGCAGTTCTCGCCTCGCCTCTTTTTGGAGCAGAATTCTGCGAAAGATGAGGATCAACTACAATGAGCAATAAGCCTCACAATTTTACCTTTCAAAAGATACTGCGAACAGCGTAGCGGATGCTTCTTCTTGAATAACTCGTCTGCTTTTATATCCAGAGCCAGTGTTGCAGATGCCAATCGATCGAGCACCCACTGCTTTGCCGTCTGCGTCAGGTCGACAGCGCTAGCGTCAGTTATGGCTTCACGAAGCGGTGACCAAGGCAACAAGAAAGTTGGCTTTTTCGAGTCATCCGTCGTCCACACGCCCGTCAGCAGAAGTGTGGTTCTCCTAGCTTTGCTATCCCCTTTTAGAGCAAGGTCTTTGCTAACCTTGATCGCCTCTTGGATCATCTTGAATGGAAGGCCATCGAGATCAGACGCCTGATACATTGCGGTGGTGTCGAGGATTGACTGAAGAGGTCAGACAATTGACTTTATGGTGGAGACGGGCAGCTTCCGCGACTCACCTGAAGACTTAAGAAATCCTTGATCTTCGAACTTTTCAAGCCTGCATATTCCAGAGTGGTCGAGCTTTGAGTGTGAATTCGATAGGCATCTCCCCATTGTTGAACTTTGCGTGCGACATTCGGTAGTAGTATGTATCCTGGTTCTTCAAAAAACTTGGCCGCCGCATCCTTCGGGGAAGCGCTCATCATTCGGCCTGCCCAGACGTAGTCCAACACATTCAGAATCTCGTCCTCCGGTATCTCATTAGCGGATCCCGATGATTGCTGTTTCAACCAGACGTTGAGGGCCTTCTCGAAAAGACACATTTTGACAAGCAAGGAGAAGAGATCTTTGTGTCTCTGCCGCTCGATGTAAAAATTGACCAAGTCATCGTACATCTCGTACTCGATGAAGCAAGCTTCCTGTTCAGTGTGTGATCCAAGGATTGCGATAGCGTCCTTGCGATGCTTGCGGGATATCTTCCCTTGTTTAAGCAGCAATTTGCAGAGGCGGCTGTATGTTCGATGAGCGTCGAGTGGGATTTGCTCACGGTTTCTGTACGATATTTCTTAGTCCTCACAGCCTCAGTATAAAGCAATGGGTGGAACTCACAAGCTTAGATACGAGACCAGTTGATCAAATTTGCCCCCTTTGCGCAACGCAGCAGCTGCTTCGACGTATCTCCCATCCCAATGGTAACATTCAGCAGCTTTTTCGTGGAGATCTGAGTTCGCGAAGAGCTGTGCGGCTTTTCCGTAGTCTCTATTTTGCAACCATAGATCTAGCAAAATGCGTCAAACAGAAGCTTTGGCAGTCACGCGAAGTTCCACTCACCTGCAGCGCGCTCAAATTGGGCCATTCTCACCAGGTTTCTAGATGCTTCGCCGATGAGATTCATTTCTAGGAAAAGCCCAACCGCCGCTTCGAGGTTTTGCCGGAAACCTTCGATGTCGTCTTCAGCATCGCAAATTCTCCCATCCTCCTCATAGATCTTGGCCCTCGCAATGGTTTCTCCTCGATGGTCCTTCGCTTTTGCAAAGCACATTAGTGCCTGAGAAATTATGATTAGCAACTCAAAGCAGACAGCTCCTGAAGGCTAGGATTGACCGACATCTTTATAGCTTCTTTGCTGCATTAGCTGTTCTGCTCTTAATGACCATCTTCGGGGGTCGTTCGAAGTACCAGGGCGAAGAGTTTCGAGACTCGCCGCGAACTGAACTGAGTAAGCACGCTGACTTTCAATGGCAGGGCTACTGACGTTCGCATCGTTTAGTTGGGTCACTTCAACTAGCGACTCTGGCACATCTTGCGTAAGCAATTTCACGACCGACGCTATGGCGGCCTCGTCGCTCTCGATGAGAAAGAGTTGAATACGCGCTCGTGTGACGGCGACATAAAGATGCTGATTGAAGATGTCAGCAATGTAGAAGGATTTGGACTGGAACAGGACTGGTTACCTTGAGATCCGAGCACATCGCCTGGGGAACATTAGCAAACATAACTTTCCGTCCGAACCTTCGAAAAGACCAAGAGGACGAACCGAGTTTTTCCTTGCATCAAAGACAGCAGTTTCGTCCTTCACCAGCGCATTCAAGCTTCTTATGCCCGCAGGGCTAGGGCTTTCTGAGAAGAAATTCCACAAAATGACATCGTCGAACTCCATGCCTTTGCTCTGAAGGATAGTGAGGACCAGAGCAACGTTGCCAATCTGGTCTTGAAGCCTCGTCTTCATTTTTTCATCGCGTACGAGAATCACTTGCTCGGCGCCGAAGTCCGCAGATCGCTCGGACAGTTTGACGTGGCCAACGTTGCTCGAGACGAGGATCTCGATACCACATCCGACTAGACAAGAGGTCAGAACGTCACAAGAAAAATCATTTGATGAGCCACTCGCCGAAGAGTACAGGCTTTGGACCCAAAAGACATCCAATCTCTGGCTCCAATTTATCTACCGTGTCCGGGAAACCTTCTTTGTCAGTACTAGATCTACAGCATGATTTGCAACGAGCAACGGATACCTTTCCATAACATTGCCATGACTAATGATGCCAACGCCAAGATTCCTTGATGGGAGCGATAGTTCTTGTTCAGCGTGAACATAATGGTTTGTGCTAGTTGTCTCTGATTCGCGGCGGCACTGGTAGCGGCGAAGTGATCATGAAAAAGCGCTTTGATATCCGCGAACCGGAAGGTTGAATCTTGAGAAATTGCCTGTGCGGTATCGCCGGCTGGAAGGTTTGCATTAGCTACAGACTGAAGGCCTCGTAATAGAAACTCACCGAAATGAAAACCCCGACTGTCTTTGATGAAGCTCAAGAGCAATTCAAAATCCAAACCGCGTTGATCTTGGACTTCTGTCGAGTGGTCAGTGCGTGACCACTTTAAGTCGACTTGACTCATACCGTCGATGTATACTTCGTCGAAGGACGACGCCAACAATTGCTGGAGCAGCGGATCCCCCCGCACTGCCCTCAGCAGTCTCACGACGCGATCAACATGGTCTACGCCCTCGGATGCGATTTTCAGATCCTCATAAGCCTGAAACGCTTCATACACACGAGATCTCTCGACTTCTGATTGAAAAGCTGGTGCCAGCCGGCTGCTTCTTGTCAAGTATTCTTCGCGAGAGAGAGGTATCAGCGATTCCCGAGACGAAGCAGATCCCTTGATCACACCCATGATCTCGGCGAACACCAGATCAACAGAGACATGCTTTGTGATCCTGTGGGGAAGATGCGGCCAGTAGTCCAATCTGAAAGTCTGAAAGTCAATGAACTGTCCCTTTGGCCGCTTTGTTGTCAATTTGACTTCTTGAACTTGATTGCCAGCATGCGCCTCTGAGTTGTGGAAATTCTTGCGATCCATTGCTCTAATTCAAAAAAAGTGGGGCGTCAGCAAAGACAAAACTTAACAATGAGACCCGACTCGTCGCAGGGTCATACCTCACTGTGTTCTCCAACAGTTTGAGAAAGCGGTCGAATGTGCAGACGAGTGGATAGCTATCATCGCTCAATGTGAGCGCACTATCATTTGTACGAGTGCCCTCAGCGAAGCTCATCAAGGGGTCGTCGTCTTCTTGAAGCACCTCTAGATTGAGTGACTTTGACGTTAGGGTCTCTATCAGTCTCTGGACGTAAGCCCTCAACTTATCGGCAAGGAAGCTCGAGCGCGTGAGTAGGACCTGTTTTGGTAAACAAGTATTGTTAGCAAACCACGAAGACTGCCAAAGCATAGCGCTACTGACCTGTCTAATCCGTCTCTCGCCTGGCAGCCTCCTTCTAGCTAGATGCTTCCCAACCAACTTGAACACCAGGCATGTTGTCTTCCCAGTCCCACTGCGACCCAGAATGAGGCTTGCCGTCTGGAAGTGACCTATTACTTGGATCTCATCTGGAGACAGATCGAACGGAAACTCGGCAGTCAGGTCATTGGCCAGGATTGAGCGAATCACGGGCGCCGTCAGAGCATAGAACTTGTTTGCCATGTCGATAGTGTCCTGGTCCACAACCCTCACGTCTAGGTCTGTAGGGCGACGGGATGAAACTGCAAAGTCTTGGGGATGGTCCTTGAACTGCGCAGGAAGTTGTTTGCCATCAAGAGAGGGCGGTCGCTGTTGACAGCGACGGATGATCTCAGCAGAATAGGTTCGCTGAAGGACGGCAACCCGCTCGATGGATTTCGAGATCTGATGACCTTTAGCATACGATTGGCAACAAAGATGGGTCGGACTACTTCAGAAGGGTTGCCGACTTCCCAAACTTGTGTTTATTAGTGCTCCATCGAGTTTAACGTTGCTTGGGCGCTCACTTTTGATCAACTGTTGCGGCACTTCCATCTCCCCAGCGATCCCTACGTCTACCTGCCACAGGATGAATGTCTTCTGTCCACATTTGTTCATCGCAAGGGGCACCCTCAGCAGCTTCCGCTGCTTTTCGGACCCCGCCAGTCGGTATTTCCATTCTCCTGATGCCAAGCTGAGCAACTTTTCTTGAATGGGACCGAAGTGACCTGATCGACTAATTGAGTGATTGAATTTGTTGCTTCATTGAACAGGGAATGCTTACCCGAGCGATTTAGGCCCTGAATGCTCTTCAGAGCTTGTACAGATAACAGCACTTTCCAGTCCCCGACCGATTTGCCAAGTATGTCGACTTGTAGATTGGACACGGCGGCAAGACTCTTGTCGCTCACTGCTGTGAATATGGAGTTCGTTCTGGGTGCTGCAAGGCTCAAGGCTTCTTTGCACAGCTTACATGGGAAGGTCTTGGCTATGACACGGAGAATCGAAACTGTGGTTTCGCCTTTGAGTGTCTGGATGGCTTGCTGAAGTTCGCTACGTGAGCTCGGGACTTCGAGTCCAAATTCCTTGAGCGACACAAGTAGATCATCCTCTAGTGTGAGAGCGTGGGCATCTGGCCCCTCCGGCGCCCCCTGCCTGCTGGTGACATGGGCTTTCTTATTGTCCGGGTCGAGCGCTGTCAAGCGAGCTGATGAGGAGGTCGCATCTCGGGTCAACTGTTGTGATCGTAATTGTGATTCCCGTTCAATATTTCCCTGTAACCTGTGAAGAGCTCTCTTAAGACCTATCAATGCCCCCCATCGCTGAATCTCCTTTGGGATGCCGTGTTTGACCGTACAGGACTCCACGAGGTCCACCAGCCTCCGAGTCCATGTCTCCAAAGTTGCGGCATCTTGCGTCACGGTGATTGGCAAGCAAACCCAATGACACATGGTTTCCCCACCCGACTCATCGGATGCAAGGTGCTCCAGGATGTTGCCATAGCCTGCAAGCACGGATGCTAGCTTTCGCAGCGTAGGGGGCTGGGATACAAAGCAATTTTCAAGAGCTGGTACCAGAAGCTCAACCACTTGGGCAATTTCGATTATGTCGGGAAAGGTGGGGAGTATCTCAAGGAGGAGGTTGACTGTTTCCGATGCTATGCGATCTCTCGCGGGAGGCTCAGGTGGAAGGTGTTGGAAGGCGTGATCACGAACGAAGGCTAGGCGACGTCTTATCGGAGGCTTTGGCGGAAGTTTTTGGAAAGCATGAAGGCGGTGGAAGACATGAGCGAGGCGATGACTGTGTGTAGTGAGGTGCAAAAGAGTTTTCTCCTTGGTATGACCTTGGGCAAGGCTGGATATGTGCTCAGGATGTCTGATGATACCGTTGACTGTCTCGTCGTAGACGTTCCTGCTGGGCTCCACCTCGCTGTCGAGGAGACCAAGGAGCGTTGGATACTCCCGCATAGTTGTTGGAAACAGAAATTGTGTGAAGCCAGTGGTGGGATCGTCTGGGTTGCAAAGTTATGTTGCTGAGAGTGAGCTTGAGATCACGAAGTTTCTTTTTCGTAAATTGAACGCGTCTCCTTATAAATTGAACGAAGCTTTATCAATTGATCACTTTACCTGTTTCATTGATAAAGCGAGGCATCTGTTTACGAATTGAACAACGCCGCTGTTACCCCCATCGCCAAGCTCGGATAACTACACCAGCTGGTCCGGGAAGCCACCTCTCGGCTACGGAAAACCACCTTTTGACGAGAGTTGTTTGCAATGTTGTTTGCTATCTACTTTGGTGAATGATGATGGGTATACGGAGGTGTTGAAAATAGGGGAGATGGCAATCTCCGCTTTTACCTGCTCGCTCCTAGATAGACTTTTATCCAGCTTCAACCTACATACCAAAACGCCCCATATGACCTCGTCTTCCAACAGGTTATGAGCCCGGTTCAGTGCAAACTACCTGGGTTGTTGCTCCGTATTCAGTGACTACGACAAGCTCACTGCCACCAGCCGTACATCACCAAATTCGACTTCTGACCGAGATAAACTTCGATGACTGACTTATCAATATTCTAGTTCATCTACGATCAAAAAAGATATGACGGTGTACTCAGACTGCATCTGATGACAAGAAAAGTCTGGAAAAGAGTAAACAAGCTGCTGATGTCATGACTCTCATTATCAACGACGTTGACGTCAAACAAAAGCTGATCAAAGAAGACTTCAATGATGATTGCAAAACGCTTAAACATTTAAAAGTCTTTACTTCAACCTTTTTTAAACATGAAGTCTATGCATTCAACGAAGATGTATTACATGCTGTCGTTAATTGACTCCAAGAGTCATCGGCAAAACGGGATCCCTAGCCCGAGGACTTCCTGGGCTACCAGGGCCAGGCTGGGCCAATCTGCCCATGTCCGGCCCTTGCGCTGGCTGAGCGCCCGGGGCATAAGGGCAGGCGAGGGGTGGGAAATTCTGCACTGACTCTTGCTCTGTTATCCTCCCCTCCTCTCCCCCCTGCTCCCCCTGCTCCCCCCTGCACCCTCTAGAGCGGCCTTGCTCCCTTCCTCGAACGGAAACGGCAATTACCAATCCTAAGTTCGGGGTGTATATATAATATATACATGGGGGAGGAGCGAATGGGAGATGAATGGGGCAAAAATGTTTTGGGTCTAGATCCTGCGTTTGATCCTGGTTAAGTTGGGGAATTGCTTTTTGTGGTGTGAACGTCATATTCGTTTGCTTCTTACTTTCTACTCCCTGCTTGAATAATTTTAGAATGTGATGTGTAGATGTGAAATAAAAATATTAGAACACAATCAAGATTAGAGCTGGACCGTAACGGTTGCGCGAAAGACTGGAAAGACTGCAGTCTTGCTCTCTACGTCAGTGATCGAATGAAATATGGAAGCCCAACTTCAGGGTAACTCACTACGCACTCTCATTGGTAGATGCCCAGAGGATCAATAGAACGACGTCCAGCTTACGACGTTCAGCTGTATCTCCGGATTTAGGTGATTGTAAATCCGCTTAAACCCGTGGTAGAAGGGTGAGAATCCTGCTTCCCTATAGCACCACAACTACGACTCCGTCTTAACCGCCTCAGAGATATTTCCATACTAGCACACCAACCTCTCTTCATTCAAATTTCTTGGTATCCCACACGATGGCACAAAAATCGGACATTGTGTTGATCAGTGGCGGAAACACGGGTATTGGATACGAAACCATTAACAAATTGGGGTTGGAGAACCCTTCCTATCAAATCCTGATGGGATGTCGCGACTTGGCTAAGGGAGAAGAGGCGATTGCAACGCTCCCTGCCGGCATATCTGTATCCCCTATTGTACTGGATGTGACCATGGATACCTCCATCGCCGAATGTGTGGACCTGATATCGAAGAACTATGGCCGACTAGACGTGCTCATAAACAATGCTGGCTGGCTTGGTACGGGCACCACCCTACGAGAGAAATATACGTCGACCCTTTCGGTGAACACAGTATCAGCCGCTTGTTTGACAGACGCTTGTCTCCCCCTCTTGAAGAAATCGGCCCATCCTCGCATCGTTTTTGTCACTTCCAGCCTAGGGAGCTTATCCAGGACCTCACAGGCGTATTCCAACCGCCCTATACCTTATAGGGCGTCAAAAGCGGCAATGAACATGATTGGCGTCTGCTATGCCCGGGAATTGGAGGCGGAGGGTTTCAGCATCAATATCTGCGATCCGGGCCTGAACGGCACTGGTCTGGCACGCCAGGCTGGAGCATCGGAAGAGATGATTCGCAGTCTCCCTCATCCAAGCGGTGGGGCAATCAACATTGTCAGATTAGCAACGTTGAAGAAGGGTGAGGAGACAGGTGCTTTCTCGTGCAAGGAAGGACCGTTGCCATGGTAGGAGCGAGGGAGGAATGATAGCTAGAGGTCTTCAGGATCGTATCGCTCGTACTGTCGCAGAGGTGTCAGTCCCAGAGTATCACGTAGGGTGATTCTGATGCGCTTACATCAGCATACTATCTCAGATGATGACACTACTCGTAACTTAGAAGCTATATGCAGTAGTCATCTTTCAACGAGAATTGGGGCCGCAAAGCAACCTGTCGAGCCTGTGAGTTTGAGAGAGTACCGTAAGGTAGTTGCTATCCATGCCGTAGATGGCTAACATCGGGATGATATCTTATCAGATGGAGCTAAATCATAGAGGATAAGCGGCTCTCCCCCTTAATCCCCCGTGTCCCCGTATCAGTCTTCCTTCGAATGCCCGATTGACAGGTCTTGAGCTATTCTTTTCCCTCTAAAGAAGTGGTCAGGCAACGTAAACCTACAAATACCTGTCCTTGACTGCGATTGCTCCGAAGATGTGTCGTCAAACTCCTCAACCGCAGGATTCGTTTCTCACGTCTCCGAACTAGCAGCTTCCTAGTCCTCTTCAATGCGGACAAGTATGTGGCCAAAGTCACAGACCGTAAGTGTAGCATGTCATTGGTCTCTCCTTTGCTGTTACTCTACAGGTGAGTATCGCCAAGATGATTTAGACATAGTGCGATTATATTATTTAGCATGGTCAATTGACGTCATTGAAGAAGTTGAGGAAGTCCGTACCTTCGTACTGAGTCTGATCCTGTTCTCTATGTGTCTTATCAAAGCTTTAAGCTCACTGCCCTATCTCGCAAAAAAAAACTGGGATTGTCTGCTCGCTCTTTCTCCTGGCGGACATGCTTTGTATGGAAGAGCAGGTTAGTCTGTACGCATGTCTTTATTTCTGAGGGTTTTTGCAAGGACTAATTTGCTCGGGAAATTTGCCAGCTTTGTTGCGTCTAGATATGGTGATGATGGGTGTTTCAATGGTTGTTTGACGGAGAGTGAACTTGCGACACGGTTTCGTTGAGAAGTGTAGGGCCCACTTGGCCAAGCAAGATACCTGCTCGCGGCCATTTTCACGTTTCTCTAGTACAAAAAGAAATGCTCTCTACGGTCGTTAGTTGAAAACAGTTGAAATCCATGTTCGCATGACCATCAGTGATTAACAACATACCGGCTGCATGATCTTAAAGAGTTTTGTACAATCGTGAAGCATAGACTTGAAGAGGACGGCTCAAGACAGAGTGTAAAGAAAGATCGTAGTGCGTCCGGTTTACAATGAGAACCCTTCACCACGCTAATGATGAGCTCGCTGCTGCAGGGTACGTCAGGTCAAGCTCTCTTAGCGTATTGTTAGATCGAATCATTCTCCTCTGTCGAACAGCCCCAGGCTGCTTACTAGCATCTTTTGCAAACACACACCATATCTTCGCAAACCTTAGCCTCATACTGTGTTTGGGAGTATTCGCCGGTGTATCGACGACCAAAAGCTTTTATCAGTTTGTCGACTTTGGAAACCTCGCCTTTAAATATATTCATTGATACTCTCCTCATCTTGGTGGTTTGTTATATATGCTCCAAGACTCAGGCGACCAGGCACTGTATTTCTCCTCTCCGACACCATGCTGTGCAGGGAGACGGCAGAGGAGTAGGTTGTATTCCAATGAGACCCAGGCTTGCTCACACTCGCTGATGCACATGCGCTTTCCATATCTCCAGTCTCTAAATGGAAGATGCTAGTCCCATCACCCTCATTCCAGGTGGTACTTCGAGAACGGGTTGAAGATTTCGAAGAAGGAGGGTTCTGGCGACATTGAGGATAAACAGATTTGCAGACGATAATCACCTTAGCTATAAGGGCTGCAAAATTAAGGATGCAGGTGGCATCATGGTTAGAGCAGTCTTGAGCACTAATAATGCTGTGACACCGAGAGATTGTTCTCGTATTTTGGTTCAAGGCGACTTCAAAGGAGAGTGACACGATGGGGCCTTGAGAAAGTTCGAAGAGGAGCTGCAAGATCTTCTGGTGGCAGAAACAAGACGAGGGAGAAGTGGCTGACGAGTGTGACTGCAAGGCTCGAGCACAGTCTTCGGGGATCTTTTCAGGGCCCAAAGACGTGTTCCACGCTGTAGGCAGTATCTGGGGCTGAGTGGGGCATCTATCTTGAGGCAGATTCTGGATATCGCTCCTGGTAAGCTGGGCCTGACTGCCATGAATAGGACCTTCGCTGTAGGGTCGAAGGTAGTTCCGATGGGTCTCAGTTGAATCATCCACAGACGAAATTTGTTCAGGATTACCCAGGTCGTTTGCGTTCTGGAAGAAATCCATCCAGTTATAATTCGAGCCTAGCGGATCTATCATCGATGACGCAGACTCCTCGAAGATGGAAGTATCCTCTTCTGGCAGTAAGGACAGTTCATCTGGCAGAATAGCACGTTGATGTACCGTGTGTCTTGACTGTGGTGGCTCTTGTACTTGCTTTCGTATGCTGTTCCGATTCGCTGGATGTTTACCGGAGCGCATAGATACACCATAGACACATTGTATGTCATGAGACTGACAGCGAGCACACGTGGGGCGGGCTTTGCTACACCTGACCTTGGCGAGATTGCGGGCATCACAGGAGTTTCTCAACTTGAGGCCTCGAGGGGTCTGGTTGTTGACAGACATTTCGTAGGCGTAGGGTTTGGCGTATGCCAGTAGGGTGCAAGTTTGTAGGGAGAAGAAATCTATGTAATGACGCACGCCGTCAAGAATGATGCTCTACCCAGGGAGTCCGGCAATCAGTATCAAGAAAGGTAGTACATACGGAAATCCATGACCCTCAGATCTTACAGAAAGTATGAACGCTCGCGGTGAAAGCATCAGATATCTTTGCCCTATTTTGGCGATTTCATTAAATCACGTTGGGATGTAGGATGTGATACATTAGAGTGAAGGAAAATGCTCATCGATGAAGGAGCCAGGTTAGTAAGTCCGCTCTGAACGTAGGCAGGATGCGAACCTGTACAAGTAGGCGATGTCTGAAGCAGCACACTCATCTGGTTGCTGCGGTTTTGTACGTTATGTGAATCTGATACCGCCGCGGATTTGGAACTCGTCAATGAAAGCTATCTGCGAATCTTGCTTCTCCCCACGTCAAGAACAGACCCACGTTGCGGGCCAGAGTATCTCGCATTTCCACCCGTAATATTTTGCCTGTGGCTCGCGCGAATTCTCTAGTCGGTTGACGGATTTGATCGCTCGACACCTCAATCATCCCTGTTTTACCACCTTCCTGCCTCGGTCTTGCCGCTTATAAACGGTGCACAATACCAGGCTCGCAGCATCGTCGGGATTTTTAATCTAGCAGTGTGAAAATACAAACTTCCCACCAACTTCCCTCACCATATTAATTCTTACTTCCCGCCAGTTCAAACCGCGCAATAATATCCCTGTTGGAACATGAGGTCATATGGGGCATTTTGGTATGTAGGTTGTTGCTGTTAGGAGTCTATCTAGGAGCGAGCAGGTGAAACCTCTACTAGCGGGCTCCAGCCCTATCAGCCCTATGAAGGCGGAGATTACCATCTCCCTTATTTCCAACAATTCCAATTTTCTACCGCCCATCTCTGGCTTTCGAAAGAACCCAAGGTACATAGTCCTGCTCCGATGTCTCCTGGAACAGGCGCGCAGCTGTGTCATCTCTTCGAATCCGCGAGGTAACGACGTTCCTGCCGAGTCACGTACTCGCGATCTTCCGGGGTCTAAGGACACGCCTACTCTCCTTCTCGCTGCACTGATCCGTCCCTGCACCTTACTGTGTTCCAACTCCTCTGCCTCGGCTCCCCTCGGTTGGTACGACTCAGATCTACGGTTTTGGTTGGGCCCGGGGATAACAGATCGAAATTTCCCGTAGCTGGCAGGATTGTTGGTCGTTGCTAGCGATATGGATTCAGGGGCCAATATTTGTTGGAATGTTTTGTTTAGATGGCTCGCAAGGCGGGGAGGAGTGAGGGAATGAGGAGAAGGGTGGTTGTGGTGGTAGTTGTGCATGGGGCCTATGAAGTGCGGTGCTTGGTTGTGCTTAAAGTGGAGTTGGGAGGTTAGTGTGAGGAAAGATGCTTTGAGGACGACCTGATTCGTCTGATAGGTCTTCCTACGTATGTTACGTTCATAATAGTTATAAAACATAAATCTTCCTAAGCAATAAACATGACACTCACCCGCTCGAATTCGACCTTGAGTTTCCGCTTTGAATCCGGAATTTATACGAGAATGTCTTCATGGCCAAAGCGCTCAAAGTGAGATAATCCGTTTGAGGTAATATTCTATAGAATGTGAGAGGAGTCGTTCAAGTTCAGAGCCTTGGTGACGATATTTTCCACTACGGTCGCTGCAGAAGGGTGCTCCATTGGTCTTTCCGTTTTCACCCCGTGATCCGCATAATAGGTGGCAAATGGGATTCATGTGAGATGACACCTGAGGTTTGCTACAGGCCCCGGTGCAGGAGAGTACCTCTTCTCGGTCGGTGAAAATCCGAGTCATTTCTAGGTACTAGGCAGGGGCCAGAACGTAAGCACTGAACATTGACTCACAGACAGATAACAATCGATTCCGGTAGGGGGAACAAAAGATGCTTTTGGTTTACGCAGCTATAGAGAAAGCGGGACCGAAAAGAGATACAAAGTAGAGATTAGCAAAATCGACTTGTAAAGTCCATGACGTTCGCACTTTATTCTACCCAAACGTATTACGCCGTTGGACTGAAAGAACTCGCCCCACTGGCAACAAACACGGAAAGAACAGCAGCATATCCCGCAGAAGCAGCCATTGTCTCTTGATTGGACGCCTGGGACAAAAGAGAAACAAGCAAAGAAAACACTAAAATGCAACAACAGACAGTCGCCAGCTGAGCTTCGCCGGTATGTTGATGCGATAAGATAACCAAGGGGACGACGAGGAACGCAGCGGCTAGCAATGCTACGAAAAGACGCGTGATGACTTCTGCGATCCGAGTGGTATTCTGATAGGATGATTTCAGCCGCGATTCCAGCGCTGCAGAGGAAGGAGATGAAGCATGTTCGGGGTCATCCACCATGATCTTTGGCGAGCGAACGAAGAACCACATAGCTCGCAGGAATCTTCGAAGGCTATGTCGAAGCAGATCTCTGGTTCCGTTGCGATGGGCTAGGTCGACGCGGACGAGTCTGGTTTTATACTTTTCGTAAGGGTTGAGATCGCTTCGGAGGCTGGATTGCCAGCTATTGTCGGCGAGGGAGAAGGTTTCCATGAGCATGAGCTGGTTGAATGAAGTCAATCCATCGTCTTGCAAAGCGCTTGAGGTTAGTATGTACAGATAATTCATGTGTGCGGAAAGTAGGCATTACCGTATTCCTTAAGAAGATGCCGAAGGTGCAAGACTGATTCCCTATCGATTGTCTCTTCTGCGCCGAGGGCGTTGACGTCCTTTTTCCCATGTCTCAGTCCCAATCTATCCTCCTTCGCCAAAGGCACATCTAATTTCAATCCAGCCTGGTAGGTTATATGATCTATCTGGTCGATCTCAGCTTCCAAGAATCGTAGATTCAGTAGGTGAGCGGTCCTGAACCGTCGAAAGCCAAACAGTGTCAAGCGGTTATCGTCAGTAGTTACTCGCCACAGATCGCGAAAGAGACGGGCTACTTCAGCATCCGAAAGCTCGAGCCGTGTGCGTAAAGGTTCAGCCTTGGTTTTTTCGAGCTTGACTCCGTCAAAACTCGCCTCATGCGGTTGCTTTGGAGATTTGAATTGGTCCATTACCATCTGAAATAACGCTAATGCTCTGCAAATATACCATAGGCCATTTCGCCAAACTAGGAAGTCTTTTTTGTGGTTGCCATCCTTTCTTTCAGTTCCGGAGCCCCTGTTTTATAGAAGAAGTGGCAAAGGCTGAGATAGTAACACGAGGCTGCATAAATATGGTTGAACGGGCATCATATGCAGAGGACATCAAGGGGGGTGTTTTGCCATAGTGTTCGGTCAAACTCTACGCCTAGATGCAGCTTCCTCGACCAAGAAGGCTTCAGATCCTGCTTCCGGGTGCGAAGCACTCCCTCTGCCCATGCGACTGAGTCTATGGAATGGGTGGGTGGGCGAAAAACCATTGAAAGCTCGTTTGCCCGAATGCAAGGCGATGAAAGGCAAATTTACAAGCAGTGCTCCCTTTTTATAACCAGGCCTCTAGGCTTCCAAGCCTCATGATTGTGGCATGAAAACTCTGATTTTCAGCCGCGCATGCGACTCCGTGAAGCTCTGGTCTAAGGTAGCCCGATAGTCTTATCGTGCACCTTTGTATCTATTTCAAAGCTGCAAGGCAGGCGCACTATCATATGCGCCTGAAGGTCGCCTTAGGTTTTAACCTCAAAGAGCACATTCCGATGGTGCTCGGAGCCGCAGCGTGTAGGCATTTCCATCCCTTCGCCTGGATAATATGCAGTCAGCTCATCAGCAGCGTCTTCTCAATTCTCTGTTCTGCATTGAAAGGCGCATTGTTATGATAGCGCCATCACAGTTTTAGGCATGAAATCAATGCAAGGATGATTTGGGTGTGGAGGGCAAGTCCAATCATATCGTCTTAGTATGAAGTAGCTGACTCTTATCCTGCAGCGGCACAATTTACTGGCCTGAATTCCCGGACTGCAAAACGTTATGGGCCGCGCACATTTGCGCCCGGCTGCATCAGCCTCTTGCCCCGTGGATGATAAGACGTGTCAATCTTCTCGGCGTGTGCAGAGTGAAACCAAAGAGCCAAGACTGGTCAGGACACACTCTTATGCTCTAAGTACTGGTCGAGTTGAGCAGCACGAACCATTGGCATACTACATCAGACATTGAAGAATGACTACCCTCACTCGTTATGACTACACTGTTGGCTGGCTTTGTGCCTTGCCAAAAAGCGAACTTGTTGCCGCCAAGCAGATGCTAGACTATCGACATAAACCTGTTCGTGATCTGAACGAATATGACGAAAACACATACACGTATGGCTCGATCAACGGACACAATATTGTCATTGCATGCTTACCGCCTGGTCAGCCCGGCGGGGCTTCTGCGGCGAGATTGGTACAGCCGCTGAGTATGAGTTTCCCAAAAATGAGGGTACACCTGTTAGTCGGCGTTGGTGGAGGAGTTCCTCGTGACCCTCAGCCTGATAATCCGGACGAAGACGTTCGCCTTGGGGACGTTGTGGTGGGTTGGGCCGAACAAACGGGACATCCGGCCGTGGTTCAGTATGACTATGTCCGCCACGAGAAAGGAGGTGATGGCGAATTACTGGGCAGACTGGACAACCCACACTGGATAGTCTTGAATGCCTTGGGCGCCCTATTGGCGAATGCTTATATTGAGACCAAATTCGAAGAACACCTCAGAAAGGTGTGCCAATCCTTAGAAGGCTTTTCTCGACCATGTGAGGACGACTATCTCTATCACAAAACCTACTCTCACGTTTCCGGTCAGACTTGTTCGGCATGTGCTCCTAGTTCCAGAGTTCAGCGAAAGGCCCGCAAGAGCAACCACCTGATATTTCACCAAGGTACCATTCTCTCGGGAAGCTCGATCATGACAGACGCTGAAACCAGAGACTCTCTAAGCAAGAAATATCATGACGCGAAATGTTTTGAAATGGAAGCGTTTGGGGTGATGAACCAGAAACACTGTCTCGTCATCCGGGGCATCTCGGATTACTCTGATTCCCACAAGAATCAGTCCTGGCAAAAGTACGCTGCGAGCACGGCGGCAGCTTTTGCCAGGGAATTCCTCTATACCCTTCAACCACATAATGCAAGCAGAATGGAGACTATGGAGGATATAACATCCTTGGAACGTGTGTAACCTAACATTTCCCACAATTCAGTCAGAAACATATCTAAATTCTAATCACCAATTAGAGAGACCATTGGTGAAACAATCCCCTAAGCCTCATCGTCCCTTCCTCAATCTAGAAAACGCCAAATTTCCGCTTGAAGAACCACCCACTATTTATACGGTATCTAACCCCAAGGTCGGAATCATTGAGTAGGTAACAAACAAAAAAACCCTCGCAGATTCAATGAATGCTGATGCCATGTATCGAAGTGTTATCTTCGTCCACGGGCTGCACGGTAACGCGCACCAGACTTGGACTGATCAGAACAACGCGTTCTTCTGGCCCCAACAGTTGGGTGTAGATATCCCTAGCGCTCGTATCATAAACTTTGGCTATAGTAGCTCAAAGTTCACGGACGACGCTACACCACATGCTGTCGGAGAAAGCGCGAAAGCACTTGTGGACTTACTCTGGGATGCTCGAGAAGATCATCGGAACCGGCCAATGATATTCGTCACCGAAGGTCTTGGGGGCCATATCGTTCAAGATACACTTCTCATCTGCCAAAAGTCACCATACCTCAAAGACCTTCTATCCTCCGTTTTTGCGATCATCTTTTTCAGCACCAGTTACTCGGGCGACGGACTGACGGTGTCGGATTACATAACTGCAGGTTCCTTGGGCAGGCCGAGAAAGATCAACAAACCCACTTCGAATTCTTTGCAGGCAGCGACGACAGTGGCCTCCCATACCACGGTGCTTGATTTCGAACAGCTTCTCCTGCGATCGAAAATAGAGGTCAAGACCATCGACGACAAAAGCGAGAAGATGGTGGAATCAACCGCTCTCTTCGAGAAGTCAGGCCCCAATATATCGGCGAAACGTCAGGCTATGACGGCTTTTACGAGTAGGACGGATGTCAGGTACAAACGAGTCGTTGAAACGATACGGATGTGGATGTATCAAGTGTGAGCAGAATATTGCACGATAGCAGGACAGACTGTGGCCCCTGCTCTGGTAAAACCAGCATGCTTTGAGGGAGAACGGTCTCACGCTGTAAAATCGCAATCAACGGACACGAAACTCGATGACGGAGAACCTACGCAGATGATGCTTATATTCAACCTATCTCGACCAGTGCTCGATGCAATCATCAAAGTGAGACTCCTCTAATTCTTCCGCAGGCCGCTGGTCTAATCCCTCCAAAACTAAACCTCGAATATTCCATGCTTCCGTAAGAGCTTTCTTACTTTCTAGATGCTTATTCAATCTCTCATACACTTCACTGAGCTTGAACAGAGTTCGGGCAAGCTCTGGCTGTTGCGAAGGGATCCTGCGGAATGAAACCTGTGCTTTTTGCAAGAAGCGACTGAACACAGATTAGCTCATACTCTGTCTTTCACCCGTGGAAATTGAAGTGATTCTTACAGAGCATCAACGTCTTTCCGGGCGGTCGAGTAATGGCATGCAACTTTGTAGATCGCATTTGCCGTGTTGCGGTGCTGGTTTCCTACGGTAGCACTCCACTGTTCATAAGCTCCGGTAATGGTAATTGCGGCTATTTTTATAATCCCCTTGAGCATTTTTGACATTTCCAAGTTCGTAAAGAATAGACCCAGTCCTATCCCGCCTTAACCAATTGCTTGAGTATTATAGAAAGAGAAAAATTGTACCTTCCACCATTGCGGTCGTTGATGCCGAAGTCACGCTCCCTGTCATGCAAAAGCTCCAAGAGCTTCTCCTCGGCCATCTCATAGTATTGGTAGTAATAGTAAATCATTGCCAGGCCTCGAACAGGATTGTATAGCTGGAGTCTGCTGTAGGAAGGCAATTTGCGACGAATCTCTATAGATTTCTCAAAAAGATCATCTACACCCTCGAACGTACCCCTCATGATGTTAGCTCTACCAACCTCGCTGTACCCTGAGGCAAGCCTACTGGTGAGTTTACCCGTTTCATTGTAGAGCTCTTGTTCAATTTCCAAGAATTTCTCATTTTCGATGACCGCGGTCTTTGGGTGGTTGCTAGTCGCAGCTAAACTACCTCGCAAGTTATGGAGGGCTGAACGGAGATTTCTTGTATCCGCGCTGCATTCTTTTTCTACTGCAAAGGCTGTTTCAATGAAGTTGGCGCAATCCTGTGGATTTCCCGATTCATATAAGTAACTGACGGGAAACGTTAGCATTTATCTCGCGCATATCTAGTCACTGAAGGTAATTACTAGCCCGCTTCCATGATAAGCGTTGCAAACTTCAGCGTTGCGAATTTGCGCTTGTGTTTCGCTCCTTCGAAATAATGCCGCAATGACCCAATGTGGGGCAGAATTCCTGGGCACTGATCCCACCGTGTTCGTCGTCCATGTAATTGGTAACTCCCATCTACTGTAGTTACAGCATACGGCCAGACAGAGGACAACATATGGACAGTAGCCTTGAAAACTTCTTTGACGTGCATAATGTTGTCGTGAAGTTGCGTTCGTATTACGTCTTGGACGGTTCGATGAGTAGAGAGCTCGGTTCTATCGACGCGCACGGTGACAATTGACAGCTCAATAAGATGGTTTAGGGCAGAACGGTAGTCTATCGAGCTTGATGGAAATCCATGTAGCGGGATATTTTCTATGTCCGTTAGAAATATGTCCTCCTGAATGGTTTCCGGATCCAAGAACGCGATGACGCTCAGGATACTAAACGATCCTTTTTCGAGCGTATCGCGCGACCATAATGAGGTAAGCCGTTTGCTATAGCCATGTATAGATTCCGCTTCAAGGCCGCTATCGTCTGAGTAGAATTTCTGGCGACTACAATCTTCGTCGTAAAGCTTCAAGAATCCAGGCAGAGATAGACTTTGGCTTCGAATAATACCTGCCATATGGAGGATCGCGAGTGGGAAGCAATGCAATTTTCTTACTATTTCTGTCATCAATTGATCGAAGCCTTGATGATCTTGGAATTTCATCATCTTTCGGAATAGACAAACTGCTTCTGTGACTGAGAGTGGAGGTAAAGTTACCATTGCTCGATCCACATAGGCTTCACGTATCCGAGGATCTTTGCTCGTGATCAGAACGTTGCCTTGGCCATGCTTAGGGAAATAGTCATCGAGAATGCTTGATTGGTCCACGTTGTCAAATATCATGAGCCACCTCGCCATGCTCGGCCCGGGTGTCTTACTTGAACTTATGGCCGGCATCATAGGTTTTAAAGGTCGTGCAAGCCACCCTTGCACCAAGTCTCTGCTTAGGTTAGAATCTTTTGACAACTCCTGAGTCTCCAAATCTAAACGTATGGCAATCTGTTTAAAATCCTCATCAAGTTTTACAGTGCTGTCGGCTTGGAGCCAGAAAATCGCATCATATTCGCCCTTTCGCAAGAACATGTATTGTGCCGCAATCTGGGTTTTTCCAATGCCACTCAATCCCAAGATCGTAAATGTTGTTGCACCAAGCGAGTCTTGGTCAGTAGCAGGTACTCCCGGCTGAAAGACATCATCGATCTTGTCTATGATATCGAGACGCCCTACAAAATCTGTATTCGCCTTCACGTGCGGGCCGGTGTAGTAGCATGGGAGCTTCACCTGAGGGGCAGCTGCCAGGAGATCCGTTCCATCAACTATTTTGTAGCTTGATTCTGTATCCGAAGACCACCGAGGGGTTAGGAAGCCAGTTGGCTTCTGGAAGCTTTGTGATGATGGCGTAGTCAGCTGCGAAGCTTTTGTGTTAGCACTCAGTGGGGAGAGACGTCCAGACGACCTTTCTAGTCAGATTTCAGTACAATTAAACTCTAATCAGACTGAGGAACTGACCATTGAAGCTACGGCGAATGAAACCGTCTTCGCTCGAGGATCGCATTGAAGTAGCCTCTTGGGTTTCATTGCCCTCTGCATATGTCGTAAGCCAGCGTTTAGGGTCCGTGTAGAAGACTTACTCATAAATCGAGAACTCCTTTTAATTCTATCGGGGCCGTCCCTCAAAACCTCGTTTAAGTAGTCACGAATCTGAGAGTGTATGGTAGCGTCAGTTCTGTCAAATACCATATTCAGACTTATGTCCATTTCGACAAGTCGTTCATGTTCTGCAGAAACTTTCGCAAGCTCTGCATCTACCAGCTACTAACTGATTAAATGGAGCAACGTTCTCGCTGGCTGATGACGTACGATTTCATGCTTTGCGAACCAAAAAAACCCAGTAAGCTTCGTTTTCTTTCCCTCGAATGAGCTTAGGATGGGGATTTTTATGCTCAAATCTTTAAAGGTCTGGCTATAATACCGGATGGTGCGTAAATCTCCCTCGGGATCACCGTAAGAACGAGGGGATGACCGCAAAATGCGAAACCATGCAATTAAAGCAGCTGTTGTTACTTTCATAAAGTCTGGGGTGGCAAGAAAAATAATCCCTAAGATATAATTCAGCAGCTCGTCGTATTGAGTAAGCTGCTGTGCTGCATCCGAGAGAACCTGTCCAGCATTCAAAAATCTATGTGATTCAACATGGTTCACAAAAGAAATACCTTTTTCAGTAGCACTCCTCCTATACTGTAACAGCAGAAAACGATTGGACGATATTCCATCTGTGTATAGAAGTGAGTAAGAGGACAACGATATTAGGCTTCATCAATCGACTTTAGTCGCTTCGTGCAACCGATTTATACAATTCAGCAGATCCGAGCTTTTCGTCAAGAGGTCGCTGGCTCGAAAGCTGCCTCCCAGTTGCAAGTTCAGATCGAAGCCGTATAAGCTGGTGTTGGGAGGTGCAAGAGCAAGAATGTTCTTCTTCCATAGATCAGATTCCTCAGCTCCCGGGGTTGATATTCCATGTAGATAAACAATGCTGCATGCATTCAGTTTCTGTGTAGTTTCGTAATTCAACAGGTACTTACGTGAGCCCCGGGTCGGACGACCGAGACATCAAGACTTCGTGTAGAGACATAGCTTGAAGAAGAATTCGCGGCTGCGTAGACGGCACGAGGTGAGCGACAGATGCAAAGTATCCGCTGGGGAAGACCCTCTGCTTTTGAGCCCACCATTGTTGCCAGCTAACTCCTCAGAGGTCCAACACAGCAAGCCAACCAGCGGCGAACATGTGGATGGAATGCACGTGTGCCCGAAAGGCCTGAAAGGTAAGGGGGTGATAATTCTCTTGCCGTTTTAACTGGGAATGCATAGCGGGGTAGCATCTCCTTATCTACATACTAGGTACCTTGCTATCGGGCATCGCCTCCGTTTGAACGAATATATATTATATGTGTTTGGGCAAACTCGGCGGCCCCTGGCGGTCTCCAGGGCTAAAATTTGCCCCGGAAGCCGCCCTGAGGTGCCAAGCACTCCCTCTATCTAAGCGACTGAGTCTATGGAGTGGGTGGGTGGGGCAAAAGCGCGTTTCTGGCTGAATCCTAAGGGATGGAGAAACAGGAAGAGATGATGGGGGAAACAGAAGGGATAACGGCCTA
>JAABUU010000979.1_pt1 | contig 54567 bp, 49 predicted proteins | sample 5559301 | NCBI WGS metagenome assembly JAABUU01 (sample SAMN10711884, study PRJNA513360) | rock metagenome | isolation source: Antarctica rocks | place: Antarctica: Victoria Land, Richard Nunatak white
CCCCCCAGCACAAGTACGACCACCTCCGCCGGGGCGAGCGCCGCACTCCCGGCACCGTGGACCGAACCCTGCAGATCGTCACCAAGACCGGAACCGGTCCCCGAAGCCCCTAATTCACCGGCATTGGCGCAGGGGCGGGGGGATTCTCCTCGTCGACGACAACGCGGCGAAGCGGCTGGCGCTGAGAGCCGTCCTCAGCCAGCTCGGCCACCCGATCGTCGAGGCGGACTCGGGCCGCGCCGCCCTGCGCTGCCTGATGACCCAGGACTTCGCCGTCATCCTGCTGGACGTCTGCATGCCGGTGATGGACGGGTTCGAGACGGCCGCCCTCATCCGGCAGCGCCGCCAGTCCGAGCTGACGCCCATCATCTTCATCACCGCTTTCGCGAGCGACGAGATCGGCCGCACCGACCGGTATGCCCAGGGTGCTGTCGACTTCATCTTCACCCCGGTCCCGCCCGAGGAGCTGCGGGCCAAGGTCTCGGTCTTCGTCAACATCTTCAGCAAGGCAGAGGCTCTTGCCACCCAGGCGCGGGAGGTACAGGCATCCGCGGACCAGCTGCGGCTGCTGACCGACGCGGCCCCGGTCGGCATCTTCCAGACCGACGCCGACAACCGGTACGTGTACACCAACCCGCGGTGGAGCGAGACCACCGGCATCCCGGCGGAGGAGGCGGTGGGGCAGCAGTGGGACACCATCATCGGCTCCGAGCTGCGCGCCGACCTCATCGACGAGCTGGCGGACGGTCCGACCTACCGGGCTGAACGCTGCCACCGCTTCGAGATCCGGCTGCCGGGCTTGGCTGCCCGCATCGTCCAGGTCACCTCCAAGCCCATCCCGGGGCTGGACGGAAGCGTCACGGGATGGGTCGGCACGCTCGCCGACGTTACGGCGGAGGCCGGGGCGGAGGCAGCGATGTCGCACGCCCGCGACGAGGCGACTGACGCCTCGCAGCTGAAGTCGGACTTCCTCGCCAACATGAGCCACGAGATCAGGACGCCCATGAACGGCGTCATCGGGATGACCGATCTGCTGCTCGAGACCGAGCTGAGCGTCCGCCAGCGCGACTACGCCCAGACGGTTCGCAACTCCAGCGAAGCGCTCCTCGCGATCATCAACGACATCCTCGACTTCTCCAAGGTCGAGGCGGGGATGCTCGAGGTCGAGGACGTCGGCTTCAACCTGCGGGCGATCGTCGCGGATGTGGTGGACCTGCTCGCAGGTTCCGCGCAGGCCAAGGGACTCGAGCTGGTCGCTGTCGTCGGGGCGGCTGTTCCAGCAGTCGTCGGTGGTGCCCCGGGCCGGGTCCGGCAGGTGCTGACCAACCTCATCGGCAATGCCGTCAAGTTCACCCAGGCCGGCGAGATCAGCCTGCACGTCGCGGCGGAGCCCGCAGCCGAGGGCCCCGGGCTCGTCGTCACCTTCGAGATCCGCGACACCGGCGACGGCATCGCTGCCGACAAGCTCGACGTCATCTTCCAACCCTTCGTGCAAGCGGACACCTCCGACTCGCGAAAGTACGGCGGAACCGGTCTCGGACTGGCCATCAGCGGCCAGCTCGTCGCGCTGATGGGAGGCCGCTGCGGCGTTCGTAGCGAGCCCGGTGTCGGCAGCACCTTCTGGTTCACCATCGCTGTGCACGCGGACGCCGACCAGCCGGTCGACAGCGTGCTGCGCCCGGATGCCGGGCTCACGGGCGTGACCGTCCTCGTAGTGGACGACAGCGCCACCCACCGCAGCGTCCTGACCCGCTACCTCAGCGGCTGGGGCATGGCAGTCACCGCAGCCGACTCCGCAGCGGCCGCCCTGGCGATGCTGCGCACGGCAGCTGAGCAAGGCCGATCCCTCGCCCTGACCCTCGCCGACCGCTCCATGCCCGGCATGGACGGGCTGCAGCTGAGGGACGCCCTCGTGGCCGACCCCGAGCTGTCGTCCGAGCTGGTGCTCATGACCGGCATCGGGCAGGAGAGCGGCCTCGCAAGCGAGCCCGGCATCGCGGGTGTCGTCGGCAAGCCGGTCCGCGCGGAGCAGCTGCGAGAGTGCCTGCGCACCGTGCTCGGGCTGCAGGAAGCTGCCCCCCGCGACGTCGCGGACGTGGCACCAGTACCCCTGGGGCCGGACCAGGCCGGGCTGGGTCGCCTGTTGCTGGCCGAAGACAACCTGGTCAACCAGAAGGTCGCCGTCGCGATGCTCGCCGGCTGCGGGTACCGGGTCGACACCGTCCCCAACGGCGCGGAGGCCGTCCGGGCGGCCGCCGGACAGGCCTACGACGCCATCCTGATGGACTGTCAGAGCAATACCGTTCGGTCTGGTGGGGTGCTGTAGGCGTTCATGCTGGTCAGTCGGGGTGGCGGGTTGTGATCGTGGGTTGCCGTGAGGTCCCGTTAGGGCCTGTTCGGTGGAGTTGCGTTGACATCGCTGTTGACGACGTACGGTCCTGTGGCGGTGCCGTGTCCGGGCAGCTCCTTCCATGGAGGAGCCTGGATGGGCGGCCGCACGCACGGGTGGCTCATGACGTTGGGACGGAGGGCCAGGTGACTCGTGGAAAGTGTTGATGATGTCCGACGGCGACGCCTGCACGTTGAGTGGGAATTGGACTACGACGACACCTGCGAACTGTTCGACGGTCCTGAGGCTCTGCCGACGTGGCAAGCGCTTGGCGATGTCCTAGCCGGACGCACGAGCTGGGCCTTCAGGGTGGGCCAGACCGCCAGCGGCGGCCGACCGCTGTGGACCTTCGGGCGCTCAGGCGCCGGCCACCTCGTCGCAGACGCCACGCCGGGCCGCCTGCATGTATTCGACCACCAGGCTGACAGTGATCACACCTTCGACACTGCCGCAGACCTGACGTCGTGGCTTGAGAAACGGGAGCGGCATGTCGTCGGCTACAGCCCAATGGAAGTGGAACTACGGGAGTACCTCTTTGAGGGCCAGTCGGCTGCGCCGCCTCCGTCGGACCTGAGCGGACAATGGGTCCTGACTCACTGCAGCCAGGAAACGCACCTGCTGCTCTGGCACGAGCCGGGGCCGGGGCCGGCGCTGGATAACGGCGGCACGTACTGCCAGCTCGACGGTGGCCCCCCTTACGTCCCCGTCGAGGGTCTCGGCCGCATCTTTCCTCGCTGCCCTCTCTGTGCGGCGGCTGTCGGGGAGCAACGCCCCCCGCGGCGGGCACTGAGCGATGACCAGCAGCAGGGCTTGCGACCCGCAAGGGGCAGGCCGAGGGAACCTTAGCTGCACGCGACGACAACACGGCGTCAAGAAGGGGGGGAACGCTTAGGCAACTTGGACATCTCGTCACGATGTCCAAGCGTCCGGCCGGTCTGACGACTCGGCGGCGCGACGGACGCCATCATGTTCTTCGCGGCGAACATGATGACTGGGGCGGCGATCCGCAAGGTCGGCGGCGAGACACCCCCGGTGGACGCCCTCAGATCGACCGAGAGCGCCTAGAACCGGCCGGAGGGCACTCCGCCGGTACCACCCGCCTCGCCAGCGCCGACCCTTGTCCAACTTGGGGGAGGGTCCGTCTGAGAGCGCGAGACGCGCAGGCATACGCTGCTGGCTCCACGTAAAGGAGCCAGCCATGTGGCTAGGTGTACGGGTTCTCCCCGGAGTCTGGGCGAGCGGACGCCTTCCCACCAACTCCCGTCGGACGGCCAGCCGGCGGATGCTCACCCCGGCGCAGGCGGCCGAGGAGAAGCGGCAGAAGCATCGCAGCGAGTACGGCGCCGCGTTCCTGCTGTGGATCATCCTGACAGTGGTCCATCCGATCCTTGGGCTGGTATTCGCCGCAGTCGCTTTCGGTGTGTGGTTGTGGTGCAAGCATCGGGAGCGGGTACGCCAAGCCGCCGAAGCCGAGACGCGGACCGCTGCAGCCGAAGCCGACTACATTGCGGCACGCGACCGCTACCGGGACGCCTACAACCGGGCCTGCCTCACCCCCGAGGACAAGGCGTGGCTCGGGCAGCAGGACCGGCTCGCCGGACTGTAGAGGTGGTTCAGTCCACGATCTGGAAGTCACCGAACTGGTCGAACTCGGGCGGTGCCTTCGCGAGCAGGTCGCGCGGGATGCGCCGAACTGGCGGCGGGGCGGTGTGCGTCACCCCGTCGTCGTAGCCGACATGGCGCAGATCAGCCGGCGGGTAGGCCGGGTCGGCCTGGGTCCAATAGTCATTCGGCACCGTCGGCGGCGGCGGGACGATCGGCGGCAGCATCACACCGTCCCAAGAGGGGTCGGGCGGTGGAATGGGCTCGCGCCACCCGCCGTGGCTGACGATCGCCTGCTGCCTGCGACGGACATAGGCGGTGACGTCGGCCTGCGAGGGACCAGCGGTGCGGCCCTCCGCGATCCGGCAGGTGGCGATGGCGGCGGCGACGTCCGCGGCGCTCACCTGTCGCTGCTGCGCTCGATGTCGAATCAGTGCGGCCCGATAGGTGGCGTGGGCAGCGTCCTGGGAGACGCGCCCCGAGCGGATGCCGGCTCCCAGCTCGTCGAGCAACTCCTCGAGCGACGATTCGCTGATCGAGCGCATCGACAGCACCCGGGCACCCGGCACGGAAGGGGCGAGGACGAAGCTGACCTCGGGCAGGGACGCGCGGGTGAACCGGCGCACCCCGGGGTGGAGCGGGTCGGGTTCGTCCTGGGCGTTGGCGAAGCCGACGGAGACGCCGTCGACCATCCCGTCGCGCAGCAGGGACTGGACCATCCGGGCGTCAGGTACCGCGTCAGGGTCCGCGAGCTGGATCGTCAGGTCGAGGCCGCCGGGGGTGTCAGACCAGTCCACCACTTTGCCCACGACGCGCCGCCGGTCGTGGCTCCAGCAGACGGCGGGCAGCCGGTTGCGCAAGCTGGCGTTGAACACCCCAGGCCGCCAGCTGGTGCCGTACGTGTCGGGCACGTTGTAGGTCAACGCCCGCACCTGCACCGTCCGCGGGGCGACGAGCGTCGCCGACCCCTCCTGGCGCGTGTTCATGCTTGCTCCCTAGAAGCTGACGGCGGCGAAGCGGGCGGGGATTTGCACCGCGAGCGCGGACCGTTGCTCGGCGACGATAAGGGCCTCGTTGATGGTCGCAAGGCTGGCGTGCTGGTTGTAGACGGTGACGCCGACGGTCTGGCGGTCGTAGATCGTCGCGGCGGTTGCCCACTCCGCGACCACCGTCCGGCCACGCGGCAGCGAGGTTGACAGCACCCGCGTCAACGGCAGGCTGTCGCTGTCCCAAAACTGCGGCGCCGCCCGGTAGCTGGCGAGAAAATCCCGGGGGTGGCAGACGATCGCGTCGGCCACGCCACCCACGTCGGCGACTGCCCCAGCCCCGTCGACCAGCGCCGAAGTGAGGTCCCCCGCCACCGTCGCGGTGACGGCCTGTACGCCCGGTGTCCGGGTGATCCCGACAATGCCGGAGGGGTCAGTGCCGTCCCCCGTCAAGAAGATCGCTTCCTCACGAACCCGCAAGAGGTAGGGCAGGCGCGAGTTCACGTAACCGGTGAAACTCGGCGCGTCGGTGAGCAGCTGGCGCGACGCGGTCAAGCTGGCAACGATCGTGCCGACCGGCGCGGTGGCGCGCAGGTCGAACTGAATGCTGCTGGCGGCATCCGGCTTGACCGCGCCCTCAGCGACGGCAGACGCGCCGCCTTCCGTGGCCAGCGGGTTCAGCTCCCGCACGAACGGGATGAGCCCGGCGTCGGCCGGCAGCGAAGGGAGCAGGTCACGGACGAACAGGCGCCGCTGCACCGCGGGAGGCATCTGTGGCTGCAGCGTCGACAGCAACTGAGGCGTGGTGGCGGTGGTCAGCAGGGCGCGGATACCGACCTCGAAACCGCGCTCAGCGCCGCCGTGAGCCCGCTGCTCAAGGACCGCGGCGAAAGCCCGCTGCCCGACCGTCGGGGCCTGGTCGAGCCGCTCAGCCTCGGCGATCAGGTCAAGCGCGTCAGCGATGTCCACAAGCGCCGTCGACCTTGTGCTCATCTGCTTTGTCTCCGTTCCAATTCGGCGGCGAGCGACACGGCTGAGATTCGCCACCGGTCGTCGACCTGCGTGGCCTCAACCACACCTGCCGCGACCAGCTGACGCAATCGGCGCGGGCTGATTCCCAGCCGCGTCGCTGCCTGTCCGACGTTGAAAAACCCCTGACGTTCCGAGGATGCCGCGGCTTCCGCGATTTCCGCCGGAACGCTTCCCCTTGCGGAAGCCGCCCGACCTCGGGACGCCATCTCGAACACGGCGCGTACCAACGCGTCCGTCTGCCGGTTCGACGGGCCGCGTTCCTGCTCCACGCGAGTGCCGATGCGGAGCCGGCTCACCAGCCCAGCACAATCCGCCGGGGAAAGGATCAGGCTCGGCCCGTCGACCGTGTCCACCGCTAGCCCCAGGGCCACGGCGACGACGCCCCGAACAGCTGCCCCAGTGCGGCATCCGGTGGCCCATGCGGCCCCTGCGGTCCCGACGGCGGTGCGGCACGGCCCGCGTGGGTGATCCGTGCACCCGGGGACGCTGTGATCAACGAGTGTGCTGCCAGCGCCAAGCTCACGGCCCGGTCGTCATGCTTGCCCGAGTCGTGATCGAGGCGCACCACGCCGGGCGTCGCCTCCCGCAACCGGACGTTGGCCAGCTCGTCGAGCAACGCCTCATCGTCGGGCAGGGCGAGCCGCTTTTCCCTGATGAGTTGGTACAGCGTGAGGCCGAGTTTCCCGACCGATTGGGCAGTGAAAGTGAATTCGACGCAGGTCACGCCCTTGCCACGCAGCCGCTGCGTCAACTGCACGCTGGAGAAGGGGTCGAACACCACCTTGGCGCGGTTGTAGGTGCGGCTGGCTTCATGCACCCATTGCTCAACCGCGTCGAGGTTGACGGCGGCGAGGCGCCGGCCCTGCCAGACCTCAAGCCGGTCGAGCACGACCGTTGCGCCGCCCCGCGGACCGTCGGCATGGCAGACCGTGGCCACCGTCCGGTCGTTCGTGAGCCCGACGTCCAACCCGATGACGTACCGGGCGCCTGTCTTTGGCGCCTGCGGGCCGTCCAGCGTCACGCACTCGCGCAGGGCATCCGCGGACGTCAGGCGGTCCTCGGGCGAGGTCCACTGATTCAGGTGCAGGCGGGCGAACTGGCTCTCGGTAAGCAGTCCCCGCTGCTCGTCTAGCTCGTCGGCCGCGATCCAGGGACAGGGGCCCGGCATCTCGGCGACCCGCCAGCGCGAGGACTTCCGCGCCCGCTCGAGGACTTTGTAAGGCCACGTTGCCGGGTCACCTGCGGAGGTCAGCACCACCAGCCGCGAGCCCGGCACCTTGGGCAGTGCGCTCACGACCGCGGCCCACACGTCGCGGGCATTACGGGTGGAAGGCCACGCCGCCAGCTCATCCGCCACGACGAAGTACGGCCTGAGGCCGTACGCCGACGCCCCATCGGCGGGGAGCACCTCGAGGCTCGCGCCCGTGGCCTTCACCACGACCCGCATGCTGTCGACCTGGAGCGCCTGCGACAGCCCCGGTGTCCGCGTCACCAGGCCGCGCAGCGCGTCCAACAGCAGCGCACCCTGGTCGGCGTCGACTGCAACGGCGTAGGAGCGGCTAGCCGGCGGCGCCTGCTCGACCAGGACAGCGATCGCGACCGCGGCCAGGTCGGACGTCTTCGACGCCCCGCGTGGGCGGGTCAGGAAGTGCAGGCGCGGGCCGTTCACGTCCAGGATCGCGTCGGCGTCGGCGACCTGCTCGGCCGTGGCCAGCTCGCCCCACGGCTGGCCCCGGTCGGTGATCAACCCGCGCAGCAGCAAGCTCATTCGCTGTTCTCCTGGGTGTGTTCGCGGCCGGCCTTGGTCTGTGCGCCAGTTGCACGGATTTGGTCGAGGGCACCCGCGGCAGCGGCCTGCGCGACGGCCGTGTCCCGACCCAGGCGGGCACGTGCGAGGGGGTCGAAGCCGAGGCGACCTCGCGAGTCAGCGGCGCGGCGCTCCCACTGCAGCAGCAGCGTGGACGCAGCGCGCGGCTTGCCCTTGCCGTCGAGGTGGCCGTGCTCGTCGAGCCACACGCGAAGCCGGGCCGCGGTCGCTTCCGCGTACGCCCAGGCGTCGAGCGACGGCCGGTCCACAAACTCCAGCCACGGCGGGGCGGCGGCCGTGATGGTGGCCAGCAGCGCGGCCACGTCGGCCTTGACGAGCCGCTCGGACTTGGCGCCGTGGGTGACCGCGACCGCGTTCCCGGGCTCGAACGGCTCTGCCGGGCGCGGCTCCCAGGCGCTCACGACGGACTCCCGGCGGTTGACATCGTGTTGACAGACCGCTGCTGACCTGCGGCGATGCCCGCAGAGTTTGACCTACGGTCAGACGTAAGGCGGGTCATCGGGTCAGCTCATCGCCGACTCGGACGGGCATGGACCGGGCATCGCGAGGTCCTCGGCGCGGTGCTCGTGCCTGACGGTGGGCACGGTGGGCGTCACGGCAGGTCGGGGAGCAGTAGCCCGGCCAGCGCAAGTTGGACGCCTCGACGTACGCCTCGCACCAGTCGCACACCGCGACGCTCATCGCACGTCGCCTGAGGCCAGCGATGCGGCGAGGCGCTGGGCACGCCGTGCGGCACGGGTGAGCAGGACGACCGCGGCGTGCGGGTCGTCGTCGAGTTGCAAGGCGAGCAGGGCGTCGCGGCAATCGCTGATGCAGTCGAGCACGCCATACGTGACCGCGGGTGGCACCGGGTGCAGCGGCTTGCCGCCGGCGTCGTCCGTCGCGGTGCTGGGCGTCGTCGTTTCGATGGCGTGCCCCCTCTGGTGAGTTGCGCTCCGTCGGGCGAAGGGCGTGGTGTCAGCAGGTGCAGGTGGCGCCGGCCGCTGCAGGTCTGCGTCGTGGTCGCGTTCTACCGAGGCTGTGAAGCGAAGGCCGGTGGTCGGTGTCTCGTCTGCCGTCGCTCGCTGGCCGTTATCGGCGTGGTCGGTGCCGACGGGCGCGGTACACGGGTCGGTTGCGGTCGTGTTCGTGGTCGGCTCGACAGCCGCAGTGACGGGCATGGCCGCCGTGGCACTCGTCCTCGTCCTGGCGCTGTTGCTTGCGGGGCTGGCAGCTTGCCTCGCGCGGGTTTGTGCAGAACAGCTGAGCTCCGGTGACGAGCGTGGGCGGCTCCTGTTTCGGGCGTCGCGGCAGTCGCCGATCGTGTCGAGCAGGCCGTGCCTGATCGTGCTCGGGGCCGGGTGCAGTCGAGGGTTGTCCTGGCTGTCTGTCCGCTCCGGATGTCCGTCTGTCCCCCTTATAGGGGGGGACGACGGACGGACATGTCCGGCCGGACGGTGGACACGGGTGGACATGGGTGGACATGGGTTGGTCACGACGCCTCCGGCTGTCGGTAGAACGGACGTACGTCGCTGGCCTCATTGACGAGCAACCCGTCTCTGACCAGCACGTTCAAAGCGCGGTGAAAGGAAGCGGGCGGCATGTCGGCCTGGTCGCGCAGCTCCCGCTTGGTCGCTCCGGTCGCTGCGAACGCGGACAGATACGCGGACATGAGACGTCCGGCTGAGCCGTCCAGATCGGGAGCATGTCCGCGGGCCGCGGACATGTAGCACGACCCCTGCGAGCCCCGCTCGATCTTGAGTGGCAGCACGTCCCGCAACGGCCCGTCCTTGCGTTTAGTTCTTGTCAACGTGACCGCCGCGCCGTCGGCCTCAACCGCGTAGACGGTGTCCGCGGCGGCTTCGAGTGCCGACGAACCACGGACCGTGGTCCGGTCTTTGCCGGTGTGGTGGACCAGCAGCACCGTGGTTCGGCTCGCCCGCCGGATGCGGTCGGCTCCGTCGATCACCTGCCCCATGTCCCTGGCGCTGTTCTCGTCGAGCCCTACGGCGCAGCGAGCGAGCGTGTCGATGACGACCAACGCGTAGGGCGCCGCGGTCGCGGCGTAGGCCAGGGCGTTGCCGTACTGCTCGGAGGCGATCGGCCACGGCTGGGGCAGGACGTCGAGGTTGCGGACCTTCGTGCCCCAGGCGTGCTCCCAAGCCGTAACGCGGGCGTGCATGCCCTCAGCGCCTTCCGAGGCGACGTACAGGACTCGGCCGGGTGTGACCGGACGTCCGAGCCACGGGTGTCCGGTGGCGATAGAGCAGGCCCACGACAGGGCGATGAAGCTCTTGCCGGTGCCGTGGTAGCCGACGAGCAGTGCGATCGTCGAGCGGTCGAGCGTGTCAGCTACCAGCGGCTCAGGCGGCGGCAGGTCCGCGAGCTGGTCACGGGACAACAGCTTGTCGCGCAGCTCGCCGATCATCGATCCGGTGGTTACGTCCGTGTCCGGGCGCCGGCTGGCGAGGGAAGCGACCGAGGCCATCGTGGCGGCGTTCATCGGTCGACCTCGGTGACCTCGACGGCACGCCCGCGGCGGTTGAGGTCGCGGGTCACGTCGACAACCCGCTTGCGGGGGATGCTCCACGCTCCGGCGTCGTGGTCGTACAGCTTGGGGACACTGAGCCGGTCGAGCATGCGCATCACGGCAGGGCCTCGCACCCATGCGGTGTGCCGGGTGCCGATCTCCACGGTGAAGATGTCCTCGGTCGCGAGAGCGCTCTTGCGCGCCGCCGGGCTCATGCCGCAGCCCGATCGTCAGTGCGGTCCCATTTGGTGAGCGGACCGCCCGGGTAGTCGTCTGGGCGTGAAGGCTGAGCCTCTTGGATCGCTTTGCGGCGCTTCTCGGTGTGCCGGGCCAGACCGTCGACGTCTGCGCAGGCGTCATGCCAGAGCTCGTCCAGATGTACACGTCGGCCGCGGGGTTCTTCTTCAAGTTCCATGCGCAACCGGGCTGCGGTGACTTCGGGCTGGCCCTCGCGGTGCCACGCCAGCGCAGCCCGGCAGATGGCGGCAACCGACGCCGGATGGTTCCGTGGGAGGCGTAACCACTCGGGCGAACCAAGCTCGGGGACGTTGTCGCCGGCTACCGCGATCCGGCTGCGCAGATACGCCGCGGTCAACTGGGCGGGGCTCGCTGCATCTTGGTCGTCGAGGGCGGGAGCGTGGTGGTTGCGGGGATGGTGCAGGTCGGGCAAGCGCTGCGCGGCCTCGCGGCGACGACGGGCGCCGGAATCCTGTCGGGGGCTGGCGCTAGACTGGGAGCTGCTGCTGCTCGACGATGCGCCGCTACCTAGGCTGGGGCGGCGTTCGTCGTCTCCGGGGCTCACGTAGCGCCGCCGTCGGGCGGCCCGCCGAGCAGCCGGGCGATCTCCTCACGCGGTATCCGTAGGCAGCGGCCGAGGCGGACGGCGCGAAGCTCGCCACGCTTGATCGACTCGTACACCTGCCATCTGCTGACCCGTAGGACGCCGGCGGTCTCGTCCGCGCTGAGCACCAGCGGCAGCTCGGCGAGGCTGCTCACGCGCGCACCGTCTGCGCCAGTCGCTGAAGAAGCAGGCCGTAGCGAATGGCCGGGGTGCCTCTGGGAACTCGTCGGCCGCCTTCCCACAGCGAGATCGCGCCGGGCGACACCTGACACCACGCAGCTATCTCGGCCTGCGACATGCCGTTGGTCAGCCGAAGCGCGCGAGCGCGACCGTCGGCGGCAGCGGCCCGGGCAGTGAGAAGGGCGTTCAAGTCACTGGTCTTCACGACGTGAAGGCTACGCAGTCTTGACAGACCGTAGCGTTACGTCCGTAGCAACCTTCGACGCTTTAGTGCTACGGCGCTTGACAAAGGCGTAACGTAACCGCGACAGTAGTGCCATGCCGGATGAGGAACGCGAGCCCGATCCGTCGGAGCTGACCGTCCCGGCATCCCCGGAGACCCTCGCCCTCGTCGTACGGCGGGGTGATCTCGAAGTAGTAGTCCGCTTCCGGCCGACTGCCGAAGACGACCCGTCCAAGGGCGATCTTGACCTGACGGTGGACGACCCCCGACTTCCTCATCTAGTAGCGGGTGTTGTGACGGGATCAGGGCTGGTGACGCGCGCAGGGCTGGTGACGCGCGGTCCCGGTCGAGAGATCGTCGGGGCGGATCTTCGAAGCGGGGCGGTGCTTCGAGTTCTTCGCGACGCTGCGGTGAGCGTGCGCACGTACGCGGACCTGCCGGCACTGACGTTCTGGGATCTCGCCGACGCCGACTTCGAAGGTGACGGTCCGGAACTAAGGGTTCGTCGGACCCTGACTCCGGAGCACGCGGCGCAGCTTGGTCAGGCAGTGCAAGGCCAGCTCGGCACCGACGGCGAAAGCTCAGAACCCCGGCGGCGCGTGCGGGGAGCACAGGCGGCCGAACAGCTCGCCGAGGTGGTGCGGCTCTACCGCAAGGCCGTCGAGATGGGCGACCCGGCGCCGCGGCAGACGATCGCAGACCGTCTGAAGTACTCCAACGAGCACATCGGCCGGCTACTTGTCAAAGCACGTCAGCAAGGTCTTCTCGGTCCCGCGAAGGCCGGCAAACCTGGAGAGAGGGAAACGCTATGACTCAGCAAGGAAGCACCCGCAAGCGCGGCTCGACGCACACGGCGTACTGGTTTGTCGTCGGCCCTGACGGCAAGCGCCTACAGCGCTCCAAGGGCGGTTTCCGCATCAAGCGGGAGGCGCAGGCACACCTCACCGAGGTGCTCGCGGCCGTCCAGTCTGGGTCCTACAGTGAGCCCGCCGACAAGAAGATCACCATCGGCAACTTCCTGGTCGAGCATTGGCTGCCTGTCGTGCGCTCGGGGGCGACGAAGAGCGGCGAGCGGCGGCGCGAGTCGACGCTGCTGTCGTACAGCCTCACCGTGGAGAAGTGGCTAGCGCCGCACATCGGCGGCGAGCGCCTGCTCAGCCTTACCCCCCGGCATGTGGAGACCATGCTCACCGACCTCGGTGCCCGCGGTGGACGGGGCGGGCGCCCACTGTCGGAGCGGTCAGTGCAGTACGCCTACACGGTGCTGAATATGGCTCTTGCCCACGCGGTACGTCGCGGCTACGTGGCGCGCAATGTGGCGTCGCTCGTCGACCGGCCGGGGGCACGGCAGCCCGAGATGACCAGTTGGACGGCGGCGGAAGCGCAAGCCTTCCTGGCGTCCGCACGCGAGGACCGGCTCTACGCCGCGTGGGTGCTGTTCCTCGCCCGCGGCCCGCGGCGCGGTGAGCTAGCCGGGCTGCGCTGGACCGACGTCGACCTCGACGCCGGCCGGGTCCGCGTCGGCCTGCACACACGACTCTCCGTCAACGGGAAGGCGGTCGAATCGACTGCGAAGACGCGAGCCGGGCGGCGGACCCTCGGGCTCGACCCCGGGCTCGTCGCCATCCTGCGGGCGCACCGACGCCGGCAACTGACCGAGCGGCTCGCATGGGGCGGGGCCTGGGTCGACACCGGCTACGTGTTTTGCCGCGAGGACGGGACGCCATGCCGGCCCGAGCATTTCTCCGACCGATTCGGCCTGCTGATTGCAGAAGTGGGTGTGCGCCGTATCCGGATGCACGACACACGGCACACGGCCGCCACGCTCATGCTCGCGGACGGCACACCCGTGAAAGTCGCGCAAGAAATGTTGGGGCACTCCTCCCCAGCGATCACGCTGGGTATTTACCAACACGTATTGCCGGGGATGGCCGAGGCAGCCGGCGGGCGGCTTAGCACGGCGTTGGGCATCAGCTCCTAGTGCCGTGCCGCTGCATCCGCCATCTCAGCACTCTTTGACAAACCGTTGACAGACGCCGCCGAGGAAGGCCCCGCTACCGGCCCCTGCGGGTCGCTGACCTGCAGCCTTAGTGGTGCGCTCGGGAGGGACTCGAACTCCAGCCGTTTGATGGACTGTCAGATGCCGGAGATGGACGGCTACGAGGCGACTGCCGCGATCCGGGCCCGCGAGGGGGCGGAGAAGCACACCCCGATCATCGCCATGACCGCCGGCGCCAGGCGCGAGGACCGGGACCGCTGCCTGGCCGAGGGGATGGACGCCTACCTCGCGAAGCCGGTCAGCAAGGACGCCCTCATCGCCTTGGTCTCACGAGCCGTGACGACCGGCTTCGGCGACTGAGCCACAGCGGCGTGGTGGGGCAGGGCCGCTAGACCGGCTCGCCTCTTGCCCCGGGCGGCCACCTGTCACGCTGCGCCCCTACATGGGCGCCCACCCGACCGACACGCTGCAGTGAGCCAGCCCAGGGCCGGTCACGCAAGGTCACTCGCATCGCTCGGCGTGGCATGCTGTCGCCAACGGAACACGACGCAGCGCCGCGCCGACCTTGTCCGAGCCGCCCATGCCCCTGGAGACCCCGCGTGCGCCTCACCTCGACCACCATGACCTCTGCCGTCGTCCTCACGGTTGGCTTGTCGCTCGCCTCCTGCGGCAGCAGCAGCAGTACCAGCAGCAGCACCAGCGCAGCGCCCAGCTCGAGTGCAGGCGGCTCCAGTGCGGGCTCGGGCGGCGGCGCGCTGTTCTCGATGCTTCCCAAGAGCATCCAGTCGTCGAAGACGGTGCGCGCCGCAACCGACGGCACCTACCCGCCGAACGAGTTCACCGCCGCTGACGGCAAGACCCTGCAGGGTTTCGACATCGACCTGGCCAAGGCCGTGGGCACCAAGCTCGGGGTGACGATCCACTTCGACAACGCCAAGTTCGACAGCATCATCACCGGTATCACGGCCGGCCGGTATGACCTGGCGTTCTCCTCCTTCACCGACAACAAGGAGCGCCAGAAGAAGGTCGACTTCGTCGACTACTTCAGTGCCGGCACCTCGATCCTCGTCAAGAAGGGCAACCCCGAGCACATCAGCAAGCTCGAGGACCTGTGCGGCAAGAACGTGGCCATGGAGTCGGGCACGGTGCAGGTCAAGATTGCCCAGGGGGCGAAGTGCCCGAGCGGCAAGATCAACGTGACGCAGCTGCCGGACGACGCGACGGCCCGCCTGCAGGTCCAGACCGGCCGCGCCGTGGCTGACATGAACGACTTCCCGGTCGCGGCCTACACCGCCAAGACAGCAGGCGGGGGCAACGCCTTCGAGGTCGTCGGCACCCAGTACGAGAGCGCTCCGTACGGCGTCGCGGTCAGCAAGGACCTCACCGGCCTGCGCGACGCGGTGAAGACGGCGCTGGAGCAGCTGATCGCTGACGGCACCTACCAGCAGATCCTGGCCAAGTACAGCATCGGCCAGGGCGCGCTGAAGACTGTCACTGTCAACGCCGGTACCTGACATGGCGGCCGCCGCGGCCGCCACGGCCACCAAGGGCGCCGGTCCCGGCCAGGAGGTCGTCCCGCTCCGGCACCCCTGGCGGGTGGTGTCGGGCGCCGTCGTCGTGCTCGTGCTCGCGCTGCTCCTGCTGCGCCTCGGCACGCTCAAGAACATCAACTACGCCAGCATCACCGGCCACCTGTTCCAGAGCTCGATCCTGCAGGGGCTGCTGACGACGATCGAGCTGGCAGTGCTCAGCCAGCTGATCGGCATCGTGCTCGGCACCATCCTCGCCACGATGCGGCTGTCGAAGAACCCGGTGCTGTCGGCCGTCAGCTGGGGCTACATCTGGTTCTTCCGCGGTACCCCGCTCATCGTGCAGGTGCTGTTCTGGTTCAACGGCGCGCCGCAGGTCCTCGGCCCGCATGTGTCGCTCGGCCCCTTATACAGCGGGCGCACGACCGACCTGCTGACCGTCTTCGTCGCCGGTACGCTCGCGCTTTCACTCAACGAGGCGGCCTACATGGCCGAGGTGGTGCGGGCCGGGCTGCTTTCGGTCGATGCCGGCCAGATCGAGGCGGCCGAGGCGCTCGGCATGACGCGCGGGCTCGTCCTGCGGCGCATCGTGCTGCCGCAGGCGATGCGCGTGGTCATCCCGCCGACCGGTAACGAATTCATCAGCATGCTCAAGAACACGGCGCTGATCGAAGTGCTGGGGCAGGTCGAGCTGCTCGGACGAGCCCAGGCCATCTCGTCGCAGAACGGCGAGGTGTTCGAGCTGCTGACCATGGCGAGCATTTGGTACCTGGTGCTGACGAGCATCGCGTACGTGGGGCAGTACTACCTCGAGCGGCGCTTCGCCCGGGGCAGTCTGCGCGACCTGCCGCTGACGCCACTGCAGCGGATGCACCTGACGAGAAGGGCACGCGTGTGACCTCGACCCGGGCGCCGATGGTCCAGGCCGAGGGCGTGTGCAAGCGCTTCGGGAGCAACGAGGTGCTCAAGGGCATCGACCTGGCGGTGCAACCCGGCGAGGTCTGCTGCCTGCTCGGCCCGTCCGGCTCGGGCAAGTCCACGTTCCTGCGCTGCATCAACCACCTCGAGAAGGTCGACGCGGGCCGGCTGTCGGTCGACGGTGACCTTGTCGGCTACCGCCAGCACGGCGGGAAGCTGCTCGAGCTCAAGGAGTCCGAGGTCGCCGGCAAGCGGGCCGAGATCGGCATGGTCTTCCAGCGGTTCAACCTGTTCCCGCACATGACCGCGCTCGGCAACGTCGCCGAGGCTCCGACGCGGGTCAAGGGGGTCGCGAAGAAGGATGCCGCCGAGCGGGGTCGCACCCTGCTCGGCAGGGTCGGGCTGGGCGACAAGGTCGATGCCTACCCCGCGCAGCTGTCCGGAGGCCAGCAGCAGCGGGTGGCCATCGCCCGGGCGCTGGCGATGGACCCAAAGCTGATGCTGTTCGACGAGCCGACGAGCGCCCTCGACCCCGAGCTGGTTGGAGAGGTGCTCGACGTCATGCGCGGGCTCGCCCGCGACGGCATGACGATGGTCGTCGTCACGCACGAGATGGGCTTCGCGCGCGAGGTCGGCGACACCGTGGTCTTCATGGACGACGGCGTCGTCGTCGAGACCGGAACGCCTCGACAGGTCATCGACGCGCCCCAGCACGAGCGGACGAAGGGCTTCCTCGGCAAGGTGCTGTAGGGACCTGCGAGGCTCCTGAGGAGCGGGCTCTAGTCGACCGGTTCCACGACGAACACCGGGATCTCACGGTCGGTCTTCTCCTGGTAGCCGGCATAGTCGGGCCAGACCGCGACGGATCGCTCCCACCATGCCGCCCGCTCGTCGCCAGTCACCAGCCGAGCCCGCATGTCGCGCCGGATGGGACCGTCCTGCAGCTCGATGTGGGGGTCGGTGACCAGGTTGTGGTACCAGAACGGGTGCTCGGGCGCGCCGCCCTTCGACGCCACAGCCGCGTAGCTGCCGCCGTGCTCGACCTTCATCAGCGGAACCTTGCGCACCTTGCCCGACCGGGCGCCGAGCATGGTCAGGACGACCACGGGCACGCCCCGCAGTGTGGTGCCCTCGGTACCACCCGAGCCCTCGTAGCGCTCGACCTGGTCCCGGACCCACTTCGCGGTGCTCGGCTCGTACTCCCCTACGACAGGCATACCGTCAGTGTGCATCGGCTGCCGAGCAGGCCGGCAACGGCCCCCCGTTACACGCTGCCAGGAGCTTGGGTGAATGCCGCCGAGGTGATCGCACCGAGAGTGTCGCCGTACGGCGGGTAGAAGGCGTCGATCAGGTCCTGCTCGCCCCGCACAACGACCCCCCGCGGGTTGGAGAACTCGCGGAAGCCCTCGATGCCGTGATGGCGGCCCATCCCGCTGTTGCCCGACCCGCCGAAGCCGAGTGAGGGCACGGCGCCCTGCATCGCACAGGCGTTGACGCACGCCCCGCCGGAGGTCGTCTGCGCGAGTACCCGCTCGATCTGCGCATCGTCGTGGCCGAACACGTACAGCCCGAGGGGGCGCTCGCCGTCGTTGATGAAATCGATGGCCTGGTCGAGGTCGTCGTAGGGCTTGACGGGCAGCAGCGGACCGAAGATCTCCTCCTTGGAGACGCCGAGCTCGGGGCCGGGGTCGAGCACGACGGAGATCGGCATCCGCCGGCTGTCGCGGTCGGTGACCCCACCCTCCTCCAGCTCGACGACCTGGTAGCCGGCATCACGGGCCTGCTCGCGAAGCTCGACGACGCGGTCGAAGTGGCGCTCGGTGATGATGCCGGTGCAGTCGCCGCTACGCGAGTAGTCGGCAACGTTCTCCTGCACGTACTGGCGGGCCAGGTCGACGAACGCCTGCATCCGCGCCCGCGGCACCAGGACGTAGTCGACCGAGATGCACATCTGGCCGTTCTTGATCATCTTAGTGCCGAGGATGTTGGCCACCGACTTCATGTCGACCGAGTCGTCGGTCAGCACTGCCGGGCACTTGCCCCCGAGTTCGAGCGTGACGGGCGTGAGGTTCTCCGCCGCCGCCTTCATGATCACTCGGCCGATACCGGGGCTGCCGGTGTAGAGCAGGTGGTCCCACGGCAGCGTCGGGAAGGTCTGTGCCAGCTCCAGGCCGCCGACCGAGACCGTGACGACGTCGGGGTCGAACGTCGACGCGACCATGTCCCGCAGCAGCTCGCCGCAGGCGGGGGTGTAGTCCGAGGACTTGATGATCACCCGGTTGCCGGCGGCCAGCATCTCGACGACTGGCCCCACCCCCAGGTCGAAGGGGAAGTTCCACGGGACGATGTTGCCGACGACGCCCTTGGGCTGGTAGCGGACGAACGCGCGGCCGCTGCCGAACATCGCCGGGTCGGTCTCGCGCTCGTCGTCGCGCATCCACTCCTCGAGCTTGGTCATCGCGTAGGCCGCGCGGCCGGCGATGCCGAGGCACTCGATGAGGTCGGTGAACAGCTCGGGGTGCACGGAGAAGTCGTCGCTCATCGCCGTGCGGATGCGCTCGCGGTTGGCCATCATCATCCCGGCGAGCGCCTGCAGGTGCCCCTGCCGCTCGGCCAGACTCGGGTAGGGGTTGGCCCGGAAGGCCGCCTTCTGCTGCTCGAACGAGCGGTGCAGGGCCGAGATGGCGGCAGCGTCGCCGGTGATCATCTCGTTGTCGCGCGAGAGCAGTGGCATGGCGGTTCCTCCGTGAGCCGGTGGTGCGACGAGCAGGGGGTGAAGCAGGTCACACGCTAGTCCGGAGGGCTGAGCGGGGAAAGACCGGCCCCCCTGCCCGGCGCCCGCCGGTGTCAGGCTTTCGCCAACGTCAGCAGCACCTCGATGGTGCCGTGGTCCTGCGTCTTGACGAAGCTGCCGAAGCTGGGGTTGGCGACCTTGTAGTCGGCAAACACCACTGGCACCTGGCCGCTGACCTGCACGCTGCTGCCGCTGCGCACGACGGTCAGGGGGACCGTCACCTGCCGCTGCACCCCGTGGAGGCTGAGCGTGCCCACCGCTTGAACCGCGCTGGTGCCGGCAGCCGTGGCCAGCGAGCCGAGCGCGATGGGCTGAGACAGGACGAAGGTGGTGGTCGGGTAGCGGGCAGTGTTCATGATCCGCCCCTGGAACTGGGCGTCGACTGGTCACTCTTGACCTTCGTCAAGTCGACCGTGAAGGACGCGTCCTTCACCTGGCCGCCGGCGACTGTGAACTGCCCGGTGACGGCGTTCGTCCGTCCGACTGCAGTCGTGCTCTGACCGGCCAGAACCTCGCTCACTCGATAGCCCGCCGCCGACCCGCTGGCGACGCGCCACTGCCCGGCGACACTGCCAGTGGCGCCTGCGGGCGCCGGGCCAGCGCTGGCGGACAGGGCGGCGGGCGCGGGGCCAGAGATCAGGTGGATGTAGGCGTACGGGACGGCGACGGCGAGGCCGACCGCCAGCACGAGCAGACCGCCCAGCCAGCGGAACGGGTGGCGGGGGCGGCGGAGTCGACCAGTCATCAGGGTCTCCCATCGGTGGTGGGGACGGCGGTGCGCCCTCATGGCACCGTCTGCCCTTGCGCTGGGAGTGGCCTGTGGATCTGATCCCGGCCCGCTGGCAGGCCGCCTACTTGTGGGTCTGGTGTGGCGGGAAGACAGCCTTGTCCTTGCCCGCCTCCTTCTTGTCGGCGCGCTTCTCCTTGAGGGACTTGCCGGACTTCTTGCTGCTGGACTGGCGGGGGGACTTGTCGGCCACTGACGGCTCCTCGGTTGTGGGTGGCGAAGCGCCACGCCCGCCGCGCGCCTGCTGGCGCGTGCCGAGCCGGGCCCGACGAGGACCTCGACACCACTGTCCTCCGCCAGATGCCAGGCCGCAAGGATCGCCCGTCGCCGCACGTGCCCGGCGAGCCGAGCCGGCCGGGCGCCCGGGGCGGCCGGTCGCGATTGCAGTCATCCTCCGGCGATCAGGCGCCAACGACCGGTACTTCACGGACCCATGGGACGACTCGGCTGGAGGATGACTGCAGTTTCGCCGCCCATCTGCGCCAGCGGTCGGCCGTGCTTACGCTGCCCGCAGCCGCCGCCGGGGCGCTGGCGCAGGAGGGACCACTCGTCGTGCTGCACGTCCACCGCTCCGAACGGGCCGACGCGCTCGCCGGCGCCTTGGCGGAGGTGCTGCGTGAGCCGCCCGCGGACCCGTTCGCTCCCGACGTCATCGCCGTACCCGCCAAAGGCGTCGAGCGCTGGCTGACGCAGCGGCTCTCGCACATCCTCGGCAGCGGGGGCGGCCGTGGCGCCGGCTTGAACGGCGGGGTGGGCGTGAGCTCCGGGGTGGGCTCGTCCGGGCGGACAGGGGCTGAGGACGGCGTGTGCGCCAACGTCCGCTTCCCCTCCCCAACGGCTCTGGTCGAGGACGCGCTCGCGGCCGCCAGCGGCGTGCCGCGCGAGCTCGACGCCTGGGAGCCCGCCCGCATCCTGTGGCCGCTGCTGGAGGTGATCGACGCCTGCGCGGGCGAGCAGTGGTGCTCGGCGCTGGCCGGGCACCTGGGGCTCACGCCGGATGCACCGCAGCACCGCCGGGGCCGCCGGTTCACCGCGGCCCAGCATCTCGCCTCGCTGTTCACGGCCTACGGCAGCTACCGCCCCGCGATGCTCCGCGAGTGGGCGGTGGGCGCCGATACCGACGGCGCGGGGGCCGCGCTCGCCGCCGATGTCGCCTGGCAGGCCGAGCTGTGGCGCCGGCTACGGCAGACGTTGGCGGCGCCGAGCCCGGCCGAGCGGCTCGATGCCGGCTGCGCCGCCATCCGCGCGAACCCGGAGATGGTCGACCTACCCGAGCGGCTCTCGCTGTTCGGCCCCACCCGGCTGACCACCGACCAGCGGGCCGTGCTCGCCGCACTCAGCCAGCGGCGTGAGGTCCACCTCTGGCTGGCGCATCCCTCGCCGGTGCTGTGGGAGCGCGTCGCCGCACTCCCCCCGGCCCCCTGCGCACAGCAGCCCCGCCGTCGCACCGACCCCACCCGCAGCCTCGCTGACCATCCCCTGCTCGCCTCCCTCGGGCGTGACGTGCGCGAGCTGCAGCTGGTGCTCGCTGGCAGCAGCACTGGCAGCACTGGCAGCACTGGCAGCACTGCCAGTACCGCCAGTACCGCCGAGCGGGTCGAGCACCACCACCCGCTGGCCGAGCCCGCAGCCACGGTGCTCGGCCGGCTGCAGGCCGGCATCAGCGCCGACAACCGCCCGCCGGGTGCCCCGCTCGGCGACGAGCCCGACACCCGGCAGTTGCTCGAGCCGGGCGACACCAGCATCCAGGTGCACGCCTGCCACGGCCCGGCACGCCAGGTCGAGGTGCTGCGCGAGGTCCTGCTCGGGCTGCTCGCTGCCGACCCCTCGCTCGAGCCGCGTGACGTGCTGGTCATGTGCCCCGACGTCGAGACCTACGCCCCGCTGGTCTCGGCGACCTTCGGCCTGGACGACGCGGAGGCGCCGGACCAGCACCCCGGGCACCGCCTGCGGGTGCGCCTCGCCGACCGCTCGCTGCGCCGGACCAACCCGATGCTGGACCTGCTCGCCCAGCTGCTCGAACTGGCCGATGCCCGCGTGACGGCCTCCGAGGTCCTGGACCTGGCCGGGTCACCGCCCGTCCGACGCCGCTTCGGCTGGGGCGACGACGAGCTCGAGCGGCTGCGCGACTGGGCGGCGAGCTCCGGGGTCCGCTGGGGGCTCGACGCCGCACACCGCGCTCCCTTCGGGCTCCAGCGCGTCGGGCAGAACACGTGGCAGGCCGGGCTCGACCGCATCCTGCTGGGGGCGAGCATGGCTGAGGACGAGCTGCGCTGGGTGGGGCTGGCGCTGCCGCTCGACGACGTCGACAGCGGCGACATCGACCTCGCCGGTCGGCTCGCCGAGCTGGTCGACCGGCTCGGCGAGACCTTGGCTGCACTGACCGGCGAGCAGCCGCTCGAGGCCTGGCTCGCCGCCCTGGCAGGCGCGCTGCCGATCCTGGGGGACGTCGCCGAGCGCGACGGCTGGCAGCTCGCGCAGGCCCGCGCTGTCCTTGCCGAGGTCGCGGCGGCCGCGGGCGAGCGGGCCGGCCTCGTCCGGCTCACCCTCGCTGACGTGCGGGCGCTGCTCGCCGGCCGGTTGCAGGGCCGCCCGACCCGGGCCGGCTTTCGCACCGGCACTCTGACTGTCTGCTCGATGGTGCCGATGCGCTCGGTCCCGCACCGGGTCATCTGCCTGCTGGGCCTCGACGACGGCGCCTTCCCGCGTGGGTCCGGGACCGACGGCGACGACGTGCTCGCCCGGGACCCCTGCGTCGGCGAGCGGGATAGGCGCAGCGAGGACAGGCAGCTGCTCCTGGATGCGGTGATGGCGGCGCAGGACCACTTTGTCGTGCTCTACTCCGGCGCCGACGAGCGGACGAACGCGCCACGGCCGCCGGCAGTGCCCGTCGGGGAGCTGCTCGACGTGCTCGAGGCCAGCACCAGGACGGCGGACGGGGGGCCGGTGCGCGACGCGGTTGTCGTCCGGCATCCGCTGCAGCCCTTCGACGCCCGCAACTTCACCCCCGGCACGCTGGGGACCGCGGGCCCGTTCAGCTTCGACACCTCAGCCCTGGCAGGGGCGCGGCGGGCAGCGACCGGCCCTCGCCTCGGCGCGCCGCCTTTCCTCGCCGCCCCCCTCGCGCCCCTGGCTGAGCCCGCGGTCGAGCTGGCCGAGCTCGTCTCGTTCCTCGAGCACCCGGTACGCGGCTTCCTGCGCCAGCGCCTTGGCGTCGTCGTGCTCGAGGAGGAGGACGAGGTCGCCGACGCCCTGTCCGTCGAGCTGGGGCCGCTGGACACGTGGCAGATCGGCGACCGGATGCTCGGCGCGAGGCTGAACGGTGCCGACCAGGCGAGCTGCCGGGCGGCGGAGTGGCGGCGCGGGATGTTGCCCCCCGGCCCGCTGGGCAGGCGGCTGCTTGAGGACCTGGAGCGAGGTCTCGAGCCGCTCGTGGCGGCGGGCACGCGCGCACGCGACGGCTCGCCCGAGGCGCTCGACGTCCGGGTGGAGCTACCAGGTCGGCCGCTGCCCGGGCAGCCTGCCGCGGCCCGCCTGCTGAGCGGGACCGTGGGCGAGCTGTACGGGGCGTCGCTGGTACGGGTGGTCTTCTCCCGGCTCGGGCCCAAGCATCGGCTGCGCGCCTGGGTGCACGTGCTTGCGCTCGCCGCGGCGTGGCCGGAGCAGCAGTGGCAGGCCATCACCATCGGGCGCGGCAAGGGCAAGCGGACCAAGACCTCCGTCCTCACCGCCCCTGCCCCCGAGGAGGCAGCCCGCCGGCTCGCTGATCTCGTCGACCTGCGCGACCGCGGGCTCTGCGAGCCGTTGCCGATCGCGGCAGGCGCTTCCCACGGCTATGCCACCCGCCGCGAGCAGGGTGAGGGCGAAGGCGAGGCGCTGCAGGCCGCCCGGTCGGACTGGGGTGGCCGGTTCGGGGACGCCACCGACCGGTACAACGCGCTGGTCTGGGGTGAGGCAGCCGACTTCGATGTGCTGCTGGCAGCGGCCACGCAGCCAGACGACGGCACCCCGAGCGGCCTCAGCAAGGAGAGCCTGCGGTTCGGCCGGCTGGCGCGCCGGTTGTGGAGCCCACTGCTGGCGGCCGAGCAGATCGAGCTCGGATGACGCCGCGAGCGTTCGATGTCTGCGGCCCGCTGCCCAGCGGGACGACAGTGCTCGAGGCCAGCGCCGGGACCGGCAAGACCTTTACCATCGCCGCGCTCGCCACCCGCTACGTCGCCGAGGGGCTGGCAGAGCTCGACCAGCTGATGATCGTCACCTTCGGCCGGGCGGCGACGCAGGAGCTGCGGGAGCGGGTGCGTGAGCGGCTGGTCGGGGCCGAGCGGCTGCTCGCTGATCCACAGCGCGCCCGTACCGCGGGGGACGAGCTGGTGCGCCTGCTCGCCGATGTCGCCGACGACGAGGTCAGCCGACGCCGGCAGCGGCTGGCCGCAGCACTCGCCGCCTTCGACGGTGCCACGATCGCCACGACCCACGGCTTCTGCCAGCAGATGCTCGCCGGGCTCGGCATCGCCGGTGACAGCGAGCCCGACGCGCGGTTCGTCGAGAGCATCGACGACCTGGTGACCGACGTGGTCGACGACGTGTACCTGGCCAAGTTCGGCCGCCCCGATGCCGGCATCCCGGCCTTGGATCGATCGCGAGCGCTGACCGTGGCACGTGCCGCAGTGGGCGACCGCCAGGCCGAGCTGGTACCCGTCGACGCCGCCGGGGACACCGAGGCCGGCCAGCGCGCCGGGCTGGCGCGCGCGGTCCGGGCCGAGGTGCAGGTACGCAAGCGCCGGCAGCGGATGGTCGACTACGACGACCTGCTCACCCGGCTGCGCGACGCGCTCGCCGACCCGCAGCGCGGTCCTGCCGCCTGCGAGCGCATCCGCTCCCGTTACTCGGTGGTGCTCGTCGACGAGTTCCAGGACACCGACCCGGTGCAGTGGGACATCCTGCGCCGGGCCTTCCACGGCAGCACGACGCTGGTACTGATCGGGGACCCCAAGCAGGCGGTGTACGGGTTTCGCGGCGCCGACGTCGTGACCTACCTCGGCGCGACCGAGGCCGCGGCCACCCGGGCGACGCTCGACACCAACTGGCGCAGCGACGCCAGCCTGCTGACCGCGCTCGACGTCTTGTTCGGCAATGCCGCGCTGGGCGACCCCCGCATCGTGGTCCGCCCGGTCGGCTCGGCGCACCCGGAGCGACGGCTGGTCAGCACCGCGACCGCGCAGGAGCAGCCAGGCGCGGCGCCGCTGCGGTTGCGGCTGGCTCGGCGCGACCAGGGGCGTCAGCTCAAAAACGGCCTCCTGCAGGTCGATGCGGCGCGGCGCCTGGTCGTCGCCGACTGCGCGGGCGACATCGTCCGGCTGCTGGCCGGCCCGGTCCGGCTCACGACCAGCGGCCGTGAGGAGCCGGTCGGCCCCGGCGACATCGCCGTGCTGGTCCGGACCAACAGCCAAGGGACGTTGGTCCGCGATGCCCTCGAGCGGGTGGGCGTGCCAGCCGTTCTCGTGGGGAGCGCGAGCGTGTTCGCGACGCCGACCGCTCGCGAGTGGCTTGTCCTGCTGCAGGCGATCGAGCAGCCGCACCGGGCCGGGCGGGTGCGCTCCGCCGCGCTCACCTGCTTCATCGGCTGGGATGCCCAGCAGCTGGCCGCTGCCGGGCAGGACGCACTCGACGAGCTCGGCCCACGGCTGCGGGGGTGGGCCGACCTGCTCGCCCAGCGCGGCGTAGCCGCCCTGCTCGAGGTGATGACGACGCAGGGCAGGCTCACGGAGCGGTTGCTCGGCACCGTCGCCGGGGAGCGCCGGCTGACCGACCTGCGCCACGTCGCGCAGGCGCTGCACGAGGCGGCGGCGGGCGCCCTGCTGGGCCCCGCCGCCCTGGTCGAGTGGCTGCAGCGGCGGATCGCCGAGGCCTCGGACGACACCGCCGCCGAGCGCAGCCGGCGGCTGGAGTCAGACGCCGACGCCGTGCAGATCGTCACCGTGCACCGCAGCAAGGGCCTGGAGTTCCCCGTCGTCTACGTGCCCTTCGCCTGGACCCGCTGGAAGGAGAGCGAGCCCGAGCTGCTGCAGCTGCACGACGAGAGCGGTACCCGCATCCTCGATGTGGGCGGGCCCGGCGGCCCCGGCTACGGCGAGCGCCGCGCCGTGCACGAGGCGGAGGAGTCGGGCGAGGAGCTGCGGCTGCTCTACGTGGCGCTGACCCGGGCCCAGTGCCAGGTCATCACCTGGTGGGCGCCGTCGTCGAACACCGAGACCTCGCCGGCCCACCGTTTCCTGTTCGGCGGGGCGGCGCCCGGTGGCCAGCCGCCGCCGTCGGTTCCGGTCGCGTCCGACGAGGACGCGCTGCTCCGGCTGCAGGCCCTGGCCGCGCGGGGGAGCGGAACCATCAGTGTGGAGCCGGTGGATGCCGTCAGCCCGGTGCGGTGGAGCCCCGCATCGGCAGGTGGCCGCCGGCTGGAGGCGGCGGAGTTCGACCGCCGGCTCGACACCGCGTGGCGGCGCACGTCGTACTCCGCGCTGACCGCCGCCGTGCACGGCGATGCTTCGGGCTCGGGCCACGGCGCGGATGCGGCAGGAGTCGGCAGCGAGCCGGAGGCGCCCGAGCTCGCCGACGAGCTGGACCTGCCGGCCGGCGACGGCAGTGGAGCCGACACCGCGGAGGCGGGCGACGGCGGGGAGGATGCGGCGTCCCTGACCCCGAGGGCCGGCCTGTCTGGCCGGTCTGGCCTGTCCGGCATGTCTGACGTCGTCTCGCCGATGGCGGGGCTGCCATCGGGGACCGCCTTCGGCACGCTGGTGCACACCGTGTTCGAGACCGTCGACACCCGGGCGCCCGACCTCGCGGCCGAGCTGGCGGCCCGCTGCGTCGAGGCCGTGGCCGGGCGGATGGGGACGGCCTTCGACCCGGCTGCCCTGGCCGCCGGCCTGGTGCCGGTCTACCGCACCCCCCTCGGCCCGCTCGCCGATGACCGCACCCTCGCCGACATCGCCCCGCGGGACCGGCTCGCCGAGCTGGACTTCGAGCTGCCGCTGGCCGGCGGCGACTCTCCCGCGGCCGAGGCGACGCTCGGGGCGGTGGCCGCCCTGCTGCGCACGCACCTGCCCCCGGATGATGTCCTCGCCGGCTACGCGGACCTGCTCGGTGGCCCGGCCCTGCGCGGCGAGCGGTTGCGGGGATATCTCAGCGGCAGCATCGACGCGGTGCTGCGGCTGGACGCCGGCGCCGGACCCCGGTATGTCGTCGTCGACTACAAGACCAACTGGCTCGCGACCGGCCTCGCGGCCGGCGAGCCGCTCACTGCCTGGCACTACCGGCCCGCGGCGCTAAGCGACGCGATGTTGCGGGCGCACTACCCGCTGCAGGCGCTGCTGTACTCCGTGGCGCTGCATCGCTACCTGCGCTGGCGGCAGCCCGGCTACGCGCCCGAGCGGCACCTCGGTGGTGCCCTGTACCTGTTCGTCCGCGGGATGTGCGGACCGGACACCCCCGCCGTGGGCGGCGTGCCGTGCGGCGTGTTCGGCTGGCGTCCCCCGGCGGCGCTGGTGGAGGAACTGTCACGGCTGCTGGATGCGGGACCGCGGTGAGTGTCGTGGAACAGGGCATGCGGCCCGTGGGGGAGGCATCGTCGGCCGAGACGGGCGACGTCCGCCTCGCCCTGCGGGCGACCGGGCTGCTGCGCGCATTCAACAGCGCAGGCGTGCTCGCCGCCGCCGACGTGCACGTGGCCAGCCGGCTGGGACGCCTCGGCGGTGAGACCGAAGAGAAAGTGCTGCTCGCGGCGGCCCTGGCCGTTCGGGCGGCCAGGCTCGGGTCGGTCTGCCTAGAGCTGGGGGAGGCCCGGCGCAGCGTCGCGGTCGAGGACGAGCAGGGCGTCGATGTCGGGGCGCTGCCCTGGCCCGAGCCGGTCGGCTGGACGGCCGCCTGCGCCGCCAGCCCGCTGGTCGCTGTCGGGCCCGCTGGCGACCCATGGCGGCCGCTGCGGCTCGTCGACGGGCTGCTCTACCTCGACAGGTACTGGCGGCAGGAGGAGCTCGTCCGGGACGAGCTCGACACCCGAGCGGCGCGCCCCGTGCCCCCGGTGGACGAGGACCGGCTGCGTTCGGCGCTCGGCCGGCTGTTCCCTGACCCGCCGCCCGACCGGCAGCGCCTGGCTGCTCTCATGGCTGCGCTGCGGCCGTTGACCGTGGTCGCGGGCGGGCCAGGGACGGGCAAGACGACGACTGTCGCCCGGCTGCTCACGGTGCTGCAGGACCAGCCGGGACCGGCTCCCCGGATCGCGCTGGCGGCTCCGACCGGAAAGGCCGCAGCCCGGTTGCAGGAGGCGGTCCGCGAGGAGGCAGCCGCCCGCGGGCTGGCGTTGGGTGAGGTCAGCGCATCGACGCTGCACCGGCTGCTCGGTTCGGTGCCGGGCCGCAGCCGCTTCCGGCACGACCGGCACAACCGGCTCCCGCACGACGTCGTCGTCGTGGACGAGACATCGATGGTGTCCCTGACGCTGATGGCTCGCCTCATGGAGGCCATCCGCCCCGACGCCCGCCTCGTGCTGGTCGGCGACCCGGACCAGCTCGCGTCAGTCGAGGCCGGCGCGGTCCTCGGCGACCTGGTCGCGCGGCCCGCGACAATCGGGGCGCTTCCGCCGCTGCTGACCGAGCTGGCCGGGCGCGACCTCGACCCCGGCGAGGAGCAGGCCGATGCGCTCCGGGGCGGGGTGGTGCGGCTGCGGACCATCCACCGCTTCGGCGGCAGTATCGGCACCCTCGCGGCAGCGGTGCAGGCGGGTGATCCTGCAGGCGTGCTGGCCATCCTGACCAGCGGCGCCCCGGACCTGGAGTTCGTCGAGTGCGACGCGGCCGCCCCGCCGGCCGGCTCGCTCGACGCGCTGCGCGCCGACATCATCGCTGCCGGACAGGTGATGGCGGCGGCATCGGAGGCCGGCGACGTGGTCCGGGCGCTGGAGTCCCTGGGTCGACACCGGCTGCTCTGCGCGCACCGGCAGGGGCCCTACGGGGTGGCCCGGTGGAGCGAGCAAGTCGACCGGTGGCTGACCGGGGCCGGCACCGGCGCCAGCGGGCAGGGGCCGTGGTACCGCGGCCGGCCACTGCTCGTGACGCAGAACGACTATGAGCTGCGGCTCTACAACGGCGACACCGGCGTCGTCGTCGACGCCGGCCCGGCGGGGGTACAGGCAGCGTTCTCGCGCGGCGGCGAGCCGGTCCTGCTCCCCCCGAGCCGGCTGTCGGCGGTGCAGACAGTGCACGCGATGACGGTGCATCGCAGCCAGGGCAGCCAGTACGAGCGCGTCTCGCTCGTCCTGCCGCCGGCCGAGTCCCCGCTGCTGACCCGCGAGCTGTTCTACACGGCGGTGACGCGGGCGACCGGCCACGTTCGCGTGGTGGGTACGCGGGCCGCCGTCGTGGCTGCAGTCGCCCGCCCGATCCTGCGGGCGAGCGGGCTGCGACGGCCCCGCGACATCCCACCTGCTGCCAGCTGACGCCGCAGCGCTACGAGAGGTCGGCTCAGCCGAGGGGCTGGCCGTAGGCAGCGCCGGCCCAGACCTTCTCCTGCCGAACCATCGTCCCGATGTGAGCCGCATCGATCATCTGGCCGTCTACCACGTAGATGCCCACGTGGTAGACGGCGCGGGGGGCACCGTAGAAGACCAGATCCCCCTTCCCCGCCTGCAGGACGGTGATGGGCAGCGAGGCGTCGTACTGCTGCTGCGCGGTGCGGGGCAGCGTCCGGCCGGCTTGTTTGAACACGTACTGCACGAGGCCGGAGCAGTCGAACGCCGTCGGCCCGGCGGCGCCGTACTGGTAGGGCTTGCCGAGCTGCTGGGTGGCGAGCGTGACGATGTCGGTGCTGCTGGGGGTCGCCGTGCAGCCCGCCACGCCGCCCACGCCCACCGTGGCCGCGAGTGCGGCGGCGGCGATGGTGCGGGCGAGGCGCGGACGGTTCGGGGACGACGTCGTCGGACCAGCGGTTGCCAATGCAGGCATAGATCTCCCGTGCGCCTGCGAGGTGAGCTGTCGGGTTCGGGCAGGGACGCCCGGCCTCAGGAGGAGACTTCACCCCAAGCCCGCCACGGCGGGCCACGTTGGGTCCCCCGCTCCTGCCGTTCGCTGTCGAGGAAGCCCGGCCGCGGCAGGATTCGGCGATCGGCTGGGCACGTTGCTCTTCCTGGTCACATCGGAACGCCGCCGGGATGGCGCAAGGCGCGACCGGGTGAATCCCGCCCGAGGGTGGCGCTCGCCGATGCCAGCAGCGAGTCGTCGGCATCGTCCGACCCGATGACGGCGATGTACGGCGGGTGGCGCATCCGGCCCGGCGTCAGGTGGTCGTGCCAGCTGCCCGGCGGCGAGCGAGGACGACGAGCACGGCGACGAGCACCACGGCGAGGGCCGGCGCGAGCCGCTTGAGGGCGGGCGCCCCGGCCACGTCGAGCAGGTCGATGGCCTCGGCGCTGCGCCGGGGCGCCGGGGCGGCGGGGACGGTGGACGGGGCTGGCGGGGTGGCCGGGGGCGACGACTGGGCGGCCGGGGGCTCCTGCAAGACCGTCTCCAGCGGAGGGGCGGGCGCCTGCGGCGAGGCATCCGCGGGCACGAGCGGCTGCGGGGCCGGCGGGATGGACCCAGCTGCGGCCGCGCCCGGGCTAGCGGCAGATGCCGGCGCCGTCACCGGGGCGGCCGCTGTCGCTGGCGCTGCCGTCGGTACCGGGGCTGCCGCGGCGGGTGCCCCGATCTCGTCCGCGAGGCAGGTGGCGAACTGCCCGATGATCTTCTGCGCGATCTCGCCCATCACCCCTCGCCCGAACTGGGCAGGCTTGCCGGTGATCGCGAGGTCGGTGTTGACGTCGACCCTGGTCTCGGGCCCCTGCTCGACCATCGCGCACTTGATCGTGGCAGAGGCCGTGCCCGATCCGCGGGTCTCACGACCCTTCGCCTCGATCGTCACCGTCCGGCCGGCATCGTCGCGGTCGACAAAGCTCGCTAATCCCTTGTATGTGAGCCCGATCGGCCCCACCTTGACCTTGACCGTGCCGCCGAAGGTAGTGCCGTCGTTCTCTGTCAGCGTCGCTCCCGGCATACAGGGGGCGATGCGCTCGACGTCGAGCAGCACGTCCCACGCGGTGTCGATGGGGGCAGGGACGGTGAACGAGTTGTCGAGCTGCACGGCTGCTCCTACTGGCGTTGGGGGGACGGGGCGTCTGGGCTGTCGAGGTCGGCGGGGCTGTCGAGGTCGGCGGGATCGGCCACGTCGTCGCACGGCACCGCCGTCACGAGCTCCGGGTGGGCCCGCAGCCAGCTGCGGGCACCCGCGTCGCCGGTCGCTGCCGCAGCTACCTCGGGCCACAGGTGTGCATCGAGGACGACCGGGTTCCGGGGCCGGCCGCCGTAGGTGGCGACAGCTGCCCCGCCGGGCCGCGGTGCAGCAATCAGCCTGCGGACGGCGTCGGCGGTAATGCTCGGTTGGTCGACGAGCGCGACCACGGCGGCCGCGCCCTGAGCCGCACCGAGCCCGACCCGGAGCGAGGACGCCATCCCGCTCGCCCAGTCCTGGTTGATCACCGCTACAGCATGCGGCAGCGTCGGCGCCTCGCCGGCACCGGCCCCCAGCACGACGACGACGGGGGAACAGCCCCCCTCGTGCAGCATGCTGACACCGCGCTCGACCAGCAGCTCACCCCGATACCGGAGCAGGGCCTTGGGGCCGCCCATCCGCCGGCCCGCTCCAGCCGCAAGCAGCACGCCGCACACGCTCACGCTGCTCCTGCCGACCCCGGCACCGCGTGGATGGGCCCGTCCGTCACCGCGAGGGGACGGCCGCTGCCGCCCCACCGGCCCGAGATGATCTCCGCCGCGATCGAGACCGCCGTCTCCTCCGGTGTTCGCGCACCGATGTCGAGCCCGATGGGGGAGTGCAGCCGGCCCAGCTCGTCCGGGGTGAGCCCGACCTCGCGCAGCCGTTCGAGCCGCTCCTCGTGCGTGCGTCGGCTGCCCATCGCACCGATGTAGCCGGCTTTGGTGCGCAGGGCGACCTCGAGCAGCGGGATGTCGAACTTGGGGTCGTGGGTGAGCACGCAGACCACGGTGCGCTCGTCGACGCCGGTGCGCGCGAGGTAGCGGTGCGGCCACTCGACGACGACCTCGTGGGCGTCCGGGAAGCGCTTCTCCGTGGCGAACACCGGCCGTGCATCGCAGACCGTCACGCGGTAGCCGAGGAAGACGCCGACGCGGGCGACGGCGGCCGCGAAGTCGATGGCGCCGAACACCAGCATCCGCGGGGGAGGGGCGAAGGATGAGATGAACACCGTGACGTCGTCCACCCGCCGCTCCCCGTGCGGCCCGTAGTGCCGCTGTCCGGTCTGGCCCTGGGAGAGCAGGCCTCGGGCGTCAGCGGTCCCGGCGACGTCGAGCCCCTCGTTGCCGAGCGAGCCCGCGGCGGCGTCGGGCCAGACCGTCAGTCGCGCACCCACGCTCGCCGGCCCCGAGAGCACCTGAGCCACAGCCACCGCTTGCCCCGCATCGACGGCGTCGAGCAGGGCACCGAACTCGGGGATGCGCTCGCCGTCGATCCGCTCGACGAGCACTGTCAGCATCCCGCCGCAGGTGAGCCCGACGGCGAAGGCGGTCTCATCGCTGTAGCCGTAGGTGACCAGCTGCGGCTCACCGCTCGCGAGCACCTCCTCCGCCAGCTCGTACACGGCGCCCTCGACGCAGCCGCCGGACACGCTGCCGACGGCCTCGCCGTCCTGGCCCACCGCCATAGCGGCGCCGGGGGGGCGCGGGGCCGAGCGGCTCACGCCGACAACTGTGGCTAGGGCGAACGGCTCGCCGGCCTCCCACCAGCGGCGTAGCGCCGGCGCGATGTCCCTCATGCGACGACTCCAGCGGCTCCGCCAGCTTCGGCCAGCGCTGGTCCGGCGGCCCACGGCGCGCGGCGCCGCCCGGCGACGACCTCCGCGAGGTGCTCGAGGCTCGCCAGGCTGTTGCCGGCCACGACGTCATCGACGTGCGGCAGCACGGCTGCCACGCCGGCGGCGAGCGGGGCGAACCCGGGACGCGCGATGCGGGGGTTCGCCCACACGACCCGGCTAGCGAGACGGTGCAGCCGCGCGACCTGCTGGCCGAGCAGCGCGGGGTCCTCGCGTTCCCAGCCGTCGGTGAGCAGGACCACGACGGCGCCGCGTGCGACGCCGCGCTGGCCCCAGACGTCGAGGAACTGGCGGAGCATGGCACCGAGTCTGGTCCCGCCGCTCCAGTCCGGCACGGCAGCGGCCACGGCACGCATTGCGGTGTCCGGGTCACGGTGGGAGAGCTCACGGCTGATGCGCGTCAGCCGGGTGCCGATCGTGAACACCTCGGTGGGCGCCCACCCGCGCCGGGCCGCGTGCGCGAAGCGCAGCAGGGCGTCGGCGTAGGCGGCCATCGAGCCGCTGACGTCGACGAGCAGCACCACCCGCCGCGGCCGGACCCGGTGGCGCCGGCGGTGCAGCCGCGCGGTCTCGCCGCCGTCGCGCAGCGCCTCCCGGACGGTGCGGGAGGCGTCGACGGCACCGCGGTGGGCTGGGGTCCACCGACGGGAGGGCCGCGTCTCGCCCGGCAGGGCGAATGCACTCAGCAGACGCTGGAGCATCGCCTGCTCGCTGCGGCTCAGGTCGGCGATGTCGCGCTCGCGCAGCACCTCAGCCGTGCTGGCAGCCGCTGTCACCCGCTCTCGCTCGCCCTGCTCGCCCGGCTCGTCGACCGGCATGGCGAGGACGGTGGGCATGGCCTGGAGCAGCGGGCGTGGTCGCAGCGTCGTGGGCACCGTGGTCGGCGCGCCGTCGAACACAGCCGCGAACGCGTTGTCGTAGCGGCGCAGGTCGTCCGGCCCACCGCACAGAGTCAGGCGGCCGGCCCAGTACACGTCACGCCGGCTGGTGGCATCCAGGGTGGCGAGGGCGCTGGCGTAGCCGACCAGCCGATCGGTGCCGGCGACAACGCCCGCGGCGCGCAGCACCCGGACGAACGAGACGAGCCCGGCCAGCACCGGTGGCGGCTCAGGCACCCGCGAGCACCGCCTGCAGGTCGAGGCTCACAGCCCGCTGCTGGTCCTCGCGGTACTTCAGCACGGACCCGAGAGTGCGGGCGACGATGTCGGCATCCAGCCGCTCGGCCCCGAGCACTGTCAGCGCCGCGGCCCAGTCGAGTGTCTCCGCGACCCCGGGCGGCTTGAGGAGGTCCTCCCGACGCAGCGCCTGCACGGCTGCGGTGACCTGACGGGCGAGCCGCTCGCTCACCTCGGGCAGCCGGGTGCGCACGATCTCGACCTCGCGGGCGAAGGAGGGGTGGTCGAGCCAGTGGTAGAAGCAGCGGCGCTTGAGGGCGTCGTGCAGCTCCCGCGTCCGGTTGCTCGTCAGCACGACGACCGGAGGGACCTCGGCCCGCAGCGTCCCCAGCTCCGGCACGCTCACCGTGTACTCGGACAGCACCTCGAGCAGGAAGGCCTCGAACTCGTCGTCAGCGCGGTCGACCTCATCGACGAGCAGCACGCAGGGACTGGTCTCCAGCGCCTGCAGCAGCGGGCGCGCGAGCAGGAAGCGCCGGCTGTAGAGCTCGCCCTCGAGCCGGGCGACGTCGAGCCCCGACCCGTCGACCTGGCCGCCGGCGGCTGCTGCTTCGCTGGCCCGCAGGTGCAGCAGCTGACGGGGAAAATCCCAGTCGTAGAGAGCCTGCGTGGCGTCGATGCCCTCATAGCACTGCAGCCGCACCAGGGGAGCCTCGAGCAGCTGGGCGAGCGTCGCGGCAAGTGAGGTCTTGCCCGTACCGGCCTCGCCCTCGAGCAGCAGCGGCCGCGACAGGCGCAAGGCGAGGAAAGCCGCTGTCGCCAGCCCGTCGTCAGCCAGGTAGCCAAGGGTGGCGAGCTGCTCGCGCAGCTGCGTCGGCCCGGTGACGCCGGCGGGCAGCAGGCCCCCGACCCCGCCCGCGCCCAGTCCGGTAGGCGCGCTCTCGCCCTTCGCCGTCACAGCCCCGCAGCGGAGGCAACGGCGCGGCTGGTCAGCACCCGGGCGAGGTGCTCGCGGTAGTCGGCCTGCGCGTTGAGGTCGCTAGAGGGCGCGGTGCCTTCGGCGGCGTGCTGGGCGGCGGCCCGAATGGCATCGACGGAGGCGTTGGTGCCGGCGAGCGCATGCTCGGTGCTGGATGCGCGGACGGGCGTGGTGCCCATGTTGGTCAGCCCGATCCTTGCCTCGGCGATGGAGCCGTTCTCGCGCCGCACCGCCGCCGCGGCGCCGACGATCGCCCACGCCTGCGCGACCCGGTGGAACTTCTCGTAGGAGAAGCCCCAGCCGAACCCGGCCAGCTTCGGGAAGCGCACCTCGACGAGCAGCTCGTCCGGCCCGATCGCGGTGGCCAGGTAGTCCTGGAAGAACTCGCTGGCCGGCACCGTGCGCCGGCCAGCCGCGCCGACGATCACGAACTCCGCGTCGAGCGCGAGTGCGGTGGCGGGCAGGTCCCCGGCCGGGTCGGCGTGCGCGAGCGCACCGCCGAGGGTGCCGCGATGGCGCACGGCGGGGTCGGCAACTGTCGCCGTCGTCTCGACCAGCAGGGGCAGCTGTTCCTTGATGATGGCGTTCGTGAGCACGTCGTAGTGGGTGGTCATCGCACCGATGGCGACGTGCGAGCCGTCATCGCGCACGCCTCGCAGCTCGTCGATGCCGCCGAGGTCGACCACCGTCGACGGGTAGGCCAGGCGCAGCCGCAGCAGGGGCAGCAGGCTCTGCCCGCCGGCCAGCACCTTGGCGTCCTCGTCGGCGGCGAGCGCCGACAGCGCCTCCTCTACCGAGCCGGCCTTGAGGTAGTCGAACGAGGCGGGGATCACGGGTTGCCTCCGGAGGTCGAGTCGGTCGAGCTGCCGCCGTAGGAGATCGAGCCCTCGGCCGCGCGGCCGGTGTGGCCACCCTCGCCGTTGACGGCCCGCCATACCCGCTCGGGCGTGCACGGCATCCGCACGTCGTTGACGCCGAACGGGCGCAGGGCATCGACGACGGCGTTGACCACGGCGGGGGTCGAGGCGATCGTGCCTGCCTCGCCGACACCCTTGGCGCCGAGCGGGTTCGATGTCGCCGGGGTGACCGTCCGGTCGGTGTCGAAGTGCGGCAGGTCGCTCGCCGACGGGACGAGGTAGTCGACCATCGAGCCGGTGACGAGGTTGCCGTCGGCGTCGTATACCGCCTCCTCGTACAGGGCCTGCGCGATGCCTTGCGCCAGGCCGCCGTGCACCTGCCCTTCGACGATCATCGGGTTGACTACGTTGCCGATGTCGTCGACCGCCACGTACTTGCGGATGGTCGTGAAGCCGGTCTCGGTGTCGACGTCGACGGCGCACAGGTGGGTGCCGTGCGGGTAGGAGAAGTTCTCCGGGTCGAAGACAGCGTCGCTGTTGAGCGTGGGCTCCATCCCCTCCGGCAGGTTGTGCGCCGCGAAGGTCGCAAGCGAGACGTCCTGGATGCTGAGCTTCGCATCGGGCGAGCCCTTGACCGAGAACGTCCCGGCGGAGAACTCGACGTCGTCCTCGGCAGCCTCGAGCAGGTGCGCTGCGACGCGCTTGGCCTTGACGACGACCTTCTCGGCGGCCTTGAGCACGGCGATGCCGCCGACGACGAGCGAGCGCGAGCCGTAGGTGTCCATGCCCTGCGGCGACGAGCGGGTGTCGCCGTGGATCACCTCGATGTCCTCGAACGGCACACCGAGGACGTCGGAGGCGATCTGGCTCCAGGACGTGACGTGCCCCTGGCCGTGCGGCGTCGTACCGGTGACCACCTCGGCCTTGCCGGTCGGCAGCATCCGAACCGACGCGCGCTCCCAGCCGCCGGCGCCGAACGACAGGCTCCCCAGCACACGGGAAGGGGCGAGCCCGCACATCTCGGTGAAGGTGGAGATGCCGATCCCCAGCTGCACCGGGTCGTTCCGGCCGCGCCGCTCGGCCTGCTCCTGCCGTAGCGCGTCGTAGCCGAACAGCTCGGTCGCCCGGTCGGTGGCGGCCGGGTAGTTGCCCGAGTCATAGGTGATGCCGGCGATCGTGGTGAACGGGAACTCCTCGGTCCCGATCCAGTTGCGGCGCCGCAGCTCCAGCGGCTCCATCCCTAGCTCGTGGGCCAGCTCGTCGATGAGCCGCTCGATGCCGAAGGTGGCTTCGGGGCGGCCCGCGCCGCGGTAGGCATCGGTGGGCGTCTTGTTCGTGAACACCCCGTGGGCGACGAACGAGTAGGCGTCCATCTTGTAGATCGAGTTGAACATGAACGCGCCGAGCACCGGGATGCCGGGCGTCAGCAGCTGCAGGTATGCGCCCATGTCGGCGTGCAGCTCGACCTTCAGGCCGCGGATGCGCCCGTCGGCATCGGCCGCGATCTCGAGGTCCTGGATCTGGTCGCGCCCGTGGATGCTCGCCTGGTAGTTCTCGCTGCGCGACTCGGTCCACTTGATGGGGCGCCCGAGGCGGCGGGCGACGAGCAGCGCGAGGATCTCCTCGGCGTAGACGTCGAGCTTGGCGCCGAACCCCCCGCCGACGTCGGGCGCCACCACCCGCAGCTTGTGCTCCGGCACGCCTGTCACGAGCGAGAGCTGGACGCGCAGGATGTGCGGGATCTGCGTTGCCGAGTACAGCGTGTACTCGTCGGCGGCTGCGATGGGCTCACAGACCACGGCCCGCGGCTCCATTGCCGTCGGCAGCAGGCGCTGCTGGATGAACCGCCGCTTGACGCGCACGGCGGCGCCCTCGAACGCGGCGTCGACGTCGCCGGCCGCGTACGGCCAGGTGAAGCAGTGGTTGGTGCCGGCCTCGGCATGCACCAGGGGAGCGCCCTCGGCGAGCGCGGCCTCCATGTCGGTGACCACAGGCAGCGGGTCGTACTCGATCTCGATTGACTCGAGCGCGTCGGCCGCCTGGTAGCGGTCGCGTGCGATAACCACAGCTACCGCGTCGCCGACGTAGCGGACCTCATCGACGGCGAGCGGCGTGTGCTCGGGGTTGACCATCTCCGGCGTCACAGGCCAGGCGCACGGCATGGGCGCCATCTCGGCCTGCAGGTCGCGGCCGCTGAAGGCGGCGATCACCCCAGGCTGCTCGAGGGCGGGGGAGACGTCGATCGAGGTGATGCGGGCGTGGGCCATCGGGCTGCGCAGGACTGTCATGTGCAGCAGGCCGGGGACGGCGATGTTGTCGGTCCAGCGGGTCTGGCCGGTGACCAGCTTGGCGTCCTCCTTGCGCCGCCGCGACTTGCCGAGCTCGCGTTCGGGGTCGGGCTCGTTCAGCACGTCAGCCTCGGCCACCTGGCGGGCGACCATCCCCGCGTCGAGCTGCTCGGTCATCGGGCGCCTCCCGCCAGCTGGCCCGCCGCTGCTTGGACGGCCTTGACGATGTTCTGGTAGCCGGTGCAGCGGCACAGGTTGCCCTCGAGCCCCTCACGGACCTCGTGCTCGCTCGGGTTCGGGTTCTCCTTAAGCAGGTCGGCGGCCGCCATGATCATCCCTGGGGTGCAGTATCCGCACTGCAGGGCGTGGTTCTCCTTGAAGGCGGTCTGCAACGGGTGCCACTCGCCGTTGGCGAGCCCCTGGATCGTCGTCACCTCGTGCCCGTCAGCCTGGATGGCGAGCATGGTGCAGCTCTTCACGCTCGTGCCGTCGACGTGCACCGTGCACGCGCCGCAGTTGGACGTGTCGCACCCGATCGGTGTGCCGACCAACCCCAGCGTCTCGCGCAGGTAGTGCACCAGCAGGAGCCGGGGCTCCACGTCGTCGGCGTACTCCACGCCGTCGACAGTGACGTTGACCTGGGCCATGGGACCTCCACCTACGCGGAACGGGTCGAGCGACGACGCATGAAAGGCGACGCCGTGAACGAACTCACACTAAGCCGCTGCCGAGTGCCGCGAACAGGGGGGTGCGGCGGCGCCGGGGCGCGGTCAGCCGGGCGTTGCGCGGTACGTCGGGGTGGGGAACCCGTCGGGGCAGCGGTTGACCATCACGACGGCGAACACGATGAGCGCGGCGAGCAGCACCAGCGAGACGGCGCTGATGATGATGGCCGCGAGCGCGATCCCAGCACCGTCCTCGCCGGACCGGCGAACCTGACTGCGCGCGATGAAGCCCAGGATCAGCCCGACCGGGGCGAAGACGAGCGACATCACCAAGGCCGCGATGGCCATCCCGTTCGTGCGGCGCGGCGGCCCCCAGCCAAGCTGTCCCCATGGTGCCGCCGGCGGCGGGCCCCAGCCGGGCGGGCCGCCGCCCTGGTGCCCATAGGGCGGGCCGCCCTGCTGCTGCTGACCGTACTGAGGCTGCTGACCGTACTGAGGCTGCTGGTACTGGCCCTGCTGCCCCTCCGGCAGCGGATAAGGCGGCTGCTGTCCATACACGGGAGAGCCGTAGCGGTCGGCATCGGCCGGCAGGCCGGCCGGGGCGTCGCGCCACCAGGGTTCAGGCACGCCGGGTCCCTCCGTCACGCCCAGTCCTCCACCTTCGTGACAACTGTCAGCACCCACGATTGTGCCTTGTGGCAGGGGTGTCACGCCCGGGCCGTCCGCACGAGGACCCGCCTGCACATCTATCGGGGCGATAGTTCCTCCACTCAGGTGAACGGGGGAGCAGCCCGGCTGCCGAAGGATCCGTAGACAGGTGCGACAACTAGCGTCGGCAGCGGCCACTGCAGCCGATGCGCATGCCTTGTCGTGAGCGCCGCATGGGGCGACGCTCGCAGGTAGTTGCACTCCCTGATCCTGAGGAGCACTCGTGGAGTCCCGTCCTGCTGACCTCACGCGCCGCACCGGCTTCGGCGTGGGGCTCGCGCTGGGCTGCCTGGGTTGCGCGCTCGTGGCGCCGCCGCACGGGAGCCGGGTAGCTGCCCCTGCCACGCTGTCGACTGCAGCTGCCGGGTACGAGCGACAGCTTCCGGCGGTCCTTGAGCGGCCAACCGCGGCGCTTCAGCAGCCTTTCCTTCGTCCGCTGGGGGACAGCGGCGAGACCGGTCATCCGCAGTTCACTGTTCGTCCGGCCAGCGGGCACACTCACGTCGATGCTGCTCGGGTCGTCGCTGCAGCCAGAGCGGCGCAGCGGCGGACGGGCGCTCACAGCACCCCCGGCGCCTCCGGCGCCTCCGCCGCCGCCCCCGTCGACGTGTCCAGCCTCGTCCTCGACCTGCACTCGGGGCAGCAGCTCGACCGGGCCGCAGGACTGGGTGCGTCACCGGCAGCCCTCAGCGCGCTCCGCTTCGCTCTCGGCCACCTCGGGCAGCACTACGTGTGGGGCGCCACCGGCCCGACGACCTGGGACTGCTCCGGGATCGTCCAGGCGGCATACCGCAGCGCAGGCGTCACGCTTCCGCGGGTCGCCGCCGACCAGGCGGGCGTCGGCCGAGCCGTCTCCGTGGCGGACCTCCTCCCGGGCGATCTGGTCTTCTTCGCCACCGGCCGGTCGCAGGCCAGCATTCACCACGTGGCCCTCTACCTCGGCAACGGGCTCGTGGTGCACGCGCCGCGCACCGGTGACGTGGTGCGAGTCGCTCCGCTGTGGTTCGACGACTATGCAGGGGCTGTCCGCGTCGTCGGCGGGGTCGGGGGAGGGCTGACCGCGGTGCTGCCGCAGCAGGCCGCGCCAGTGCCGCACCTCGCAGCGCCTCGCGCCGCTGCAGCGAAGCACGCGCCGGCAGCGAAGCACGCGCCCGCCGTGAAACACCCAGCGCCGAAGCACCCAGCACTGAAGGACCTCACGCCGAAGCGCGCCGCACGGCGGCATCCCGCGCCGCAGCACCCGGTCGTGGTCCACCATCCTGCGGCGGTCAAGCCAATCGGGACACCCAAGCACGCCGTAGCGCAGCACCCACTGAGCACAAGCCATGCAGCAGCTGCCCGCACGCCTGCGCCGGTGCCGCCGGTGCCGGTCCGGCACGTACCGCCGCACCCGCCTGGGGCACCGAAGGCCCCCGCGGCGTCGAAGCCCGCCGCACAACGGCCGGGACCGGTCGCCTCGAAGACGGCGGCACCAGCACAGCCAACCGCCACGCCGCACCCTGTTGCACCTGCCCCCATCCCAGCGCCAGTGCCGCTTGTGCCGCCAGTGCCGGTACCGGTCGTGGGTGAGATCCTCCACGCGCAGCTGGGCGGCGCTCGGCATCCGGCCGCTGTCACCTACGTCTGGCAGCGATGCGCCGACGGCGCCTGCTCGGTGATCACCGGTGAACACACCGCAGACCACCGACTTACTGCGGCCGACCTGCACGCCAGGATCCGGGTGGTCCTCACCTGGCGGTCCGGGCGCCCGCTGGCGACGACGACCACGTCAGTGGTGGCCGCAAGGGCAGCTTCGCCTCTCGCAGGCCTCGTCAGCCCCGCGCTGCCAGACGGCTCCTGGACCGTCTCCCTCATGCTCACGCCGAAGCCCGCCCACTCGTAGGTACCGAGCGGGCGGGCTTTGGCTGAGCGGGCCGAGCTTGGACTAGCCGAGGCTGCCGTCGGTCTGCTCGGTGATCTTCTGGCCGTTCTTGGCCGCGCTGCCGGTGACCTTCGAGAACAGGCCCTCGACGCCGGAGATGGCGCTGGTGTCACCGGTCTTAATGTTGCTGGCAACAGAGCCGAGGCTGTCGCTGAGATGACGCAGCGGAGCAGCAAGGACCTTGCAGAGGGCCGGGCTGGCCTTGACGTCCTCGGATGCCAGCCGGATCTCACGCTTGGCGAACAGGGCTGCAGCGCCTGCCTTGACGAAGGCCTTGATGCGGCCGTTGGCGCCCTTCTGGAAACTGCCGGCCCGGAACGGCTTGTAGATGTAGCGGTGGAACGTTCCGACAGCAAGCCCGGCGTGCAGCGCGAACTTGGTCTTGGCCAGGGTCGTGGTGTTGGAGGTCGGGCAGCCGTTGGCGTCGGTCGGAACCGCCGAGGCGCTGCTGTCCGAGCCCGACGAACCAGACGAGCTGGACGAGCTGCTGGAGCCGGCCGCACCGGTTGACGAGGTGCTCGAGCTGCTCTTTCCGCATCCGGTGACGAGCAGGCAGCTCGTCAGCAGCATCACGATCAGTGTGGTCACACGCCGCATGTGGGGCGCCTTTCTGTAGGGCTGGGTCGTTTACAACGTATGCAGAATGCCGGGGTGTCAAACCTACTCGTTGGTATTTCGGGCAGGCTGCTCCGCATGACCGACGCCGGGCTGGTGCTCAGGAGCTTCGACGCCGACGAGGAAGCCGTGCTCCAGGCACTCCTCGAAAGCGACTCCGGCTACACCGAGCGGGTGACCGGGCTGCCTCCGGGTCCGTCCGATGCGCTGAGCCTGCTCCTCGGCCGGCCGGAGGCCCTGTCCGAGGACGACAAGCTCGTGCTCGGCGCTTGGGATGGCGACCAGCTGGTCGGCGTCGTCGACCTGCTGCTCCGCTACCCGGACGAGCAGACCGTGTTCATCGGGCTGCTGCTGGTGCACGGGCAGCGCCAAGGTGAAGGGCTCGGACGGGCGGTGCTGACCGCAGTCGAGCGCTGGGCCGGGAGCTGGGGCTGGGCACGGCGGATGCGCCTTGCTGTCGTGCGCACGAACAGCGGGGTCAGCGGCTTCTGGGAGCACCTTGGCTACGCCCCGACCGGGGAGGTCCGGCCCTACCGCTACGCGGGTCTGGAGTCCGAGTCGGTGCTGTACGACAAGCCAGTGGGGGATGACCGGGCCGCGGGTGGAGCTTCAGGCTAGTGCTGGATGCGGTGCCGGCCGTACGAGGCGAACATGTCGTTTGTCGTCAGCAGCTCGAAGCCCACCCGCTCGAGCACCCGCCGGCAGGCTGCCGCGTCGAGGGGGACGTGCGAGACGACGACGCGCTGCACGCCAGGCTGCACCAGCAGGTAGTTGCTGACCGCCCGGGCGAGGGCGCGGCCGTGGCCGAGACCACGGTACTTCGGCCCGATCTCGAAGTGGAGGTCGACGTCGCCCTCCGGGCTGACGGGCGACGCGGGGCCGCAGAAGCCGATCGCCGTCTCGTACATCGTGACGATCCACCCCGGCTCGTACCCCTCGCTGAGCGCGTTCTCGAGATGTCCGGCCAGGCCGGGGGGCGGGAAGCCCTCCCCGACCGTCAGGCCCTCGAGATCGCCCTCGATGAGCCGGCGGGCGGTCGTTTGCGTCAGCGGCTCCATCAGCAGGCGCTCGCTCACGATCGGCTTCAGCACGTGCCCCCCTCGTCCGACAGCCTCGCCGGCCCTCGTCGATGGTCGCGGCAACACCCTGCCAGCACGCTACCGGCGCGCCCGGAATGTGGCATGCGCCGGACGTGGCAGGGGGAGGTGGTGTACGCATGACTGCTACCCGGACAACCCGGCAAGCCGGACCGGGACGACCTGAGCAGGAGGCGCCATGGCACGAGTGCGCGAGCGGCCACGGCGCGCCGGGGAGCTCGACCCCGGGCGGGCGCATCTAGCGGCCCGGATCGCGAGCGGGCTGCTCGTCGTCGACCTGCTGTACGTGCTCTGGATCAACTACGTTGCCTTCGTCGGCGGCAACTGGCCCCTCACGCCGTTCCACTTCAGCAGTGGCAGCCCGGGGCAGGGGACGGCGATGCTGGCTGTCGGCGACTGGCTGCTGCTGCTGCTGCTGTTCTTCGTCGTCAACCCTGTGATCATGGCGGGGGTGCATCTGGTGCTACGGCGGGGGTCGCGTCGGCCGCCCAGGCGTGCGGGGAGCGTCCAGCAGCACGCGCTCGACTTCCAGACGGTCCAGCTGGAGCGCCTGCGCTCGTTGATGGCCTCGCGCCGCACCGGGCGGCGCGTGCGGCGCTGAGGATGGTTGGGGCGGCTCGGCCGGCCGCAGCGGCTCGGCAGCGTGCGACGCTGCCCCGCGTCGCCCGCCGGCGGCACCGGCTGACACACTGACGCCACTTGTTCCATCACGCCGGAGGCCATCCGCCATGTCAGCTGTCGAGCTCTCCTACCCCGGTGGCAGCCTGGAGCTGCCCGTCACCGAGGGGACCGAGGCGCCTCCCGGGCTCGGTGTCGCGAAGCTGCTCTCGGAGACCGGGTTCGTCACCCTCGACGTGGGCTTCGTCAACACCGCCTCGTGCGCGTCAGCCATCACCTTCATCGACGGTGACGCAGGCATCCTGCGCTACCGCGGATACCCGATTGAGCAGCTGGCTGACAACGCCTCGTTCCTCGAGGTCTCCTACCTGCTCATCTACGGTGAGTTGCCGACCCCCGCCGAGCTCGAGACCTTCACCGGCCGGGTGCGCGAGCACACGATGCTGCATGAGGACCTCAAAGCCTTCTTCTCCGGCTTCCCGCGCGAGGCGCACCCGATGGCCGTGCTCAGCTCGGCGGTCAGCGCGCTGTCGACCTTTTACCAGGACAGCCTCGACCCCTTCGACGCCGAGCACGTCGAGATCTCGACGGCGCGGCTGCTGGCCAAGCTGCCGACGATCGCGGCGTACGCCTACAAGAAGTCGATCGGGCAGCCCTTCCTCTATCCGGACAACAGCCTCGCGTATGCCTCGAACTTCCTGCGGATGACCTTCGGCGTCCCGGCCGAGGAGTACGACGTCGACCCCGAGGTCGCAAGGGTGCTCGACATGCTGTTCGTCCTGCACGCCGACCACGAGCAGAACTGTTCCACCTCGACTGTGCGCCTGGTCGGCTCGAGCCACGCCAACCTGTTCGCGTCGGTGTCGGCGGGTGTCAACGCGCTGTTCGGCCCGCTGCACGGCGGGGCCAACCAGGCGGTGCTGGAGATGCTGGATGGCATCAACGCCGACGGTGGTGACGTCTCCAGCTTCGTACGCCGCGTCAAGGACAAGGAGCCCGGCGTCAAGCTCATGGGCTTCGGCCACCGGGTCTACAAGAACTACGACCCCCGAGCGGCGATCGTGAAGAAGGCGACGCGCGACGTGCTCGACCGCCTCGGCGCCGACGACCCGCTGCTCGACATCGCGATGAAGCTCGAGGAGACGGCACTCGCCGACGACTACTTCGTCGAACGCAAGCTCTACCCCAACGTCGACTTCTACACCGGCGTGATCTACAAGGCGATGGGCTTCCCGACGCGGATGTTCACCGTGCTGTTCGCGCTCGGCCGCCTGCCGGGCTGGATCGCCCAGTGGCGCGAGATGATCGACGACCCGGCGACCAAGATCGGGCGGCCACGCCAGCTCTACGTCGGCTCGCCCGAGCGCAGCTTCGTCCCGCCCGACCAGCGCTGACGCGGCGCTCGGCGGCGAGGCGCTCGGTCTCCCGCGGGTGCAGTTGAAACCTCGGGAGGCCAGGATCCCGCCGAAACCGACCCCCCGAGGCACTATCTACAACGGGTCGAGATGCCCGATTCGCGATCACCGGAACGGGTGTTTGCCGTCACACTTTCGACTCGTCGGAGGACGGCTTGACTCGCCAGGGGGCAATGGCTCATCAGGAGGTGGACGCGCGGAATGACTGACGACAACGACACCTCCGAGGCTCGTAGCCGCGCGGGCCAGCCGGCCCTGCCCGCCGACCTGGTCGACGTCGACGCACTCCTCGCCGCCTACCACGACGTGCACCCCGACCCGGCGGTCGCCGGGCAGCGGGTGTCGTTCGGGACCTCAGGGCACCGCGGCTCCGCGCTGGACGCAGCCTTCAACGACGACCACATCGCGGCGACGAGCCAGGCGATCTGCGAGTACCGCGCAGCCGCGGGGATCGACGGCCCGCTGTTCCTCGGCCGTGACACCCACGCTCTGTCGGCTCCGGCCACCGACACAGCGCTCGAGGTCCTCGCCGCCAACGGCGTGACCGTGCTCGTCGACAGCCGCGACGGGTACACGCCCACGCCGTCAGTCAGCCGGGCGATCCTGCAGCACAACGGGGGACGGACCAGCGGGCAGGGGCTCGCCGACGGCGTGGTCGTGACCCCCTCCCACAACCCGCCGCGGGACGGGGGCTTCAAGTACAACCCGCCGCACGGTGGCCCGGCCGGCTCCGACGTGACCTCGGCCATCCAGGACCGCGCCAACGAGCTGCTCGAGGCTGGGCTCGCCGGGGTCCGGCGCATCCCGCTCGCCCGCGCCAGGGCGGCCGAGACGACCGCCACGTACGACTTCCTCGACGCGTACGTCACCGCGCTGGCGGGCGTCGTCGACCTGGCGGCCATCCGGACGGCCGGCGTGCGCATCGGGGCCGACCCCCTCGGGGGCGCGAGCGTCGGGTACTGGGGGGCCATCGGCGAGCGGTACGGGCTTGAGCTGACAGTCGTCAACGAGCGGGTCGACCCCACCTTCGCGTTCATGACGCTCGACGCTGACGGCAACATCCGAATGGACTGCTCCTCGCCGAGCGCGATGGCCTCGCTGATCGCCCGCCGCTCGGACTTCGACGTCGCCACCGGCAACGACACCGACGCCGACCGCCACGGCATCGTCACCCCGGACGCCGGCCTGCTCGACCCCAACGCCTACCTGGCCGTCGCCATCGACCACCTCGTCCGCACCCGGGACGGCTGGCCAGCAACCGCCGGGGTGGGCAAGACGCTGGTCAGCTCGAGCCTGATCGACCGCGTCGCCGCCGACCTCGGGCGCCGGCTGGTCGAGGTGCCGGTCGGCTTCAAGTGGTTCGTCGCCGGGCTGCTTTCCGGAGAGATCGCCTTCGGGGGCGAGGAGAGCGCGGGAGCGTCGTTCCTGCAGCGTGACGGGTCGGTCTGGACCACCGACAAGGACGGGCTGGCGATGTGCCTGCTCGCCGCTGAGATCCAGGCGGTCACCGGACGCAGTGCGTCCGAGCACTATGGCGACCTGATGGCCCGGCTCGGGGCATCCGCCTACGCACGGGTGGATGCGCCGGCCGACCGCGAGCAGAAGGCGCGGCTGTCCCGCCTGTCGGCCGACCAGGTCAGCGCCGACACGCTCGCCGGCGAGCCCATCGAGCAGCGCCTCACCACGGCACCGGGCAACGGGCAGCCGATCGGCGGCCTGAAGGTGACGACGGCGTCGGGCTGGTTCGCCGCCCGGCCATCGGGCACCGAGGACGTCTACAAGCTCTATGCCGAGTCGTTCCAGGGGGCGGAGCACCTGCGGCGCATCCAGGACGAGGCCCGTGCGGTTGTCGACGGCGTGCTCGCCGGGTAGCCCTGGAATTGCTTGCTCGAGTTGCCGTCGCGTGGGAGCTCCGGACAGCGAATCGCCCGCTGCTAAGCGGATGTGATGGCCTACACTGCTTGCGCCTGTTGCCGTTCCATGGTCGGCGGGTATCCAGATGATGTTCCCCAGATGATTTGAGAAGAGCCCTAACAAGGCGGCGAAACCGCTGTGTCGCACCACCCGAGTCGCGACGCCGAGCAGGAGGAGAAACCATGAGTGAGGACAAGGCGACCGAGGCCCGGCGCGGCCTGATGAGTTCGCTGAAGGGCAAGGCCAAGGAGGTCGCCGGCGCTGTCACGGGCAACGACTCGCTGACCGCGGAGGGCCAGCTGCAGCAGACCGAGGCAAAGGCGCAGCGTGAGGCCAACACCCAGCAAGCCATTGCCGACGCGGAGCGCGCCGAGGCCCAGCAGGCCCTGACCAAGGAGCAGCGTGCGGCTTCGCAGGAGCGCCAGCAGGTCGTTGCCCAGGCCAACGCATCCGAGGCACAGGCGCGCCAGCAGGCCCAGCAGCAGGCGCAGGCGGCAGAGAAGGCTTCCGAGCGCCAGGCGCTCGTCGACCAGACGCTTGCCGAGCAGCAGGCCGACCAGCGCACCCGCGAGGCCAGCATCGAGTCGGCGCAGCAGCTGCGCGAGGCCCAGCAGTCCGAGCAGCAGGCGAAGATCGGCCACGCGCAGGCCGAGTCCAGCGCCGACGCCGCCGAGCGAGCCGCCGAGCGCGCCCGGGCCGATGCCCGCCAGCTCGACGCTGACGCCGGGCTGGCCTGACCAACTCCCAGTCGACACCACTCCCCACACTGAGAAAGAAGTCTGAGATGAACCTGACGACAGTTCCGCGCGGCATCGCCAAGCTCGAGTACCACGCTGTCCGGCTGCCGCTGTCCCTGCTCGAGCAGCGGGTCTTCGCCCGCTACCTGCCCGAGGATGCCCGGCTCCGGCTCGGCCTCGAGCGCTTCCTCGGCTCGGTCGACGGCTTCGCCGGCCGCCTGCTTGCCGACGACGCCATTGTTCGCCGCGGCGAGGCGCTGACGCGCCGCACCGAGATGCTCGAGACAGCAGCCGAGCTCGAGGCCAAGGCCGAGGCCCGCCGGGCGGAGGCCGACGCCAAGCTGCAGTCCGAGCAGCAGCAGGCCAAGAGCGCGCGTGAGCAGGCGCAGCGCCACCAGCGTGACGAGGTCGCCGCCGCTCGCCAGAAGGAGCAGCAGGACAAGGCCGACGCCCGCCAGAAGGCCGAGGCACGGGCGAAGGCAGAGAAGCAGCAGGCCGAGCGCGAGGCCGCAAGCCGGGTCCAGGCGGCGGAGAGCCGCAAGAAGGCGCAGCAGGACCGCATCGCCGCGCAGGAGAAGCGGGCCACCGCCGCTCCGAAGCAGCAGCTGTCCGCCGCCGGCGAGCGCCGCACCGCCGCCGCCGGGAAGCGCCACGAGGCCGACCGCCTCGCGCAGCTCGCCGACGCCGAGCGGGCACAGCGGCAGAGCCAGAGCAGCTGACGCCGTCCCAACAGGGCAGGCAGTAGCACTACCAGCGAGCCCCGGCACCGTTGTGGTGCCGGGGCTTGCTGCTGTCGGAACGCGGAGCCGCGCGGGGCCTGCGCGTGGCCTGCGTCGCTCAGCCGGTCACCGAGGCGTCAGCCAGTGTTGCGGTGACCGTCCGGGTGGTGCCGCCGCGCTGGTAGGTCACCTGGACCCGCTCCCCGGGCTGGTGGGTGCGGACGGTGGCGATGAGCGACTCGGTGGTCGTGATCGATGTCGTCCCGATGCGGGTGATGACGTCGCCGGCAGCGAGCCCCGCCTTGGCCGCCGGGCCTCCTGCGCTCACCTGGCGCAGCAGCGCCTGGCTGGTGCCGCCCGCCGTTGTCGCATCCGCGACGCTGACACCAAGCACGGCGTGACTGGCATGCCCGGTCTTGATCAGCTGGCCGGCGATGACCGTTGCCTGGTCGACGGGGATGGCGAAGCCGACGCCGATGCTGCCGGACTGGCTCCCGCTCGAGCCCGAGCCGAGCGAGGCGATGGCCGAGTTGATCCCGATGACCTGTCCGGCCATGTCGACCAGCGGCCCGCCGGAGTTACCGGGGTTCACAGCCGCGTCGGTCTGGATGGCGTCGAGGACGGTGGTGTCGGTGCTGCCGCGGGCGCTGGGGTCGCTCGACCCACCGGACCCGCCGGACCCGCCGGACCCGCCGGACCCGCTGGACCCGCCGGACCCGCTGTCGCTCGTCGTCACCGGACGGTCGAGGGCCGAGACGATGCCGGAGGTGACGGTGCCGGACAGGCCGAGCGGGCTGCCGATCGCCAGCACCGGATCACCCACCTTCAGCGTCGCGGACCGGCCGAGCTTGGCGGCACGAAGGCCTGTGCGGTCGACTTTGACGACGGCCAGGTCGGAGGCGGCGTCGGTCCCGACGATGCGGGCCGCGGCCGTGCTGCCGTCGTTGAAGGTCGCCCGGACCGTCCCGCCCGACACCGCCGCGGTCACGACATGGTTGTTCGTCAGCAGGTAGCCGTCGCTGCTCAGCACGACGCCCGACCCGGTGTCGGACTGCCCGCCCCCGGTCACGTCGAGCACGACGACCGAAGGCAGCACAGCGGCTGCGACAGACGCGGCGGACTGCCCGGACGCGGTGGTTGTTGACGGTGAGGAGCTCACCGCACCGGAGGCGCCAAGCGTGACGCTGGCGCCGCTGCCGCTGCCGTTGAGCGCAGACCCGGCCACGACTCCGCCGGTGCCGCCGAGCAGAGCGCCCGTCGCCACGAGTGCCACGATGCCCGCGGAGCGCCGGTGCGGGCGAGCAGCCGGCCCTCCTGGGCCGCCTGGGTAGCTGCCGGGCGGGGGCTGGCCGTTGCCGTGCGGGTGCGCGCGGGTGCGGGGGTCGCCCCAGGCCGGGTCGGCCCAGCTGGGAGCGGTGGGGGACGCAAATGAGTTCTGCGCTCCCCCGTTGCCGGGGTCGGTGCTCGCCGTCGCCGGCGTCGCTGTCTCCACGTCGCTGTCTCCTTTGGCCGGCGTCGGTGCATCAACCGGTAAGGACAGGGTCAACCAGCCACCTTGACTCTTCCTGCACGAACGCTGGGGGGATGCTGGGAGCCGCGAGTCCGTGCAGTGTGCGGCCGCTCCTGCTACCGCGACGGTGCCAATCGCGGCTGGTACAGGGCGCGGAACCGGTGCTCGAAGGCGGCGGGAGCGACAGCTGACTCGACCGTGAGGTCGAGCTCGGAGCCGTCGAGGTGGACCGTTGCCAGCTCGTTGCCGAAAGCCGGTCCGCGGGTGACCTTCCACGACAGGTCGGAGGACGATGCCCGGGCGGTGCCGGCGAGCAGCCGGCCGATCTGGCGCCCCACGGCGGTGGAGGCGAATCGCTCGCCGATCCGCGCGCTTGGCGGCAGCGGGTTGCGCAGCGGCGAGCACACGGCCTGCACGATGCGGCTGGTGACGTCGTCGCGGCCGCGGAACGCGGCTTCGGCGACGTAGGCGAAGTGGACGTCGCCCGACAGGAACGTGATCGTCGCCGGTGCCCGCCCCCGCTGGCCCGACCCGACGTCGGCGATGACCTCAACCATCCGCGCAAAGGAGTCACCGAAGGCGGGCCAGTGCTCGAGGTCGATGCCTTGCCGCAGCCGCTCGCCGAGCCGGGCGCCCCGTTCCCCCAGCGTCCCCGGCAAAGTGCCTCGTCCCAGGCCTCGAGCTCGTGCACGCCGGGCGGCAGCAGGAATGGCACGCTCGTCGCGATCAGCAGGTGGTCGACGTCGCCCGTCGCGTGCTCGCGGAACCACTCCCACTCGCGGTCACCGACCATCAGCCGCTGGGCGTCGTCCACCTTGCGGTTGCACCGGGAGTCGAGCACGACGATGCGCGAGCGGCCCACGTCGCGGCAGTAGCTCCAGCGCAGCCCGGGGCCACCATCTGCCGCAGCGTCGGCTCGGGTCGCCATCTCGCGCAGGAGCCCCTCGGCGTCCTGGCCCTGCGCGGCCGCCTGCTGAACCTGTTGCCACGTCTCGTCCTCGGCCAGCTCGGCCGGCGAGAGGTTGCCCAGGTGCTGGTAGACCCAGTAGGTCACGAGCCCGGAGACGATGCGCTCCTGCCACCAGGGCGTCTGCTGGATGGCCTTCCGCCAGGTCTGCGAGGTGTTCCAGTCGTCGCGGATGTCGTGGTTGTCGAAGATCATCATGCTGGGCAGCGTCGAGAACAACCAGCGGATCTCCGCGGGCGACCACGACTCGATGTAGAGGTGGACGTACTCGTCGACGTCGCAGACCTCGAGCGGGCGCTCGTCGAGGGTGCCGTCGCCGTCGTTGGGGCTCTCGCCGCCTGTTGCCGGCCGGCGGGACTCGACGAACGCCTTGGTCTGCGGGGAGATGTTGTCGTCGGCGTAGACCTGGTCGCCGACGAGCAGCAGGACGTCGGGCCGCATCGCCGGGCTGCTGCCGCGGACACGTTCGGCGAGGGCATGCAGGGCGTCCGTCCCGGCCTGCTCGTCCTCGAGCGGAGCGGCAACCCGGCAGGAGCCGAAGGCGAGCGAGTAGAGCCGGTCGGTCACGGGCGGGCAGATCAGGCTCGGATCGGCGCCGGGCAGTGGCCACACGTGCTCGCCGTCGAGGGTCACGTCGTAGGCAGTGGGCTCGGGCGGCAGGTCCTCGAGGACGACGAGAGCGTAATGGCGGCCGGCGACTGCGAAGGTCCGGGCCCTGCGGCCGAGCACCTCGACCTGTGCCGGCTTATCGGTCTGCATCCAGATGGTGGCCGAGGTGGCATCCAGGTAGCGCAGCATGGGGCCGAGCAGCAGTGCGGGCACGCAGAGCTCCCTTCAGGCGGGCGCCCACGCGAGGCGCCCGGGTCAGTGTGCCAGCACGAGGGCACGCCATCCGCGGTCGGGAAAGCCGGCGGCGTCGGCGGTGCGGGCGGATGCGATGTTGTCCGGCGCGTGCTGGTACACGGGGACGGCGCCGCCGTCGAGGACCGCGCGGGCGGCCTGGGCGACGAGGGATGCTGCCAGCCCGCGGCTGCGGTGCTCGGGTGCTGTGACGACGGCGAGCTCGTGGCAGTCGGCGTCGTGGCGCTTGATCCCGACGCCGGCGACGACCTCCCCACCGTGCAAGGCGACGAGGGCCGGGCCGGCGAAGGGCTGCAGCCAGGGGGGAAGCCGCGGGTCGTCGAGGGGGAGCCACTGGAAGGACTGGTCCGCGCTCAGCCGGCCGGTGGGACCGGTGGTCCAGCGGTAGGGGCCGGCCCAGAGCCGTGAGCCGGCGCGGCCGATCAGCCGGGCTAGTGCTGGACCGCGGTCCAGCAGCGCCTCGGGGTCGATGCCGCTGACCAGCGCCGACGCGGGTTCGAGCAGCTCATGCGGCACGGACAGCACTGCCCCGTGCGGCGTCAGCAGTCCGGCGACCGGGCGCACAGTGCCGTCCCATCCTGGGCTGCTCCTGCGGGGCGACGTCGTCACGTGGACGTAGCGGCCAGGCACCGAGCGCGGTGTGCAGGTGGCGAGCGAGGGCGGCCGGGACGGCGTCGGTCGGGCCGGCGTCGGTGGGGCCGGCGTCGATGGGGCCGGCGTCGGCGGGGAGCACGGGGTCATCCCACCATTGGCCGGTTCTGGTCACCACGGCAGGCGGAACATCCACAGGCCGTGCCCGATGCCCGACCCCCGCGGCCGGTTGTGGACAGGAGCGCAGCGGCCGCGGACATTGCCTGAAGGTGAGGGCATCACCTCGTCGTCAGGAGTTCGCATGCCCCCACAGCTCACCGCTCCGGCTGCGGCAGCGGGAGCTGCTAGCGGTCCCGACCTCGCCGTCACTCCGGAGCTGCTCAGAGCCGCAGCAAGCCGGCTGCGGGCGGCCGCCGATTCGCTACCTGCTGCCGGTGTTCGCCTTGGCACGGCGCTGGGCGCAGCAGCCGTCGTGGCAGCGCGGGCGCGCTCGGGCGTCCCGTTGCGCGAGCACGCTGCCGTCACGGGTGCGGCCGTCACTGCCCTGGCCGAGCAGGTGTTGGCGCTGGCTCGTGCGCTCGAAGCTGCCGCGGTGGGCTACCGCGCTGCCGACGTCGCTGCCGGTCGTCCCTTCATCGGCTCGGCGAGCTCGCGGTGGCCACTGTGAGCACCGTGAGCACCGGAAGCACTGTGAGCACTGGAAGCACTGTGACGGCGGGGGTGCTGACCGTGCCCTCCGCGCCGTTGGCCGCGGCGGCGCAGGTGTGCCTCGGCGTCGCGGGCTTGCTGGCAGACGTGGCCGTCGCGGCCGCGCTCGAGCCGGAGGGTTGGGCAGGTGCCGGTGCACTCGCCGACGGGTCTGCACGAGCCGGGCTCGTGAACGCGCTCCGGCGGCGGCAGGACGTGGTGACCGCTGTCAGTACTGCTATGCGGGTGCTCGCTCTGGCCGTCGACGAGGCGCAGGCGCAGGTGGCCACGGGCAAGGGGCTCGCCGCGACGGCAGGGCTGCTCCTCGACGACGATGGTGCCCCGCAGCCGGTCCGCATCACGATCGAGCCAGGCGTCGACCTCCATGCCGCGGGCGTCGGCCGTGCGCAGGTGCTGGCCGCCCGTGCACAGCTTGCTGCGGCCGACGCGGCGGTAGCCCGGACCCTCGGCGAGCTGCTGCAGCCGGCCACGGTCTCTGGGAACGCGATCGGTGCTGCTGCCCTCGAGGCCGCGGCCTCCGCCCCCGCCCCGCCCGGTGCGGACACGTCCTCGCTCGCGGTGGCCAGCTGGTGGGCCGGGCTGCTCGGGCTACAGCGGGCGGCCTTGCTGCGGCGGATGCCGGAGGCGCTGGGGCGGCTGAACGGCCTGCCGGCTGGAGTGCGCGACGCAGCGAACCGGACGTTGCTGGCGAATGCCCTAGAAACCGTCGACGGACGGCTGGGCCGCCTCCAGGCCCTCCTCGGCCCCGGCCCGGCTCGGGGCCCGCTGGAGGCCGAGCGCCGGCATCTTCGGACACGCCGAGCAGTCCTGGTCGGGGTGCAGGCTGCCATCGCGCTTGCGGGGCGCACGCTGCTGTTCTTGGATCCCCGCGGTGACGGGCGGGCCGAGGTCGCGGTCGGGGATGTGGAGCACGCGCACGCCCTGGGCCTGCTCGTACCGGGGATGAGCAACGAGCTCGACGAGCTGCCGGGCATCGTCACCGACGCGGCTACGGTGCAACGTGCAGCCGGGGCCGGCTCAGCCGTCGTCGCCTGGCTCGGTTACGACGCACCGCGCGTGCGCCAGGTGCCCTCGTCCGACCAGGCGGTTAGCGGTGCCGCGCTGTTGGACGCCGACGTCCGCGGGCTGCGCGCCTCTCGCTTCGCCTTGCCGATGCGCCCGCCGAGCGGCCGCGCGTGACGGTGGTGGGGCACAGCTACGGCTCGGTGCTAAGCGGGGTGGCAGCGGCTCGCGGGGCTCCAGTGGACGACGTGGTTGTCGTGGGCAGCCCGGGTATCGGGTCCCACCGGGCCGGTGACCTGCCCCAGGGCGCCGCTCATGTGTGGGCGGCCCGGGCAGCGAGCGACCCCATCCGGTTCGTGTTCGACGTGCACCGGTTCGGCGGGGTGCCGGGGCACCTGCCCACCCAGCACTCCTGGTTCGGGCCCGACCCGCGCAGCGGGCGTTTGGCGGGCAGCGGTTCCTCGTCGGGGCGGGCGTGACGGGGCACGTGCGGTACTTCGAGCCCGGTACGACGTCGGTCGCCAACATCGGTCGCGTCGTGGCCGGGCGGTACTCCGACGTGAAGCGATGAGCAAGCCCTCGGGTCGTTCTGTGGACAGCCACCGGTTATCCACAGAGTGTGATCGGTGCAGGTCACAGGCTTGCACCCGTCGGTCGAACCGGCTAGAGTCGAACATGTGTTCGACACCAGGTTCCAGGCACTCGCTGCTCCACTCGCGGCCTGGGCCGCCC
>JAABUU010000980.1_pt1 | contig 54373 bp, 61 predicted proteins | sample 5559301 | NCBI WGS metagenome assembly JAABUU01 (sample SAMN10711884, study PRJNA513360) | rock metagenome | isolation source: Antarctica rocks | place: Antarctica: Victoria Land, Richard Nunatak white
GGAGCCGCGGCAGCAGGCATCGTACAGGGCTGGTTGCATGCGGGCCACATGCCCGCACGCCAAAGTTGAGCGCGAAGTTGCAGCAGAGCAGGAACCCATCAGGTTCCTGCTCTGCAGCGCAGTCCTTGCGGTCCATCATAGCTAGTACACACTCCCCGGGCCCCGGGCTCACCTGGCACGCCGGCGGAGCGCAGCTCGGATCCCCGGGCAGGCAGCGCACTCGGCGCCGCCGACCCGGGATCTCAGCTGCGGCTCATGGCACACAGGTGCAGTGGGGATTGCGCTCCGTATGGTTGCGGGATGGGTACTTCACGATGCGTCAAGAAATGATTGGATGCTGGTGTGCTCATCAGCCACGAGCCGGCTGGGGCGCACTAGCGCGTCCTGGACCTTTACGTACGGCCGCATGCCGCCGACCACCAGCTGCGCGCAGGCGGACAGGGCCAGGCCACTCAGGCTCGCAGCTGTGTTGAACCCGCACAGATGACCAGTACCACGGCAAGGGCAACGACAGACAGCCTGTGAGCCATCAAAATTTGTCTGGCGCCTGAATTGGCTACAGACACCCGGCAGCCTCACCCAGGCGCTCACCTGCCAGTGTGCCACCAGCGGTGTTTGTCTGAGCACATGCAGGGGCCGTCCTTGGTACTGAACACGACCGATTTCGCGAGGCGTTCATGTACTAGCACTTTGGTGCCGGAGTGGCCATTTGGGGGCCTGGCGTTCTGCATTTGTAGCAGCTCGGGCAGCGTCGCTGCAACGACACAGCCCATGCACCATGTGGCTGCCCCTCTCTCGTATGGCCACACACCTACAGACCTCCGAGCTCCCCCAGCATGCACACATATAGCCGGCGGCACAGCAGCCGCGGCGCGCCTGCCGCAGGGTGCTGCCGATGCCGTCGGCGTGGCCGGCCTGCAGCCCGAGCTCCATGTCCACGCCGCACGCGCACCTGCGCATGGGTCCAGAGCCTCAGGAGGCGCGCACGCTGGGCGCCGCCGGCGCGCGCCGGCCGTATGCCGCCCCGGTTGCGCAACTCAAGCAGCGGGTGCAGCACGCGCCGCTGCGCCCGCTACAATCCGCCCAGGAACCAGGTATGCGGTGCATCAATCAGGCGCGCCCGTCCGGGGCCTGGCACCGCGCGACCTCTACCAGCGCACGCCCACCAGCCTGTGGGCAGTGCGCATGGGCAGGTACCCAAGCTCCGCTCATCCAGCGGCACCAGCGCACTGGCCCATGGCAGATGCGCGAGCCACACCACCCCTGCGACCCCGCTGCCCGAAGCTTGCAGCAGCAGACGCACTCAGACACCCCGCTAGTGCAGAGGGCGGGCGTCGAGGAACCCAGGGCGGCGCGCCTGATTGAAAATGCCGGCCACCTCAACATCCGACAGGCTGCGGAGGAGCTGCGGAAGGTAACCCGCTCCTCCGGGAGCCGTCCCGGCTGCGCGGGCTCGCGCGCCTGCGCCAGGCACCGCGCAGCTCCGACTCTGGCCGGTGTTCCACGGCGCAGGCCGGGCGTGGCCTGGGCCAGCTGCCGTGCACCAACACGGACTTGGCTACACCACACTGTGCGGGGTGCTACTGGGGGCGCTGCGGATAGGGGGGTTGGGCCAGGCCGCTCCCTGTGCAGGGCTGTGCTGGGGCCGCGAAATGCTTGGCCACACTAGGAAGAACTGCACAGAGGGGCACTGGAGTGCACTGCAGCCGTGCAATGCCCCAGCGTCTTTTGCAGGAGCCGTGCAGGGCAGGCACAGAGGCGCGCCTGGGTCCATGCGCTCGCCGCAGCGGGCAGCGCGCCGCGCGCGGGCGTGGCCGTCGCTGCTGCACCGCGCTGCGCCCCCGCCGCCGCCTCAGCTGCACGCGGCGCAGCGCGGCCACGTCCGCCGCCTTGTCACAGCATGCCTGCCAGCCGGGTCCATGACAGACGCCTGGGCGCAGGGCCGTCTGCGGGCCGAGCACGCTCGGCAGCACGAGCACGCCTGGCAGCCCGACGCAGTGGCGAAGAGCATGTCGCAGAGCGTGCCAGCAAGGGCGCGCATACAGGTCACCCTCTTTGCCGAGAGGTGCCGGGCTTGGTGAGCTGGCGCGTGCGCGCAGGCGCCACGCACCGGACGGGCGCCCCCCGCCGCATACGTCCGCCGCCACCTGCGTGACCGCCTTCTTGGGCGGCCGCCCCTGCGCGCCGCAGTCTGCCCATTGGCGCACGCTTGAGCAAATATGCCGGGGGGTTGCCGCAGTACAGCGGCACGCACGGCGCGGAGCCAGGGCGGTGCGGCCGCACCGGGCGCCGGGGGCCCGCAGCAGCAGCGTCGCGCTTGGCCCGCGACTGCGCGCCAACGTACAGCTCGTCCGGGCGGTGCAGGGCGACCTGGCCCTGGCCGTACGCACGGTCAGCAAGGCGCGCCAGGCAGTCAGGTGATTCATCTCTCGTCCAGGTGGTCGGCAACTGCAACCCTTCCGCTTATTGCATGTGCAGGCCAGGACAAAGCTTGCTACATACAGCAAGCCCACCCCGCCGGAGTGTGCACCAACTCATGCCGCGCAGGCAGGGCGCGAGGCGGGCGCACGCCTCCGAAGCGCCGCCGGACGCAAAGGCCTGGCCCCCGCCGTGGTCGCCGGCTGCCGCTTTCAGCGCCACGGCGCGCGCGGCGTGCTCGTGGAAGCCGTTCATTGTCAATGTGATTGCTTTGGCGGCGGTCATCAAGTTTGCCACATCCCGCTCCAGTGCCTGGGTCACACGCAGCCTCGGTGAAGCCATTAAAACATGCAAGGGCCCCGTCTGCCCGGCGGCCGCGTAAGGTGACGCCCTACGCTGCGCGATGAGCAGCTGCGGTGAGCGGGGCATAGCCGTGCGCGGTGTGAGAGGGATGGGAGTCAGCGTGTCGGCAGAGTCACCACTGGTGCACGAACAGCAGGCGGTGGGAGGCGGTGCGGCGATGCAGGAGGGAGCACCTTCGTTTTCGCTACGGTGAGCTCTGCTTCGTGGTCGGCGGCGCTCGCGCTCTCCTGGCCGCTCCCGCTGCGCACCACCTGGTGCGTGCAGGACGACCCCGCTTGTTTTGCGCCTGTCACCACGTGTCACCACGGCCGGTTTGGATACACAACGGGCTGGCCCGCAGAGACATGCGCAGCACCAGGCCCCAACATCGCAGTCCAATCATCCTGGGGAGGCAGGTCCGGGCAAGAGTGTCGGCGTGGGCCTGCTCAGGTCTCTGCGCACACACTGCCTCCCGGACAGGAGCAGGGGGTGCGTGCATGTGTACTTGCCTGCAGCATCCCCTCCAAGATGGCGTAGCTCTCATCGATGGCAGCGCCCAGGACATCGCCCAGGACGGTGCGGGCGAGCTCCCTTTCACACTTGTCAAGTTTGCACCTGGCCTCCTTGTTCCGCAGCGCAGTGCGTACATCCCGTCCACCTGTGTGCGTACATCCCGTCCACCCGTCCACCTGTGTGCGCGACGCGCGCCTGGCGGCGGCGGCGTGACCAGGGGAGCCGCCGCAGAGCTGCTGTCGAAGAGAAAAGTGCTTGGCATGAGCCTGTGCAGAGCCGTGGTTGCGGCAGCAGGTGGCGCACGTGCGGGATGGCTCGCTCGCGGCCGCGCTGTGCAGCGCTCGAGCAGGTCACAACAGGCTGCCTTGCGGTAATGCATTGGCAAGCCACACGTTCTTAGCCAGCTCGTTTCGAGCGCGTCTCATGTGTGCCCTGTTCCAGTGTCTCTGTCCTGGGCTGTCCCTGGTGTGGTTCGAAGGTGTTTGCACGTGGTGTTGGCATGTGGTAGGTCCTGGAGCCCTAACTTTCTCTCGGCGAGGGCAACTGATGGGCGGGCTCCTGAGTGCGGTGTACCAGACGCCAGGAAGGAGGAGTATCGTAGAAAGCATAGCACAGTCATCGCCAGTGCCGGCCGGGGTCGCGGCCTCGTCTGTGAGCCCATTACTCCCATCCTGCAGGCAGTACCTCTTGCACGATGAGTACCGCGCCCTTGAACGCGCACGAGCCGAGTAAGAGCTCTATGGAGAACGGCGAACTGAAGCGCGCCGGAGGCGGCATGGTGCGTACAATTACATTTTGTGGCTGTCCTCCGGCCGCCCTTGAATCAGCCGTATGTCTGAGCGGTCGGTCGCTGTAGGAAGCTGTGCAGTGCTCTGTAAGAGGCCCGTGGTATTTCAGGCGAGCAGGGGGGGCTGCTCCTGCATTGCTGCAAGGTTTCCCTGCGTGGCCCATGCGCGGCGTCCCTTGCTGCGCACATACAGGAGCTTGTGCGCCTGACTTGTCAGAGCGCCGCCTTGCTGCAGGCCAGCCACGCAGTCCCAGACTGCGGCTGCTGAGGGCATGTGTTTGCGTGGGCCGCAGGTCGACACGAGGCAGGCCATAAAGAAGACGTACTACGCCATCATACCCTTGTGCGCCCGCGCTGCTCGCCCGTGCTTGCTGACAGGAAGCAAGAACGCGGCCTTGCAACCGGACAGCTCCCCGCCCGAGTGCAATTTCCCTCTTAGGGAACCAGCGCCCCAACTCTGCTGCGCGCCGGGGCAGCCTGTTCCTGACCGTGCTGTGGACGTACCTGGACCGCTCCAACCTGGCCTTCTCCGCGCTGAGCTTCAAGCAGTACCTGCACCTGGACAACGCGCAGTATGGGCTGGGGTCAGGCGCGCACGCTCGTCACGCAACATCTGCATCTGCCCCCTGCGCCAGTGCCCGCCCGTGGCGAGAATGTGGTGCATTCACTGTGCCTCTGGCAACCTTGTGAACGTTCACGCTCTGCACTCAATCAGCATGCCAAGCTTTCCTTGTCACATGGTTGATAGCGCGCTCTCCAGTGCGAGACTGTCGCGCTGACCGAGGCCCTCAACCTGCTCACGCTCATGCAGGCATCTTCTTCCTGGGATACATCTCGACCATGGTGCGTGGGCCCGCCGTCGACTCCTGACCTACACGCGCAGTGAACAGCTTTAGCACTTTTTGCATCCACGCGTGAGCGCCTGCTTGCCAAAGCTGGCTTGCCCTGCGCAGCTGCCGGCAAACCTTGTCATCCTGTACGTCGGCGCGCCCAACCTGCTCGCCGTCATCATCTGCCTGTGGGGCACTGTGGGCGCCGCGACAGGCGCGCCTCTTGATATGCCCGCGTTTAAGACACAGTGCATGAAGGATAGGACCCTCCTTGCATGACCTCCTTGCGTGACCTCGACCTCAGGTCGACGACCCGCCGAGACACGCAGCACGCTTGCATGGCTCTTCGGCGGATTGTGTACATGGCTCTTCAGCGGATTGTGTAAAGCTTGGCAGTCATGCCCGCCCTTGCTCAAGCCCTCCACTAAAAGGGTCTGGGCTGAGCGTGCGCTGGTCACGCCGCAGCGGCGGTGCGGAACGTGTGGCAGTTCTACCTGGCGCGCTTCCTGCTGGGCGTCGCCGAAGGCGGTGCGCGCACAGCGGCCGGCCGGACGCTGTCGTGTGGCAGGCAGGGGCTTGCACAGTCATGACAGTTGCGCGTGCTTGGGTTGCATGACAAGGTGTCAGTGGCAGCGGGGACAGGCAATCAAGGCTTACTGCCCGTCCAGCGTGCTGGGCCGCCCAGCATACATTGACACTTGCATCCGGGCGCGCGCAGGCACCTTCCCTGGTACCTTCTACCACGTGCGCCCTCACACTCCTTGCCCCAATCGGCCTGCCGCTGGGCAGCTCCGCCAGGCCACGCCCTGAGTTGCTGCTGTCGCTGCAGGCCTCGCTGTTCTTCAGCACGGGCGAGCTGACGCTGGGCTACTCCGCGGTGACCTCAGCGACGGCCATCAGCCAGGTGCCGCCCGGCCTGCAGGCAGGCTGGCGTATGCGTGCGAGCTGGTCGACTCGAGCCCATTTATTGCGTTGATACAGCTGCGAGCTGTTGCACATTGCTACTTTGGCTTGGAGGGGCGTCCTGCTGTGCTCGCCGGCCTTTTTCTGTACACCACTCAAAATGTATGTTTCGTCCAAGAACATGCAGGGTTTAGTGGCATGTGAGGCGCCAAATTGGAGCTATATACTCACCACGTACTTGCTTGCCTGGCAGGTGATTGGCGCCTTGGCGGCTGCCGCGCTCCTGCAGATGGACGGCGTGGGCGGTGCGCAGCGCGCTTGCACTTGGCCCTGAGCAGAGCCCCAGGCAGGGTCGTCGGAGGCCTCTGTCAAGTACTGGGCGTTGTGCAGTGCCGCTCTTCAGATGAGCTGGCAACTGTTGCGACAACGGTAATGTGAAAATATGTGTGCATGCCTCCGCGGCCCTGCCTGCCGGTGTAACAATGTGACAACAAGCCCATGGGGGGCTGAGTGATGCGCGATCCCGCCTGCGCAGGGAGGCCCGGCTGGCAGTGGCTGTTTATCATCGAAGGCGTCCTCGTGCGCGCCGCGCCCCGCCTTGCTCTGCTCACACGCCCGCTTGAGACGCAGAGCCTGCAACGAGCGCACTGAGGGCGGGCGCGCCCCCGCGCAGACAATCATTTACGGCGTCGTCCTGCGCGTGCTGCTCGCGCCCAAGCCGTCCGTGGCCTGGTTCCTGCAGCCCGCCGAGCGCACGTGGCTGCAGCAGCGCCAGGACAATGTGCACCTAGCCGCCGTCAGCAACTCGTCGGGCAAGGGCACCACCATCCTCGGTGCGCGGACGTTTGAAACCTGTGAGTATGCAGCATCCGCTGGTGGCACGCTCCAAAGGCTGAGAGTCAGCATGCACCTTCCCGGCAAGGCGCCGCCCAGTGGCAGGTGTGCCTTGCAGGGAGCCTGTCATGTCTGCTGGCGCGTCAGCGTTTTGCAGAGGCTGTAATGTCAACTAGTGTGGTGCTAGCAGAGCCCGGATGGAGCCTGTTACGTCGTGTCAATCAATCATGCATAGCTGCTCGGCTTATACATGCGCGGGGGGCGTCGCAGCGGGCCTGATCAGCTGGAGGCTCTGGTACCTAGGTAAGTCCGTATTCTTCACACCTGCTCTTGATCCAGCACCTGCCTTCATTACATTTGTGGAGCCATGTCTGCGTTTTGAATTGAATTGAAAGTCTGAAGTGATGCAGATCTTGATCTGAATCCTCAGATCAAGGTCTGGTTATATCTGGTTAATGTTAAACCTTTACTGACCCTACATTAACCCTAGGAATCGTCTGGTTTTTGGTCGAAACAAGCATCTACGGGTGCGGGATCCCGCCGCGCCTCTGCCTGCCGCCCCTGCCCACGCCGCGCACGCTTGCACCCTGGCATGCTGCAATAGCATGTGTCCGTCCAGCAAGTGTGAAGTTGTCCAAGCGTGCTGTACTTGGCGCTGCTGCTGCAAGACGTCATGGATGCCATGGCCACGTTGCGACAGCCTCTGCCCAGCCGCCGCGCGCTGATCGCGCGCGCTCCGCAGCGTGCTCTTCTGGGCGCCGCTGCTGCTGGACGCCATGATCTCGGGCAACTTTAGCGGCACCAACCCCAAGGCCGCCAACTCCGCGCACCAGACCAACGCGGAGCTGGTGCGCCTTGCTGCGTGCCTGACCGCCTAGCTTGGACGCAGCCTCGTCACCAGAAGCCATGCAGAAGTGACCAGGGCGTGTCACCAAGTTTGCAGATCGCATGTGGCTTCTCTGGGGCAGCCTGTGCGCACCAACATGCAGCTGGCTTACCGGCGCTGCACAGATGCACAGATGAGGCTGCGTTGACACATACTGCCACAGCGCGGCGGCCGTGTGCGTGAGCGGCTGTGGGGGGCGGCAGACGTGGCACACGACCAAGCTAGCGCTCATCTCCTGCGCGCTGTACGTGCCGGTGTCCGTCGTCATGATCACCATGGCCTGGTCTTCCAAGAAGCACCGCGAGCGGCACCTGCACAGCAGCATCCCCGTGTTCATCTCCGGCGTCGCGTTCCTGTGCGCCACCGTTCCTCCACAGCCCCCTGGCCTGCGCGGCCTGCGCACTGTGCTCTGCGCACTGGGTGAGGGGCTGGAGGCTGCTGCGTGCGAGTGGACGCATTTGGTTGTATTGATGGGAGGGTTTTGCCACTGGGCTAGCACCTCGAGCAGGATGGGGGAAAAAAGTTCCCGACAGGATTAGCGGGTTCGCGTCTGATGCGCTTGGTGCCTCCTGATTGTCAGGGCAGTTCCGTCCTCTATGTACACGTTATAGGAGTGTTGCCTTGTCAGTGGAGGGTAGGAGTGCCAGAGCACACCTGCGGGCTGACCAGAATGTGTTCTCACGTGTGCGGTGCTGGCCTGGCAGGATCATGCCCGTCGTGCTGGAGAAGGGCGGCGCCATCCCAGGCATCATCATGCTCATCATCGCAGGCTGCGGCGCCTGGTCGCTCTGGGGTGCGGCGCTCTCGCGAACCTGTGATGCCCTGAAGCGCCCGCGCTGGCTGCCGTGACGAACACACTATTGCCGATGCGCATGCTCCAGATGCATGATGCCCTCAACACCCAGTCGAGCGCTTACCAGTCAGGCCTGCGCGATGTGCCTGAGGCTGCGCATGCGCTGGCTAGGGCCCATCTGGTCGTGGCCGGCGACGTTCCTGCTGGGGCGCGCGCGCGCGTCCGGCAGTGCGCTGTTCAACACGCTGGGCGCGTTCGGCGGCTTTGTGGTGCACGCGCGCCGACGCGCCCCGCACCTCTGTGAGCGCGCAGGCCGTCGGCGCCTGTGCGCCGTGCATCGCGTGATCAGCCGTGCGCTAATCTCAAAAACGCCATGTAATGTCCATGACTAGCCTGGCGTCATCATGTAGCCTCCACAGCTGTCCTCATGCACGCGTACAGAAGTCATGGGTGCATGGCAGTGAGTCTGGGGATGTGTGCGATGCCAGGGCCCCTACCTCATCGGCGCGCTCTCCAACAGCGGCTCCTTCACGTGCGTCCCGGCCAGACCTGACAGCCACCATTGCCATTATCCAGTGACGGAGCTCAGCCAGGGCCCCTCACGTGTGCGCTTTGGCAAGCGACGATGCGCTGGGAGCCGAGCCTACTAATGCTTATCACTTTGATGGAGTCTTGACAGTGCTGCATGCGCTCGCAGCCGGCCTATGTACGTGCTCGGCGTATTCAACGTGGTGGCAGCCGTGATGCTGATCGGTGCGCCCCAGCCACTGCTCCCAGAAAGGACGCACCCCTGCACGTTGCATGAGCTGTACATCCCCGCATGGCCGTGCCTGTTGGTACTCTGCAGCTGGCAATCGTCGTTGCCGTAAAAATTTCGAGCGGTTCTTGGTGCACAGTGTTCTCTGGCAAGACCAGGCCTTGATTGAGTTGATTCACCAAGCTTCGCATCAGCCACATTCGTCTGCCATGCTTGTCATACAAGGCCCGAGCGCTTGCACCATGGCGCGACGCAGCGTTCCGCTCGCCCGACTACTTGGACGAGGACATCGACGACTACGCCGAGGACCACAGCACGGTCGGCGACCGCAGCGCGCGCGGCGACCGCAGCATCACGCCCCTGCGCAACACGAAGACCGAGGTCGCGAACGGCAACAGCACGAACGGCGCCGTGCCCGTCAACATCGTCAAGCAGTGAACATGCGCAGCCGCGTAGATAAGCAAGGCGGGGGGGATGCTGGCACAGCCCGACGGGCAAAGTGGAGCTGTTGCAGTGCTTTTGGGTCATTCTGGGAGGCGCGCTCATTGCATGTGCTGGCCATGCACACACGCTATGGCCTGCTGCAGGGCTTCAGGGGCCTGGGTCGCATGTAGGGGTACATACGTGCATCTGTGCCTGTCCAGGGCCTCGCTGTCATGTAATGGTGCTCGGGCTTGGTGCGCGCTGCCACAGCTTGCTGGCGCGCGCTGTGTGTGCAAGTACGGATGGGTGACTGGCAATGTTGTTTGGCCCCCATGTTGCTGACTGCATTGCAACTGCAACATGGCTGCCTAGTCAAGTATGCCTCCGATCGGGTGAGTGTTCCTTTTCTTCCCAAGTTGTGCATACCTGTATTACCGCCGCAGCGTATCAAGGCTGTACTCTGTGACCTGCGGCTCAGGCTCTGTTGCAAACGCACATGGGAGCGGTAGGCAGGGTGTTGGGGCGGCGAGCGCATGGCTCGTGCGGCGTGTTGGCAGAGCTTGCGCCCCCCGCGGCAGCTGGCTGCTATGTGCCTGGCAGCGGGGGACCAGGTCTTCGCACACGGACTGCCAGTGCCAGCAGCGGGCTGCGCTTTTGCGCCTGTGCTGGCTAGGGGCTCCCCGCCCCTGCGAGGGCTTTCTCATTGTGGATGGGTGATGAACACCGCAGAAGGCTGCTCTTGACCCGTCAAGGACTTGGTTCTTCTTGGTAGCTGGCAGCACTAGGCTGCCGTAAGCCCATTCTTTGCGTCGTATCCCTTTGGCGGTGTGCAGGAAGGCGCGCTCTGCAGCCCAGTGTTTCATGTTTGCGCACAGCATGCCTGCATCGGCACACACTGCATTGCAGGGCTCACTGCGTGCCCCATGCGCGATGGCATGGCATGGCATACTCTGGCAGTCCCTGCAGCGCGAGGGCTCATTGCGTGCCCCATACGTCATGGCATGCAAGGCGTACTTGCGCAGTCCAGTGTGCCGATGCATTGGGGCGGGCGTTTGTGCGCTCCTGTGCGGGGAGGCACAGCACCGCCTGGCATGCTTTTGCTGTATATCACTCCTCCAGCGCTCTCCGGGATGTTAGGGACGTGTCTATGGCGCTCGGACTTTGAAGTGTTTGAAGATTATCCGGATGCGGCTGGGTTGGGCATGTAAATGCAACAAGCACGCCGTCTTTCTACATGGTTGAGGTGACGCATGTCATTAATATCTAGATCCTCAGGTCTCCATGATGGGCATGCAGGGCAGTATGCGAGCCATCCATGACATGGTGGCCAGACAGCAACATGTATGGTAAAACAGCTCAGCATTCAGGTTGCTGCTAGCATTGTTCTACATTAGTGCAGGTGTCGTGAAGCACCCCTGAGTCTCTGGCAGAGGCTCCAGAGGTTTGCTCACACGCAGGCGGCTCTGTGTTGCCTGCTGTAGCTCTCTCCCGCACAGCCGACTGCGACATGTGAGGTGTCAGCATGTTTGAGAAAGCAGTGCGCCGCGGTGGGCGGACGGTGAAAGAGGCCACACGGTCCGCACTCCGTGTGGCGTGTGCAGCACATGCTAATTGTTGCTGCACCTCGAGATACCGCGACTGGTGTCAATGCAGAGGCGTCAAGGCAGTGACACTGTGGTCTGGCCACAGAGAGGAGCTGCTCAGCAAGGTGAAGGCCGAGCGCAGTGCACGCAGCGGGGAGCGGCAGCGTGCCAGAGCCGCGGTCACAATACAGAGCGCATTCAGGTGAGCAGTTGTGGTTGCCAACTGTTGCCTAGCTTTACAAGCATGCAACGTGCTAGAGTCAACAGTTCTCTTCCGTTTCTGACACTTGTCCCTGTACAGGGGCGCTCGGGAGCGGCGGAGCTTTGAGGAGGAGCTGGTGACTGCCTGGCTGAAGGCGTATGGCGCTGTCGCTGCAGACCCCAGCGCACACCTCAGCGCGCAGGCTCTCGCAGGCGTGCGCGCGCCTCCTGCGCCTTAGGCTGCCCAATAGCTGGAGCCAGAGCAGGCCCGTCGCGCGAGAGGACTTGAGCTGAAAGTGGTGCACAGTTGTATCAACAGTGGTGCTCCTTTCTCCCTTACGCACTGCAGCACTGCCGAGTGCCTCCCATGGCCAGCAGTAGTAGGCGGTGGTGGTGCACGCCTGTGACAGGCGTGGTGCTGCCGCCCCTGCTGTTCAGCCACGCGCACCGGTGCTCCGCAGCAGGCCTATGGCTACGCACTCCCCTTGTTCCGGGTGCAGCGCCGAGTGCCGGCCGCAGGCAGGGCGCCAGACGCAGACTGAGCTCTGCCTGCGGCAGACGGCGTGCTGCCGCCCATGCTGTACCTGCACCTGCGCCCGCTCTCGCGCGCCCGCCGGCGCGCCTGGACGGCCGGCGCGCCCGTCGCGGCGCCCGCGCCGCGCGCCGCGGCGCCGCTGCGGGGCGCGCTCGCGCTGGTGCTCCGCAGCGTGGCCAGCGCGGACGCGCGGCTCAACTACTGCGGCGCCGCCGCGGACGCCGGCCGGCGGTGCGCCGCCCTCGCACGCCTGGGCGAGCTCTGACTCTGCTCAGCTGTCTCATGACTGCGGTGCAGTGTTAATGGGACGCTGGGCTGCATGCATGTTGGGATTGCATTTGCAGCAGGGACCACCTCTGGCAAGCACTTGTCATGCTGCCGGCCCGAATTCGACAACGGGACGCTGTTCGCAGGGACGCATGGCTGCGCCAGGCCGAGCTCCTGCTGCTGCTGTGCGCGGCGCTGCTGGGGTGCGGGTGCGAGGCGCTCACGGCGGCCGCGGCGGCGCGGGCGCTGGCGGTGCTGACCGACGCGGCTGCGTGGCGCTGCTACGCGCCGGGTGGGCGCCCTGCGCGCCGGGGCAGCTATGCGCCCGCATGCCGAACGAGAGAACCTTTGCAGAGTGGCTGCAGGAAAGGCAATGTATTGTCAGCATCGCCCTGTCGTCCTGGGCGCCAGCGTCTGCGTTGCATCCACCAACACACACAGCAGCAGATACGGACGGCGGTTGTATTTTGGAATAAAGGTTGGCGGCCTGGTGGACCGTGGCGAAACGCGCGTCTGTGTCATCGTAGTCGACACGCCTGTGCTCGCTGAGGGCACATCACCATGTCTTGCTGGGCGTTATTCCGCAAGCCTTGCTCGAGCCCGCCGCGCACGCTGCTGCGCCGCAGGGGACGCGCGCGCGGAGGCCGCGGCGGCGCACCTCGCGGCGTTCGCCGGGCGCTCGCCTGCGCTGTGCGCCGCCTGCCGGCGCCTGGCGGCCGTCGTGCAGCAGGCCGGCGACGGCGGCCCTGGGCCAGGTTTAGGGTTAGGGTCCGGCACCGCAGCCCGCCCGAGCAGCTTGCGGCAGGGCCTGGACGGCGCTGTACCCGCGGGGCTGGATGCCGCGGAGGCCAGCCCGGGCCCCAACCCTGCGTCTCCAGCCAGGGCGAGCGTGCAGGCGGCCGCTGCCCAGCTGGCCGCGGTGCTCGCGGTCGCGCTGCGTCCGCTGGATGCGGGCGCGCCGCGGACGGACGCGGACGGCGCGCACTGCAACGGCGCGCTCCCTTTTCCTGGGGTGTCTGCGCATACTGACCCAGGGCGGAGTTGAATGTCCTATTCGTGCAAGCGACCGGGTGCGAACTGAGCCTCCTGGCAGTCAGCCCTGGCCTGAGCGCCAAGCGCGCTGCGGCTGAGCGGTGACGAGTGGGCGGTGCGCAGGTGCCGCAGTGGGCGCAGGGCCAGCGGCGGGCGGGGATGCCGCGGCGGCGAGCTCCGCCACCGCGCAGCACGTGGCTGCCGTGCTCCTCACCGCACCCGGCCTGCCGTCGGCGCTGCCGCCGCCCGCGCGCGCGTCGCTGGCGGCGCTCCCACACCTGCGTCCCTGCCTGGCGGCGCTGCGGCGCCTGTGCGACCCTGCCCTGGGCTGCGCGCCCGGCCCGGCGCCGGAGGGCCCCGCGCGGGGCGGCGCCGCGGGCGGGGCGGCCGGGGGCGCGATGGGCGCGAGCGGCGGCGCGCGCGCGCCGCGGCTGACCTGGTCCGACTGCGTCTGGGCGCTGGGCAATGTGCTGACGCTGGTGGTCGGCGAGTGCGCGATGCGCGTGGTGCGCATGCCATCACAACCAGTTGTCATATGTTGTTGTTGGAGCGTTCCCCTACTCCTCTCAGCACAACGGTTGGCGGACACGGGACATCCTGGTGCAAGCGTCGGCATAAACTCTCGTCGTGTCCTATCATGTGACACTATCTTTATTCCTCTCAGCACGGCAGTTGGCGGGCGCGTGATGCGCGCGGTGAGCGTAACACGACACTCTCGTACCATGAATCTTCACCATGATTTGACAGCCCAGCACGCCCGTGTGCGCGGGGCGCGCTGGCCGCGCCGCTGCGACGCGGCCGTCGACGCGCGGCGCCGTGCGCCGGCAGGTGCGCGACGGGCATGAGGTGCGCTTCCTGGCGCGCTCGCCGCTGCTCGACCCCGCCGCCGCGCCCGGCTTCGCGGATGAGCTCGTCGCGACCGCGACCCTGCTCCTAACCGCCGCGCGCGCGCGCCTGCGCGGCCCGCTCGGCGGCCAGGTGCCGTGCGCCGAGGCGGCCGCGGCCGCGGCGGGCGCGTGCGGCGCGCGCGCGGCGCTGTGGCCGCTGTCGGAGGGGACGCTGCTGGCGCAGCTGCTGGCGGCCGCGGCCGGCGACGCGGGCCTGGCGCGCCTGGCCGCGCTGCTGCACCTGGCGCTGGGGGCGCTGCCGGAGCTGGCGGCCGCGGCGAGCCTGCCGCCGGCCGCCGGCAGGGAGGTGCGGCCGGCAGGGCGCGCGCGCCCGCCTGGCCTGGCCCGGACGCGATGCGAGCATGCACGAGGCTGCCAGCATCATGTGAAATGGCTTGGTAAAGATATCAAAATGCTGGGAGCGTGGGGGCCCTGTGCTGCCCGCTTGGACGCTCCGGACGGAGGGATGAGCCGCTGGCTGCGGCTTGCGACGCGGCCTCCAGCAGGACCGACAGCCGGCTCCACGCGCGCTCGGCTCCCTTCTCCCTGTGGGTGCCCGCGGCGCACAGGCCTGCGAGCGCGCCGCGCCGGAGCGCAGGCGCTCGCGCGGCCGACGCGCGCACCGGCGCTGGGCGCGGCCGCGCCGCCGCGCCGCGGTTCCGGCTCTGCGTGTCAGCAGCGGCAACCCGTGAGAGCCGGTCCGGCGCGGTGCGCAGGCGGTGGCGCGGCTGACGAGCGCGCTGGCGCTGGGCACGGCCGCGCTGCCGCGGCTCTGGGCCTGGCTGGCGCGCTCGGCCGGGCTGCCGCTGGAGGCGCCCGCTGACGCGACGCGCGGCTGGGACATTGCGTCGCTGCGCGGGGGCGTGGCGGGGCTGCCGCCCGAGCACGCGCGCGCGCTCGGCCTGTTCGCGCGGCTGCTCGCCACCGCGCTGCAGGCCTACGACGATGAGGACTTTTACGAGGCGCAGGTGTGCTGCGGACAGCTGGCGCCCGGCACCCGTTGGTCCACATGTGAGGCTGGCCATACCGCGGTTACGGCCGCGGTTGTCTGTGCTTTGCTGAGCTTTTTCACCTTTAGCGAGGGAGCAAGTGTGTTTGCTAACTGCTGGTACTCCTTTTCTTGGCGCCCCACGGCGCTGCTTATTGTATGCCCCGCCGGCGCTGCTATCAGAGTGAACGACCTTTGGCAGACCGCACTGCGACCCTGGCTGCTGGCATTCCCAGTGCAGAGCAATGACGCCGGTGCCCTGGCGGGACGCAGGCGCCGCTGACGCTGGCGGCCGCGCGCGGCGTCGCCACCGCTTTAAACACGCTCGTGTACCATACGCAGTGCGCGACGGCGGCGCCCAGCAGACCCGGCACGCCCCGCGCCGCGCGCTGCACGGGCGGGCGCTGTAGAGCATGAGCTCACAAGCGAGTGAAATGTCTGTGGGTCACCAGCACCCCTGCCGTGCAACCTTCGACACGCGTGGCGTGCAGCACTGGTGCTTCATCCGCGCGGTGCAGTCATCATCGCATGTCCACGCTTGCCGGCGGCTGCGCCCACTGCAGTCAGCCGGGCGCCGCCGCAGGCGCGTCCGACCCAGAGGCCGGGCGCATGCTGCGCGAGTGGGCGCCGGCGGCGCTGCGCGCGCTGCACGAGCGCGACCTGCGCCGCCGCTTTTGCCCGCCCGCGCTCTGGCTCGCGCCGTTCGAGGCCGCGCGGGCGGCCGGCGCGGGCGCGGGCGCCGCCGCGGCCGACGCCGAGGAGCGCTTCTCGGCCGCCGCGGTCGTCCGCGCGCTGTGGCAGCCGGGCGGTGACGATGGCGGCGGCTCGTCGGCGGGCGGGCTTGGCGGCGGCGGCCGCCCGGCCGCGCTGGCCGCGCTGCTGGCCGAGGCGCCGCAGTGCGTGCAGTTTGCGCTGCGCGTGGAGGTCTTCCGCGCGCTCGTGGCCGCTGAGCGGGCGCGGTGCGGCGCCCCTGCCCGCGCCGCGGCACGCCTCGCGCTCAGACGCGTGCAGGTGCAGGCGGCCGGCAGGCGCCGTGCTGCCCCTGCGGGCGCAGACAGTGCTCCAGCCGGGCGTGCTAGCCGGGCGTGTCAGGAGCACAGACGCCCTGGCAGGGGCCCGCGCCGCCGCGCAGACGGACTCTCGAGAGGGTAGGCTTAGGGTAGGCTTTCCCTAACCATATACCCTTTCGCGCGCGCAGGGGCCGCTGGGGCGCCGCGCCGGCCGACGGCGGCGCGCCGCCGCTGCAGGTCACGCTGCGGCGCGCCGCGCTGCTGGAGGAAGCGCACGCGGCGCTGCGCGGCGTGGGCGGCGCGATCCGCGGCCGCCTGGCGGTCACGTTTGTCAACGCGGCCGGCGCGGAGGAGGCGGGCCTGGACCATGGCGGCCTGCAGAAGGCGTTCCTGGAGGAGGCGCGCGCCTGTGGGGCGCTCGTGCGGTTCCCATGTGTTGGGATAGGGTTTGTCAAACCCTACCCTCTGCCTGGTGTGTCTGAGGGACGGCCGTGAGGAGGCGAGCCTGGACGTCGGGCGTTCTGCAGGACTCTTGAGGGGGTGCATCGCGCCTCAGGTCGACGCCGAGCACGGCCAGCACCTGTCTGCGAGTTGCGCAGGGCGTCAAGTTCAGTGGGTGGCAACGCAAATGCCTAGCATGCCTTGTCGCATTATTTGGTGTGCCTCTGACCCGGCGCCGATGCTGCGCCTGTCGGGTTGCCGCGCGGGGGCCGAGCGGCGCTGCTGATCACCGTGCGCGCGTGTGCTGCCGCGGCAGGCCGTGCGCGAGGGCTTTGCGGCCGAACGCGGCCTGTTCTCGACGGCGGGCGGGCTGGCGTTCCCGCGCCCCGAGGCCGCCGCGCTGGGCGGCGAGGGCCTGGCGTTGCTGCGCCTGCTGGGCCTGCTGCTGGGCAAGGCACTGTTCGAGGGCATCCTGCTCGGCGCGCCGCTCGCGCCCTTCTTCGTGGCGCGCCTGCAGGCGCGCGCGGGCAGGGCGCCGCCCGGGCGCAGCATGCTCTCTTTCTTACAGACGGAGCAGTGCAGCTGCCTTGCTCGACATGCTGCTGGCGCTGGTGCGCTGGCGCGCCTGCAGGCGCAGCAGGTCCGCGAGTGTGCGACCTGGCACCGGCTGGGTGCTGAGCGTTCCAAGGCATAGAGTAAGGTGCCCTACCCTGCACCCTACCATATACCCTATTGCTTGCTCCGACCCGGGGCGAGGCGCGCTAGGGGCGCCGCCCGCTGCTGGACGACCTAGCGGCGCTGGACCCGCAGCTGCACCGCTCGCTCGGCGCGCTCAAGCGCTACGCCGGCGACGCGGCCGACCTCGGGCTCGACTTCACCGTGGAGGTGGAGGCGCTAGGCGCGCGCAGCGTGCACGAGCTGCGTCCGCGCGGCGGCGACGTGCCGGTGACCGATGCGAACAAGCTGCTGTACGTGCACCTGATCGCCGACTGGCACCTCAACGGCCGGCTGGCGGCCGCGTCCGCCGCTTTTGCGGCCGGCCTGCACCAGGCGCGCCCCGCCGCGCCGCCCTGCAGGGGTCCTTTCTGTACAGCGCATGCCAGCTGAGCTCCCACCATCGCATCGAGTCCGCTGATTCCGCTGACGCTGCAGAGTACGAGCATGCGGTGACCAACCTCGGGCCTCCTGCTGCGCTGCTTTTGCTCTCCAGCGTCCCCCATAGCACCGCTGCAGCCATGCCGCAGCCCCACCGCAGAAGCCCCACCGCACGCGCGGGCGCGCAAGCAAGCAGCACGCGCTGCGCGGCGCGCAGGTGATCCCGGCCGCGTGGCTGCGCCTGTTGAGCCCCGCGGAGGTCAACCAGCTGCTGGCGGGCGGCAGCGGTGGCGGCGGCCTGGACTTTGAGGACATGCGTGCGCACGCGGCCTACTCCGGCGGCTACTCGCCCGCCTCGCCCACCGTGCGGCTGTTCTGGAAGGCGCGCCCGCGCGCGCTGCCTCGTCTCATTTTTATAAAATGAAGCCTGCTTGCCCGCCGCGCCGACCATGTGCATGTGCCCAATGGCGCGCTCGCCCCGCACGGCACACGCTGCGCACACTGAGCGCATCTCGAGGCAGCCTAACCCTAGCCAAAGCCTGAATGAAGCCCATGAACAGGTGGTGGCCTCCATGAGCGCAGACGAGCTCGGCCTGCTGCTGCGCTTCGTCACGTCCGTCAGCCGCGCGCCGCTCGGCGGCTTCCGCCACCTGGCGCCGCCGCTGACCATCCACCGCGTGCCCTGCGACGCGTCGCCGTTCGCGGCGGTCGGCGCGCGCGACGTGGACCGCCTGCCCAGCGCGAGCACGTGCTTCAACCTGCTGGCGCGCTCCGCTGGGTCGGGGCGTGGCCATGCACCTCAGCCTGCTGGCGCTCGCGCACGGGGTCAGGGTATGGCTGCGGTTTCACTCGCGGGCGCGTGCACCGCGGGGGCTGCCGCCGTGCGGGTCACGCCTGGCTCACGGGGATCATGCGGAGCCTGATGCGGCGCGCCGTCGGACACGGCGCACTGCGGTGTTGGTCCAGCATAGGGTTAGGGTTAGGACAGGGTGACAATGCTGCATGCGCTGGAGCTGGCGTGATGCGGGGCAGCGCGGACGTGCCCTGGCTGGTGCCAGCACCGCGTGCCCACGCGCGGTAGTGCGCGCCCTGCCTGCTGATTGTACCCTTGTCCATGGCGGGACGCTGAACCGCCCGCAAGCCTGTTCTGTGTCACGCAGCGGCGAGCCTGACGGCCCTGGCGGCCGCGCGCGCGCAGAAGCTGCCAAACTACCGGCGCGCCGACACGCTGCGCGCCAAGCTCCTGTACGCCATCTCCGCCAACGCCGGGTTCGAGCTGTCCTGAGCGCTGGCAGGCATGCTCGCTGCGGCGCACGCTCACGGCATTGCAGTTGCACACACTGTGAAAAACTGCTTGACCTAGTATGTGTCGCAGCCTGCAAACCTTTACTGGCTGCGCAACTGCATGCCGGCAGCGGACCAGACTCTATGTGCGGCGTTAAATACATAGAAATTGAAGTGAAAAGTTCAGTCGTGACGTTCGCCAGTGCTTGCATTACCAACTTGACCCTGTGTGTCTGTGGCGCCTCTCACGACTAAGTATGTCCTACGGGCTCTGAATGCTGTACATGCCATTTGGTAATTTATAGCCTACATTGTAGCCTGCATGGGCCGTGTTTTGGCTTGGAAGTGTCTGCATCACAGTCAGCATTGCCGGCGAGGAACGCAAGTGAAACCAAAACATGCACATGCACTCCCATACCTTCCACACCCGCCCTTGCCAGGGGCCTGGGCAACTCGCCATCCCTGGGTAATGATGCTGTAAAGCAACATTGCAAAGCAACGCTGCAAGCGACATTGAGAGTGATCACGAAAGGCAGGGTCACAACGTCCCGTCCCAAGACATGTGCTGAACGTCATGGCAGCAATGCCGCCATTTATGCCTCTTGAACCCCAATGAAGAACACCAATGAAGAGCAGCAGAGCAACATGCGAGGCATGTGCAGTGTTGCACAGTGGTCGACCTGCAGCCAGGTCGTCCAGGCAACGACAAACACACTCAGCAACCACCACAGCCCAGCCAACATGGGCTACGCGGCTGAAAACGATCAGCACCCTGTGGGGGCACGCGCGTCAAAACGGCGCACTTGCACAGCACCCTGCACCATGGAGCCATGCAACTCCTAGGCTACCCACCCGCTCACCCAATTGCCTAGTCTGGCAGCTTCAAGAAATCCTCTGCTGCGCTGTCATCGACAGTGTCAGCCGCTGCCGCTCCGGGCACACTCACCGTCACATGCGGGCTGCCGCCCCCTGTTGCACCATGGCCCATGGCTCCCCGCGCAGCCCCGGCATCCGCGCCGCCCTCCCGCGCCTGACTTGCATCTTGCCCGCTTGCTTTAATACTTTCAGGTCCGAGAACGTGTGCAGGTGCAGGACTCGCGACACCCGCAGCGCCCTCGCCGCACGCACGTGCGCTCGGCCCGCTGCCAACCCCGGGCGTGCCGCCGGCTCGCTCCACGATAGGAGCGTCCCCCGCCCGCGCGCCCATCGCGACGGCCACCCCCGACGTCTTCTTGCTTGTCTCCGGACCAGACTCACCACTGCGCACGCCGATCGTGTCGGCCGGCGCTGTCTGCTCCGTGGCACGCGCAGCCGTGCCGCCGCCCCCGCTGTCGAGGGCGCCGCCGGCGCTTCCAACCCCGCCAGCATCCCCGGCCGCAACTGTCCCAGCGATACTCGCGTGCACGCCCTCACTGGCAGGGTCGCCCAGCCCGGCCCGCACGCCAACGGACTTCCCCCGTGCGGCACGCCCGCGCGCGGCACCCGCGCGCGCGGACCTGCCGCCGCGCGCCGTTGCGCCGCCGGCAGCGCAGCGCGGCGACTTGCGAGTCTGAACAGGCGCAGGGAGCTCCTCAGACTTGAGAGCCTTATCAGGCGCGGCGTCCAGATCGGGCGCCCCGCCTCCCGCGCCCTGAAGCGCTTCGCTGGCCTCCCCCACGACTGCGGCCCCGCTCGCAGCCTGATCATGCTCCGCCTTCGCAGCCATTACAGGCTCTGCCTTCGCAGCCACTTCATGCCTCACCTGCGCGCCCTGTGCCAGGGCGCCCGCAGGCACCCTGCCAGGCGCCGGCGGCTTCGCTGCGCCCGCCGCCGCGCCCTGGCCCTCCCGACCGCCGCGCGGCGGCCCTGGCACAACAGCGACCTCTGCAGCCCCGCCCGGGCGCCCTGCCGCCTGCGGGGCCTGCCCCCCAACCGGCGCTGGCGCGCGCGGCGCAGCAGGCGCTGGCTGCCCTGCCGCGCTCGGAGCCTGCGAGCTGCCCTGGCCGGGAACGCGCGGCGGCGCGGCCGCGGCCCGCACAGCCGTGCCCTCTGCGAGAGTGCCAGGGCATGGCGGACCCTGGCCGACCGCTGCCTGGGCGGTCGCGTCCGTGCGCGCCGCGCCCGCCTGCGCCTCGGGCGCGCCCGCCGCCGCCGCCGCCGCGCGCGGCGCAGCCGCGCTGGGCGCTGCTACGCGAGGCAGGCCCGCGCGCGGCCCGCCTGCACCGGGGCCGTCCGGGGCGGGTGCGACCGCGCGTGCTGCGACCGGCACGGGCGCCCCTGCCGGCTCGGGCTTGACGACTGCGTCGGCGAGGCTGCTGCGGGCGCCCGTCGCTGCCGCCACGGGCGCGGCGGCAGCGGCAACCGCAGTGGCTGCAGCGCTCGCGGGCGCGGCGGGGTCCGCCGCAGCCGGCGCTGCCGCGGCGGGCGCAGGCGGTCTTCTTGCGGCGGCAGGAGCAGGCGGCTTCACTGCGGCCAGCGCAGCTGCGCCGCCGGCCGGCGGCGGTTTGCCCTCGCGCACTCTGCTCGGGCCGGCGGCGGGCGCCAGCGCGGCGGGCGCCGGCGCGGCGGGCCTCGGGTTTGGGCTGCGGGGGGCCCCGCCGCCCTCCTCCCCCGGAGCGCCGGCCCACATGATTGGCACCTTGCCCGCCGCCACGGCGGCCGCCGCCGCGACCGCTGCCGGGTCGGCGTCCGTGCGCGCCCGCTTGCCCTGCCCGCGCGAGGCGGGCGGCGCGGCGGCGGCGGCGGCGGCCGGCCGCTTGGCGGACGCCGACAGCGGCAGCAGCAGCCGCTCCGCCGCCGGCAAGTCTTTCTGTGCATGCGCGCCGGCCGCCGCAGCGGCCGGCGCGGCGGCCGGCGGCGCCGGCGCGCCGGCGCGGCCGGCAGTCGCCTGGCGCTTGGCGGGCGGCGCCGCGTCGCGCTCGCGCTCGCGCTCGCGCCCGTCGCGCTTGCGCTCGGCGCGCCGCGCGGCGCGCGCGATGCGCAGCCCGGCCACCTCGCCCGGCGAGGCGTGGTAGAAGACAGGCGCACCGAACGCGGGCAGCCGGCCCGGCGGCGTGCCGGCCGGCCGCCACTGCGCCACGCCGCCGTAGCGCGCCAGCAGCGCGGCCCGCCCCTGCGTGCCCTCCAGCCAGGCCGCGCTCAGGCCGCGCACGCCCAGCGCGTCGCCGCCGCGCGCGACGAGCGCGGCGGCCGCCGCCGCGGCGCCGGGCGCGACGTTGACGTACAGCGACGGCGTGTCGCGCCCGGGCGGCGCCGGGCGCCAGTACGCAAAGTCCACGCCGCCGCCCTCGGCCTCGCCGACGGGCAGGCCGGCGTGGCGCAGCGCGCAGACGAGCTCTTCCGGCGTGGCGTCGCCGCGGATGCCGCGCAGCGCGAGCGTGGTGTTGGTTGTGATACGCGCGCCCGCGCCGGCGCCGCCGCCCGTGTGCACGACGCGCGGCGGGCGCGCGGCGCCCTGCCTGGCGGCCGCGCCGCGCGGCGGCGACCCCGCGTGCCGCGCGGGCGGCGCGGCGGTGGCGGCCCCGGCATCGCCGCGCGCCGCGGGCGCGGCGGCCGGGCGCGGCTCCATCGGCCGCGGCCGCGGCGCTGCGCCGGCGACCGCCTCGACCACCAGCGCGCGCTCCGCGCCGCCCTTGTTGGTCGTGCGCGGCGCGGCGTAGAGCCGGAACAGGTCGCCGCGCGCCTTGAGGAAGGTCGCCAGCGGACCTGGGCGCGTGCCGGCCACGCGCCCCACGAGGTGCATGCCCACGGTTGGCATCAGCTGCGCCGTGCCGCACTCGGTCAGCCAGGCGTGCAGCTCCGCCGCGATCGCCGCCTCGCCCTCGGCCGTGCCCCAGCGCATGCCGGCGGCGGGCCGCGCGCCCGCGGCGGCCGCTGCGGCCCCGCTCAAAGCCAGGTCGAGCCGCTCGTTTGGCGGCCCGCGGCCGCCGGCGTCGCCGGGCTCGGCGCGCTGTGCGCCCTCGATCAGCAAGGTTCGGCCGCCCCCGATGTGCCCGGCGACGCCCATGACGCCAGCCGCGCGCTCGCCCAGGCCGCCGCCGGCGTCCCAGCCATGCAGGCCGCCGCCGATAATCGAGCCGGGCGCCGGCTCGGGCGCCGGCGGCGCCGCTGCCGCCGCGGCAGGCAGGTTGTCCACGCAGATGCGGATCTCGCGCAGGCGCAGGGCCGTGGCCTGCGGCGCGGGCCCGCCGAGCGGCGGGCGGCCAAAGCGTTCGGCCAGCGGCAGCAGCGGCGGGTAGATCGCCGCATCGGCCTGCGGGTCCACCCCGGAGTAATACGGGTGCACGTCCGGGTGCAGGATCGGCGCCAGCGGCACAAGCGGCGTGACGCCCGTCGCAAACACCAGCGCGGGCGGCGCGCCGCCCGAGCGGGGTGCGTCCAGGCCGGGCGGCGCCTGCAGCAGCAGCGGCTCTGGCGCCATCAGGTAGGGTAGGGCAAGCGGACCCTGCGGCACCCCGTACGGCGGTCCGCTCGGCCGCTGCGGCAGCGGCGCGGCGCGGCCGCCGGCCTGCGGGGGCTCCAGCGGCGCGCCGTCGCCCATGCGCGCGGCCGAGCCCCACAGGCCGTCCAGGCCACTCGGGCCGCCCATGGCGAAGCCGTCCGCGGGCGCGGGCCAGGCGCCCCCAGGGACGGCCAGCCCGCCGGCGCCATACCCTCTGAGGCCCTGGCCGGCCGTCATACCCACCACCGGGTCGCCGCCGCCCTGCGAGAAGGCCTGCCCGGCACCGCCGCCATTGCGTGGCGTTGTGCTCGCGCTCCAGCCACCGGGCGGCATCGGCAGCCCGGCCGGCATGCTGCACGCCAGGCCCGCCGGCTCCTGGTATGCAGGACCCTGCTTGAAAAGCGCCAGCTGGCTGCCCATGGCCGCCAGTTGCGGTATTTGCGGCGGTGCGCTGTCCACCCAGGCGTTCGGCAGCTCGCGGCGGTCCGGGGGCGCCCCGGCCTCTGCCGGTCCGGAGCGCTCGGGCGAAAACCAGCCGGACTGCAGGTGCGGCGAGGTCACGAACCCCGGCGCGCCGCCCTGGTCCGGGCGCGCGCGCGGCGTGCCGCTCGGCGGGCCGCCCAGCGGGCCGCCCAGCGGGCCCACCGGCTCCGCGCGCCGGACGAACAGCGGGCGCAGGGCGGGCGCCGCGCCAACGCGCGGCGCGCTCGCGCTGCGGCCCAGCGCATCCTCAAACGCGCCGTTGCCGGGGCCGGGCCCCGCGCCCGCGGGCGCGCCGCACGCGCCCGGCCACATCTCCTGCGGCGCCGCCGCCGGCGCGGCCTGGGCCCAGTTGGACCAGGACACCGGAGCGCGCTCCTGGCTGACGCCGCGCTCGCGGCCCGCGCGCTCGGCGGCGCCGTCGGGGCCAGGCCCTGCGCGCCAGGGCCCGGCCGGGGCGCGCTGCGCCTCGCCGCCCTGGGCGCGGCCCATGCGGGCGGCGGCCTCGGCGGGTTCGGGCCCCACGGGCCACGGCCGCCCCTGATCCATGGGCGGCAGCGGCGCATGCCAGCCCGGTGCGCCGCCGCCGTGCGGGCCGCCCGCGCCGCCGCCGTGCCGTGCGCCCACGCCGCCGCCGTGCTGGCCGCCCGCGCCGCTGCCGTGCGGGCCGCCCGCGCCGCCGTGCGGGCCACGCGTGCCGCCGCCGTGCGGGGCGCCCGCGCCGCCGCCGGCCGGCGCGGGCGCCGGCGGGTGCTGGGCGGGGCGCGCGGGGTGAGCCGGCCCGCCCGCCCGGCGCGGCGCACGGATCAGCGCCTGCAGCTCAGCCACCTGCGCGCCAAAGAGGGTAGGGTTAGGGCACGCATAATCCCTGTCTCTTGCTGCGCGCACCGCTCGCGGCATTTCCTGGCTCGGCGGTGCGCGCCTCCTCCGCCTGCACAGGCAGCTCTGCTGCATCGTGGCAATCGCCAGCATCAACGACGCTTGTGCTACAAAAGGCCGTGTAAGGTCCAAGGTAGACCTGTCGCGTTGACAGTGTCTGACCTCCAACCCTTGGAGGTTTGAGGCGTGCCGCGCGCGCCTGGCTCATGGACAGGCCCCAGGCGCGCCGCACGCTGTCGAACCAGCTGATCTGGTCGAGCACGCGCGCGGCCTCGCCGCGGCCCGGCAGGCGCGGCGCAGCGGCGCGCCGGCAGCGCGCCGCCAGCCGCGTGCGCCAGCGCACGTCGCGGCCGTCGTCCGCCCACGCGCGGCCCACGGCCTCCAGCTCGCCCACCAGCTCCTGCGCGATGCATGCTGGCGCTCAGCGAGCTCCGCTGCAGGTGCTGCCAGGGCTGCTGCACCCATGGGTGCTGCTGTGCTGGGCGGGCAGACTGGGCAGGCGGAGCAGCCGGGCGGAGCAGGCGTTTTGACTCTTCGGGTCCGCTGCACGTCCCCGGGGCGCAGCTGTCTGTTGTGGGCTTGCCAGTGCGCGCTGGTGCACGGCACGACTCGCCCCCCACTTGCCGTGCCGGCCAAACGCCGCAGTCCACCAGCAGGACCGCAAAGCACACAGGTAGCCACTCTTGCAGGAAGCGTTTTCAGGGAAGGACCATCGCGCGTCTGGGGGCAGGTAAGCGGGAAGCCGCCCGCACAAAGGGCCGCGCCTGCGTCCGGAACAGGTACGCAAAGACGGGCATGCCCTCCACATTGCCCAGGTTGCCCAGCGCGTCCGCCGGCAGCCCAAACTCCAGCGTGTCCAACGCCTCAGCCTCCATATCGTACGGCACCGCCACGACGACGCCGGCGAGCGGCGCGCCCTCGAACGGCGCGCCCTCCTCCGCGCCATTCGCCATGGGCTGCTGCAGCATGGCAGAGCAGGCGCGGCTCGGAGATGAAAGTGCTCTGCTGCTGCGCTGCTGCAGCAGCTGCTGCGTGAAGCCCGGTATGTGATGTTGTCGGGACACCGCTGCGACAGCAAGCCGGCGGTCACCGCGGCCAGAACCACGCGAGCGCCACGCCGGCTATCGCGATGCCAGCTCCAAGCCAGTCGCCTGCGCATCGCTCGCATGTCACTGCCCTTTTCAAGGAAGGTCAGGGCGGTCGAGCTTGAACAGCAACCATGCGCCTGTTCTGGCGCAGGACAGGCAGCTGCGCGAGCGCACCAAGGTCAGGTCGGACGCCGTCCACGGCCCAGCCCCAGAGGTATGACAGGATGATGAAGAAGCCGCCGTAGACGGCGTACACGCGGCCAAAGTCAGCGGTCGGCTGCGCGGTAGGGATGAAGCCGTACGCGACCAGCACGGCCGCGCCGAGCGGGAAGGCAAACCACCAGGGGCGGCCCTCGCGCACGGCCTGCCAGACGAGCCAGCCGCCTCCGATCTCCGCGCCGCCGGCCACCAGAAACAGCACCAGCGACAGCACGACCTTTGCGGGAGTCCAGTGGAAGGCTGCTGCCGCGCTCGGTGCGACCGCGGGGCTGCCGGTCTGCAACGCTACTACGTTAGGTGCCGATGCAGGTGCAGCAGACATGTAGCGCGCTGTGGCGGTCAGACAGCCTCCGTTGCGCACTACCGGCGCTCCCCGGCGCGCACGAATATCTGAACAGTCGCCAGGCAATCCTCTGGGTCCCTCAGTACCCTACCACCGTTAGCTGCCCTACCAGCCTGCACTGATGGACATCACCGGGAAGTGGGGCGTGTCGGACCTTCAGGCTTGGTGGCCAGTGCGCTGCCTATCTCACAGCACATGTTTACTGTACTGACCTGAGGGACCCGCGTCTGCACGCAATGCCGGTCGGGGCGCCGCGTCATCAGGGTGCGGGCTGCACCAAACAGCTCCCCAGGCCGACGCCGAACCTGGCCGCGCAGCGCAGGCCCTGCCATGCGCCGAGGCGCCTCAGGTGCGCACTGCAATGCCCGGCCATGCCCGAGCTGGGCGGTGCCTGGCCACGCGCTCGCTTGGCTGCCCTCTGTGCATACAGCGGGCCGAAGCTGAGAGTTGCTGGGTGTGTGCAGGTGCCTGCGCGTCGCAGCAGGCAGCGCTGAGCGTGAGGGCCCGGAGCCAGAGGCGTTTGCGACCCCGGACGCAGAGCAGGCGCGTCCAGGGCTCACCGGGTAGGCAGGCGGGCACCAGGGGCGTTGCCCGCTTGCGTCGAGGCGCATTAGACGCCGCCCATGACCCGTGCGTTCCGCTCCAAGCTCAGACCCTAAACGCCAGCCAGACGCACTGACGCCCCATGTCGTGAACGCTCCAGGCCTGCGCGTTTGTATGAAGTGCCCCCTTCTAGTTTTTACTTCATGAAAGGCGTTCCCGTGCTGCCCGGGCGCCCCACCTCCCTGTTTCTAAATATGTTTGCTGTGTTCAGCCAGGCAGCGTTGGTCTGGGCAGCGCGGGCGCAGGGTAAGCCTGCCCTGGCGCGCATACTGCGCAGCGACGGCTGGACAGGAGAGCGGACCGCACAGCACCGCGCGTGAGGGCCCGGCGCCTCTGTGTGTGCCGCGCGGGCAGGGTACAACCAACCCAGAATCCAAGACGCGCGACTCTAGCTCACGACACCGCGCCGCGCGCCAGGCGCGTCGGGGCAACCCGGAAACGGCGAGCGACTGGCGCGCGTTCCGCGCCGCGCTCGTCGCGCAGGAGGCCGAGCTGGGCGCCGACGTGGGCCAGCGCCCGGCGCCGCTGGGCGCGCCGGGCGGCTGGGCGCACCCGATCGCGCGGCCCGAGCGCGGCTGCCTGCTGCTCGCGCGCCACGCAGACATGGGCCCCGCATTCGACCACTCTGTGGTCTTCATGCTTGACCATGGCGCGCCCTCGCTGAACCCCTCCGTCTCGCCTTGCGGATGCCGCCAGTCGGCACCGGCCAGCGAAAGCGCAGCGAGGGCATGCTGCGCCGCCTGCCGCAAAGCCAGACTGAAAAGCGGGCGCAGCAAGCCGCTCGGCAGAAACAGGGCAGGCAGGTGCAGCCGTGCGGCAGAAACACCGCCCCCCCTGCTGAGCGCGTGCGCCGGGCGGCGCAGACCCGGAGAAGGGCAGCGCCGGTCTGGTGCTCAATGTGCCGCTGGGCTGCCGGCTGCGCGACGTCGGCCTGCAGGAGGTGGTGGCTGGTGGGGCTCCGGCCCAGGCCACCGGGCATGCGCTGGCTCGCACCGGGCTGCTGCCCAGGCGGCGTCCCCCTCGTGTCCGCCTCCTGGCGCTGCACAGACCCGCGAGTGACGTGCGATAGAAAAAGCCCCTGCCTGGGGAGAGCGGCAGTGGCCCAGGTGGCTCTGCTGCTGCATCGTATCTGGGGTTGCTTGGGTGGGGTGGGACATGGGGCGATGCGCGCCGGCGTCAGACCATGTCGAATCCCAAGGCGTGCGCCGTATTGCGCCGTGATGCCCTCGTGCGCTCCTGCGCACCGTGCAGAGCGGGTGCGCCCCGGCGCAGGCGGCTTCCGGCAGCAGGCGCTGTACCGGGGCGGCCCCGTGTCAGACAGCCACGTGCATGTGCTGCACGGCCACGCGCTCCCAGGCGCCTTCCCTGTCATCAACGTGCGCGGCCCGCTGCCCTGCTGCTTTCTGCTGCGCCATGCATGGTTGCGCCACATGTTGTTGAGCCTTGATGCCAGACGGAGACGGCACGGGGCAAGTTGCCGAGGTGAGCTGCAGGCATGCAAGTTGAAGCTGCAGGGCCACAACTTGAAGCTGCACAATGAAAGGCATCTTTGACAATCGTCGGATTGGGGGGTCTCAGCTGCATCTTCTGTACCTCTGACGAAGTGAGATGAAAGCTGGTACACTCTTCAGCGGTGCCACCCTTGCGCGCACCTTACGCGCCGGGTGCAGACGAGCCAGCCAGCGGCGCGTGAGGCGCGCGCGCGCTCCGCGCCAGGGCGTGTACTCGGGCGGCCTGGAGCACGCGAACGCGCTCGTGCTGACAGGCCGGGCGGAGCCGCACGACTTCAAGCTGCTTGCGGTGCGCCCTGCGCCGGCTTCCTGCCATCACCTGTCAGGCAGGACATGGTGTCACTGTGGTCCTGCCCTGGCTCCAGCCTCTGCAAAAAGCTGACATAGCAGAGGCAAGCGTGCCCATGCAGGCCATGTATTCCTATTAATACCTGGCACGCCGGAGGGTCCCCAGCAGGCGCTCTGAAGCCGGGTTCGCACCAGCAGGGGTACGCCGGCTGGGGCGCGGGCCAGCTGGAGGCGGAGGTGAAGGAGGGCTGCTGGTGGCTGCTGGCCGCCGCGCCGTCGGTCATCATCGCGGCCATCCGCGGTACGCTCCGCGCCCGTCGCGCGCGGCCAGGTTTGGCTGCGCACATAAGGTGACGCGAGACGCCACGGGTGCTGAGGCTGCGGCGCGCTGTCACGAAGCTGCTGTGCAGGTTCGTCCTGCAAGCTGGCTAGGCAGCGGCTGCCGGCACAGGGCAAGTGAGGGTGTCTCGTGACGTTCTTAAAGTGTGCACGGGCCCCCTGATCTGCACGCAGCCCATGGGCTGCTAACGCGCGGCGGGCCGCGGCAGGGACCGGCCGCGACGGCGGCGCGGGGGACGAGACGCGCAGTATGTGGCGCGGCCTCATGCAGCACGCCGGCCTGGCGGGGCCCAACCAGTGAGGCGCGCGCTGCGCAGCCGCACGCGCCGCCCGCCGAGCGCTGCGCTAGCCCCGCTGTTCCCATGTATATGTAGGTATCTGTAGAGAGCCCGTCAAGGCTGCTGGCGGCTGTGTCAGCGTCTAGTGCACGGAGTGTGTGCGCGTTACAGCGCGGTGCACTGTGCGCCGCCATAGGAGTGTACATGGGTTTGCATGCCACCGAGGCAGCCTGCCCTCGGTCGAGGCTAGCAACAGGTGAGAAGCTTCTTCAGCAACACTGTTCTGTACGCTACATCCTGCAAGAGTGTAAGCAGATCTGATGCAGTGCGCATTGTGTGTACTGGTGGAGAGGTGGTGGAGAGGTATGGTGGAGAGGTATGGTGGAGAGCTATGGCGGAGAGGTATGTAGGCTTGCTAGCCTGGCTATTTTACGAGCCTCATACATTTGTAGCAGTTGCTGCATGCTGTCCTGCTGGTGCTTCCAACTCAAGCGCAATCCACTAGGTGCCAAACTGTCCGCCGCTCCCAAGCACATGTGCATGCAAAGCACGCGCTCGTGCTGACTTTGAGATCACGTGGGCTGAAGCGGCATACACCCCCAGTCCTGAAGTGCAGCGTTGTCAGCTGGATGCGTGCGACTGTGAGTCAACAATGCCCTCGATGCCTGCAAAGCGCCCGTCCCGGTCTCTCCTCAACCGCGCCTCCCGCACTACCGCATCATAGTTGATGGTGCCGTACAGGTGCGGGAACAGCGGCGCGTCAGGGCTGGCAGTGTAGCCCGCCGGCGGTGGCGTGCTCCCCACAGGCGCCGCCGGCTCAAATGTGACCTGAGTCGCGGCGCCAGTTCTAAACGTACGCCAAAGGGCGAATTTGCTGGGTCTCGCCTGTGGGGCCTGCAGACCCACAGCCCTTGCCGCCGCCAAGGCAGCGGCTGCGCAGGAGCCACGACGCCCAAGCACGCACCTTTGCGCTGAGCTTCGTGGGGTCGATCACCAGGCACATCCACTCCCACGGCTCCTTGGCTGAGGCGTAGAAGTTGTTGAAGACCGCCTCCAGCGCCTTGCGAGGAGGGCAATACGCACTTGAGAAATCCTATGATAGAAGATGTCCCGCCAACTTGATGCTGTGCAGTGGCTCACTATCAGGCGACATGCTGACAGCCCTGCAGGCAAGAGCTGTGCATGCTGCTTGCGCAGCCAGGGCAAGCACCGAGGGGTCCTCTGTCAGGTGCGTGAAGCCGTCCTGGAAACGCCACACGCGCTTCAGCCAGAGCTTGGATTGCAATGCTACGACGGCCACTTGGTGCTTGCAAGTTTTGGAACGGGAGGCGCGCTTGAGGCCAAGTGAACCATGTGAGCATGCATGGTGCAGACCAGGCCCCAGACGCACTGCCCTTCACCTGCTTGTAAGTGGGAGGGTAGTACTCCTCGTTCTTGCTTTTCACAGCCTCCCAAGATGTAACTGGAACCATGTGGTATAATGGCTTGTGCCCGCTCATTGTGCGCGTAGACACGAGTGGCTGCCAGGCGCCTTGCGGCGCTCTCTGCCCACAGAAGCGTCAAAGCACTGCTTAAGAGCTCAGGCTGGTGCCTTCTCTTCTCTTGACAATAAAGAATGACAATGGGGGGCCTCCAGGCCTCCAGCTGCCCGCTTGGCCCCTAGTATACTGGGGGGCCCCCAGTGGGGGCTATACTGGGGGCCCTCCCTTGTCAAGTTGACTTGTACGCAGCCTTCCCTTGAATTAAACGCAAGTACATATGAGGCCTGCTCTCCAGGCCTAGGCGCAGAGATGCAGGTGACGTTGATGTAGAGGTATCGCCACTGAGCGCAGCAAGGACTGACAACACATCGCCGGGAAGGCGGTGCTTCAGTGCCTGCGCGAAAGCGCTCGCATCGCAAACGTGTGTGAACGCCATGCTGCGGGCTTCGGAGCGGAGAATTGCGCTGTGTGTCTCGTCATGGTCCGCCGACTCCACACTGTACGCCTGGACGTTTGCCAAAAACTTCTTCCTGAGGGTGCGCGTGCCCCCCCTGCAGCACACCTAGACATATGGCTGTAACAGTTTAAGTGGAATATGTGATTGCTGAAACACCGTGCGTTGTCACGAGGTGCGGCTCCTCCTGTGCAACAGTTCAGGAGGACATGCTGCTTGGTAAGTCTGTATTGCTGCACAAAAAAGATGTAGGCCGGTGCTGAGTGTGTTGTTCTGTCGAAGGCGTGACTCACTCTGCGTGAGCGCAAGCCTTGCTTGAAGTCACAGCTACCAGCGTGTGGCTGCACTATGTGGTGCGGGTGGGGCAGCGCAGCTCCCAAACACACCTGGAAGTCGAACGGCAGAAGAGTGGCCCAGGCACTGGTGCAGCGCTCTTGCCACGCCTGCTATGGCAGCCTGTTCGCGACCGCGGTGTGCCGCGAGCGCAGAAGCAGCGGGACAGCAACGGCACAGAGGTGCTCAGCCCGCTGGACAAGCTGTTCATCGTCCACGTGTGGCGCGAGGGCAAGCACCGCGAGCGTGAGCGCTGGAGCACCGGCGGCCCGCTGCTGCGCGGGCTGGACGTCGCCTTGGCCAACTATCGCCACGCAGTTGTGGAGCTGGAGGTGCGCAGTTGTGAAGCTGGTATGCGCGCTGGTATATGTGTCAAGCATACCAGAAATGAGTTCGAGCGCCGGGTAGCAGCACCTGGTGCTGTGTCGCTCCTTGAGCCAGCTTGTGCGGCCAAATGTTTCTTAGCGCGCTGCTGTTCTGTGCTCGTCTGCATGCAGTCATGCAGGACCCTGTCAGTGGCGCAATGGAGCAGGAGTGCAGGTTGCACGCCTGCTGTTAAGCGCCCAGCAACTCCACTGCGCCTCTAGGCGGGGTCCTGCAGCGCTTCGCATAGCAGCTTGTTGCAGCGCTGAGAGGCCTCCCCGGATCATGCAGCCGATGAACGGCAACGTCCACTCGGCGCTGCTGGACTTTGCGGTCCGCGAGGAGATTGACATCCTCATCCTGGGTGCGCAGCCCTGGCAGGGCGTGATTCGGGGCGTATAAAGGTATACAGACTACTGCTGGCCAGGCGTGTGGAGGGGAATGCCTCCCTTCACGAGTCTAGGTGAATGTCCTGCCGAATGTGTTGGTCTCCTGAGCGCTCCGGAAGCCAAGCGACATGCACACCAAGGTTTTTGGCCGTGGCCGGCATGGGCAAGTGGCGGGCTGGTCGTGCTTTCCACGGCAGGAGGCCGCCGAGATCGGCCAGGGCATGCGCGTGATGGGGTGCGCGGCGCGGCGCAGGCAGCCGCGACAGCAAGGGTGCGGTGCACAAGCTGGTGCAGCCCGGCAGCATCGGCAGCACCAGCGACAGCGTCAAGGCCCGCTGCAAGTGCCCCTGCCTGATCGTGCGCCCGGCGGTGCGCCCCGGCTCCCGCGCGTCCCCGCGCGCCGTGACGGTCCCGCTGCCTTCCCTGTCACTGTGATGTGGGTATCCTTACAGAGTGGGCGCGCAAGCGATCTGCGCAGAGGCGAACGGGGCGCTCTTGCGCAGACGGCGCGCCAACCCTGTCATTGCATCATCGGACTCCTGACAGAGTGGGTGCGCAGTCTGCATGCGCTGAAGCGACTGGGGCGCCCTCGCGCAGACGGCGCGCAACGAGAAGATGCGCATCCGCTCCAACGTCAACCTGGGCGCGCTGCTGGAGGCGCAGGGCGGTTACCACGCCGCCTTCGACGCCGCGTTCAGCGTGCGGCCCCCCGCTCGCACCCCTCGCACCGTCCCCTTCGTCTGCATTGGTGCAGCTTATAGCGTGCGCTGCAGAGCCTGACAAAGCAAACTTCTGGTCGACTGTCTGCTCACTGCGGAAGGCCTACTTAGGAGCAGGTTGCTGCCAGCGATGCTTGCTGCAGGCGTGCACTCCGCCTCTCTCTGGGCGCGTCTGCAGAGCCTGGGCTTGGTGGTGCGCCCTGCACGCACCCGCCGGAGCCCAGCAGCTGGCCATCTCAAGGATTCGCAGGTGCGGGAGCCAGGCGGCGGCGGCGCGCGCAGGCGCGCGCGCAGGCGGCGACCGCGCCGCAGGCGGACGACGCGCGCAAGGTGGTGCTCGCGTTCGAGGGCCTGGACGTGGGCCGGCGCATGCTGGCCTGGGCGGCGCACTTCGTGCTGTTCCCGGACGACGAGGTGTTCGTGGTGCTCTGCAGCAAGGCGCGCGCGCGCGCCGCGGCCCGCGCCACGCGTGAGGCGTGCGCTGGAGGGGCACCCGCACGTCAAGCGGCTCTGGGCAGCGTGGGCTGAACTGGCGCGCGTTCTGTGGAACGGAAGATGGGGGCCGTCGCACATGCTGCGCCGCTTCTCTCTGTGGCACGACGGGAGGACTGGGAGCTCGCAGATGGCGTTCCTGAGAGCTTGAAGGGCTATTGCCTGGCTGGCATGCCACAGCTCTGGCACCGGATACCGCACAGGCTGCACGGCTGTCATGCGAGTTGGGACATCACTCTCATCAGCACTTGCATTCTACTCGCTCCATTTGGTCAAACAATGTGGCTTCGTTTTCAAGCTCACAGAGCTGAAGCCAGGGGCGAGCGCTGGAGGCAGGGGGCGCGCGCGGCCGGCAAGGGCGCGCGCAAGGCGGCATCGGCCGCGGCGGTGGCGGAGGCCGAGGACGAGGACGTGGACGAGGAGGTGCTGGCGGCCGTCGCGGAGGAGCTGCCCAAGATCCATGTCGCCCTGTGCGTCCAGCTCAAGGCGCGGCCCTGCAGCTCGAGGTCCAGAGGAGCGGCATCGTCTAGGCAGACAGCCGCGGTCATCCCCACTGTCAAGATGCAAGTCACGCATCAGCACAAGCCGCGTGGTGCACACGTCCACGTCATTGCAGGGGCGCGCACACTGTGAGCCAGACCAGCAAGCAATGCGCACCTGTGCTTTGCTTCTTTTGTTCCCAAGCGATGTCATACTGGCGTGGGCGTGCGCGCGCGCGCAGGAGGACGTCAAGGCCGGCCTGTGCAAATTTCCAAGTTTCCCACCCGATGCCCGCCTGGGCGCGCGCGCGAGCGCAGGAGGACGTCAAAGCCGGCCTGTGCGAGCTGGCCGAGGCGCACGGCGCGGACCTGCTGCTCGTCGGCCACGCGCACCCGTCGCGCCTGCGCAAGACCTTCACGACCAGCACCGCGTCGCACCTGGCGCACTACGCGCCCTGCCCCACCCTCATCATACCCTACAAGCACCTCGGCCTGGAGCCGGCCGCCTCCGACGCGCTGCCCGAGGGCGACGCCGGCGCGCTGGCGGCCGCGCCGGGCAGCGGCGGCGGCGGCGGCGCCGGCGCCGGCCGCCGCGCGTCCGTCGGCCGGCTGGATGCCGAGCAGGGGCGGCGCGCGTCCAGTGCGCGCCTTCCCCTGCTCAGCCTGCGGCGCTGCGCTGTTTGCGGTCTCCTCGCCAGGCGGCTGTGATCCGTCAGCCACGCTGCACGGCTCAGCCACAGGGGCTGAGCAAGGATGCTGTTCCTGTGTGTCCTGTGTGCAAGCGCCGCCGCTTCATGCGATGTGTGCGCGGCTGCTTGGCGCACGCCAGGACCATCAAGGGTGTCCTGGGTTGCCGCCGAGCCACAGCCGCCAAGCGCACCACGTCCACGTCTGCACGCACAAAGAGTTATTTGCACAACTGAGGATGACCTAGCATACGGTGGCAGCAGCATTAGATAGCAGTAGCGAGGCACCAGGCTGACGCGTGGCTGCGCGGCTCCGCAGGCGGCGCGCTGGAGTGGCTGGCCGAGATCTCGCCGCGCGGCCTGCGTCCCGGTGCGCAGGCCGCCCGCACTGCCTGGCGCGCAACCTGCTGTGCCGACGCAGTCTGTGCGCTGGTGCACAGCAGGCCGCCGAGTGACCTGCAGCGCCAGCGCGCGTGACGGCAAGCAAGTCGGCGCATGGGGCTGGCGAGCACGCCGTCGATCTGTCTGGACAGAGCATCTGGCTAGGGATGCGGAGTGAAGGTGTCGTGGAGTGCGGAGTGCGAGATGTTCACACACGAGCGTGTGTCCGGCGCAGCGCCGCCCTCGGCCGGCGCGCCCCCGCCGAGCGCGTTCGCGTCGCCGACAGTGCAGCCGCCCACGTCCGACGAGGACGACGTGTGCACGCCTGAGGGGCCGGCGGCCGCGGGAACTCTGCCCGCGAGCGCGACGGGGCGCGCGGGTTCGGCGGGGTTGGCCGGGGCATCTGCCAGCGGCCGCGGGGGGCCCCTGCGCGGCGCCCTGCAGTCCTGGCGCCGCCTGCGCTCGGGCGACGGCGGCCGCTCGCGCAGCGCCGAGCGCGCCGAGCGGCCGTCGCCGGGCGGCAGCAGCGGTGGCGGCGCCGGCGGCGCGCTGTCGCCCAACCTGAGCAGGGCCGCCCAGGGCGCGGCCGCGTCGCCGCCGCCCGGGGCCGCCAGCGCGAACGGCGGCCGGGGCGGCGGCGCCGAGCGGCCAGGCTCTGCCGCTGCGTCGTCCGGAAATGGCGTCGCGCGCGAGGCCGATGCCAGCGCGACGGTGCGGGGGGAGTCGAGGTGCTGGAATGGCATGATGTGCCTTTTGTGGCGTGTTCCTCAATGGCTTGTATGAGGCTGCTGTGCAGTCTTCGGCGTCGACTGCAGCAAAATGTGGGATGAGGCTCATGTTTGCGAATGCGCATCGCTCCCTCACGGCGCCTGCTACGCGCGCGCTCCCTTACCAGCCTCACCACACCGCGGATTTTGCACCCGGCCGCCGCGGCAGGGCGCGCAGCAAGCGGCGCCGCCGCTGGGCGCGTGGCGCGCGCCCGCGGAGGCGCCGCTGCTCTCGGAGCTGCAGCGGCAGCTGAGCGAGCGCACGCGCGAAAACGCCGCGCTCAAGGTGCGGCGCCGCCATGTCCGCCCGCCCCCCACCTGTTCAGAGGTGTTAGATAGCACAGTCGCCGTGGCCATGACGGAGAGTCGTCACACCAACCACGCCGGTCGGCTCTGCGCATGTGCGCCGAAGACAGTGCCACGCATGTAGGCGCGACCACATGGTCTGTGACCGCATGCATCAGAGCTGTGGTCGTGTGTGGGACGCTTGCAATTCGAGACCATCGCTGCGGCGGTCCATACGGTGGTAGAGCGCTGCAGAGGGTCGGAGCAGCGTCCTTCTGACCCCTGTTCTGATCACGCATGCAGGAGCACGTGCGCGCGCTGCAGGCGCAGCTGCAGGCGCTGATGGGTCCGCCAGGGGGCGAGCCCATGTCGTCAGACACGTTTCCAGCCGCCACGACCCCCCTGAAGGCAGCCGTATGAGCCTCGCCCGCTCATTCATCAGGTGTCGTTATACGCCTGCTGCATGCTGCAGCGGCGTGTCACATCTGCTTTTGGCAGCCCGAAATTTGTTTTTCCGCTGTAGTCGTGTGCTCGCTGCTAGGGCTGTGCTTTGCATGCGGCTGGCACCGCACCGGGCGTTCCACAGGAGGGCAGCCGTACCCTCCTGTGGAGGGCACGGTTGCGCTGTGTAAAGAGCATGGCTGTGTTGTGTAAACCCATTACCTGTCTATGTTTATGCATACACTGATTTTGTGCTCGTGTGGATGGTGCAGTCTGGTTTGCCACATCACATGCAAGCATCGTCAGAAGTATGATATCAACTCACTTTTTACAGCTGCCTCTTAACAGGGCAAGCCCAGTGCACCCCCATACACAACCGTGACACACTCGGATCACAGCATCAAGCTGTACAGATCAACCCCTGAGAAAAAATGCCTGGCCTGAATAGTACAAAGCACACAGTCGTCAAACAGGTCCTCGCCTGTCATGTAATGCGGCACCACGTCTAACGCTGGCTTTCCTCAACTCCTAAGCACGCCCGTACGCCCTAGTGCCCCGTCGCATCAATCGCACACCCGTGTGCCCCGCTGCGTCGAGCAGCGGCCTGCTACGCCGCCTGCGCGGGCATCTCATCCGCCTCCATGAGCACGGGGCCGGCCTCGGCGGCCAGCGCCTTGCGCCGGCGCGCCGCGCGCTCGGCCTCGCGCTCCTCGTCGCTCAGGTCCTCGATGGAGCCGTCGGCCTCGCTTGTAGGCGCGGCATGCTCCTCACGCTTGGCCGCGGCGACGCCCGTGACAGCCTCCAGGAGCGAGGCCGTGGCGGCAGATTGCGCGGCAGCGCCCTCAGCTGACGGCGCAGGCTGAGCCGCGGGCGCGTGCCCGGCGTGCACGGCGGGCGCGGGCGCGTCGGCGCGGGCCGCTGACGCGGCAGGCGGCGTCGGCAGGGCGGCGGGCGCGTCGTCGTCATCGCCGCCGATCAGCACCTGCCTGGGCTCCGCCTGCAGCGGCATGGGAAGGGTGTCAGCTCAGCGTGACTTGGCCGAGCAAGTGCGCGCACGTGTACAGTATGTGTGCGCGGTCACAGCAGTGCAACCACAGCTGCAGTACCATGCATTACCTAGGTCGACCAATACACCTCTGCCGCGTACAGAGTAAATTATCTGTATTGCCGTTGCAAGCAGAGGTGATGCAGTGGCGCGCAGCAAAATAGTGACAACGAAGACCCCGACATGCGTCCACCATACCCGCACTGCACTGCATGCATGGACAGGCGGCTGTGCTCAAGAGAAGGCTGCGCAGCGCGGACCTTGGACACCTTGGGGATCGTGATGACCAGCTCGCCGTTGGCCAGCCGGGCGCGGATGCCGGACGCGTCCACAGACTCGGGCATCTTCCATGTCCGCCGCAGCTTGGAGGGCACCTGGCGGAAGCGGTCCTGCAGGCCAAGCTACATCTGCTCAGGGTCTCGCTGCGCTTCCAACCACAACTGGTACTTGTAGCACTGACAAACTGGCAAACACCTTGGCAGGGACCTTGCGGATTCGGTCCTGCAGCCAAGGCACATCTGCTCAGGGTCCCGCTCTCGCTGCACTTCCAACAACAACAAGTAATACTTGTAGCACTCACAGACTGGCAACAGCCAACGGTGCGAAGCCCGCGCACCAGTGCTGGGTCGGCAGGCCGGGTGGCCGCCAGCGACAGGACGCCCTCGTCCACGTTGATACTAATATCCTTGCGCTCCAGGCCTAGGCCAAGCACCGGCACGCGTATGTCAGCGACAAGGCACAGGAGCCCTCTGCTGTAGCAGGCTGCCGCTGCAGACTCGTGCTGTGACGTTTACATTGCGGCAATAAGCTATAGAAACCTCCATGGCGGTCAGCAAGCGGCAACGCGCTAGAACCATCCGTGGCGCTCAGCAAGCATGCCACCCCCGCAAGCAGACTTGTCGGGAGTTTCACGCACCAGGCAGCGCGATGTAGAGCTTGTAGTCCTCAGCGCTCTCGCTGGCGTCGAACGTGGGCGCGCGTGCGGTGGCAGGTGGCGCACAGCGCCGCGCCTCCCGCCTGCCTTCCTGCGGTGCCTGGTGTGCCTGGTGCCTGCAGCACAGGTGTGGAGAAGTAAGAGCTGGGTGAACTCAGGACAGAGACGTGCAGACCTCACGAAGCATAACACATCAGAGCCCATGCTCGTTCAGTTGTGCAGCGCTCTCTATTACCTTCACCTTCGATTGGGAGCCCACCTGTACGCCGGCTGATAGTTGCAGTAGGGCTGGCACGCCTCGAGCAGCATGGCCTCAAACGGGACGGAGCCGAAGTAGTCCATCAGAGTGTGCGTGAGCGTGGCGAGCTTGCAGCAGTGCCTGTAGGCTCTCGGTCGCTTGTGATTCGGAGGAAGCGTGTTTTGTGTTGTGAGTACAAGAGGACGTCCTCTTTATAGCAATGAGCGTCCAAGGTGCTGGACTTTTCTAGAAAATTCGAAACGACAGGAGGTCTGGGGTCCCAGGGGTACGGTTACAGTTGGCTGTTGACATCAATTGGCTGATACAGTTGGCTGATACACCGCTGTAATCCATTTCTCCGTTCGAAAGCAAGCTGCAGCGCGGCACTTGGAGGCCCTGGAGGACGGCCATGGACGAGCGCGGTCAGCGGGCGGCGAAAGTGCGTGCTCCGCCCGCGCCATGCCGTGGCGTGTCCGTCGCGCCGTTTTACAGTTCAGCCACTGTGTGTCTGTCAGGCTGGCGTGCCACGCTGTTCCATCATGGCCGCAACTGGAGCCACAATTGGCGTGCTGGCCTGCCTCGGCAGCCTGCCTGCCTGCCTGCGCCTCAGCCTGGCGTGCCTGCGCTTGATCGGGCGCGCCCCGGACAGGACGCGCCGCGCGCTAAGCAGCACAAGGGGCGTGATGAGTCGCCTGTCCTGGAGGTGGCAACCAATGGCATCCTGTGCATGCGCTTCGCCTCTGGCGAGCTCAAGCTGGTCCCGAGGTATGTGCAGGATGGCCGCACGGTTGCGGTGGTCGATGGGCAGATTCTCGAGGTCGCGCACGTGGTCGCGGCCTCATTCCACGGCCCGCCGCCGCAGCCCGACTGGATCGTCCAGCACATCAACGGTGACATGCTGGACGACAGTGCTGACAACCTGCTCTGGGTCCCTCCGCCCGACGGAGGACGCCCGCAGCCCGACGGTCGCACTGGGCGACCGCGCTGCAAGGTGGTCTGCAAAGAGTCGGAACTGTAAACTGATCGTGCGCCTGCAGCTTCGCCCGCAGCTGGGCAGGGTGCTCGAGGTGTAAATTTCCAAGATTGCGCTGAGCGCTCCCCATCATGATGGGGGACCCGCTGCGAGCGTCAAGCAAAGCTGCAAGGTACTCTGAAGCTAGGCCGGCGCGCTTACGGGTGCTCCTGGCAGTGCCTGGGAGGGGGAAGCCGGGCTGGGCCGACTTAGCCAAGGCCGTCTGGGCCTGTAACAACGGTGCATCAAGTGTCTTTTGACTCTGTGCATGTCAGGCGTGCAGAGCAGTTGTTTTTTGCATGCCCTGCGCGGCCTGCGCGCAGGGCATGGGGTGTCCCAGCGAGGATGCCTGGCAGCGCACTTGTATGCACGCTGTATGATAGAGCATTCCATGGCGCTTTGATGATGACCGCTGTGCCGGTTGTCAGGTGGCCTGTGTGTGCAGGATGTAGGTAGCTTACTCAGGAGCTGGCCCTGTTTGGGCATGCTGAGCTTTCCTCGCTTTGAGTGGCAAATAAGTCTTTCGGCCCAGGAGTTTCAGGCAAAGTAGTGCATGTATTCTAGGTGTGGTCGCCTGCCAATGTACCTTGTATTGTTAGAAGCTGCAGGACCGGGCTTTCTGAAGTGTTTAGTGTAGCTTTTACGCTGAGTGTGGCGCACGCATGGAACAGCTTGGCCTGTTCGATGTATGCTTTGCGCTGGCGGCACCTTTTGCCTGTCGTAGGCCCCATGCCATGCATGTGTGAGCCTGTTGACTGTGTGCCAAAGTAATGATGAAGTTGGGTTGGCTAGCTACCATGGTCCAGTGACCAGGCTGCTAGCCAGTCAGTGTAAGCAGCGCCGAGCTATAGCTTTTTACATAACAGCAGGCAGTGAGCGAGCTGAGCCTGGCCAGCTGTTTCTGTCCTGCTCAGCTAGCTGGCTGCCCATGCGGCAAGCTGAGCTGGTGGCTGACTCCCGAATGCTCCCGCCTTGCAGCAGCGTAGGCAGCAGATCTGAGAATGCCTGCCCAAGCGTGTAACAGATTGTGGCTCCCTGAGAGTAAAAACACAGCCACCACCATGCCCAGCCTGATCCGTGCCCAAGGCTGTACCCAAAAGTCGCACCCTTGGATGGACGCTAATGGCCATCAGCCGGGCCCGGCTGGGGCTGCGCGGTGGGGCACACCTAGGTGCCAGAGGGCGCCGCCATGCTCCCTCAGCAAGGGCGGCCGGCAGTGCCGGAGGCGGCGCGCGTGGGCCTGCAGTTTGTGCTGAGCGTGTGCTTCCTGTGGGCGCGTGCTCCCGCGCCGCTCAGCCTGTATTCTGCAAACCTGCCGGGCCGTGTCCTGGGCCCGGACGGGCACTTGGTGCCGCCGCTGCCTGGCCGGTCTGGCTACGACGAGATGATCTGCCTCTTGGACGGCAGCCCAGCCGGACGCCGCCGCCTGGTTCGCGTCGACCACCTGGTGCTTGCCGCGTGGACGCTCGACGGGGACCGCCCGGACCGCGGCGTCGTCCACGTGGATGGAGACCCGAGCAACAACTGCGCGCCCAACCTGCGCTGGGCGACCGCGAGCGAGCAGGCGCTCAACCGCTTCCAGACCGCGGCTGGCACGTGGGAGGGCTTGCGGGTGCGGCGGATCCCTACCCTACCCTAAAAAGGTTACAGTCCACAGCAGGGCGAGGCCTGCTTGCGCTGCAGTGCGCGTGACTTGTTTGGTGCAGGTGCTCGAGGTCGAGCAGCGCAGCGCGTTCAACGCCGTCGTCGCAGTCTGGCCGACGCTTGAGGTGGCGGCCAAGGCGAACGGTGTCTCGCCAGCAGGAGTGGCGGACGCCGTTGCCATGAACCGCATGCTCCAGGGCTGCCGGTGGGGCGCGCCGACCGCGAGTGGGCTGCGTAGCGGCACTTGGAGGACGGCCGTGGACGAGCGCGGTCAGCGGGTGGCGCAAGTGCGTACTCCCGCGCTATGCCGCGCTGTCCCCGTCGCGCCCTTCATAGACCAGCCACCGCCTGTCTGTCAGGCTGGCGTGCCACGCTGCTGCAGCGCGGTCGCTTTGCAGCCGCGTCTTGGCGTGCTGGCCTGCCTCGCCTGCCTGCCTCGCCAGCCAGCCTGCCTGCCTGCCTGAGCCTCAGCCCGGCGTGCCGCGCCCGACCGGGCGCGCCGCCGGTAGGACGCGCCGCTCGCCGAGCAGCAGGAGGGGCGTCTCGAGTCGCACGTCCTGGAGGTCTCCTCCGCCGGCATCCTGTGCATGCGCTCCGCCTCTGGCCAGGTCATGCTGGTCCCGAGGTACGTGCGGGGCGGCCTCGCGGTCGCGGTGGTGGGCGGGCAGACCCTCAAGGTTGCGCGCCTGGTCGCGCACGCGTTCCACGGCCCGCCGCCGCAGCCCGACTGGGTCGTCGCGCACAACAACGCCGACGCGCTGGACGACCGCGCGGCCAACCTGGCCTGGGTCCCTCCGTCCCACGATACAGGGCGGAGGGTAGGCTTAGCCTACACTATACCTTAACCGTATGGTGCACCGCAGACGACCGCGCTGTCAACATTGTCTGCACAGAAGCGGAGCAGTGCAGAGACAGCCCGCCTGCAAGCTCTGCCCGCACCTGGGCAGGGCGCTCAGGGTGTGAGTCTGAAAGGACGCGCCAAGCATGGAGCATGCTGAATTCGCCAAACAAACTTGCAAGGAGCTCTGAAGCTCGGCCAGCTTGCCTACGGGTGCTTCTGGCCGTGCTTGGGGAGGGAGCCGGGCTGGGTCAAGTCCGCCAAGGCCGCCCGGGCCTGTGGCAGCAGTGCATATATTGTTTTCTGGTTTTGGCATGTCGTGCGTGCAGAGCGAGGGCGCATTCCTTGCTCCGCCTGCGCGCCGGGCATGGGCAGTCCCAGCGAGTTCGCCTGACAGCGCACTTGAATGCATGCCTTTGGGAGCATTTTGTAGCGCTGAGAATAGGACCGCTGTGCCGGTTTTCGCTTCTTTGCCTGTGTGTACTATGTAGGTGCCTTATCCAGGCTGGGTGTCGAGGCATGCTGTGCTTGCCTTGCTCAGAGTGGCAAAGCAGGACTTGCTTGCAGGTGGCAAAGACGTGAAGTTTTGCGCATGTATTTCTAGGTATGGATGCCTGTGAGGCCTGTGAGGCCTGTGAACTTCGGACTGTGAGCAGCAGCAGGACCGGGCTTTTGAACAATGCAGTGTAGCTTTGACGCTGTGTGCGCCACATGCATGAATGAGCTTTGCCTTGTTAATGCTTGCTTTGCGCTGGTGGCCATTTCGCCTGTCGTAGGCCCCATGCCATGCATGTGTGAGCCTTGTTCCTGTGTGCCAAAATGAGGTCTGTGCTGATTAGCTGCTTGGGTATATGACCAGCCTGGTAACCAGCCAGTGTAACCAGCACGGCGCTAGCTTGTGCTTTGTAGACAGCAGCAAGCATGGAGCAAGCTGAGGCCGGTGAGCAAGCTAGCCCATGCGGCATCATTGGGTCATCAGGTAGGTTATCTCCCCGAGCATTGTTTCGGACCGGCCGGCGTACTTTGTGCATTCAGGTCTGCGCCAGTCGCATCGCATTGTTGCCGTGCAAGGCTACGCGACAAGACAGCCCGATAGCTGAGCGCCGGCAGGCCTTGCGGACCCGCCGCTGGGCCCGGCTCGTCCTCGGAGGCCACCGCAGGATGCGGGCTGCAGCGGTGCTGCTGCTGTGCCTGGCGGCCTGTGCGTGCGCGCGGGCAACCACCGACCCGCAGTGGCCCGGGCCGGACAACTGGCAGGATCTGCCTGATGCGCAGTACCAGGCGCGCGCGGCCGCAACGCCTGGGGATGCTGACGTGTAAGCAGGCAGGCTGTCGTACTGTGTATCACGCCAAGCGCGCCGGGCTGCACTGGACACTGGGCGCACGCCAACACGCGCCCCATGGGCTGTGGGGTCACCTTTGCACATCAGGCGCAGCAGGCCTGCGGCGGGCAGCGCGCCAGCGCACGCTGCTGATGGCGTGGCGAGCGCAGGTGTTCCTGGAGCGGGAGATTGTGACCACCATCCCCACCGCGCAAAAGCCGCGCGGCGTCGTGTTCGCCTTCCACGGCTGCCTGCAGTATGTGACCGAGTTTGGTTTCAAGTCGGCCAGCTGCCCCAACTGCCACGGTGCGCGGCCTGCGGGCGTGCGCAGCAGCGCTCTGAATCCCTGTATCATTCCAGGGCTTGTTCACGCCGCACTGGTGCAGCGTCTGCACCGCCGCTCGCCGTGGCCCCCGCCAGCCTTGCAGCACTTATCCTGAGTCGAGGCCGAGGAGAATGCGCTGCTGGAGCATACCTAGGGGGCATGCGCTGGATGAATCAAACCGGCGGCGCCCTGCTGCAGGCACGCCGGAGATGATGACGCTGGTGTGGAAGTTTGTAAAGAGCGGCTATGCGGTGGTGGCGATGAGCGCGCGCCGCGGCGGTGACCAGTGGCGCTGCTACGAGACGCGCTGGCCGCCGGAGGAGTGGCAGGAGCTGCCCGGGGTGCGCGCCCTGGCCGCCGCGCCCGCTCGATTTCGCCAAGCAGGGCGCCCCGCAACCGCCCTGGGGCAGCCTGGCGCTGCCTGCCGGGTCCCCGCCGCCGGGGATGCCTGGCGGTGCGCGCGCAGCCCGCGCCCGATCCGGGCCTCGTGAGCGCCGCAGCGAGGGCGCAGAGCCGGGTCTGTGTCCCGCGGACGGCTTTGCCTTCAGTCGGGCAAAGCATGCCCAGAGCTCGAGGAGCGCGCTCTGCAGGCGCCGCGGCCTGCACCCTGGTTGGCAAGCCTGCGCAACTGCGCGCCTGGGCAGCAGCTGCAGCATGTATAGATATGGCGCAGCATGTGCGGAGACGGGGCCATGCGCGCGCGCAGATCATCCGCGTCATCCGCCACTTCCTGCGCGAGAAGCGCTGGTGGCACCTGCCGCGGTACACGTTCGGGTCGTCGTCCGGCGGCGTCATTGCGCTGGAGCTGCCGCTGCGCTTCCCCTTCCAGGCGCGCCCGTACCCTAACCCCTTAACCTACCCTACCGCGGGCCGTTGCGCGCGCGCAGGGCGCCGGCGGCGTCGCGCCGCCCGCGGCCAGGCTGCTTGCGCACGACTGGCGGCGCCCTAACCCTAAGCCTATGCTGACGCCGCCGCGCCGCGCCCGCAGGCCGCCATGAGCATGCTGCTGGGCTTCCGGAGCGAGATCCTGGCCAGCGCGGACGCGCTGGAGCCGCGCAACCTACACAACGGCGCCACCTGGCCCTACCCGCCTACCATGCTCATGCGCATCATGGACGATGAGAAGGAGGTCGTCGAGCGCTGCAACAAGACGATCGTGGTCATGAACGAGCGGGTGCGTGGCCGCGCGCGCGGCGCCGCGCGGCGCGCAGCGCAAGCACGCAATGCAGGGCATCTGCACCAGGGTGCCGGGGACCGGGCGATGCGCGCGGCGCGCACGGCGGGGCAGGGCATGCACTGTGACATGAGTTGGGCTATAAGTAACTGGGCTAGCAGGTGCTTGAACCGCTTGAAAGCTTAAGAGGCTGCTGAAAATGTAGAGGGCGCGCGGGCGGGCCAGGGCGTGGACGTGACCGAGTGGCGCATCCGACCATACCCGCTGTCGGAGACGTTCTTCGCGGAGCGGCTGCGCGGGTGCGACTACGCGTGCAGCGCGGAGGTGTACGGCCGCCTGCGCGAGGCGGACATCATCGACGCGCGCGGCTTCTCCAAGTGGCACAAGTGTGAGAACTGCTGGTGTGCCGCCCGCGCGCCCGCGCGCTGTGTGATTCGGGAAGGTAATCTAGCCGCGCCGTGGAAGACGAACCGACCAGTCCAGACAGGGTCCCGGCCCTGGGTGTGGCAGGGTCGCGTGATGACGCGCAAGCGACTGGCGCGCCGCGCCTTGTGCCATGACGCCTTGTAGCATGATGCGGCAACCGGTGGCGCGCATGCGATCGCACAGCGCGCACGAGGATGGCCGGGCGTAGGCAGGTCGTGCGCCGCGCCGGCGCGCGCGGGACTGCAGCGGGCCTGAGCGTGAGGGGCCGCTGCGGGGGGCCAGGGACCGCACGTATGAGAAGGTGAAGACGGTGCTGTGGGACATGTTCCCGACCTGGGAGGACGACCACTACGACCGCTACTTCAAGGAGATGATGTGGGCCAGCCTGGGCGGTGCGCCCCTGCCCCAGCGCGCCGCAGCAGCCTGCATGCAGCAGGGCGCCATGCCTGGGCGGCTGTCCCCCACAGCGGCGAGGCGTGCGCTCGCGCGCCATCGCAAGGACACGCCAGCAGCTCCGGCAGGGCGTCCGCGGCTGGCGCGCTCGGCGCGCGCGCGCTCCCGCCACTGTCGCTCGCTGCCCAGCGCACGCGCGCGCGCCGGCAGCAGGTCCGCCCTGTGCGCTGCGTGCGCGAGCGCGGCGCGCCGCGCTGACCGCGACCCTAAATGCGACCCTAAATGCGACCCTGACCGCGCTGCGCCGCGCGCAGCGCACGACACGACCGCGCAGCACGCGGACGCCATCATCGACTTCTACGAGGCTGCCGCGGGGCGCACTGACGTGCCCGTGCGCGAGGACCACCCGGCGTTCTCGGAGCGCTACAGCGCCGAGTCCGCGCCCGCCGCGCACGCCAAGCAGCTGTCCGAGCAGCCCGGCGAGGCGGTGCGCCGGCGCCGCCGTCACCACCTGCAGGTCCGGTGAGGGCCCGCAGCCCTGGAGGGCTTGCGGCCTGGCATAGGCAGCGCGCCAGCGCCGCCCGTGACAGCTGCGGATCCGGCGCAGCGTGGCGCCAGAGGGTTTGCAGCAACTCTGAAGCGCCTGCAGCGGCAGCGGCCTGCGGAGGCACCAGGTCGCTGTCTCGGAGCCTGCCTTCAACAGCTTTGCCCGCGCCGCGCGCGAGGCATCCTTCGCGAGCCCTGCCGTGGCCATGTGTTTGCACAACATGCGGAATGCACTGAAGCGCTCCGGCGTGGCTTAATGCAGTGCTGTGGTGGTGTAGACAGTGGGGCCGCTGCAGTAGGGGGCGCCGGCGGGGCAGCGGGCGTTTGGTTGCATGGCTATATGCCTTCGCATAGAGACCCTCCATGTGGCTGTCTCCTGAGCGATGTGGTGAGTACTGTGGACAATTTGACGGCGGAGATACAGCCACATTGGCTGGCGCATGCCTGTGCGGTGAGCGCCGGCATGCGCGCTCCCCGCCTCGGTGGGGGCATTCGCATCCACCTGAAGTATTTCCTGGGGGCAGCATCAGCTGGGGACCTGCAGTAGGGCGCGGGGTCGCATGCGGTCACAGCTGTCCGGCTCTGTCACGGGCGCAGCCAGTGTAACATCAGGCAGGAGTGCATGCCCCTGCGCGTGAAGTCCCAAAGCGCCTCGGCGGGCTCTCTTGTACAGGCCGCATCCCTCGCGCTCCCGCTTTCCACCTTGTGAAGACATTCTAAACCACTCACCATGGTCAGGGTGGCCACACATGCCGCGTGGCCGGGTAGCTGCTAACAAAAGGCTGACAGTCTATGCTCTCATGTACACCACCATCACCCCCGCGCAGCCACGACCAGACGCCCCCGCCGCCACGAACGCGGCCGAGCCCGCCCGCCCGCGGCAGCGTTACGCGGGCAGCAGGCGGCGGCGGTGCCCCAGCTCGCACGCCAGCAGCAGCGCGTGCACGGCCAGCAGGTATGCGAGCGCGCCCAGCCGCGCCAGCGGCTCGCCCTGCGCACCGCGCACCAGCTGGGTCAAAGCAAGGTCAGGCACGATGTACTTGGACACGCACCGGCGGTGACTGCGCGGGTTCGGCTGTGCGCAGCCGGCGGCTGCGGCACCGGCTGCCGCAGCAGTGATTGCTGCCTGCTGGGCCTGCCCCATGAGGCGGTGGCGCGCTGCCAGGCACTTCGCTAGTAGGCCTGATTCCCAGAAACCCTGTTATCCCTGCAGCAGCCCTTCGTATCATGCTACACCCCCGAGCGCCCCGTTCCTTGCAGCTGCACGCTCGCATGCACGCCGCGCCCTGGGTGCTCGGCGCCTCTGCCATCTCTACACCTGCCACCTGCACTGCTATCTACACATCATCATTCAGGCCACAGCAGCGGTTGCGGGCGCCTGCACGGCTCGGAGCGCGCGCGCGCGCCTGGAGCCACAGCACGGCGGCCGCGGTGGCGCGGTCCAGGCGCTGGACGGGCCCCGCGGCGCGCGCGAGCGGCCCGCGCAGCAGCGGCAGCGACCGGAACGCCGCCGGCAGGCGGCTGGGGTGCGGCGTGGGCGCGTCGGCATAGGCCGCGTCCCAGCCGGCCGCGGCGGCCCGGTCTGTCGGCGCGTCCCCGCGCGCCGCGTCGCCGCCGGCCGGCGCGGCCGCCTCCGGGTCGTAGCCCGCGCCGCGCGCCCAGGCGCCAGGCGCCGCGTGCCGCGCCGCCGGCTGCGCGCCGCCCGGCGCCGAGCGCGGCAGCAGCTGCTGGCGCGGCGGGCGCGCGGGCGAGCCCGCCCCGGCCTCGGCCGCCGCCGCGGCCGCCGCGGCGTCGCCGCCCGCAAAGTGGACCGGCAGGAGCGCGGCGCGCGGCGGCGAGTCGGCCGCGGCGGCATCGGCGGCGGCGGCTGCGGCTGCGGCGGCGGCGGCGGCGGCCAGGCGCTGCTCAAGCTCGGCGCGCTCCGCGTGCGCAGCCTGTGTGCGCTCGGGCGAGTCAATGCAGCCCCTCAGAGCTGCATCAATTGACACGCTGGCGCATGCAGATTCTGCCATGGAAAGTCCTGCGCCACATGCCAGCAACGGCGGCACGAGCGAGCGCTTGTCACGCGGCCGGGGCCCGCCTGCAGCGTCTCGGCCAGCGCGGCGCGCTCGCGCTGGGCGGCCGCCAGGCGCGCCGCGGCGCCCGCCTGGCTGGATGCGGCCAGGCGCGCCGCGCCGCGCGCGTCCTCCGCCGCCTCGGCCGCCTGCTCCGCGCGCGCGTCCGCGCCCTCGGCGCGCGCCTGCGCCTGCGCCCTGCGCGCGCCCCGGCCGCGTCGGCGCGCCTGCATGCAGGGGCGCAGCGCGCCCGCTAGGCTCGCTGTCAGTGCATTCTGACGCCGTCAGAGGCGCCGCTGCGCGCGCTTATACAGACGCCGCGCCAGCCTGCGTGCGCGTGCATGTCCGCAGAGCGTGCCCGCGCCCGCGCACCGCGCACACTCCCACCCGTGCGCCCTGTTGCGCCGGGCATGCAGCCGACGCGCGCGCACGCCCCGAGCAGCTCCCGGCTGCCCCCAAGCGCGACTGCCGGCCGCCCAAGCGCGGCTGCCGTGCCGCGCAGGGCGCTGCACGCCCGCAAGTCCCAGCGCGATCTTGTGCAGGTTGCGCATGCGCAACTGACTGAGGGTGTGGCGGTGGCAGCTAACCTGGCGGCTTCGGCGGCCGCCGCGCGCTGCTGCGCGTCCGCCAGTGCATCCGCGAGGTTGGCGGCGCGCGCGCGCAGGGCGTCCCGGCCGGCGCGCGCGTCCGCCAGCGCGGCGGCCGCCGCCGCGGCCTCGCTGCGCGCCCGCGCCTGCTCGCCCGCCGCGGCCGCCAGCCGCTCGCGCAGGCCTGTGCGCGCCCGCGCCGCGCGCCTCGGCGTGACAGCGCGCGGCGGCGCTGACAGGCGTGCGGACGCGCACGCGCTCGTGCAGCCTGCAGGCGCCTTAGCAGCTCTTGACTCCCTGCCGCCGGCCAGCCTGCCGCAGCCATGCACTGTCGCGGCAGGAGGCCAGGCGTGCTGGCAGGCCGGCACAGGGCCAGCGCCGCCAAACCGCACGCTCGCACAAATGGCCGGCGCAGCACGCCTCGCGCTGCCAGGCGAGGCCCTGGTCTGGTCTACGCTCTGGCCTACCCCTGCTCTGCCCGTGGACGCTGCACTGCAGCCCAGTGCATGCTCGATCTATGCAACCTTTCAGTCTCTGCTCCGATCAGGGGCCGCACCGTCCGCCTCGTGCTCCGCCGCGGCTGCGCGCGCTGCCGCCGCACGCGCCGCCTCCACAGCGCCCGCCGCCCTAGTCAGACCCTCACGCGCGGCCTCGTCCAGCTCGGCCGCATGCCGCGCCGCCGCCTGCTCCTGCGCCGCGCGCGCGGCCGCGGCAGCCTCCGTAGCGGCTGCGACCGCCTCCGCCGCGTCCCGCCGGGAGGCGGCCGCGCCGGCCTCAGCGGCCGCAGCCCTACCCGCGGCCTCAGACCCCGCCTCCGCCCGCGCGGCCGCGAGCGCCTCGGCTGCGCCGGCCGCTTCCCGCCGCGCCGCGGCGGCGTCCGCCTCGGCAGCAGCGACTGCAGCGGCGGCCTCCGACGCGGCTTCGGCCCGCGCCGCTGCTGCGGCCTCGGCGGCTGCGGCCGCGGCCTGCGCCTCCGCCTGGTCGCGCGCTGCGGCCAGCAGGCCGGCGTGCGCGGCCGCGGCCTCGGCCGACGCCTGCGCATACGCGGCCGCGGCGGCCGACGCCGCGCGCTCGGCGGTGTCGGCCTTTGCGGCGGCCTCGGCCAGCGCCTCTACGCGCGCGGCCTCGGAGGTCGCAGCGTCGCGCTCGGCGGCATCGGCCCTGGCGTCGGCCGCGGCCAGCGCCTGCGCGTGCGCGGCCTCGGCGGCCGATGCGGCATGCCGAGCAGCGTCAGCCATGGCAGCGGCCTCGCCCAGCGCCCGTGCGTGCTCAGCTTCGGCGGCCGCGGCCGCTCGCTCAGCAGCGTCAGCCCTCGCGGCAGCCTCGGCCAGCGCCTCTGCATGTGCGGCCTCTGCGGCCGCGGTCGCGCGCTGCGCGGCGGCGCGCTCCGCCTCGATGGCCTTGCCCTTGCGCACGGCCGCCTTCAGCTTGGCGCGCAGCACCTGCTCACCGCCCTCCGCGGCGGCTGCGGTGGCGGCCGTTGCGGCGGCCGCCGCGGCGGCCGCCCGCTCGTCCGCCGCCGCCAGCCGGCCCTGCAGCGTATCGGCGCCGGCCTGGGCCGCTTCCGCTGCCTCGCTCGCCGTGGCCAGCTGCTCCCGCAGCTCGTCAGCAGCGAGCTCTGCCGCCGCGCCGCGCTGCCGCAGAGCCTGCGCCTCGGCGCCCGACGCCGCCGCGGCCTCGCTCGCCGCGGCCAGCTCGGCGCGCAGCCCGTCAGCGGCGAGCTCTGCTGCCTCCGCGCGCTGCCGCAGGGCCCGCGCCTGGGCGTCGGCCACCGCCGCAGCCTCACTTGCCACCCCCAGCTGCTCCTGCAGCCCGCCAGCGGCGAGCTCCGCTGTGGAGGCGCGCTCCTGCAGGGCCCGCGCCTCGGCGTCAGACGCCGCCGCAGCCTCGACGGCGGCAGCCAGCTCGCCTCGCAGCGCCGCCGCAGCGTCCTCTGACGCCTTTGCCTGCTCCTGCAGCGCCTGCGCCTCGGCGCCAGCCGCGGCCGCGGCCTCCGCCGCCGCCATGAGCTGTCCTTGCAGCGCCGCGGCCGCGTCTTCGCCCGCAGAGGCGAGCTGGGCGCGCAGCGCGCCCAGCTGCGCGTCGCTCGCGGCCGCACTCGCGTCGGCCGCCTCCGCGCGCGCCTCAGCGGCCTCCAGTCGGCCGCGCAACGCGCCCGCGTCGGCCTCCGCGCGCGCCGCCGCCTCGCCCGCGGAGGCGAGCTGGGCGCGCAGCGCGCCCAGCTGCGCGTCGCTCGCGGCCGCACTCGCGTCGGCCGCCTCCGCGCGCGCCTCGGCTGCCTCCAGCCGGCCGCGCAGCGCGCCCGCATCGGCCTCCGCGCGCGCCGCCGCCTCGCCCGCGGAGGCGAGCTGGGCGCCCAGCGCGACGGCGCCGGCCTCGCCGGCCGCCGCCCGCTCCTGCAGCGCGCGCCCGCCTGCTGCGGCGGCCTCCGCCGCCGCCGCGAGCTGCGCCCGCAGCGCCTCGGCACTGACGTGCGCCGCGGCCGCGCGCTCGCGCAGCGCCTGCTGCTCCGCCGCTGCGGCCGCAAGCTGCCCCTGCAGCGCCTGCGCCTGGCCCCCGGCTGCCTCTGCCCGCGCTTCGGCCGCCTGCAGCCGGCCGCGCGCCTCGGCCAGCGCAAGCGCGTCGGCGCGCGCCCCCTCCTGCAGGCCTTCCAGCTGACTTGCCCCGGCGGCCAGCGCGGCGGCGGCCTCGTCCGCCCGCTCGCGCGCCTCGGCCAGCTCCCGGCCGGCCGCATCCGCCGCCGCTGCCGCCGCCGCGCGCGCGGCCTCCTGCTGCCGCTCCTGCGTGGCCAGGGCGGCGGCGAGGTCCTCGTCAGCGCGCGAGCGCGCCTGCGCCAGCTGCTCGCCGGCCACCGCCGCGGCGGCCGCGGCGGCCGCGGCCTCAGCGCGCGCCGCACCGAGCGCAACCTCGGCGCGCTGCTCTGCTGCGGCCAGCTCGGCGGCGAGGTCGGCCGCGTGCGCCCGCGCCTGCGCCAGCGCCTGCTCGGCGCGCTGCGCGTCGGCCCGGGCCGCGCGCGCGTCGGCCGCGGCGCGCTCGGCGAGCGGCCGCGCGGCCGCGGCCTCGGCCCGCTCCTCGGCCAGGCTGTGCTCCTGCGCGTGGCAAGCACGCGGGTTCTTTATGCTGAGTGAGGTTTTGGAGCTCGCACGCGACGCACGGCACAGATGTCCTGTGCCGGGCGGCCCTGGCGCCTGACACCAGGCGCAGGGCGCGCCGCACACTGTGCCCAGTAATCCCATGCGTCTGTGTAACAAGCAGTGTGCTCCACACCATAAGATGACATGCCAGACCGTCTACAATTAGGCGCGCACCCACCCAAGCATGCCACCCCACCATGAGCATGCAACACCGCCGTGCTGCCCCTGCACCCCAGGACCCGCCACAGCCTTCCCCAAACTTCCAGCCAGCCGCTCGTAAGCAGCCAAAGTTGGCTGCTACACGGCTGTAACTCATTCATTCTGTCATTGCCAGGCTGCAGGCGCACCAGATCGCGCACGCGGCCCTGCGCCTCGCCGAGCGCAAAATCGCGGCTGGCGGCCAGGCAGGCGCCCATGTCCGTCTGCTCGCCCAGCTCGCGCGCGGCGGCGCCGGCCGCCGCCTCCGCGGCGGCGCCACGCGTCTCCGCCTCCGCGCAGCGCGCCTCGACTGCCGCCGCGCGCGCCTCTAGTCGGGCCGCCCGGTCGGCTGCGGCCGCCGCGGCCAGCCCCGCCTCCGCCTCGAGCCTGCCCACGCTCTCTTTCGCCGCAGCGGCCTGCTGCTCCAGCTCGGCGCTGCGGCCCGCGGCGGCCGCCGCGGCCGCCTGCGCGGCAGCGGCGGCCGCGCTGGCCGCCGCCGCGCGCTCAACAGCCGCCTCGCGCTCGGCCTCGCTGGCCTGCAGCTCGGCGAACAGCGCGCGCGCGGCCGCCTCCGCGCGGCCGGCGCGCTCCTCGGCCGCGCCGGCCTCGTCGACGGCGCCCTCGAGCTCGGCGTAGACCTCGCGCGCGGCCGCCTCGGCCGCCGCCGCACGCGCGCGCAGCGCCTCGGCCTGGGCGCAGCGCGGCCACCCGCACTGGGTGTGACAGGCGGGCTGGTTGCCGCCCCTTTCAAAAGTCTGCCCTGTTCAGGGCGCAGCGGCGCCGAGCACAGCACGATTGACATGAGCGGACCAGCTGGGTTAAGAGCTCGCAGAACAGGGCCGCGCACCTCCGAGCTGCCGCGCCGCCCGGCCTCTGCCCTGGCCGCCGCCAGCTCCGTGGCGACGCCGCGCAGCCGCGCCTCCAGCGCCGCCGCGCGCTCCTCGGCCGCCGTGGCGCCGTCTCGCGCGCCGCGCGCCGCCGCGTCGAGCTCTGCGCAGCGCGCGGACACGGCCGCGCCGTCCGCCGCGGCGGCCGCCTGCGCGTTGGACGCCTCCCAGGCGGCGTCCCTGGCAGCGTCCAGCGCCGCCTGCAGCCGGGCGGCCGCCGCGCCGCGCTCCTCCGCGAGCGCCGCGGCCTCAGAAAGCGCAGTCGCCTGCTCGTCCCGCAGCGCGTCGTCGCGCTCGGCGCGGGCGCGCAGCGCGTCGAGCTCGCGCTCTGCCTCCTGCAGGCGCTGCCGCAGGCCCTCCCGCTCGCCCTCTGCGGCCGCGAGCGCGGCTGAGCGCTCCCGCTCTGCATCCGCTGCGGCTGCCTCAGCGTGAGCGCGCAGCGCGTCGAGCTCGCTCTGTGCCTCCTGCAGGCGCTGCCACAGGCCCTCCTGCTCGCGCTCTGCAGCGGCGACCGCGGCTGCACGCTCCCGCTCTGCCTGCGCTGCGGCTGCCACAGCGCCTTCGGCGCGGCTGCGCTGCGCGTCAAGCTCACGCTCTGCCTCCTGCAGGCGCTGCCACAGGCCCTCCCGCTCGCGCTCTGCGGCCGCGAGTGCGGCTGAGCGCTCCCGCTCTGCATCCGCTGCGGCCACCTCAGCGTGAGCGCGCAGCGCGTCAAGCTCATGCTCTGCCTCCTGCAGGCGCTGCCGCAGGCCCTCCTGCTCGCGCTCTGCGGCGGCGAGCGCGGCTGCACGCTCCCGCTCTGCCTCCGCTACGGCTGCCACAGCGCCTTCGGCGCGGCTGCGCTGCGCGTCAAGCTCGTGCTCTGACTCCTGCAGGCGCTGCCGCAGGCCCTCCTGCTCGCGCTCTGCGGCGGCGAGCGCGGCTGCACGCTCCCGCTCTGCCTCCGCAGCAGCTGCCTCAGCGCGTTCAGCGCGGCTGCGCTGCGCGTCAAGCTCATGCTCTGCTTCCTGCAGGCGCTGCCGCAGGCCCTCCTGCTCGCGCTCTGCGGCGGCGAGCGCGGCTGCACGCTCCCGCTCTGCCTCCGCTGCA
>JAABUU010000982.1_pt1 | contig 54328 bp, 60 predicted proteins | sample 5559301 | NCBI WGS metagenome assembly JAABUU01 (sample SAMN10711884, study PRJNA513360) | rock metagenome | isolation source: Antarctica rocks | place: Antarctica: Victoria Land, Richard Nunatak white
ACCACCACATCCTCACACCCCCACACCCCCACACCACCTCACCACCTCACCACCTCACCACCTCACCACCTCACCACCTCACCACCTCACCACCACACCACCTCACCACCACACCACCCCACCACCTCACACCCCCACACCCCCACACCCCCACCCAACCCTCAACCATCTCCCCAAATCGCTCAAGACTCTTACCGACGCCTATTCATCGCTGCTATCCATTCGCATCACCCAGCACAAGTCCTGATATCATCATCTTGGGTTATTAAGCGGTACGCACGTACGTAGGTCTTATGTACATACAGTACAGTACATAGTAAGGGCATACATATTTGGTGGCTGCACCCGGGAAAAATCCGCACTTCTGGGGGGGGGGGGTTTATTGGGCTGCTGATGAGAAGGAGGAGAAGAAGGAGAAGAAGGAGAAGAAGGGTACAGTTAACAAGTACCGCGGTCCTTCGACGGCAAAGATCTATTTCTGTCTGTGGTTTTTCAATTAACGACTGTTTAAGAAAAACGCACGCCTTGGAATGAATGGTAAGTAACCTAACAATACCATAATATACAACGATCATCCTTCTTTTGTTCAAAACAACAGATATCATTTCCTGAGAGATTGAAAAAGCGATGATGTATGGCAATGCGCGCGTGTTTGATTGAAATGATTATCGATGTGGTGATGATGATATGACGGCAGTGGTATGATAAACATGATGGAGTTGGGGTTTTTGTTGGTTCTACGTACTTACTGTACACTCAAGCGAACCTACATACGAGGGTACGGGGTAAGGGCTGGTAGGTTCCTCCATTTTTCTTTTTTTTTAAAACTCATGAGAACAAATTGCGGTATGAAACAACTTCTTCATCATTAACTCCACCGTGTAACCAAGATATCTCCCACCACAGACCCTCTCTCACAACGATGATGATGATCCCCAAAATTCCGGCATATCACCGTAGATCCTCGCCCGCCCTTCCATCGCGTACTGTACATAGTATACCCAAAAATCCTCCACCACCGCTTCTTCCAACCCTCCTCTCTTCCCACAATTTCCGCGGCCCCCGTTCTGGGCATACCGTGGTGACGAGACTCTGGATTGCATATTCACAAATCTCCGAGAAGACTGGAAAGCGCCCGTTTTTCTCTGGGACTTGCGTTAAGCGATGTGGTAAATGCGTGTTTTCAGGGCTTTGCCAAAATAGAAAAAAATTGATTTTTGCTGAAATCTTTGGGGGATCTGCAAGGGCCAGTGATGAGGGGTTCTCCTGACGTTGCTGCTTGTGGGCGATGCGATGGAGCTGCTGAATGTTTATCTTAGACAGGCGGATATAGGTCGGAACGTTGTATTAGGGGGGAGCTTTGGCAGGACGGAGAGCGTGTCTGATATTTCAAGGATTGGCAGCAGCGTGCGGCGGCTAGGAAGTTGATTGTGGGTTCCTGTAGGTGATTATTTCCTTCCGATCGAGCGGACGTGTATCATAGCTGCTTTCGTTGTGCTCTCGGATTGAAAAGATTGAGATTGTAAAGTTCCCTCTAAGGCCTTGATGGCGGATTGGTAGGACGAAAAAGTATGGTTTCACGAACGTCAAGAGAATGGAGCCGGTGATCGATAGCACGATGCGTGCCTGGACAGATAAGCTCAACGAGATGACCGGAAATTTGATTTCGCACCTTGGGCGGTGTAAGTTCACGCTTTCAATTTTGTCCCAAGCAAGATAATTATCTGTTTAACACCAATGGGATCAGATTCCTAGCCTACGACGTTATCTCCGAGGTTGGATTCGGCGCTCCCTCTGGCTTTGTCGAGACAGGCAAGGATATCGGCGGTCTAATCAAAGGCTTCCATGATGGACTCCCGGCCTTCGGTATGATGGCGCGATTGCATCCGTTCACATCCTGGATCAAGGAGACTTGGATCGGAGAGAGGTATCTTGTGGCAAATCCGGAGGATGACTCCGGTACTGGGACGTTGATGGGGTTCCGAGACAAGCTCCTCGATCAGCGAATATAGGACATTTGGGTAGGAAAAGCCGGTGGAAGGATGGACTTGCTGCAGGCGTGAGTGCTAGCTATAGCTTAGTTGATAGCCCAGCCTAGGGACCAGCGGATTGCTAATGGATTTCCAGTCTCCTGGAGGCGCGCACGGAAGACGGTAAAGCACTTGCAGTCGAGACCGTCAAAGCCAAGCTTCTTCTTGTTCTACTTGCAGGCGCTGACACGACCGGAACAACCTTCCAAGCCATGGTAATTTCATCATGCCCGACTCCACTGTCTATGGGAAGCTTATGGCCGAGATCGATAATGCCGACCGTGCCGGCCATCTCTCGTCCACGCCGTAGTATGATGAAGTTCGCGAACACTGCCCTTGTTACATTGCTTGCGTCAAGGAGACAATGCATCTATGTCCGGCCGCACCAACCTTCTTTCCACGGTTGGTAGCCAGACTTAAAACAATGCTTATCAGGAAATTCGTCCCTGAAGGTACGGACGTAACATGTAATTCGTGGGTGGTGCAGAGAGATGAATACATATATGGCGAAGACGCATGTGCTTTCAGATCGGAGCGATGGCCGGATATCGATAAGGCAAAGATTTATGATAAGTATAACTTGGCGTTTGGATATGGAACGAGAGCATGTCTGGGGAGGGATATTGCAATGATGGAGTTGTACAAGGGCCCGTTACAGATGATGTCTGCCCTTGCCGATACACGTTATGAGCTGACCAACCTTTAGTTCTTTCGGACGTTTGAGCCGCAACTGGTAGATAAGAGGAGGATAAGAGTCGAGAGGAGGACAACGATCGTGTAGAAGTAATACCAACCTACCTTGGGCACATGTACGTAAAGCATCAAGAATGTTCAGCTTGACTCACAGAAACTGTTGTTTATTGGGATCAAATGATCCCGAGCTTATTCCCAACAACACATGTTATCAAGATGGGCATTCTCAATGCTGAGTAGCATTTCCTCTGACGGAACGGAGTCAATTACTCACCATCTGCAATGAAGACAGCACATACGGCAGTCCGTTAGAATTTCCTCAACCAGGGCAACAGATACCGAGGACTCGGTCGAGGCGGTACAATATACGGAGCAAATTTTCCTCAGCAGCGCCACCGTAAGGCTCAACCGACTGGTTTTCATCCGCTTGCGATGTCGATCATTGACCCCTTGCGCAACAGATACGATGGATTATTAAGATGCTTCAAAGTCTTCAACAAAGCATCATTTTGTTCCGGAATATGCAGCAATCTCCTGTCAACCTCGTTCACCTCCAGAATTCAACGAAAGAGCCGTCTTCCTCCATCTCCGAGAAGCTCACAAGAGGAAGCTGCGATGTTGTCAATGACTGATCGGGTTGGTTCAGTTGCGTAGTATTAGAGATAATATAGGTAATCCTATCTAGACCGGTCAATATACGTGGAACAAAAGGGTTAAAGATCCCTGCGCTTGAGCACGTTGTAAAAACAAGAACATTGGAACGGAAACGAAGAGCAATTCACCCATGCTTAAGACTGGGAGTAGCGGAAGGGGTTGGTGTTGGATAGTAGCTGTGTGTGAGAGCCGACGATTCCATCGTAGACGAAATACTCCGATGGGAGAAACATCGCTATGACTGTTGTCAGCGAGATTCAGGCGCATGTACTTAAGCTTGATGAATAAGTCCGAGGGGAATCGCTTATCGGTGTAACATACCGAGAGCATAGTAGGCGTAACTATCGATATTCGATATGGCCCAGCTAATCGACAAATCAGTGATCTTATCCCAGCCATAAACTTCAGAATCACCCGAGAAGACTATCGCGTATACACGTCAGTCGTTTGATGCACATGAAACGGGAGAAGCGATATAGAGAGAAGTCAACTGACAGCGATCCATTTGAGTGACGTGCATCAGTTCGTGAAGCAAGACAGCCGACAGACAAGTCGTGTAAAAGATCTCATCCATCTGTTTCCCGGGATACAACCCTGCTTTTCCGGCTTGTGCAGCTATACCCGCCACCCCGAATTGGCTGCCTGTTGAGTGTGGGGCGACGCCCCGAACCAGGCTACCGTCACAGAGCAGAACGATTTTGACAGTATCGCCGCCGCCGGCTATGCCGTCAGACTCCAACATCATCCCGAGTGTGTTTCTTGTACATAGCCTTGCACTCTCGTTATCATTGTGATGCAAGCCGTAGACGGTGTAAGCGGATGTCACGTCCCTCCATGAATTATGCGCCTTGACCAGATCGGGGCTGAAGTGATGATCGCCACAGTGAACTATAAGGCTATCGAGGTTCATCGGTGATCTCTCGGTGACTGACCATGGCACGTGGTTCGCAGCATATCTGAATCTCTCTATTGTTGTTCCGATACAAAATCAGCGAAATCCAGAAGAAAGTCGCTGCGACATCTGTAACGCAAAGCGTTCAACTGACCTGCAATATTGATCAGGTCTTGTGTACGAGCACCTGGAAAGAGGGCATCCCGTGAATTATCGGCTACTCTTGTGAGATTATAATCAAGCATCCAAGCCGCATGGGTCATCATCTCATTGGCTTCGGCCATGGCGGCATTTATCATACCGGTTTTGTCCACGTTGTCTGTCAGGTAAGGTTTGCATGATTTGTCAACAATGTAGGCTTCGGCTTGAATGAAGAAACGGCAAAGGAAAAACAGTGCAGAAGAGACAGTGGTGGCAGTGATGAGAGCCATGACTCCGGTGACGGCCGCGGTTTATCGTGCTTAAAGGAGTGAAAAGGTAAGAGAAAAGATGGTAGCAACATGGAAGTAGCGCATGTCAGACTTGGAAAGCTACTAACACGCTCTTCATTTCATTTCGGAAATAGATACAAACGGTGGATTAGTGGTGGATGATGATCAATGTGAAAGGAGCGCGTAAGGAGAACACTTCTCGAAACGGCAAACCGATGTACCTGAAGCTATTGAGGTATCCAGAGCTGCTTTCCACGGCACTACATATCAGCACCATGGCTTGTAGTCGGGATGGCTGTCGAGACTCGAGACTCGAGACGGGTGAAAGACACGGCACATGGTTGAATTAGGAAGGACAGACAAGCAATCTCGACCTCCCCACTCCATACACGGATCCCTTCGCTCACAAGCGTTAAATCTCAATGTTCATCAGGCGAACGGAAGCAACCTCATTACCGCACGTATAGATTGTGAAGGGTGGAATCCTCTTCCAAGCAGCATCTTTCAAATCTGAATTACGAAGCGAGGCTGAAACGGAGAGACAGGTGGCAAGTGAGGGTGTACTGTATACGGAATACGTGGTACAGTAGGTACAGTAAGTACTCTTGGGGTCTGCCTTGAGGCTGAACTGATTGACCAATCACAAGCCAATTCTCCCTTTGAAAGCTTGTCTAGCTTAAGCATCTAAGGTAAGGTACTGTATGTATAGTGTGGTATTCCGTACACAGTCCGTAACCTTAGCCCTAGGGAACTATCCGCCTTAGCGTGAGTCGTAGAATACTCCGTATACTGTTACTGTATACAATAAGGTACTCTTCGCTTACTGCCGGTCGGCTATTTTCCAGTTCCGCTCCAATATCTCTCTACATCTTCAACTCCGTGCCTCAGAATCATGAGTACTCTATTCTTAGTGAATATCGGTTTTATGACGCTTAAAAACTCCATCTTTGACGCCACAGAAGACCTCGGAGTGTGAGTGGTCATGTTATCAACAATGGTTAGAAGCCCCATGCAAGCAAGTAACAATTTTGTCATACGAGCTTCTCTCGACTTTTGGGACGTTGGCGGCAGACCTCGATCACGCTGAGAGTCGTGTCTCGATGGACAGATTCGGACATGATAATCACACCATCGACCCAAACTGGTAAAGCTTACTTGACGGCCCGTGTCGGAAATATGACATATGTACTGTGTAACATGGTTGGGGGCGGGCTGACGGGCCCCATTGCGATCGCCTAGTACAATAGCAACTTGCTCTGTTGTTGTTGAGTTTGGTATTCGATATGGCGAAACCTTGGTTGCTCATTGTCGACTGTCTCTTCTAGTCGTCTGTTAGGTGGTGGTACCGTTGATACTTTAGCTACTGTCTAGTTAATGCAACAGAGTAGAAGTCATCGCAACGAAACACGAACATCCATAAGCTCACTCCAGATATCCAACGCTTTAAGAAGACAAGCAGACTTGCTTGCTATCATGCTGATGCAACCCATCACGCCAATTAACCAATTCAAATCTCAAAAGCCGGATAAGTGCAGTATTAGTCATGATCTCCCTCTGCCGAGAACATTGCCGAGTCACCTGATGCCAGCCCTGCTGCTTACAATTCGCTTGCTAAGCACAACATTTCCCAGTGTAACCGAACTCGAATCAATGATTGTAGATGGTTTGAGGCACATGACAAAGTCGCTGTCATCCTTGACTGACCCTTTCCGGAAGGCCGAGGCAATTGGTGATATTCTACCTTGGAAAAACCCAAACCTCCCCAATTCGATCTCCTGACAGAAGCTTCGAGACATACATCATCGAAGCAGATTCCTCTATAAAGGATCACCGAGTTCATGAGGCTGTTTCTCTCGTCTCTCATTTTCAGCATTGTAGCTTTTCTCCTCTACAATCACTCCTTCCTCTCCTCTCAGGTCACCTATCTCATTCAGCATACATCACTGACAGCTTTCCTCTCGTTGCCCTATAATAAAAGCAGCCTTTCAACCGCCAACTCCATCCTCAAACTCCCATTCACGCCGCCCTCCTTCTTCGCTCCATCGAAGTCTGCAAACATGTCCATCCCTCGCGCGATTCGCCAGGCGTTCCTGGCAGTCGAACAAGCCGAAGGTGCCGGAGCCCGCGTCCGCCGCTCAATTGGCACAGCCAAACTCCGCAACTTCTCCCCGTTCCTCATGCTCGATCACTTCAACATCTCTCCTGGCGCTGGCTTCCCTGATCACCCCCACCGTGGCCAGGAAACGATCACCTATCTTCTCACAGGCGCTGTTGACCACGAGGACTTTGCAGGCAATGCAGGCACGATTGAGGCGGGAGATTTACAATTCATGACAGCAGGACGGGGGATAATGCACGCCGAGATGCCACGGCAGAACAAGGACGGGAGCGCCAATGTTGGCATGCAGCTGTGGGTTGATCTGCCCGAGAAGTTAAAGTCGTGCGAGCCCCGATACCGCGATTTAAGAGCCAAGGAGATACCAACAATCAACGTCGACGACGGCAAGGTTACCATCAAGATAATTTCGGGGCAGTCGCATGGTACGGACAGCGTGCAGGAGTTGGCTTATACGCCCGTATGGATCTTCGATATGATTCTGAAGCCCGGCGGGAGAGTCACACAGCCCCTGCCCACTGGATGGAACGCTTTTGCATATACGCTCAGTGGATCAACGATATTCGGCGTAGGAAAGGATCGGACAGCTGTTGGTCAATACCACAACGTAGTCTTTGAGCAGACAGGCGATTCGGTTTCGGCCGAGGTGCCGGAGAGTGCCAAGGAAGACGGGAGATTCTGTAAGTCCTATATCACTATACCAATCCAAGTCGCTCCGAGGCATTTTACTAATATCTCTCTACAGTCCTCGTCGCGGGCCAGCCCCTAGACCAGAAAGTCGTCCAATACGGCCCCTTTGTCCAGACCACCCAAGAAGGTGTCTACCAGGCTATGCTCGACTACCAATCCTACTCGAACGGTTTCGAACGAGCAAAGGGCTGGCAGTCGGAGATTGGAAAGAATATGATGCACTGATTTGCTCTGCATGAAAAAAGCGATGGAGGGAGCCTTTATGAGCATTTCAGCGCGATTGGGCGTATCGGAGAAATGGTTTAGAATCGGATGGTCCTCGAAGAGATTATGAGAGTATGGGCTGTACGTATATGAAGAATAGCTGAATGTGCTTGTATACGACTTACGAAGCAAAGACTTTAAGAACACAATCCTGCCACCCGACATGTTCCAGCATGTCGGTAAGCCTGCACAATTCCGCTTCTCCAAAGTAAATGTCTACGTGCACGGAGTCTCTCGAAAGCCCCGCCACACGCCGCCACAGACAAGCGGGATTCATGCTTTCGAATTGAAGAACCCAACGTGCTATAAACCCTAAAACAATATGCCGAATTATTCGTTTCGATGCCTCCACTAACCCTACAATCCTTCCTTCCTTCCTCACCAACGTACTACTCTCAAACCCCCCCTCTCAAACCCCCCCACCCACACACACAGACAGAAATATATGCTGCTCAATGCCTAATCCAGCGTTCTATGTAGTATCGGCCTTTCAAAACACAATTTCTATGCTGACTACAGTATTTCCGGACGCGGGACGTCGAAACTAGGTAGGTATGGAATGGAATTGAAGATACAGTAGCAGCAGGTAAAACGATTATGGGACTGTAGGGTTTTTTGGATGAGGGATGGATGAGGGATGAGGGATGGATGGATGAATACAAAACTCTGTTCGCGGGCTAATGTAGGTAATTATCTATATATCTCTTTTCTCACCAAATGCGAATAGGAATCCATCTCGACATGTACTTATATAAACTCCTCGGGGGGGGATTTCTTAAATAGCATGATAGCATCCTACGTACCTAGATACGATACAAGCAAGAAAGAGAAAAACCACTAATCAGACGCGTTCTCTATGCTTCTCTTGCAGCCTATCGAACTCATTCTTTCTTTGCATTCGTAGCCAGCGCCAGCGCCAAAGCTTGCACCTCCCTCCTCCGATCGACCTCTTATCTTACCTCAACACCATCAAGCACGTCAAGCTCTCATCGACCTGCTCGGCGGCTTCTTCCTCGGAAAGCTGTAATCGCAGCCAAGATTTCATTTCATTTCTAACAAATCTTCGTTTCCCGCAACTGGGTTTTTTGTTCGAGCCCGGGGGTGCGGGTTTCTTTACGAGTACAGTACCCCTGATTAGTTTGCGCAATCTTGGTTTTCTCTTCTTCTTCTTCTTCTTCTTCTTTCTTCTTCGCTATTAGTGGTGGTGGTGGTAGTTTTTTTTCGAGGATGAGGAGGAAATCCATGTTTTTTCTCGCAAACAGCTCGTTCACTCTTGATGTCGTTCGAAGCGACTCTGGCCTGGACTTTTTCAAAATTCACAGTTCACGTTCACATTTCTTTTCACTTCATTGCACTCTCCTCCCTCTCGTCATCCTTTACATCCCCATCGCCAAGCCGAACCACCGGATCCCTGAAACATCCAAAGCTGTACTCCGTCGTCGCCACGTCTTCCATCCCCTTTGTATCGTTCGTCACCCGCTGCATGGTCCAATTGCCTTTTCAGCGGGACTCGCACATGGAGATGTAGGCGAGGGTGCCCCGAGGCGGAGAAAATGCGGGTCTCAAGGGCGCGAGGAGGGAGCGGGGGACGGAAACAGCCGATCGCTGGGGTTTGGATTTGGAGCGTATGGCTCGGTACGAAGGGGGTGGAGTTGGTGGTGGTAGAGCAGGTTGTGGAGGTGAGGCCTGGGGGATGGTAGGACGAAGGGGCTTCATGACCCGGAAAGGGCGCGTAGTCAATGGTTGTTGCGCTCATCCTGGTAAGGGGGAAGGAGATGCGAACGGGGGAATCCGAGGCAAAAGATGGAGCGATTGAGGGTTTTTTTCCCTTCTTTTCTTTGGAAGCTTTGCGACTGAACAAAGATCTGAAAATCTGAATGCTGGGGAAGAGAATCATCGCAATACATACATAGATCAGGCATATTGTTGAATCAGTTCAGAACACGGTGTCCCTCGTGTGACTGACTCAAGAAAATGTACTTTTGGTGGCGGAGTCGGCAAGGTTTGTGCCACCATACCGCCATGGCGTAAGCAGTAGGTAGTCAAAGCGGTCTATCGCCGAAGTTACAACTAACTACTGAATCTGAAAGCGGATGATGGGTGCGGTGATGGAGTTTTTATTCTTCGAAAGCAGGATGTTCATCATTGGTAGGTAGTGTTTTGAAGGTGAGTGAGTACCAGTGGGAGGGGGTTTGAGAAGAAAGGGGTTTGAGGATCTGAGGGATGTGTGGAATTTTGAGTGGGGTTGTTTTTGGCTGTATATTAAAGGTTGTTGATGGGTATGTTATCGAGGCGCGTTGGGGTTGGTGAGACGATACGACGGGTCTGTTTAGATAATAGGTAGGTAAAGTAAGGTAGGTATCTTCGATGCGGATTTTAGTTTGTAGCCCTACTTCAAGCTGGCCCCACACCTTTTTGGGTAATGTAGTTTCTAAGCACGACACTCAGAAATCTGAGACAATTTGTTGCCAGATAATAGTTCAAGCAAGTTGAAAGTATAGCAACGACTTCCTGCATAGATTCATGGCTGAAGTGTATATAGAGACTTCTGTCCAGTAAGTCGTGAACTAACATTTTAATCCCTTAGAGTAAGTATCGTAGCACGATAGCTCACGTTCATCACCAGGTTAAACCACCCATCCGGTTCCCATCACGCCAATCTTTTGGTCGTTCGAATCGACTTCCAGATATAGAATTGGGCAACATACACACGTACCCACCTTTCCATTGTTCACATCTCAGGCTATATGTTCTTCAACTTCAAGTCGACTTGACTCGGGGCCATGACAGATGAATTAGAAAAACGTTCCAGGAAACCAACAGTGAAAAAGACTTGTAAAACATTCGTCCGTGCTTTTTCTTTTTCTTCAAGCCTGACCAGAAACATTTCGATCTCATCCATTTACTCAGTATAATATTCAGTGGCTCAAAGCGAAAAGTCTTGAAGTTCTTGAGTAGCTTCTAAGGCTTCTCTTTGCCTAGAAAATTGCCCGAAGGCGCTAGATACGTCGGCGCAAACACACTAAAATGTACAACCTATAGATCCAAATGAGACCAAGCCCGGTAGTACAATCATGCAGGGAGTATTGAAACTCTGAGGCTGATTAGGTATCTATACGGTATCTAGCGAATCAGCAGGCTGCTTTTGCACAGGATTGACGCGTATGCACGACGGAGATGTCAGCCTCATCTTCGGGCCTATCATCATAGCCTCACGCTCAATTGCCTCGCACAAGCAGGACCCCACCCTAAGATTTCTGTTATATGTACATACTCTGGATCTTTTAGCCAACGATGGCGCAGAATTCAAGTCACTGCGTGGGATTTCGGAATCTCTTTCTGCAGGATCTGGCCAGCGGGCGGATTCCCGAATTCTATTTGGAAGAGAATGATCTTCCACCATGCTCAGCTATCAATACTAAGATCAGCAGCCTTCATTCCATGGGGGGTTACAGTTGGTGGGGGGTTGGAAAAGTTGAGCCAGAACCGGAACTTTTTTTTTTGATGCCGACCCCGGCTCAACTTTCTGCATATGCTAACCATGAGTTCAAAATTATTCCAACCCCGACTCAGCTTTCTGCATATGCTAATCATAAGCTCAAGAATCGATATTATTTAGCTAAAGTACTCCGTAGCTAGAAGACAAACAGCTTGAGCGAAGTATTGAAGTCGGGCATATGCACAGCTTGAGCGAAACATCACATATATCATGAATCTACTTTGCAGCAAGACGAGCGAAGATTCTTCTACATATGCTTCGCATAGGGCCCGGAGCTTTTCCAACCCGACGTCAGATCTTGGATGTGCGGGGCATATGCCAATTTTAAAGTCCAACCCGACGCCAAGAATTTTTTCCGACCCCGGCTCAACTTTTCCAACCCCCCGGCCAGCTGTAACCCGATTCCATGGCGATGCTAGTGGCTGCATTTGTTGATCTTCACAACATCAAAAACCCTCTCACATCTTTCTTTAATTTCCCATCTCTGTATTGCTTAAATCTGACGACGCTTTGATATGACCTGTTTTTCTTGCTGAATCACGTTAGGCGATAAGATCATAAAATGGATCCAATTGTGGTATGGTGGGCAATCTTGATCGCTTTTACTCCGATTGAGATAGTCGCGCAACTAACTTCTCGTGTGTATGTACCATATCTCTCTTGCTAGACTGACTGGTAGCTAGCAATCTACCCTCTCAATCGAACTTCTTCGTCCGTTATTACAGCGCCTCCGCTAATGACCGGAACGACAAACGGAAACTGGAACTGCTCACCATGTGCAATCAATGCAGATGCGGCTCCATTTGGAGGCCTTCAACAGGTACTTTGGTACAACGAAAGCATCAGTCTGACCCTCGACACCGTTTCGATATATGTGACAACATACAACGAATCGAATGCCACGGCGATTACAAGATACTCTACTATATATGGTGACGTTAGTACCTTGAATGTCGATAACATACCAGCTGCGCAATCAATTTACAGCAAGAACATAGAGTTTGCCATAGCTCAGTATCAAGGCGGAGGAAGCGTATTCCTGGCAAGGGGAAGAGACGGTAGCATTGGTTCGATGACATCTTACGGATGGCCAACGCCTTATGTCCTGATTTCGGCTGTTGCGTACACAACCACAGTGCCATATAGCGGGTGCCCCTCAGGGCTACAACCAGTGTCGAGGAGTGTGCTGGCTGGCTACGATTGTGGCTGTATCTTGGATGCTGGCCCTGCCGCGCTCTTCAATGGGGCCCCTGTGGAGGGAATACCAGGTCTCAGCGCGACCGAAATCCGTCTACCATCGAACTTCTACCTTCCCATATCATCAGCGGACTTTAATTTCCCTCTCCTTGAAAGTGGTATGCTTGATGAATTTGCGTTTCTTAACATGACCGACCTGTTATCTTGGCTGGTGAAGCAACCGTGGGCTACAACTCTGTTGCCGCCAAACTTGCGACATTGCGTTCTGACAAACGGACCTCAAGGGCCTCCCGGTGTCAAAATTCCAGTTTCTGCTCTTACAAAGACAGTTGTGACCACCACGCAAGGCGTCAATTCGTTGGCTCCTAGCTCAGCGGAACATAGTACCACGAATGCCCTGCCAGGTCCAACGCCCACTCCAATCCCAACTTCGACTCCTACACTAAGTCTAAGCACGCCTCCGAGTACAACCTTCTCTCCAAAAGGAAGCTCAGACGTGCCGAGCGATATGTCCTCTAGCAGAGACAGTAGTACTGTCATCATCAGCGGCGATAGTACTGTCCTCAAAAATGGTCGTGAACCTACAATCTCGGTGACCACTTCAGTAAGTTCTCAGAGCGCCGACCTTGCGGCACAAATCAGTGATGCTTCAGTCTCGGCAAGCACTCGAATATCCATCGTTGCGATCAACAGTGAGATATACTCCCAACCCTCATCAACTTCAGCCCTGGCTGTACCAGCTACACAGGCGGTAGTAGCAAGCCAAACTCTTCTTCTCCCATCTTCTGCAGTCTCTCAGCTTGTCGTTGCAGGCACCACACTGACCGCCACTGGCCCTGCTGCTACTATAGGAGGTCAGGTGGTATCTCTTCAGTCAGGCGAACTCGTCGTGGGCACCTCAACCAATTCGTTCGCTGGCCCTGGGGACCCAATTCCTGTCGCAACCGTTGGTGGTTATGTGGTTCACTCGTCGCCAGAAGATGGTGCCGTTGTTGTTGCTGGCACTACAATGAACCCAGGCGCTTCTGCCGTGACCATCGCCGGAACCGCAGTCTCGTTGGGTGCCTCCGACCTCGTGATCGGACCCAGTACAATCGCGCTTGCTTCCTCTCCCTTGAACGTTATTTATGCCACATCACCTCAACCGATTACTTCCTACCCAACTGAAGTCATGACATTGGGCCATACCATCACACAAGGTGCTCCCGCCATCACCATCTCAGGTACCGCTATCTCCCTGGGCTCTACAGGCCTTATGATAGGGTCTAAAACTGTTTCCCTTCCTTCCTCTCCCCTGAACGTTGTTCATACCACATCACCTCAACCAATTATCCCCTACCCATCTGAGATCGTGACATTGGGCCACACCATCACACAGGGCGCTCCCGCCGTCACGATCTCAGGTACCGCTATCTCCCTGGGCTCTACAGGCCTTTTGATAGGGTCTAAAACAATATCCATTCCATTCTCTGCCTCACGCGCCGTCTTTGCCATCGCAGGCCAAGTCATCACTCCTTTTGCCAACAGTGTCGAAATCGCGGGGCAAACAATATCGCAAGGCGCTCCTGCCACTACGATGTCGGGAACTGTCATATCCCTAGGCCCCTCGTCCACCTTTGTCCTCGGCGGCCAGACCTTCACCGCCAATGGGGCTGCAATAGCTATCGGCGGCACAACGCTGACGGAAGGTGCTCCAGCGGCTACAATCTCCGGCACCCCTATATCTTTAGGCCCCTCAGGAGTAATAATTGGCAGCAGCACCTACGCCCTCCCCACATCCCTCCCATCAAGCGTTCTCATCATCAATGGTGAAACCTTCACTATCAACCCCACCGACGTACGAGTGTCCGGTTCCACGCTCGCAATGGGTGGGTCCGCAATCACTATCGACGGCACGAGGATGTCGCTCGGGACGGCCGGGTTAGTCGTTGGGACTGGTACAATCCCTTATGATGATGCAGCGTCGTTGCAAACGACACAGGGGATCGGAAGCGCCATAATGGCGGGATTCGGCACGACAGCTGAAGCACTTTCCTCAACGGCAACGGGAGCGACAACGGGCGCAACCGCGAATGGAACTGTACCCGGCGAGACTGTATATCCGCCTATTTTCACGGGAGAATCTATGAAAATGAGTCTGGATTCGTTGTTTGTGGCTATTGCGATGCCGGTGATGGCTTTCATGGTCTCTTTGGGAGGATGAAGATGAGGGTGGGGGGGAGTAATATGATTGAACGGTTTGTGTTTATACACGAGAAATGATGGTGCCTTAGAGATGGGAGAAGGATGGTGGAAAAAGAAAAAGATATATAAATCAATAAGATTATAATTGACTTGCCCCTTGGACCAGGTCACACCCACCACACCCACCGAGCCCACCCCAACCCACGCTACCAGCTAAATCTGACAACCCCCTGCACCATCCTCCCCCCATTCACCTACCGCCCCCTTCATCCTCACCCCCCCACCACACAAACCCATCCCCTCCTCACTCAACCAACCCTTTTCGCATAAGGCATATAAAACCTGCAAGGGGCAGGTACGCCAAGAAGGTGCCGTTCCCAGGTTCAGGGTCAGCTGATTAAAAGTTATTGCAGTTGATGTCGACAAATGTTCCATGTGCCGGCCGGTTAGCGTGGCTAAGTCACGTCCGTGACCTTTAAAAAAAGGGCTTGGGCCGTGTCGGAAAACCGAATCGATGTATTGTATGTCTGTCTGTCTCACAGTTGTAGGAACATAGATGTCTTTGGACTCGGTAGGAGGTGGCTCGATTTGAGAAGCTCGGCTCTGAGAACGGTTGGTCGGCCATGTTGGGTAAGGTAGTCAGTCAGTTACTCATGTTAGGAGATTGGGGGAGTCGTTGTTGGCGATGTGGTGACTTGGAAGCTTGCGAGGAGCGGAGTGTGGTATGTATATGTTTTATTAAACCGGTTGTGAAGATACTGTTTGTGGAGCATGTCGTGCGGATGATTGAGTTGCTGTTGGCTTGCCTGATGACGGGGGGAACACAAGTACTTATTTTTTGGAATTATGAATCAGGTGTTGTTGTGTTTGAGGGTCGCAGTGGAACGACAGAACAAGAAATACGGTGTACTTGCTAATGAAAATTAGCCTAATAAAACATTCGAAAAGCGCAGTCGTATGTAAATTACTAAAGAGGTCAGCGCATACTAGAAGTATCAGATCTCTCCAGCCTAGATGTAGAACCATCAATCTTTCTCGCTTTCGAGGGTGGCCGGCCTTGGCTGGATTTGCTCCCTCATGTGGGAAACCTATGCTGACATTCATGGATATACGTCCTGGGTCAGTTAGGAGAATTTTGTAATTTTACTGTAGGTCTTGGACAGGTTAGGTTCGAGGGTTTGTCAGAAGAAGATCCGGACGCTAGCCCGCTTAGTCATTTTCCGCCCTATGACATCGACGTCGACATCTGGCGCTAATTTTAGGTCCATCAGATTTACAATGTCAAGACGAATCCCAAGTAATAGCGGGCGCTTCTTCGCAGCCTTTCAGCAATATATCTCTTCCGCCTCCCACAAGCCATTCCAGAACCCAATAGCTTCTCTACGCCCTCAACGCCAACCTGCTTCCAGTGCGCAACGATGGCAGACGACCTCTGCCAACCCCCGCAAAGAATCCCTTAGACCACAGACATTCTATGAGATATTTCCGCAAACAACACCTGAAGGTCCTCCCCCTCGAGGGCCATTTGATATAGACCCTCGCCAGCTAAGGAAGGAATTTCTGCAATTGCAAGCACAAGCTCACCCTGATCGGCACCAAGGCGCGGACAAGGCCCGCGCGGAAGGAGCTTCGGCTCGGATAAATGAGGCATACAAGACGTTACAGAATCCATTGTTGAGGGCTCAATATCTACTCTCATTACGGGGTATTGATGTGGCTGAGGATGAGACCGCAAAGGTGGAGGATCCGGAATTGCTGATGGAAGTTCTAGAAATGAGAGAGAATATTGAAGCGGCCGAGGAGGCAACGGATTTAGAACCATTGAAGGAAGAGAACGAGAAAAAGATAGCGCAGAGCGTGATGATACTGGATCAGGCGTTCAAGAGCGACGATATCGATGCAGCAAAGGAGGAGGCTGTCAGATTGAGATATTGGATAAATATCAAAGAATCTCTAGATGCGTGGGAGAAGGGGAAGCCGGTTGTTCTCATGCACTAAGAAAGGGCTCGGAGAAACACTCTGTTTGTCAGCATTGCTGAATTGAAGCCTAAACTCTCCATGTTTGGAATAGAAGAATATCTTTTTTATACACTTCTTCACCATATTTTCTCATTTACAACAGCACATTAGGAACATGCCTTGAATTCGTGCTACATGTCGTCGAACCACACGTCAATTGGCTCAGGCCAATTGATCGCAATCCGCTTGGGGCATGCTAGTCTCTGTAAGCCATATCAAGTGCATAATGCGGTTTGTAAGTCATCGAGACTACTGTTGCCTGTAGCATTTTGTCATCGATACCAGGAGTATCTATCCCGTAACTGCTTCACTATACAGCTGAACTAATAAGACGTGTTTTTCCTAAACTGAGATAAGGGTAATCCTCAAGTAGCTTTTCCAGTGCATAGGTAGATATCAAAAAAGCGGTCGTACTGAAGCTTTCAGGGTTAGGGTTACTGGTGGTTCAGCCTTGGGTCCTCGGTTCATCTGGTAGCGAACACCTCTCATCAAGCCAACCTGGAACAGCTTGCTTTGTATCCTCTGGTTTCTGCTGCATTTCAGACATGAGACGCCGTACAATACTTCTGGCAACCGCTAGCCTAGCATACAGCAGCCCCAACGTATTTAGTGTCCATGATGACCTCCTCGCTTTTCCTCAGGTAGGCTAGTCAAAGCTCCCACGGATCTTGCTAATGGTCCCTACAGTATGAAGTTATATTCTCCGATACATTCATATCCGACACAGACGCCGAATCACGATTAGCATACGTGTCGAGCTCTTCCGCCAGCGCCCAATCTACATCTACAACAGCACAGGATGCTGCCCGCTCGCAGGGACCTGTAGGGGAGATCTCGAAGAGTCGGAATCATGACAGCGGCTCAGCTAGTAATGACTTTTATATCGAGAGCTCGATCGACTCTTATGAATCCATGATCCTCCATGGAAAACCATACCTGTGCGCCATCCCGCACGTCGAGATTGCCCAGAAGAATGAAACAACCATTGCGCAAAGTAAAGCCGAAGAAGAAGCCGAGCTTGCCCGCGCAACAGATCGCGGCTGGGAACTTCTCAAAGAGATGGAAGGAAATTGCATGTTCTACATCTCCGGCTGGTGGTCATATTCCTTCTGCTACAACACTAATGTCAAGCAATTCCATCAACTACCCCCGGGCCAAGGCGCCCCCATATTCCCTCCCATTGAGGACCCAGCGACTCCCTCCTATGTTCTCGGAAAATTTCCCACCGACATGATATTCCCTCCTTCGAAACAAGTCTCCGACGGTAGCTCTACCAATAGTAATCCCTCCGAAAAACCCCCTATAACCTCCCTCCAAGCAAAAGGCGAAGTCCGCTACCTCGTGCAAAAACTCTCCGGCGGCACAACCTGCGACCTTACTGGCCGCCCCCGCAAAATTGAAATCCAATTCCACTGCCACCCCCAATCCGCCGACCGCATCGCCTGGATCAAGGAAATCTCCACCTGCTCCTACCTCATGGTCGTCTACACCCCCCGCCTCTGCAACGATGCCGCCTTCCTCCCCCCCCGCGAAAACCGCGCAAACCCCATCACCTGCCGCGAAGTCGTCGCCGAGCCCGACATCCCAGACTGGCAAGCCCGCCGCGCCGCAGACCTGGCCGGCAAACTCGTCAACTCCGGCACCCCGTCCGGCCGCCCTATCGTCGGCGGCATTGAAGTAGGCGCCATGAACCACGTCGGCAAAGAAGGCCAGCGCCTCGAACCGCCCGCCAATATCCAATCGGGCTCCGGCGGCAACGGCAAAGTCGAACTCCTCGCGAAACAAGACCCCAAGGAGAAAGGGGGGAAGGTGCAAAGAGTCAGCGACGAGGAATTGAAGCGCATGGGCCTGGAGCCTGCGCTGGTGGAGGGGGCGAGGAGGGAGCTGGCGGAGGTGGCGGGTGGGAAGGGGTGGAAGTTGGAGGTATTTGATGGGGTGGAGGGGAGGGAGTTGAGGGGGGTGGTTGAGGGGGAGGATGTGGATGGGGAAGGTGAGGGGGAGGGTGGGGAAAATGGGGATGGGGATGGGGGGGAGGAGGAGGTGGGGAGTGAGGAGGTTTACAAGGATGAGTTGTGAGATGATTGGGTTTCATTGTGGTCGTTTCATGCATTGGAGGTGTTTGGGTTGGAAGATGGCATATATCGTTTCATATCACAGCATCGAGCGAGGAAGAGCTGCATCTGCTCACGCACGTTTCAATTATTATTCAACCTCCCAGTCCTCCTTCTCTTTCATTCCGAGAATTCCCCATTTCACTTCCATCATTCACCCTCCTCCACATTCCCCCCCCCCCCCACACAAAATCCCCCAAAACCAAACCCCCCCCCTCCTCCCCAGCCTCACGGAACCCCTCCACACCATCCACACCATCACCGCTCTGGATCTCACACTCCCCCCCCCTTCATCCCCTATCGGATAATCAAGGCAATCTCGCCACGCACTGATGGAAGCGCGAGGGCGCATGCGGGGTGCTGCTGAGAGAGCTTGAGGGCGTCGTGGAGGTGGGGGTGTGTGGGAGCGGAGTGTGCAGGGGTTGGAGGGTAGGTGATGGAGGGAAGGGGATGGATGGGAGGGGTTGGAGGGTAGGTGATGGAGGGAAGGGGGTGGAGGGGGGGGGGTTGGATGGGAGGGGATGGATGGAAGGGGTTGGAGGGTAAGGGGATGGATGGAAGGGGGCAGCTTACGACACAGATCGGTGCGAGCGATTCGGTGTGTGTGTGCTAGGAGGGGGCACGGGCCAAACGAGGTGCGCCACAGCGTGCGAGGGGCGTTACCTTATTGCGGGATGTTGCTAGTGTACATAGGTACGCGGGTAATCTTATGTATGTATCTGCCTCCAGGGTAGAGTACGGAATCCATGGGCCGGATGCGCTGTCTGTCTGTGGAGCAACGAAACGAAACGAGATGGGCTGCGCCGCCGCGCCGCGCTCCTTTCCACAGCGCCGAAGATCATTCCATGCGCTGTGACCCCGCGCATTTGGGTTGCGTGTGTTTTCCACCTAGGCAGTGTGCGGGCGCGCACTGCGTAGCTGATGTCGTTGTTGTGGCGGGGATGCTGGGGTGGATCTGTGCGCTGTGTGAGTGGCTGCGGGAGCTGGGGGTGGGGGTGGGGGATTTACTTGTGGGGGTTGGGGAGGCGGTTGTGGTGGTGAGGTGGCTGGTGGTGGATGGGTTGGATGGGTTGGATGGGTTGGATGGGTTGGATGGATGGGGGTGATGGGGGTGATGGGGGTGATGTGCGTGAGTGGGGGGGGTGGGGGGAGGTGTGGAAGGTTTTTGTTACGAGTCGGGAGGGGTGGGGTGGCGCGTTGGGGGTGGGTGAGGGTTGTGTACGGTTCTTGATTGCGGAGGAGAGGGTTACTGGGGATATTCGCGGGTATGTGGAGAGGGCTCTTGGAGAGAATGGGCCGGTCGATAGGATGATGTTGCGCGAGCTGGACTTGAGGGCACAGGTCATTGATACTCTGACCTTGAGAGCTCACGCCAGGGTAAGTCCTTGTCTAGATATAACTTCTTGCGCTCGTGGTATGCTGCGTCTCGAACTTACGTCTGGTAGGTTTCATTGGGCAGCCCTGCAAATTCGATCAGAGTCGTCTATCCGGCATCCAGAAAGCGCTTCGATCTGTTCCTAGTGATATAAGGGGATATGGCTGACAGCGCTCTGGAAAGGCTAACGCTGCAAGAGCTGGCCCGGACGCAATTGGCGATGCGGCCATTAGCCCTGCTCACAGCTGCTCAAACACCTTCGAGTGCGGGGGATCTGGGGCATGCGTTGGCGATGTTGGACAGGCTTGACGTGGATGGGGAAATGGTGAAAACTAGTAGAGAGGAGGTTCCGGATGCGGGAGCGATTGAAGAGTGCTGTACGGGTCTTATCGCTATCGATCTATCGTTGATGGCGAAACCTGTGCCGTTTTTTTGAATTTGCCGAGAGCCCCACCAAAATTAGTGGAAAATCTCCAAAAGTGCAAAATAAGAAAACAGAAATTGTAAAATCAATCCCACTGCCCCCCCTCATGCCGTAGCATTAGGAATTGAAGTTATACCCACCTGCCATGGCCCTCAGAAGGCTCAGAAGGCCCACTGGTCCTCCTTCTGCTACTGCTCCTTCTGCTGTCACTCGTTCCAGGAAAAGAGCGGCATCCAAGTCACTCAGCAAGCCCAGCTTGACTCTTAGACCACCTGGATCACCTGGAGTTCGAGAGACTGATAGAAGTGTCCTTTCTACCCTTGCTGCTGCTGCTGCCGCCGTGATTGTGACCTCCTCGCCGCCGCCGTCGCCTCCCCCTTTTGAACGATTCCCACGATCGATCAGTTCAGACGATCCAGAGACTCAGAAGTTCTACCGTAGTGTGCGAGCTTCACATGACGAGACTCAGACTTCTGATGTAGTTCATCAATGATATCAGCTGCATTCAAAGACTTCGTCAGTCATAGAAATTGATTCGAATACTTGGTCAGATAGCGAAGCTTCTTCGTCAGTCCCTTCGTCAGTTTCTTCGTCAGTTTCTCGATCAGTCTCTCAGTCAGTTCAGAAGTCGAAGAAGAAACGAGAAAGCAAAGCTTTCAAAGCTGTCGTCGCTCTCGTCGTCGTCGCCGCCATCGTTTTCGTCGTAGTATTCTCAGAGTCTTCTGTCTTAGAGCTTGCTGTTTCAGAGTCTTTTGTCTCAGAGTCTTCTGTTTCAGAATCTTCTGCTTCAGAGACGATTTCATACTCGATGAACTGTCAGCTTCTTTACGAGATCTCAAGCATACATGATGAAGTCTTGCAGTGTGTCAATGATGATCTCAACAGCGATTTAAATCTTGAGCTCTTAAGCTTCAGACAGAAGACATGTGCAAAGAGCTGAGCAGATGACAAAGATCTGACTTGCTTCAGAGTCTCTGTCATCATCTCTGTTATCTGAGTCAACATGAAGAAGAAGAAGAGATTTGTGACTTATCTCACTCTGTTGAATACGTGACAAGAAGTAGCTTTCATCGTTCGTGTCAAATTTAATGCTGACAAGAAGAATCTGAATGTACATTTAGTATATCAATATGAAAAAACTCAGAGCGATGAGATTTCTGTAAAGTCAGTTTCTACTGTCATGAAGACATCAGCGACTCAGACAACTAAACTAGAGAAGAAGAGAGTTGAAAGAAAAGACTTACGAGATTCTGAACACAATCGAGTCAAGATGCTTATGAAGAAGCTTTTATGTCATGATAGAATGTGTAAGAACAAGAAAAATCAGTGCTGAATCACTTTTATCAATCAGCATGTGTCTTTAAATTCTGCTCAGATGTTTGACTGATCTGCAATCATAAATCAAAATGATGACATGATCACTATTGACACATCTTCAAAGAACATAATTGAAATAGCTCAATTGACTGCTGCAAAGAGTAAAAGAGCTGCTGCAAAGACAATGATTGAACTCTCTTCTTCTTTGAAAATTTCAGCTTCTTTCAACTCTGACTTTGATCATTTGATAAATTTGATGACATTAGAAGAATTAAAACAACAGCAGAAGCAACAGCGATGAAAGCAGAAGATGAAGAAGCAAGAGAAGAAGAAGAAAATGAATAAGATCAATCAAAATACAAAGCTGAGAAAGTTGAACAAGCTGAGAAGATTGAACAAGCTGAGAAGATTGAACAAGCTGAGAAAGTCGTCTTTATCTGAACAATCATTGACTATGCAATCTAGCAGTTCTGTCGAAAATGATGATTTACTAAAGTATGTTCAATGACATATCTTACAAAAGAAGAAGAGAAGAGAAGCATTCATGACTGCATACATCGAGCTGAATGCTCAAGACTACGATCTGCAAACATTGCAATTCTGAAAGAACAAGTCTGAAGCTCACTGAGAAAACATGCATATACAGTCTGACATTGATATACAGTTAGCTCGTGATGTCAGCAAATATAATATCTGAAGACTGCAAAGATCTTTACATGTTGAATCAACAACTAGAACTATGTCTGTGTCACAGTCACAGATAGAAACTCAGAATCAGACTCAGAATCAGACTCAGAAGCAGAAGCAGAAGCAGAAGCAGAAGCAGAAGCAGAAGCAGAAGCAGAAGCAGAAGCAGAAGCAGAAGCAGAAGCAGAAGCAAAAGCAGAAGCAGAAGAAGAAGAAGAAGAAGAAGAAGAAGAAGAAGAAGCAGAAGAAGTACTCTGATAATTTAGTATATGACAATGATGTTTATGAGAAAGTTTCAGAAAATGACTACTACTTCTGAGCTTGAATGTTTGTTTTTCTAGCAGTTTATCTACATTTATGAATTATAATCTATGTCAGCAAGTTGAAACAGATTGTCTGAATCATCTTCTATTTGTGATCGTTGTGATCTCACTGCATCACGTTAGACTGATCACGTCGAGTCGAGTACTCGATCTGAAAAGTGACGAGTCGAGTTGAAATTTTTTTGAAAAAGTGTCAAGTCGAGTTGAGAAGTTGAACTCAAGCACTCGAGTCGAGTTGAGAAGCTTGACTCGACAATTCAACTCAAAAACTCGACTCGACTCGACAAGATATTAAATAGATGTAAATAGCTTGATTGAACAGTCTTCATGATCTTCTTCATGACTTTCTACCATGTTTTCTCGTCATGACTCTCTATCAAAGTCAAAAAATCTTCATGTTTTTCCTTCATGTTTCTCTTCATGTTTCTCGTCATGTTTTTCTTCATGTTTCTCTTCATGTTCTTCGTCATGTTTCTCTTCATGTTTTTCATCATGATCTTCTATCAAACGATCTTCATGTTTTTCTTTATGTTTCTCATCATGATTCTCTATCAAACAATCTTCATGTTCTTCTTTATGTTTTTCATCATGATCTTCTATCAAACAATCTTCATGTTTCTCTTTATGTTTCTTGTCATGACTCTCTATCAAATGATCTTCATGTTTCTCTTTATGTTTCTCATCATGACTTTCTATCAAACGATCTTCATGTTTCTTCTTCATGACTTTCTATCAAAAAGATAATGCAAAAAGATAATGCAAAAGTCGGAAAAATTTCTATATTTAACTCTCTTGACGTCAAGCTTGAGTTCTTGACAAATCGAGTCGAGTTGACTCAATTCTCAGTCGAGTTGAGTTGCATCAAGTTGAAAATATGAGCAACTTGACTTGAGTTGAGTTGAAAATGTGAGCAACTCGACTCGATCTCGATTCGAGTTCAAAATGTCAATTCAAAACTCGACTTGACGATCAGTTTACATCACGTAGAAACTCGTCAAATTCGTCTCTGAGCTCTGTGTAGTACGAAATCAGCTCGATGTTTTTCTTAATTCAGATCTTCAGCATTGCAAAGAAAATTTTTATGAGATTGAAATCAGATGAGTACGATGACAGCTTGATCAGCAATACTTCAAACTTCATACAAAGCTGATCTAGTTCGATAGATTGATGAATTCGAGCATTATTCATGACTACGACGAAACGAGATTCAGAGTCATCTGAAGTGCATTGAGAAAGAACTTTGATTCTCATGAAGTTCAAAAAGATAGTCTTGATTATGAAGTCGTGATGCATCTCTCATGTCATATATTTCTCTATCGTGTATGTCGACAGTATGCTTCATCTCTTTGATCGCTTGAGCGTTTGACTGACGTGTAGAGAAACTTCAATAGAAGATCAGTCATACTTTTGATCATTTAGTCAGTGAATCAGCATAAAAGCTTCAAGCGTTGATCTTAATCTTTATCTGTTCGCTTGCATGCAGCACTTTCATTCAGAAACATCAGCTGATCTGCTGTTCAGTCAGTCAGACGAAGCTTTCACTTCTCTCTCAAGATCTCACTTCGCTGAGTCATCGTACGTTTGACAAGCTTCTTGCTTCATTTTCGTGTGACTAGCAGTCTGCATACGTTGCTGACGTCGATGACGATATTAAATTCATCAAACAGAAATCAAATCATTTCGTTCTGATAGACAGTGAGACGTTCATGCAGATATTCAATGAGCTGCTCTGCATGATAGTCGCTCAGCTTGACAGGTCTTCCGTCTATGAAAGCAGTGACGATGTCGATGACGATGTATGCTCTTCTCATCTTCCTGATCTGAGTCACGCTGACTTCGATGACTTTAGATATAAAGGCAGTGAAGTCTGAACGATCGAAATGAATACGAATACGACTTCGCATCGCTGAAGGGAGCGGCGGCGGCATACTGGGGCTGGCAGCAGTGACAGCAGTGATAGGGCTAGCCTTAAGGTGGATATAACTTCAATTCCTAATGCTACGGCATGGGAGGGGGCAGTGGGGTTGATTTTACAATTTCTGTTTTCTTATTTTGCACTTTTGGAGATTTTCCACTAATTTTGGTGGGGCTCTCGGCAAATTCAAAAAAACGGCACAGGTTTCGCAATCAACGATAGGTAGTGGGACGGTCAGGGTTGCGAGGGTGTGCATGGCTTATCTGTCACTCAGTGTTTTCTCAACCGGTCCTTGCCCTGATAGAGAGACCTTTTGCGGCCAGCTTGAAGAGTACCATTTCCTGGATTACGCATCACAGGTCTGGGGCCGTCATGCACGGAAGGCGTTGTTGCTTTCGAGGAACAATGCCGGAGATGTCAATCATCTGCTAGGGAAGCGAAAGCAACCTCGAACTGGCTCTTCGGGTTTCTGACATCGATCCTGAGGTCCGCGAGGCGTTACTTTGTGGCAAACGGCGAGGGCTCGTCCTGCGTGCGGAGGGGTACCAGAGCGTGTCCTCGCTGCAAGTGGTTGCTCGGCATGGATTCACCGCAATTGTGCAGGAACTCATAACGAAAAGCCCAGAGACGATCTCCAAGCACGACTCGCACGGCATGTCAGCATTGCATGAAGCTGCGCAGGTTGGATGAAGGGATCTGGTGGGATTGTTGCTGAAAGGCGGAGCACAGCCCTCTTGGACAAATTATGAAGAGTAACCATCTCTCCTCCTGGCAGCACTTAATGGCCACACTCACATTGTTTCCATTCTCAGAAGCCACAGCAAACCCTCAGAGCTCGAAGAAGCACTTTGCGACGCCGCCGGGGCTAGCCAAGCAGGCGTTGTAGAACACCTACTACAGGTCGGCATCAGCACCAAATTCTTCAAAAACTCAACACCGGCACCGCTCCTCGCGGTTGGCAAAGACCACGAGGCGATTGTCCGCCTACTGTTGAACGCCAACGAGAGCCACAGCTGTCCTGATCATGCACCAAACGATTTCATCCCTCTTCATCATGCTGCTAGGCTCGGTCAAGTGGATATCGCAGCCCTCTTGCTCGACTACGGCGTCAATAGCCAAACTCGCGACGCTCTCAAGCGGACAGCGCTTTTTGAAACACTCAGCACGCCTGATCTCAGCGACGCAAACTTGCTGCTTGTGCATGAAATTAACATCTTTGTGTGTAATATACATGGGAAACTTCGTTTTGCACCAAGCAGCAAGGAGAGGTTTTGTGAAGCACGCTTCACTCTTCCTTGATCAAGGCATCAAGTCCAACGTCTGTAATGCAGGACGCATGACGCCTCTGCATCTTGTGACGAAATGCGGACGTTATGAAGTTGCGAACCTTCTCCTTCGGAAGAATGCTGCTGTCGATGTGTGTGATAAAGCCGACTAAATCTCACTGATGTATGCTGCATCAGCTGGAACACAAAACTATCTCAAATGCTGCTTTGCATGCGGGCATCCGTAGATGCAGTGGGGCCTCAGCAGGACACGCCGCTCATGCTTGCAGCGTCAGCTGGCCATGCTCCAACGGCGGAGTTACTGCTTGAGCGGAGAGCAAATGCTAATGCAGTAGGGAATGAAGGGGAAATGCCGCTCGTGGTTGCGGCAGAGGCTGGCCACGTTGCGGTTGTTCGAGAACTCTTGTACTACGATGAGACTCTATATTTTCAACAGCAAGGATCGAAGTGCTATAACCATATTAGTTGAAGAGCCTGGTCATGGAGAGACTGTAAGATTACTGAGGGCGGGAGATGTAAGTGAAGGACCAATCTGACTTGATAGAACCAGCTGTTGAATATGGACCTCGACACGGATAGGTGTCTACTGCTTGCCTCGAGTGCAGGTACCTTGTGCCTGTATGAATATAGCGTGAGTCCAGAATAGTAAACAATGCACCATGCTCCATTCAACCCAGGTGGTAATCACAGAAACCCAACATAACGGTAGAAAGTCGACTTTTCACTCCTCAACCGCATCTCTCCTCAGATCATCAACAGCCCTCCAGGTCGCCCCACCAGACTTTCGGACCGCAACGCTGTTCTCAAACAAGCAACCACCACATCCCCGCCTTGCGCATTTCTTGCACATCGTCCGCTGCGAACAGGTACGAAGCTCGGATGAGAGTCCGTATCAGCTGCCATGGCGCGATCCAACGAAGAGCTACCCGAGAACTAGGTCCTTCGAGTCGTATTGATCTTGCTATGACGGTTCTGTCTCCGAGACCGCATCCTGCTTCGCTATTGGTAGTCTGTCGTGAGTGCTGTGTATATACTACGGCAATGATTGAGGACTCTGCATCTTCCCCTAAAGAAAAAATGCCGGATACAACTTCTGATGATTACTGCCTTGGTTTGTAGCATGCAGATATCGAAAATATCTTCCAAGCTCACTCTCGTAGTCGTGTTATGAAAATGATTAAGGCTATTAGACCGTAGTGGGCTCGTTGGGGGGTCATATAGACGCTTTGGTACATAGCCGAGTAAATTGTTGGGAGATAAGTTAGTCGGTGGTGATCACATTGCGGTAATACATCGTGCGTCAAGTATGATTTGATGTGTATTCATCAATCTTTCAGTAGCAGAATTGTTAATGACGCAGATCATGACCTTCATTTGCGATCTGTGAAGAGAGAAATCATTGACTTTCAAGTTCTCGATTCGCATTGTGCATGAAGAAAATGACGACTTCAATCTGTCCTGAAAAGACCTCTTGCTTCTGGTTCTCCAGTCTTAGAACCTAGTCTTTGCTCCAGCCTCCTCATCGTCAGTCACTGGAGTGTTTGTTTTATTCGAGTGCTTGAATCTTTCGACGCCGTTCTTTGTCTCATTTTCCCCGGCAGGTTCACTCCGGAACCATGGTCTTGCAATATAGAAATAAATATATCCTCTGAACATGAAAATTGTCCTAGATTTGCCTCTTTCCTCTTTCCTCTTTCAGTTTGTTAAGACATCTTATCTCTTTCGAACCACCACGCATTACGCAGGGTCTGCACTGTTGCGGTTATCATTGCGGATCTGATTTGCTCTTCCATTCTCTATGCTCTCTGAGCTGGCGCTGGAGAAACTCATTAAGCAGATTATGACGTTATGGACTCCCACTACTGACGAAACGCCGAGAAACAACCCTTCCGATCAAGAGCAATATTTCGACAAACCCCATTTCGGAGGTTTGGTTTCTTGCTGGTCCAATTCTCCCAGGGCTATGAAATGGCTCGTGCCATCATCAAGGCCGCTATATATTGTTGCGAGTAGGCGATCTTATTTCTCGACTAATTCAGCAATGGTTCGTCTAGCCAGAATTGCCCGTGCACTTGACCAGATTGTCATCAATACAAGCCACCTGAACTCTGCTGGTTCAGCTTCGCTGTTCCAGACGAGCTTGCCTGGCATATCGGCGCAGAGCCTGCTGGCCCTGTTGACTTTGACAAAGCGCCACATCAAGAAAGTCTTTTATGAAGTTGGGATAGAGGATAAGTCTAACCTCATCGCGCTGATAAACTTCGAGAGCGTTGGATCGCAAAGGTTTGCCTCTCGCTATAGTCGGTATCATGGCAATTGGTGGACTTGATGCGATTCTAATCGCCATTGCAATAGCTACCTTATTGTTGCAGACTTGAAATGGGAAGGAAGATGCAGCTTCTAGTGACTCAAAGAGAAAGTTCGGCCTTGGAAACATATATATGAAAGTGTTGTAGTTATCGTAGATGTAGTTAGTTCTCTTTCGGTGTTGACGGCTGGGTGGTAAAGATGATCGATAATACGGCGCGGAAGGTACAAGAGATGGGAATTGATGCTTTAAATATGTCGAGTATTGTGCAACGAGTCAAACTTCAAGCCTGAAAATGGTTCTTTGAAGCCAAAGTTAATTAGGTGGCAATACTGGACGAAGACAGAAAGGTGTGACGGAGCCTACGATCTCAATAGTTTTTGCTATAGAATGTAGAAATAACAAGGACAGGGTTGAACTCTTATGAAGTGATCAATACTTCGAAAGTCCATTCGAATACCTGAATTAAGACAAAGTAATACTCTAAGCCAGTGTTGTACCAGTTGAATTAACCACAGCATTGAAGCAGAAAACCAGTCAAAGGCGAGGCGAAAAGTGAACGATTCGACGACGACTCCAGTTGACAGTACTCCGAGTTGCCAAAAGGGAGCACATCACCGATATGCCAAGCGCATCAGAAAGCCGAAAAAAATAAATGGTTTAGCCGCGCAAATGAAAAAACCTCAAAATATCGATTCGAGTGATGAGCGGTGTAATGATTGGGCACTTAGCGAACATCGCGTACTGAAATAGAAAATAGTGTCATTGCCCCCCGGAAAATCAGCTATGCAAGGGTTAGGGTTAAGCCGCGGCGTGAAACAGAGGTTCCACCGAGGTTGACCCGAACGCCAGGAGATTCTTCCAGTGCCGTGATGATTTTGTATATATTCCGTTGTTGATACAACTAGAAATTAAGGCATTTCCTGTCATTCTAGTCTTCACAGACAGCTATTCAAAGCCAACTGCACAATAGTGTCCTTTCATCTCACCCTTTCTCGTCATGATGTACATATCGAGTCCTGCACTTTTCTTGCTTGCAGCTGCTCCGGGCCTCGCTTCAATCACGTGCCTCCATCCGTCGGCAACAGCGACGGCACAATGGATCAATGCAGACAACCAGCGCTGTACCTGGACTGGGACTGTGGGAAGTAATTTCGGCACCAATGCTGTGACTGGCGGAGAGTGCGTTATATATATCCCAGTGAGACCGAAGCACTTGGATCTTGCTGACCTTCATTTAGGTATAGCTGCAATGGCCGGTAATGAAGCCGCGTCTTCTCGCAGAAGAAGATGCCATTCTGACTCTACGATCTTCCAGATGTGGTGCCGGATGCACAGGAGCAGCGTTCGGGAATGTCTAGTGAATCTTCCTAGTATCTCTTTCGGTCTGTGTGAATTTGCTAAAGCTGCTTCATCAAGCACCCAAGATTGTTTCTCCCACGATGTTTGCTCCTGGTTCAACAATGCCAGTGGCGGAGCTAGGTACGGTGAATCGCTCTTTGATAGCTGAGGTCTAAAGTCTGAATCTTTGGGTTGGTACTGACCAGTTTCTGTTCGTAGTGACCCAAATTGTGGAGCGGCGTTTGATGCTGCGATTGATGACACCACCTTTGGCGCTGTGGCTGGATGTTCAGCGACAAACCCGACAGATGTCGCACCTATGGCACCTGACGTTCAGCCAGTGTGTACTTGAATATAATTCTGACATTTCGAGAGGATATATCCCCATTAGTAGGAGACCTTTAGCAGAATCTCCATTCCTACCGAGTTGGTTAGCATAGCCGGCGGGTCGTCAATGTTCGACAAAATCGAAGGGCGCAGGATAGTTGACATTGCTCGGTCATAGCTGTCTCGAGACTGAAGCGATGTCAAAACAACTCTCTTGTGTTTCTTCTGCGCATAGTTCTAGTAAAGAGTGGTCTAATACCAAACTTTCTCTTCTCATGTTGTGGTGAAGCACAACAAGTGTCAACGTTATTTGCATTTCAAGAATGTATATCATTGCGCTAGAAGACCTGAGGCACGCAAGTCGAGTCTGTTGGTACATGAAGGTCAGAAGGAGTATGTGCATGTGTATATATTGGTTGAACTATTCTAGAAAGTAGGAACTACGGAGGGAGGAAGGAGGTGAAAACTCTGACTCTCGCGCCCTATAGGGCTAAGCGAGATTGCCAACCACACGGGGGTAACAGTATGTTTCCAACAGAGTCGAATTAGACAACAAGCTCTATTGATGAAGGCATGAGACTACGACTCGGTCTGTCAGGCAAAAAATTGCCGTGTTGGTACCCAGGGCACCATGGTAGTGAATAGCTCCTGACTTGGAAAGGAACAAGAGACATGTTGTAAAGGGCTTCAACTACTCCGTACCGGTATGCCCATCCGACTTACCGCACTCTCAACATGTTTTCGGGCTACCAGGTACGGAGTGATTTATGGTTCCGTCGAGTTTGCGCAATGTGCGATAGGCGCTGCATGTACGGACCGTTGCATGCATGCCCGATGGAAAAGCCGCCGCGCGGATAAGGTGGTGGTCACCGCATAAGTGGTGTAACCTTTATATCAATCGATTCTCGAGATTCGCCATCTCAGGCCCGTCCCGAGTTAATGGTTCCAATCGCTCTCGACATCTTCACACGCTCTAATGGAACGCAAGCGGAGAAAGATGTCTGACGCACCACACATGTTCAGAGCTTCTACCTTATGAACTTGCCATCAAATCCCGTCCACGATACCGAGATTAAGCGGCTGCATTCGACATTGGTTGTTGTTACCTACCCGCGGAATGTCTGGGGTTTGGCCTAGCCTCATGGTATACCGTAGTCTATTGGAAGAGTGTTGACGGACGTTGTCGATCGAACTTCTGCGGAGTTTCAAAGCATGAGAACAAGGGTTCTTCCTCAACCGTCAGACTTGAGTGCTGACACCGGATTCGAGCAATAGTACGGTGATAAGAACAAGAGGATGTGTGCATAGAGACTGAAGGTCTACTCCACGATCCAATTACTGACGACGGCGCAATAGCGGCGACGACAAGACAAGGTCATGGTTCATCATAGCCAATCCCCCCCCCGCGGGATAGTTTGATTCAGGAAGGCCAGCATGCAGCCTATTTTCTCTCTTAGTACCTGCTGAAACCTTGGATGGTACATTGTGTCCCTCATAATGAAACGATACGTATATTCGTACCTCACTCTTGGATTGCTTTGAAACTTACCACGCCTCGTTGTTCGCTATTTGCGGAGATTATGACGTCATTGTAAGGAGTGGCTGACGGGGCTGATGTCCTATGTACCAACGTCCAACGACCTTCGACACTGTACAGAAATGACGAGTTATTATTGTGAGCATGCTGAAACGAAGGATCATGGAGGATTGCAACGATAGTATCATCTCTACGGAATACGGCGTATCACATTGGTACATCAGATGGGAAAAAGACATGTTGTTAATTTAGGGATGTTCCGGACAGAGATCCCCCGCCTATGAGCAGCGCCCCGCGGCTGACTCACCTTATCTCCTTCCGCCCCAAGATAGGAGTACGTAGACACGTAGAGTACTTCCGTACGGAATACTGAAGTACGGTAAGGTATGGTATTCTAAAAGGTAGTCACACGTCATACCATACCTTACTGAGAATCACCCAAATGAATGGCTTTACCTTTACCTTTTTACAGGTTACCTTCTCCACTTACATTGCCTTGTCCTTGGAGCGCTCTGTCCCCGTCCAATCACCGATTCTCTCTCTGCTGGTCCGTCTCATGAGTGACGGGAAAAGGGTCCGGGGCGTTGATAAAGCTCGACGCTCTGAGAGGTACGAAGGACGAGGGGGAGCTAAGTAGTACTCGTACTAACTTAGTAGAGGTAGCCAGGGAGTGCCACAACTCTAAATCCTTTCCGGGTGGCATGGGCGGTTTCGACTTTACCTTTATTCCCGCTCCCTGGCTATGCAACTTTGGTTCGGTGGCAGCACCTTGGCGACGATGACGTTCCAAGGCGTTCCAGGTTTTTCCTTGGTCGCAACTAGTTACCCTAAAGCAGTAAGGTAAGGTATACTACTTTAGGTACCTAAGGTAAGTTAGACGTCGCCAATGTCCCAATGTCCGATACGGTACGATACGACGGTGTACGGTGGAAGTTTCGCGCATCCTGATATCGCCATCGGCGGGCAACACGGCGTGATTGGCCAAGACAACAACACGGTCGAATATGAAAACACCATCGCTCCGGATGTGACGTTGGCGGATGTCGCTCCGCTTTGTCCCCATCCAATCCAAACATTACCGTTAAGATACCTTACCTTACTGTTACAGTAGTGAAGCAGCAATAATCCACAGGAGCTGGCTGTACCTTCTATTCCCTTCACCCACAAACCACGTGCTTCGCCCCAACACTTCTATTCACTGCATAAAACGTACCTTCTATAAATTTCTCGGCCCATCTCCCCCCCATCCCCCCCCCAACTACAAAACTCCAGAGCAGCTTCGTCTTGAACCAAGAAGAAAACACCCACTTCGACAATTGAAGGCTCTTAATTCCCTCCTCAAAAGCCCCGAACACATCACTGTCCATTCTCTTTCTCTTTCTCTTTACCTTGCAACTCATACCTAGTATCATCTACCTCTAGCCGTCTCCGCCGAACCCCAAGATGCAGTACTTGATACTGTTTGTCTGCCTCTGGTAAGTTTGCCCAAGCATCCCCATCCCGATCCGAAACGACTTCCCGACTTACCATCCTCCACAACAACACAGGCTCTGGCGTTACACTCGCACCATCGTCAATGTAGTGGCCGCTTGGACCTACAAGCCAATTCGCCCTCGCTTCCCACCTAGCTTTACCTCCAAAGATGTTAGCGTGATCATTCCGACTCTTGGGGATAGCGACGAATTTCGCCGCTGCATCCTGTCCATTGCAGCTTGCAATCCCAACACCATCATTGTTGTCACCCCCAAGAACAACGTGAACCGCCTTCAAAAGCTTTGCGAGAGTCTCAGTCTCTTCCACGTCAACGTCCTTGGAGCGCCCAAAGCAAACAAGCGTCTCCAGATGATCCAAGGCCTCAAGGCAGTCCAGACAGCCATTACGGTTTTCGCCGATGACGATGTCTTCTGGCCGACAACATTTCTGACCTATATGCTCGCACCTTTCGAAGATCCTGGTACGGGAGCAGTTGGCGGTTATACATGGTATTGGCCCATTTTCTCCACCTAGGTACCATAAGCATGACAGCTAATCTCTTCGCTTTTCTAGTCTTGAACGACCCGCGCATCCAAACTTCTGGGACTTCCTCAGCATGGCGTACCTCGAGCGCTGGAATTTTGAAATTAGCGCCACAGCACACATCGATGGTGGGATATCTTGTCTTTCTGGACGGACTTCTGCCGTTCGAACAAGCATTGTCCAAGATTCAACTTTCACCGAGCACTTCTCTGATGAGAAGTGGCTTGGCAATATCAGCCTCTTAGCAGCAGATGACGACAATTGCATAACCCGCTGGCTGGTAAACCACAATTGGCAGATCAAAATCCAATGCGCTCCCGAGGCCAAGCTAACCACCACCCTCGAGGGCAACTCCAAGTATCTCGGGCAATGCGTTAGGTGGTACCGGACGACGTGGCGTAGCAACTTCACCTCCTTGTTCCTCGACCGAGTCATCTGGAAGGCTCAGCCATGGTCGACCTACGCTCTTCATCTATCCTCGTTCAACCCACCGGCGTTGATCATGGACGGTACCCTAGCTTACCTCTTGATGAAGACCCTGGAGACCACGCAGGAGCACAAGTATAAACCTACCAACTTCAACGCATTCGGCGTCTTTGCCATCTGGCTCCTCATGGCCAAGACCGTGAAGCTCTGGCCTCACTTTTACCGCTGCCCATCGGACCTCAAGTTTCTCCCAGCCCAGATTCTCTTCAGCTACTTCCATGGCGCAATCAAGATCTACACCTTGTTGACGCTGCACACGACAAGTTGGGGCGGAGGACATCGCTCGTTTGTTGACATGGTAAACTCCAGCACCGAGAGTTCCATGTTGCAAGGATCGGGTTATGAGGCGCTGGAGCGGACTGGGGCCATGCATTACATCAAAGCTGCCACAGATTTCAAATCCGACTTGAAGAAGCAGTTGTTCATGCAGGGCAGTACTGATTGAGCCTGACCGATGATGAGAGTGGCAAGGGATCGTATGGCAAACACTCCAGTCGACTTGAAATCCCACAACCAGCGCTTCAACAACCGACCATCCCGCAAGGTCAGGGCGCTCAGGTGCTGAAGCACGTTGGGAGTACCTTTATTTCGGCTTCTAAGTTCTTTTAACGGTCAAAAATCATTAGCGAGGCGTGCTTTTAGGGAGTGGAATGGAAAGGACAAGATTGATACACCAGGTGTGCGACTGCTTTTTGTGAATGGCTAAGCCAAGGCTTGACCTGTACACGGAGATGGCTCATCATTAGCTTTAGAAATAGCAAGGAATTGCCCATCCTTCTCATTCAATGGATGATGGTGATGTGCTTTGGTTTGACGTGGTACATTGATGATTTCGATTTCTGAAACTGTGAGTCTTTGTAGAGAGGTACTCGCGGTGTGCGGGTTTCTGGAATAGGCGCCCATACCCTCTTGGGTTAGATTCGGTTGGAAAATCATGATGGAATGTAAGGTAGATCGTCCCAGTGTACTGTGTACTGCACAAGTGCCAGTCTTTGTTTCAAAGTAATTTAATTAGAATGGTATTCTTTGTTTCATTCACTTTCTCCAAGGCCTACCTACTAGTACCGTAACCCCTACCACCTCCCCCCCCCTCCCCCCCCCGCAAAATCAGCCTCCCTAGATCCCCCCGCCCCCGCCCCCGCCCCCCCCATCCTCAAACCCCCACAGCTTAACCGTCCGATCATGCCCGCAACTGCCCACCCACCGGCCATCGGCACTCACGTCCACGCCCAGCACGTTTCCCGCGTGCCCCTGCAGCCGCCCGCAGAGCGCCCAGTCGTCCGCGCTGAACACGTTGACGCTCTTGTCGAAGCCGCTGCTCACGAAGAAGGCGCCGCTTTTCTTCGGCTGCGTGACTTCCCCCGTCGCGGCGTCGGTTGTGGGGTGCGACAAGGGTGACGCAGGCGGGGATTTGAACCAGCGCAGATCGCTGACGACGCCCTTGTGGGCGCCGACGCCGCCGGTCCCGCGCACCATGCGCACGTCCCAGCATTTGACCCAGCCGTCGCCGGAGCCCGAGAGCACGCGGTGCGCGTCGGGGGACCAGTCGAGGGCGTAGATTTCGCGGATGTGCCCGTCGAGGATCATGACGGTGCGGCCGGTGCGGAGGTCCCAGATGCGCCCAATGCTGTCGAGGCCCGCCGAGGCGAGCAGGGAGCCGTCGCCGTTGAAGGAGAGGGCGTACACTTCGCGCGAGTGCCCTTCCTGCAGGAGGAGCTCGGTCGTGGTTGCGACGTCCCAAAGGCGCCAGGTCGTGTCGTAGGAGGCCGAGGCGAGGTAGGCGCCTGAGGGGTGGAATTCGATGCGGCAGACGCGCGCGGTGTGGCCCGAGAGGGTGGCGACGGGGGTGGATTGCGTGAGGGACCAGAGGTGGATATTTCCTTCCCCGCCGCTGGAGGCGAGGTTGACGCTGTCGGCCGAGACGGTTGTGCCAGGGAGGGTCGCGCCGGGGTACCAGGATATTCCTCCTACACGATCGGTGTGGCCTCGTAAGGTTTTGGTCTCTTCGAGATTGGGTACCGAGAGGAGTTTTACCCCACCGCCCCAATTTCCCGCCGCAATGGTTTCGCCGTTAGGGCTGAAGCGGGCGATACTGACAGGGCGGTCACCGGCAATTTGGGAGCCGAAGAGGGAGAAGTCAGATAGGCGCTCTTTCAGGGCTTTGCGATGTTTGATGTGGGTGCGCAGGGGGATGGTGGATTCGAGCTTTTGGCTTGCGATTCGCTCCTTGGCTTTTGGTAAAGAATACCGAGCTATTGCTCTCCTGGCTTCGAGCAATTCCTGTATACCTTCTGTGTAGAATTCCTCTTCTTGTTCGCCTTGCGCAGTAGAGTCTTGCGCGACTTCACCCATCTGGACATCGCCTTCGCCATCTTCGCCGGCCTCGAGCTCAGCTCGCTGGGTCAAAAGTTCTCGTAGTCGGTCTCGACGGTCGCCTGGGCCTTCGCCGAACAGCGTAATGGGCTCGCCGATTTCGCGTAATTGTTTTCGAACGCGGCCATCGTCCGTTGGAACTGCTATTGCTGCTGCGCGCCGCCGTCGAGAAAATTGGGACAAGATCGCTGAGGCTTTTTCGGGGGCAATGCCCGCAATGCCAGAGGGGAGTAGGTAGTCGCGATCGATAGCTGGTAGACGTTAGCTTGGAAAGAGGCACTTCAGGAACAATAGACGTACGTATGTTTGCAAGATCCACCCCCTCATTGTTCTGTCACCTCGAGCCATCCCATCAGCCGTCGCTCCCTGTATGGTTTCGAGCTGGGCTCTCCAAGTGGAAGGCCCGTATTCCTCTGAGAGACGATATGAACATTGCTGCATAGAATGGTGTATATAGCGGCGTGATGTGGCTTACCTCGGGGTTATCCTCTTCAACGTACGCTTGTCTCGACGGGTGCATCATGCTTGCGATGGTGTTCGTGCGCTGTTAGGCGCAAGGGTGAGCCTGATGCGCAAAATACCCCGCCGTAAAGCAGCTAGATTGCTGGCTGAACTTACTGGTTATGATAATGTAGTGATAACATTACTTTATTGATGAGGCCTGTAAGGCGGCTAGGGTGCGGGCTAACTTTTGTTCATCAGTTTATCCTGACGCCCCTGACGCTCGCTCAGGCTAAGGGTAAGGTATCTTCGACGCTACTCGATATACGGTACAGAGCTATGACAACATAAACCAGATCTGATAACTTCGCTAAATGCCTATTTTGCAAAGGAAGATAAACAAATTTCGGTAAATCCGTATGTGTAGAGCTACATTGTTTCCTCCTCCAAAACCTCAACAATAATCTGCCTATCCGAGTTATCAGGTTCCTTGATCAACTCCATCTTCGCATAATCCAACGCCGTCATCTGAGTCTCCTCTTCCTGAATGTCAAGTCTCGCTTCTCTTTCTATAAACAACTTCACCGCTTGAAGATTTGCTTTCTCCACCGCGAAATGCAAAGGCGTGCGACCGTGATTATTACGCACATTGATATCGACGTCGTGGGCAAGTAGTATCTCAATACACACCAGGTTCCCACCGGAGCCAGCAGAATGCAAAGGAAGACTGCCGTTCGAGAGACTTAGCGAGAGATCAACTCCGTAATCATCACAGAGCAGACGCAAAATTTCTGGATGACACCGTGCTGCGAGATGTGATACTGTCCAGCCAGTGTCGTCCTGCCAGTTGTAATCCGCCCCATACTCGAGTAGGACCTGTACCATAACCATGGAACCTTCCTCTGTTGCTGTGTGAAGAGGAGGCTCCTTTGAAGACTGTCCGACATCACTCAGAGCGTTGACATCAGCGCCAAAATTAAGCAACAGCTTCAACAACTCCCCTTCATCGTGCGTGATCGCTTGATACAGAAGCGTTCGATCAAGGTAATTATACTGTAGGATATTGTGGTTTGGGTTGGCACCGGCTTTCAGAAGCTCTTGAGCTGCTGCAAAGTTCCCTACACTGATCGCTTCCGACAGCGGTGTATTACCCTGATGCTCAACCTCGATATCAGCACCAGCAGCCAAGAGTTTAGCCATGATAGCAGGATGGTTTTCCACTACGGAAACGTGTAGAGCGGGAGGATGCATCCGATCCTGCAAATCAGTTCTAGCACCTTTGTTTAACAGTAAATCGAACATCTCGATGTCGCCCCGATACGTAGCCGCAGTCAACGGAGTACTGCACACAGGGATACCCCATGAATGCCAACCTTGTCCAGGCTGTTCATTGACATCAGCACCACGGTTCAAGAGTAATTTGACTACCTCGTAGTGCCCGCCGATGGCTGCAGCCTGAAGAGGCCCGCCATAAGAACCGTCGACAAATTTAATGTCGGCTCCATGCTCCAAAAGCTGATTGACGATGTTTATGTTGCCATGATGTGAAGCTTTCTGCAGAGCTGTTCCATCCATACCACATGCATTGACATCTGCACCATGCTCTAAGAGCAGAGTTATGATAGAGCTAAACCCTTTCTCGGCGGCACTTTCTAGCGCGTATCTTCTGTCCGAGGCCGCATTCACATCTGCTTTATTTGATATCAGTTCGTGAACGATTGACTCATACCCCCCTGCTGCTGCGACCACCAAAGATGAGCTTTCAGTATTCTGTCCCCTGTATCCACCGTCTAATAAGGTAGTCGTGGCTGCGTCCTTCTGAAGAAGATTTGTCACCATGTCGGCCCAACCTGATTCGGCTGCGTAATGAAGGACGCCATCAGGATCGTACGATACATAAAGCTCCAGCAGCTCTCTCGATTTTGTCCGAGCAGCCGCTTGCATACCTGTTGCAATAACACTTTTACTTGCTTTGGGGAGTATTTGTGACACTATTTCAATGTCACAAGTACGGGAAGCAATTTCTAGAGGATTCGTACCATATATATCCGCTGCTTTTCGACTACCAACGATGTTGACGTCAGCTTGTCCCTCATCTATCAATACTCGCGTAACGTTGGGATGTCTGTTCTTCGTGGCTTCAAGTAGAGCTGTGCCAGAGCTCGTTTCGGACACGTTCGGATCGGCCCCATGCTTAATGAGGAGCCGGGTTATGTCGACATGCCCAATAGCTGCTGCTGCTTTTAACGGCGTATAGAACATGCCGCCCTTTGTATTCGGACAAGCCCCAGCGGAAAGGAGCTTCTTCGCCACTTGTAGGTGCCCGTTGTAGGCAGCGACCTGGAGAGGTGTGCCGAACATTCCTTGGCCGTAGTCTAGTTTGGATCCAGCTCTAAGAAGCTGGTCAACCAGATACTCGAATCCACTTTGCGAGGCATAGTAAAGCGCTGAAGGATGGTCTGCTGCACTAGCATCAACGCCACGCCAGGGCTTGTCGGCATTGTAAAGCCAAATCCAATTTAAGAAAGCCGCGCTGCTCTCATCCATCAATTCGAGCATCAATTGTGTCCCTAGCAGCGAGATCTTCGACTGTGAGTGCTGCATATGGCGCATCCACCACTCAGCAGCGTACCTGGCCAATGGGTACTGTTTGATGTCATCCGCGGGCTGCAAAGGACCTGGAAAATGGAGCAGGTAGGCCAAGCAGCACTCCGCAACATAAGCTTGAGAATCAATGTTGCCAAAGACGGGTGGTAGCGTTTGGTTTTGGAAATGTAAGAGCAGAAAGTCTTTCACTGAAGAATGCGCGAGACGAATTTCCTGTACTTGTTGGACAATAGCCCCTTGCTGGTGCTCCTGGAGTCAGTATACTTTTAAGGAGGAAATTGCCGGCAAAGTAGATGAGAAGAGCGGGAGAATTGCACAATGAAAGGGTCTCGAGGCGTCAGAGACTCCAGCTGACGGGGATATTATCACGGAAGTGCTTACCTCTCTGCTTTTGATGAAGATACGCGAAACGGAAATAAGGCCAGTGCACATCGTCAAAATGTCGTTTGCGTCAAAGAGTCTCATATCAGGGTTAAAGACGAGTCCTTCTCCGTTTTCTTCGTCAACAGCAAGGAATTCTACGGCCTCTTCTAGGCGTATCTAGCGCAATCATTATTGACAGTTCACTTAGGTTAGAAGAGGCTCTGTGACAGGACTCCTTACAGGGCGTGGAGCGACAGTCAACCATCTTAACAACTTGTACACAATGTCACACGATTCCGGATCGAGATTTTGTAACGCTCTTTGATACGTCTCTGACAGATCTTTTGGGGGCGTTCTTAGCGCGACTTCAAGCTGTTTGAGTACTTTGCACCTTGATAGCACATCAAGTTGGCACGCAGCCCATCGAAACCTTTTATAACGAGTATTAGATAGGACAGTTGAATCGGGGCCATGTCGCAACTCACATTCCCTGCGAGCCCGTCACGAGGGCGGACTCCATTCTTTCCTTGACCTTCTGAGGCCACTTTTTCAGTCTGGGATTAGTTTGAAGTTGCTGCTGAATGTGAGAGCGTATATCGGGCTCAATCAAGTGGCTTTCGATTTGAATTTGTTCCGTAATGATCGGGAGGAGCTGCTCCTCGATATCAACTTCATACCGGCTTGTCACTAGGACATGGACTTTGCCGGTCCTTGACTTGACGAACTGCTTAACCAGTGATAAGACCTTCTGCCTTTCCACACATTCGTCTAAGGCATCTAATATAACATAAAAGTGATCGAATCCCCCAATGCTATCATGCAATATGTCCGAGAGCTCTGTAAAGGAGGGCTGGGCAACGCTATCGGCTTGCATTTCCATGCGTGTTCCATACCGAGTGCGGCTAAATTTCTCCCACTTCGTTCTGTCTAGTGCTTTTGGAAGATCGGGTGTCTGTTTCGCCATTTGTGTCACTAATGAGCGAAGTAGACTTTCCGCGGAACTAACAGCTTTATTGGCGAAGTCGAAGTAATAATACAGAACGACAGACTGATGCTCTCGGGGGGGCAGGGCAAATATATCCTCGATGATTGAAGAGCTTAGGAAGGTCAATTGAGTATTCAGGATGTCGGACTGCGGAAGGTATATCTACCACAGGACACTTTTGCCGCAGCCAGCTAGAAGCCATATAAATGCTTGGTCAAGAAGGAAGTTGGATAAATTGACTTACGAATACCATGCAACCAGAAACAAGAGTTTACCTCTGTTTGCCAAACTTCATAATCCTTTCGCTGTAGAAACCATTTGCCGGTCTGAGATCCACGAGCTTCCCGCACTGCTTTATGCTTGATAGAAGGATCTGGGCCATTGAGCCAATCCACAACGACTTGGAACTCTGTCTCTGCTAAAGGTCAATACTAAAGCAGCCGCCACATTGTTGAGGATATGACGAACCAGGAGCAAGGGTTATGCTGCGCGTGAAATCGAGCACCCTTTGCCTCAAATCCCTTGTTGTATCACGTATCTCGATCATCGACGCTCTTCAACGCGTCAAATTTTATTGCCACATAAAGCAACAATGTTCCACAACTCACGTATTGTCAACCATCAGAGCTGTTTCCAGCACGCTTCTTGTACGGTGTACGCTCTCGAGCGTCCTGGTGATCTCCTTCTCATGCAACGGCCAGATCAAGCGCCTACCCAATGCTTTCCACTCGCTAACAGGTTTTTCAATCTTCTCTATTAGGCTTCTCAGATCGCGCTGGCATACATCCAGAAGACCATTGGTCAACAGGACATCTGTCAGCATAGGGAGAAAATTGTTGCTGATATTCCTCTCGTTATCGACAAGGACAACAAGACTCTCTAGAACATTTCTCAGGCTTGTCACCTCTGCAGTCACTCTTAAAAGGTCCTTCGAAGCATTTTTCAAGCCTTGGCGGTAGTCGTAGCAGTATGATATGACTTGCCCGCTGATCTGCACGACTGTAATCAGGCTGGCAGCCATGCTCAAAGGATCTGCCATGGCTGATCTATTCGCTCTCTCTATCAAGTCATCACACGCAAAAAGGGATGAGATATAGGACTCTAGGGACTACACACAAGGACTCGAACTTTGCTACTATTGGTTCCGAGAGCCTTGCATGCTGTATTTACGACAAACAGCTGAAGGCTGCGGCACAGTTATCATAGCCTTTCAGCTCTGCACCTTTTGCGTGCTCGCTGGCGTCTCAGGCTTCCGACCTTCCTTGATAGTTTGGGTGATGGCGAAGGGATGGAGCAGGTAAAGTAGGTACCTTAGCCCTCCTCCATATGTGAGGCTGCTCAGGTTTCGGTACATTCCTTTGAGGCTATTCTAACCCTCATCTGACTAGGTGCCGAGGCTACCCGTATCTTGCAGCAAGCCCTGAGCTAGCGTGCTGTGAGGGTAAAGCGGTACTCTCACAACCGTACGATCTGGCAAAGATCCTTTAAGTTCTCAACTACCCTTACCTACGAGAGTACAGCTATTGCTTTTCCGTTAGCTATCTCGCATGCATTTATTCCCTTCGTCTCTTCCGTCATTTGTTCTCATTCCGCAGGCCGCTCTTCCCGCTGGTGACACGTTCGTTTAAAAGGTCCATCATGGCTTCCTTATATTCTATTTTATGACGCCTTGTTCCTTAGTGGGCAAGATGCTTCCACTAAAAACAATTAGCATTTTAGGAATATCGCCAATACTTCAATGCTCCGCCTGTCGTTTCGCACCTCTGTTCTCACAGCAGGATCTCCGCCCGCAGTGCTTTTACTTGAACGGACCTACAGGCCATGACCTGAGGCGTGCATCCTCAACCGCAGCTCCCTTACGACAACCATCAACTTCCACCCCCACCTACGAATACCAGTACAAAATTGCGGCTGCATATTCCGCTAAAGGCCGGCGCTTCAACCCCAAGAATGACCTCTACTCCTTTGATCCTTTACAATCTACTACAACTGGCAAAGATTTTTTCACGGGGCGGCCGAACAGCGGCCAGGATGCGTTCTTCGTCAGCAGGATCGGAAATGGTAGCAACGTTGCATTTGGTGTCGCGGATGGCGTTGGAGGATGGGCAGATTCCGGCATTGATTCGGCACATTTCTCCCATGGGTTATGTGAGCAGATGACGGGGGCTGCAAGAGGGACTGAGACCCAATCTGAAGGGAAATTAAGGCCGCGCCAACTCCTACAAAAGGGGTACGATAGAGTGGTCGCTGATTCCAGCATTCCTGGGGGCGGAAGTACCGCCTGCATCGCAGTTGGAAGGGATGACGGATATCTGGAGGTTGCAAAGTAAGGCCACCTGGCGGATTGGTTTCACCTGTGCAAGCTGATGATACTTCTCCCAGCCTTGGGGATTCTGGCTTTGTTCAGCTTCGGCTTAATGCTGTCCACGATTTTTCCAATCCACAGACACATGCGTTCAACACACCGTATCAGCTATCTATAATCCCTCCTAAGATTCTGGCTAGAGCTCGAGCTTTGGGTAGTCAGCCACTGAGCGACTACCCCAAGGATGCCAGTGTCTCGGGCCATCAGCTACGGCATGGGGATGTTCTAGTATTTGCTACAGATGGTGTCTGGGACAACCTAAGTTCCCTGGATCTATTGAAGATCGTAAGCCGGCACATGACGGGATTTCAGGCTTGGGAAGCCGGCGAGAAGGGTTTGACTGTTTCTGAAAATATACATGCCCTTACGCAGAAAGGCGGTATCCCAAAGAAGTATGAGGATAGTCTCCAGGCGGCTTTAGCAGTGGCTATTACCGGAGAAGCAAAGCTGGCGAGCTTGAATACGAAAGCTGATGGTCCGTTTGCTAAAGAAGTACAGAAATATTATCCACATGAAGAGTTTCATGGAGGCAAGGTGGATGACATTTGTGTTGTTGTCGCCATTGTAGTCAAGGATAAACCGTAAAGCTCCGCGTTCCGTCCAGACAATTTCTGCCGCCGGGGTTTAAGACTTATCACTGCAAAGCGTTTCTGGAGCCATTTCTGGCCCAGTGACATTTATATTATGCATCCTGTAAGTACTCTAGCATTATAGCGACGATCTGAAGCCATCTGTTCCGTCTCCCCAAGCAACGCGCCTGCGTCAACTAGGCAGGTATTCTAAGCGAAGAATGAGCGAAAGTTCGGGGTACGAATACCGGACCCGTCAAGATCATGTTCAAGCTCGACCCTTCCATCGTGCATACTTTCGATAGAAGGGGAAGAAGTAAAGCAGGTAGGTATGAATAGATGTGAAAGCTTCGCGTAAGGCGTCATATGACAACAACTTCCATTTGAACCCGTGGATCCGAACTCGGCATCATAGCGAGAAAATGACAAGCACCCACAAGGCCACATACAGTCGCAGGATAAATGCGGCGAACGACAGGTCTTATGTACTCACACGCCTGTCCCGACCACTTTCTTCATACTTAATCACACTTATCCAATCCTTCTATTGGGTACCAATGTCTGTACGCTTGATCTCATTCATTTCTACCTCTTCTTGCCTGGTGAGCTTTCACTTTTTCCCCTCGTCCTGCGCAGAAAGGACTCAAAAGCGCAGACTGAATTTCGCCAAGCTTCGAACGCCGATTTCTCATAACGCCTGCTCTGAGTGCATACAAGACCAGAGGAAGCCACCGGCCGATATTTGAAATCTGCAGAGTCCATCCAACTGTGTATCATCTGTTCCTACAACTTTACCTCATTTTGTGAGCAATGGGTGCCCGTACCAATGCATTATTGAGTGCCCGTAAAGAGGAAAAAGGGTTCGAGGATTTCGCAGTTGAAATATGAACGAGCAGCACCAAGCTGATCCCACGAGTGGTATGTGATTTATTCCCTATTCGCATACCCACGAGTGGTTCGCGACTTCCCCCGCAGACAGACGTTTCTCGGGTATGTAGTCCAATGTCCTTCGCAGCAAATCGGTTGGGTCAATTGCCTCGTCTCTAGTAACCCTCCTTCCAGAAGGTTCCAGTAACGAATGGTGGTTCAGAGAGGCAATATCGGCTTCGTGAATGGATGTTTCTTGATCGTATATACCAATCTCCATTATCCGATCGTTTAGAGTAGATCCATCCAACTGTGCGTGACCCGTGATGGTAATCCCATCTTTCATCCAAAGCGAATGAAATGATTCCGGAGGCATGCCTAAGATTCGCACTGTCTCTTCAAGGATCTCAGTGGACGACCCCACAAATGATTCAAACAGTGGAAACCCAGATCGGATCTCGAATATTGTACAAGCTAAGGCCCAGATATCTGATGCTCTGCTCGCCTTGCTCTCCAATATCAATTCCGGAGAGCAATAGGAAACTGGTGTTCCGACACCATTGCATGGTGGAGACAGCTCGAGAAAAGCTTCGCCCAGGTCTATGAGTAGAACCTGCTCGGAAATGTACTCGAAATCGATGCAAGAGAAGGATGCTGGCTCCACGAGGTACTCAGGTGCAGATAGGTCTGGTTTTCCACCGGAAGTCTTGAAGACCGCATCTCTAACTGGGTGGCCAACTTGCTGGTAGATCGTTTCCGTATGCCATGCGTCGACACCTTTTAGTTGTAAAAGGACATTCTTAGGCGTAATGTCTACCCCAGCGGTCAACACACCCTCTCAGTTCCTCCAGTGTTCAACGTACCTCCGTGAACAATACCGACATCATGCATGAAAGAGACCGCCTTTGCCAGTTGTCGAGCTAATCTACGGGCCAGGGGAGCACGGAGGCGGCGGGTGCCCGCTATCTCGCCTGGAGAATCCGATATCGCGGAAAGGCTTGGACCCCCCAGCCGCGATACATAGCAAAGATGTCTGCCGTTGGGCCCGTCAATGATGAAATCATCCAGTGTAGCGATAATGCTGCTACGCCAAGGATTGGTATGGGCATGTTCATCGAGATGCCGAAGTATCGTGAGTTCCCTAGGTTGCCGGGAGGCTTCGGCAGTGAGCACCTTGAGTGAGACCAGCCTGTTTTGATCTTTGTCACGAGCCAGCCAGACGGTAGAGAACCCTCCATAGCCTAATTTATGCAGAACGCAATATCTTCCGCCTTTGAGAGCGTCTCCTAGATGGATCGGGTGAAACCCCCCACTCGTGTACTTCTCCACATCCTCCACATTATCTAAATGCGGTAGTCCATATCGCAACTCCTTCGGCGATTTGGCAGCCATCGAGCCACGCTGAGATATCGGAGGTTGTATGCCCACCGCGCAAGGGGAACCAACCTGCCTACTTTGAAGCGACTGGCCGCCACGGACGCTGTTGGAATATCTGGATGGCTGAGCAAGGGTGCCTCTGACAAAATAATACATCAGGGGCGCGACCAGAAGACTCATCCCAGTCCGATTGCGAAGAAAATAAATAGAACTCAAAGACGTGACTTCTTTAATCACTTGAAGTTGACTTTCTAACTTTTTATTCTTGTCTTTAATTCTCTGAGTAACTTTTTTGAATCAACGTTTAGCTCAAACTATCTCATCGTAAGGAGTCTTTCACATCTGATTACTAGATATTTTATCAAATAAATCACAGACTTTCACGTCTGGATCTTATTGCTTTCATAGTGTAGAGGGGTGGCATGTCTCAACTAGTAGTCAGAGCTCAGAAGGCATAGTAGTAGTAGTAGTAGTAGGTAGATCTAGGAGGTAGGCTAGATACAGGTAGGGTGGGTCAAACATCAGGTAGAAGGTGACGGGAATGATGCTTCGATGCTTGACTGTAGCTCGGGAAACCCCTATAAGTAGTAGTCAAAATCCCCGGACCAATAATGTTCCGTGAACTCTCGAGGTGCGTGGCTCCACCCCACGACAATATTTTGAAGCAATAGAATATGAAAGACGGATTATCAGCCCTATGGGGCTGGAAGACTGTTAGGTGAACCCTTCCAGAGGCTTTTTAGAGTTCTTACCGGTACTTTCCTTTACTCTCATCTATCAAAAAAGACGACCAAGCCTCTGGTACTGTTGCTGTCGTTGTGCGCTACTTTGCTGTGTCCTTGGCACAATTGCCATTCTATGTACATCCTTTGACTTGATTAGTGACGACCTATGATAGAGCGATCAAAATTTATATTCTGTTATGAGCCAACAGGACATGTTCAAAAGTGCCTGCTGGAACGAGCCCTTGCGTGTCAGCCTCTATTAGAAATGGCGGAGGCCGTTGCCGTGATATCCTTCATTTCAGCAGTGGCTGCGCTGATCGAGATTGGGAGCACAGTGGTGGGTCGGCTCAACGACTTCCGCGAAAAGGCGCATGAGGTGCCTGAGGCTTTCAAGCACATCAAGGCCCAACTACCCATCACGATTAACAGTCTCCAACGAACTAGCGCTGAAGCCCAAGCAGGAAATGTGGATTCAGACACTCAGAAGGCTTTAACGCCTGCACTCAAGGGATGTCAATCTCAGATTCGGCGTTTAGACAAAATTCTGGACCAGGTCCTACCCACGGATAAGGACTCTTCTTGGACTCGAAAAACCAAAGCACTCCGGAGTATTAGCAAAGACAAAGAGGTCCGGAGCTTATTACTACAATTGGATCGCTACCTACTAAGATTGGTGCTCCACAACACCAGTGGCACCTCGAGGGCATTGCCGCAATCTCTCTCCATGCATCAGGTTAGCATGATACCTGCCAAGAGAGACCCCAATTTCATCGATCGCCCAAGAATATTCGAAGAGCTACAGAGTAACTTGACTCATTATGGTCGTGCTGCGTTGGCAGGTATAGGAGGTGTCGGGTGAGCAATTTGTTACAAGGATGTTACTTTCTATTCGCGTTTTCCTGCTTCTTGTACGCTAGATATACTACGGGCTTTTTCATGCTGAATAGCAGCTCTCGTTTTGTGGAGATCGGTCAAGCACTATTACCGATTCTAGACTAATCCATAAATATAGGAAAACCCAAATCGCCATCGAAATGTGCCACAGGTTCCTCGAAACTCATTCAGAAGCCCAGATATTTTGGGCTCATGCAGGAACACTCACGAAATTCGTGCAAGCGTGCAAACATATCGCTGAAAACTTACGCTTACCAGGGTGGAATGACCGAAAAGGAGATGTCCTGCAGCTTGTTCATCACTGGCTTAGTAGCAATCAAAACGGAAAATGGCTCTTTATACTTGACAACTTCGACGACATACAGCTTCTTGATGAACCGTTACCATCTTCAGTAATTCAGAATTCGTTGATTCAGTACTTCCCACGAGCAACAAACGGTGCTATCATTGTTACAACTCGGGACAAAAGAGTTGGGGAACGTTTAGCTGTCAGAGGCAAGACGACGATTGTCTCAACCATGACAACGACAGAAAGTGTGCAGCTTTTACGTTCTTATCTTGTTTCGTCGATGAATGTGACCATCGATGATCTCGAAAGGCTCGTCGAAGCTTTAGATCGACTACCTCTGGCAATCACGCAAGCCGCGGCGTACATCACCGAACAAGTTATAACTGTCGAAGACTATCTCTCGATGCTTCAGGAGGGAGACGAAGACATACAAGAATTACTCTGCGAGAGTCTCGACGACGATAGAAGAACCGATAGGGAGAGTAACTCGGTCATCAAGACTTGGAAGCTGTCATTCGATCTAATTACTAAACAGAACCCCAGAGCAGCTCAGATGCTCTCACTGATGGCCATGTTTGACCGGCAAGGCATCCCTCCTACCCTGTTCAAACATAAAGACGAGCCAAAACGTGTCTTCATTCAAGCGTTGGCAATGCTGCAGAATTTCTCCTTGGTCAACAAAGGAGCTCATAGTGAGACCTATGAGATGCATCGGCTTGTCCAATTGTCCACACAGGCATGGCTAGAAGTTCAGAACACTACTACAATTTGGAGACATGAAGCGCTACACATATTGGTGGAGCAATTTCCCAATGGCAACAAGATTGACAATTGGCGTTACTGGGAGGCTCTCTCACCCCACGCGCGTACGATGCTTCAATTTGATTTTCTTTCGACTGATGCCCGGCTCGATCGCGCCAAGCTTCTGGAGCACTTAGCTTCCTTTGACAGATACCGAAGCCATAATGAGACTGCTTTAGTTGAAGCTAAAGAATCCATGGAAATATTCGAGCGTCTTCGGGGCTTGGAAAGCTCAGAAACGCTCTCCAGTATGACCACATATGCGATGTGTCTAGAAGCGCGAGGCGAAGGACAGAAAGCTCAGGGGTTGTTACGGAGAAGTAGTGCTGCTCAGGAGCAGCTGCTTGGTCCTGACCACCCGGACACCCTCAGAAGTTTGAGCCGTCTCGCATGGACTTTATACAAACAAAAGGACTTGGACGAGGCTGAGGAGCTGCAGAGAAGAATTTTCAGCATCCGGGGGCATTTGCTTGGTCCCACACACTCGCTCGCACTTCGAGATATGGTAAACCTGGCAGTGACCTTGATCAGTCTTGGAAAGTATGAAGAAGCTGAGGAACTTTGTTGCAGAGCGCTACTAATTCAAGAGAAAAGCCTCGTTACTGATCACCATAACACAACTCAAATGAGGCATAACCTAGCATGGTGCCTCTCGCGTAGAAAGAAATATGATGAAGCAACTGAACAGTATCGGCACGTCTTGTCATTAGGAGAAGGACTGCTGGGAGCCCATCATCGCTACACTCTCAAATGTCGCCAAGGTCTTGCGTGGTGCCTCTACAACCAGACAAGATACGATGAGGCCATACAACACTATAGACTAGTGTTTGCGTCTAAGGAGAAGGTACCTGGTCTAGAAGATGATCCCGAAGCACAAGATTGTCGCGCGGAATATGCGAGATGTCTCTGTATGTCGGGGAACTCAGACGAGGCCATTGAGCAATATCAGCTTGTTTTTTCCTCGAACGCGTGGCTAGATGCAGCTGCCTTTGTCGACATCCTCAGAAGGAGACATAGTTATGCATGGTGTCTTTCTAATTCAAAAAGGTATGACGAAGCCGTCGAGCAATACCGGATTATCTAGGCATCGAGAGATCAGAATTTAGCAACCCCAGACTTACACGGGATTACAGAAGTAGTTAAAGTAGAAAAAGGGCTCACTTTTTGTCTCAGTCAGCTGGCGCTATCGAGAGCTGGTGCCGCCAACACTGTGGAAAAGAAGCGTACCTAGAAATACGCTCGCAACTGCTATGACCAAGCCAAAGCGTTACACTCCATAGATCGCTGGAGTCTAGAAGTTTGACGTGGCTTGCCAAAGAGCTTTCGTGCTTTTCAGATCGTCGAACAAGTATTAGCGTGTGCAGAAAGCTTTCGAATCCTTGGCATCGCAATTGTCGCGCCCCTCACCTATTTTGTATAGGTCATTCGACATTTCAATTCATTCAAACCCACTCAACATCTATTATCGCATCAAAAACAGGCTCAAATAGGTGAAAATGAAGCTATTCATACACTACTAATCAAATTCTATAGTATCAGCTTCAAGATCTCTTTTCAAGGCTTTAATATCAGCTTCAAAGATATAATCTTCGACGCTATGCTTGAAATGCTGTCTCGAAAATCTATCACACCTGCTTCTTTCGACAGCGTAATGAAGAAATTCATCAAAAGTGCCTTCAAAATGAGGTCATATCTTCTTGAAATGTCGTCTGATTCAGATCTTCAGCACACTGAAACTGAACTCAATGAAATTGAAGTTCGAAGAGTATGATGATAGATATCGTATCTCACACTCGTGTGAGATAATGAGTTTCTCAATACGAGCGTTACAATGTATGCTGACGTTATTCATGATGATTACACTCTTCGAAGTCGGAAAGAAACTGCATAGAGATAGCAGTTCATCTGCTAGTCATCGAAAGAAAGTCTCTGTTACGAACATGCCTGAACCGGCCAGGGTCCAGATCTAACCCTAATCAATTTGATTAGGGCAAGCCATGGCGCTATGCCTAGTTTGGACCTAGCGCACCCCTTCGAGCCATCCCCAGCACTTCTTCCCGTTGTTCAGCACTTTCTTCATTCACCCCTTTCATCATCCTTTTAGGCAAACACATCTGGCATATTACATCACATCTGTATCGGGCCTAGCGCAGCCTCAAGCCATTATTTATAGAAGAGCTCGCACTCTTTCTCTTCTGTATTCTTAATGTCTTGTTATAGCTACCTCTAAAGAACAATACATACATACCAGCCCCGAGCCCCTTTGGTTGGATGATCTAGGCACGGTCCCAACAGTCTCGCCGTTGAATCAATCTTCACGAATATCGATACAGAGTAGATAGTCATCTATCGTGTAAGTCAAAAGAACACTTCAGCAATGCTCTCTCTTTCTAGAGACTTGATAGCGAGCTGATTCATCAACTGATGCGTAGACTTGATGATGTCATCTTGTAGTCTCGTTGAAGAGAGTCTCGTCAACGAAGACAAGCTGCTCAGTCGTCAGCTGCAACAGATCGGCAATTCAGTTCAAACGAAGCTCATCGTTCTGTCTGATGCTCACACGCTGTTTCTTTTTATTACTTCAGCTTCTCTTCTTCAGAATTCTGAATATCGTGAATCTATGAACATGTATATCTCACTTCTCTCATAGAAATCACATCATCTCTTTCTGCATGACTCATGACTGTTGCTTCAGATATGTAATTAGAAAGTCTTCAGCGACTGAAAAGATCTTTCAAGAGACGTTCTTTGAACGAAACTGAGATCTAAAGAGAGAGTCATACATGAAGAGATTCGTCTGAAATCTATAAACGATATCGAAGTGACAGTGAACCTCTTGAGCTGTTAGGGGCCTGCCTAGAGCGAGTCGGATAGGGGTGTCATTTAACTAGAAGATAAATGCTAAGGAAGAAAGGTAGCTACAGGAAAGAAGCTGGCTACATATGTGTGTTCCTCAGCCGACGCTAGGCCCAATAGGGACTAGTCAAGGTGACGAAGCTAGGATAGGCCTGGCAAGGCTAGGATCGTGACATTACCCCCCCCCCTTGACTATTCATGTCCGCATGAATGTTGTTCCTTAGTGCGCTTTTGTTGGATACTTGGTATGAAAGTCGTCAACCACCTCTTGAGCGTTCATAAATTCGTCGCCGTCAGCGTTATACCAGTTGAGGTCGTTGTCATAGCCCTTCCATTTGACCCGATATTGAAGCCGTCTCCTATAGCGTCGGGAGTCCAGTATATCATCGATTTCCCATTCGTCTTCATCTTTTACCACTATTGGCCCGGGAGGTTCATTCTTTTGGCCAGGCAGAGGGTCGTCGGCGGCAGGGCGAAGCAGGTCAGGATGGAATACATCATGAACACGCATAGACTCTGGTAATTCCAGTTTATATGAAGAGCCGACGGGACCTAGATTGGTGAAAGGACCGAGCATTTTGTCATCTAGCTTCTTGGAAGGTCTCGCTGTAACGATGTTCCTTCCATTCAGGAACACCTTTGATCCGGTCTCGTAATTGACCTCCTTTCTATGCTTGTTAGCCTGGTTCATCATTTGCTCTCGTGTTTTGACCAGAGCTTCGCGAGCGAAGGTCAGTGTCCTATCCATGTGATCGGATATATCTTCGGCCCGAGCGGCCTGCAGGCGTTCGCGGGTGCTTCCATACTCGGTTGTGTCAGGGTCGAAGCTCATACGAGGGTGAAAGCCCTTGTTCATGAAGAAGGGGGTCAAGGAGGTGGCTGAAGACAAGGCGTTATTGTCGGCAAACTCGGCCATGGATAGCCACTTGGACCAGTCGTCCTGCATGTACGAACAGAAGGAACGAAGGTATCGCTCGACATCCTGATTGGCTCGTTCGCTTTGGCCGTCGGTCTGGGGGTGATAGGCGGTGGACAACCGAAGAGAAATGCCCAGCCGTTTGCAAAGGGACTTCCAAAGGATGGAGGTGAACTGAGGACCTCGATCGGATACAATGGAGCTTGGTAGACCGTGGGTTCGATATACCCATTGAAGCAACATTTCAGCTGTCTTTTCGGCTGTGATACCTTCATCATCAGTGGTGCAAGAGATATAATGCCTTTCTTTCGACAATCTGCAGATGACAGTCAGGATAGCGTTGTAGCCGTACGAATCAGGTAGGCCGGTAATGAAATTCATGGCTATGTCCTGCCATCGCTGTTCAGGTATCGGTAGAGGTTGAAGCAAGCCATTTGATTTATCCCTAGGTGCCTTTGATCGTTGACAAACATAGCAGTTCCGGATATATCGGTCTACTGTCTTCCGCATGGACGGCCAATAGTAGTTCCGTTTGATGACCTCCACCGTTCTAAGAATACCGGGGTGACCTATTGAGGGTTGATCGTGCACCCCACGAATCAGGTTCATTTGCAGAAGTTCATTGAACGGGACTCATAGCTGACTGCCTTTGTATAAGATTCCATCCTGGACCCGGCAATCCTTCAGCTTGATGCCTTCGCATTGTGCTTCGCCTCTTTCTATTGCTTCGCGAAGTAGAGTACAATCCTCGTCGATTTCATTCGCGTCAAGGACTTGTTTATAGATTGGCTCGCTGACGTCTTCCTCTAGATCAGCAATCTCCATCCGGTCCGGCGTCAGGATAGTGGTTCGTTGATAGCGGACGCGTTCATCATCGGAACCTCTGGGCACGGAGTCAGCTCGGCGAGTTAATGCATCGGCCTTAATGTTCTGTTTGCCAGGTCGATACATTATCTTGAAGTTGAAGTCAGCTAGCTTCTGAACCCAGCGCATCTGACGTCTACTCAGCTCTTTATCCTCCATTAATGGCGTCAGAGCTTGGTGATCGGTGAACACCTTGATTGGTAGCTCAGTCAATTCCAGCTCAGGTCGCCAATGCTCGAATGCTCGAATGATCGCTAGTAGCTCCTTGTCATAAATCTCGTAATTGCACTCAGCGAGGCTCAGGTTCTTGCTGTAGTAGGCCACCGGATGCAAGGTTCCTTCGTCATCATACTGAGAAAGTATGCCACCGTTGACGTAGTCGGATGAGTCTGTTTCAAGGATAGCCTCCCTATTCTGGTCAAAATGGCGAAGGATAGATGCTTCAGTCATTCGTTTCTTCATATGGTCAAAGGCCGTTTGACAAGCGTGGTCCCATTCAAATATCACCTCTTTTTGGGTGAGTCGAACCAGGAGACGAACAATCTTTGAAAAGTCCTTTATAAAACGTCGATAGAAGTTGCAGAAGCCGACGAAGGACTGCACCTGGGTGAGGTTTGTAGGAGTAGGCCATTCGACTACTGCTTGTACTTTTCTGGGGTCCATCTTTAGTCCTTCGGTGGATAACAATAGTCCCAGGAAGAAGGTCTCCTGAACATGGAACTCGCACTTGTTTATATCCACCTGAAGGCCAGCCTCTCGTAGTCTATGTAGAACCAATCGTACGTGCCGCTTATGTTCCTTCAGTGTTTTGCTGTAGATGATAATGTCATCTAGGTAGGCCTGGCAAAACTGATGGAGGTAGTCAAATAGCACGTCGTTCATATAGTGTTGGTAGGAAGCCGGGCCGTTGGTTA
>JAABUU010000983.1_pt1 | contig 54283 bp, 76 predicted proteins | sample 5559301 | NCBI WGS metagenome assembly JAABUU01 (sample SAMN10711884, study PRJNA513360) | rock metagenome | isolation source: Antarctica rocks | place: Antarctica: Victoria Land, Richard Nunatak white
CGGCTGGCAGTTTGAGCGCACATCGCCGGAGCGCGCGCCCGGCGGCAGCTACGACGCCTACAGCAGCCGGGCGGCCGAGCGCGACGGCCGCGGGGGCGGCCGGGCGGGCGGCCGCGGCCGCCAGCCGTCAGCCTATGACGCGGGCTACGACATAGAGGGCGCTGGCGACGTGCGCTGCATGCGCAAGCCGGGCGCGCCGCCGTCGTACGCCAACGGCGGCCGTGGCGCCTACCCGCCGCCGCACGGCGCCCACGGGGCGGCGGGCCGGGGCGCGGGCGGCCCGCGCGGGCGCGCCCCGCGCGGCGGCGGCGGCGCCAGCGCTGGCTACGACGTGGAGGGCGTCGCAGACGTGCGCGGGCGCGCGGGCGCGGACGCGGGCACCGGCTTTGACGGCTACGGCCAGCCGGCGGCAGAGTACGGCGGCCGCGGCCGCGGCGGCCGCGTCGATAGCCGCGGCGGCATGGGCGCGCGCGGCCGCGGGCGCTCGGGCGGGCGCGGTCGCGGCGAGGGCGCCGCGCCGTCGCCCGGCTGGTGGGAGAGCGGCCAGGCCGTCGACCAGGTGCACTCAGCTGGTCAAGTTCGTGTCCCCTGCTGCTGGCCGCCTGTGGCGTCTGTGCTGCTGCGGAGAGCTCGAGGGAATTGTCACGCTCTGGCAGAGTTTATGGCACGCCCCCATCGGCGCCCATTGACTGCTGCCAACAGGGGTTCATTTGTGCCGGAGGGCGTTCCAATGAGCAGACATTCTCTTCGTAACACCCTGCGACAGCGTGGGGGCTGCTGGGCGCGTCGCAACCCGAGTGAAAGCGTTGATTTGCCAGTCTGTCGGCAATTGGGCAATGGTGATGCCAGGGCAAGCAAGTGCTGCCTCTGCAGAGCCCTGGCACACCGGGTACGGCGCTACGCCGATTGCAGGTGACAGTGTATACCAAATTCAACTGCGTGCCTCGGCCTCACACTTGTATGCGCGAGCCGCCAGGCGCGGAGCGAGCCTGCTGCGGCGCCGGGGGCCGGCAGCGGCTGGGAGGACGCGCAGCCCGCATCCGCGCCCTGGCCGGACCTGCCGGCCGCCGGGCGGCAGCCGCCGCGCGACAACGGCGCGCCGGGCCGGCCCGGCGAGCGGCGCGCCTTCCCGGCGCCGGCCGTGCCCGCCAGGGCCGAGCCGGCCGCGTCCGCGCGCGCCAGCTTCCCGCCGCCGCCGTCGCCGTCGCTGGCGCCCATGGGGCCGGCGCCCGAGTATGGGGGCGACGCGCGCGCGGGCGCGCCGCCCGCGGCCGGCCGGGCGCCCGGCGAGGATGCCGCGCGGGCGCCCGCGCTCGGCGGTTGGGACGCGCCCGCGTACCAGCCGGTGGCGGCTGCGGCGCAGCGGGGCGCGCAGCAGCCGCAGGCGCACGCCGGCCAGGCGGGCGGCGCGCAGCGCCAGGCGCACGCGCAGGACCAGCCGGGCGCCGCCCAGCAGGCGCGGCAGGCGTACGCCAGCGTGCAGCCCGGGTACCCCCCCGAGCCGGGCTACCCGGTCGCGTACGCCGCGCAGCCGGGCTACGGCGGCCAGGCCGCGGGGGGGTACCAGCAGGCCGCCGCGCAGCAGGCCCCGCAGCAGGCGGCGCGAATGGGGCAGGGGCCTGGGGGGTACCAGGCGCAGGGCGCGGGGGGCGCCTACCAGGCGCAGCAGCCAGGCGGCGGGTACGAGTACGGGCAGGCGGGCGCGGGCTTCCAGGGCGCGGCGGGCGCGGGTTACCAGGCTGCAGGGGAGGCAGGGTATGCGCCCGCGGGGCAGGCCTATGGCGGCCAGCCGCAGGCGGGCTACGCGGCGGCGCAGCCGCCGTACCCGCAGGCGCCGGGCGGCTATGGGGGCGGCGAGGCCGGCTTCGACCCGGCGCAGCAGTTGCCCTACGCGGCCGCGGGATATGCGCAGGGCGGCCAGGCCGCCGGCCTGACGTACCGGCCCTACATCTCCAGCGCGCCCGCGCCGACCAACCCCTATGCGCAGGCGCGCCCCCTCCAGCGCTCTGTGATGTGCTTGTCACGTGGAATGTCAGGCTGACCGGCATCGCCCATCGGCATCGTCCCCGCGCTGGTGGCAAGTCACGGCAAGCGTCCGCCTGGTGCCTGCTGAGGTGCTGGGCCCTGCTGAACAGCGACCTCAGCTGCAGCATTCAGGGCAGGGCGTGCCCGGCGCCGCCCGCTCTTCGAATGGCTGCCCAGTGCCACTCTGCAGCTCCTGCCTGCCTGCCGCGGTCCCTCCATCTCCCATTTTTTGCATAGCACTACCGGCTAACATCATAATCAGCATGATCCGCCTGCTCTGTTTGTTCCAATAGCAGATGGATTGACATGCAGATGCCTGCCTTGACCCTACCGTCCTCCCCCGCCCCTGCGTGCAGGTGCCAGGTGTGCCCTACGACGCGGCGGCAGCCGCGCCCGCCTACATTGCAGGGCCCATGCAGCCGGGCGTGGGTTACCCGGCTGCGTCCGCGGCGCTGCCGCCGCCGGTGCGCCGCCCGGTCGCGATCGAGGCGCCTGGCGGCGGCGGCGGCGGCGACGACGCTGCGCCGAGCGCGTCCCTGGGCGGCGCGCCCGCCGGCCGCGGTGGCGGCCGGCGCTACTCGGCCATGAGCGGCATGACCGCAGGCTGATCAGCACTGCCCAGTCCATGTCAGGTTCAAGCGATGTCCAAGCCCCGTAGCGCTAAGCAGCGCGCCTCAGCCGTGGAGCGGGCGTTGGGGGTGTCGAGGGGAACAAGAAATGCTCTGTGCGTGCCAGGCTCTGTGCAGACATCCTTGCCAAAGCTGGGCAAGCAAAGGGCCTGCTATGCAGCGCCAGACTGGCTGCGCTCAGCTGCACTCAACAGTCCGGCTTTGCTTTGCACTGCTGCAACTGCATGAGCTCGAGCCCGGCTCGGAGCGGTCGCTTACTGCAGTTGGGCGTATGCGTCTATGTGCCCCGCTCCGCATGATGCTCGCTTGCCAGTCCTGTCCAGGTCAGCGCGGGGACATGTTGCGGCAGGGTTGCGGCAGCGGAGCACAGAAAGTGTGTCGTCCTGTTTGTTGCTGTAAGTGCTGAGCCAGTGCGAGCAGCGTCGTGCAGGTGACCACATGTGCATGAGGCTTTGCAGTACGTCAGGCTTGTGAGGCAGTCGTGCACTGGGCATTCCCATGTGCCAGGTCCTTCATAGGCTGCGCGCAGTGTATGTGCAACTGGATTCAGCGCGCAACAGCACTCGCCACCATTGGCTGTGACGCGTGTGCGCAAGCTCTGGCGCAGCAGGCAGTTCTGTTCCATGTCAGCGCAAGGCACGTTCATTGCTCATAAAGCGTGGTGCAGTGTGCACACGCGTGTGCTCCTCACACATTGAGCGAGGTATCTGTACCTAAAGTGTGAAGTAGGCGATTACTGCGCTCGGAAGGGTGTGCACTTGCAGACGTCACGCTATGCAGGCTCAGACCAAATCCACATCTTGCGAGCGGCCTAGCAACGCCATAACATGGCACCTCGTTGCACCTGGGAGCATGCGTATAAGCAGCTGGACGGCCGCCAAGGAAGGGCGCGGCAGCTTTGACCTGAACGAGGCGCCAGCGCCAAAGAATATAGGGATGCAATGACGCAAGTAACGGGGCTGTGCGACACAGCAGCCGCGCCCTGGGTGCACGCCTGACCTATGATAGTCCTTTATTCCTAGCCAACACCCAACTACGACCTTCAGCGCCAGGCCAAGTGCAGCGACCATGATCTTGAGCCGTACTCATCCTTAGCCTATGCGCAATTGGAAATGACGGGGACTGGCAAAGTCCGACATGCTCCCGATGAGGCGCGGTGCTGCAGTGCAACCCTGGCACCAGGCCCTACGTAGTGCATGCCCTGCGCATTGCCCCCCCAACCCCGCCCCTGAGCGGCATGCCGCGATGCGCCACCGGCGCCCCGGCAGCGCCGCTCCAGCGCTGCTCAGTGCTTCCGGTCGACTGCGCGCGCACACCGCCGCCCCCTCAGCAGGCAGCCACTGCACCAGGACGCCTCCCGACTCAACGTGCGCAGCTTCCCAGAGCAGCTGCAGCACCGCGCCTGCCTTCGCATGCAGCAAGAAGAAGAACCTGAAAAGCCCTACAACGGCATGCCAACACGCGATGGCAGCGCGCCCTGCGCGCCAGCGCGGGCGCGCACAGCGCAGCTTCTTCTTCTCGGCCTTCAGCCGCGCCTTCTCCGCCGCAATGGCCGCCTTCTCTTCCTTCAGGCGCGCCTTCTCCTTCACGCGCTCCTCCAGCGTCTCGGGGTCCAGGTCCTCCGGGCCGTCCTGCCGGGCCCCCAGAACACCTCTCCCCTCAGGTTTCCCCTCAGGGCCTGCACGCAGGCTCGGGCACCGGGCCCATCCCGCACTTATGTGCTCACCAGCGCGGTGCAAGCACGGCACTGTTATCTCGCACGCCCTGCGCCGCTGCTCGTGTGAGCGCAGCCTGCAGCGCGCCCAGCCAAACCGGCGCAGACAGGCCCCACCGCGCGTGCAGGTGCCCAGCGCGCCCGGCCGGAGCCGGCACGGCGCCCCCGAGGCGGATGCAGGCCGGCTCCGGCGCTCACCCCGGCATGCACCGCGGCTGCACCAGGGCCCCTGACGAGCCACAGGGCCCTGATGAAACGCCGCGCACCAGGTTGTCCAGTGACGTCAACGAGGCGACCGAGGCGGAGCCGGCCTTCGAGGACACCAGCGACAGCGACGACACGGACGCCGCGATGTTGGCCACCGGTACGGCGACGCCGCCGCTGACGGCCACGCCGCCATCCGCCACCATCCATGTCTCCGAGCACAGCGCGGACGTGAACTCTGCGCGCGCGAGCTCGCGGTCAGCCGCATGCGCGGACGCGGCCGTGCGCAGGGCACGGTGCGCTGCGCGAGGGTGGCCTCTGGTTCGTGCGCTGGGCGCCCAGACCTCGCGCAGCAGGCGGAGCGCTTGCACGTGGCCAGAGGTCAGCAGCATTGCTGCTGGGCCAGCTAGTCAAGGCAGGCGCCTCCAAGCACACGTCCGGATCGACTGCTGTGGTGCGAGCAAGCAGGGCCTGTCCGATGCACCGGCGCGGCCGGTGGCGCCGCGCGCTTGCCCGCGCGACGAGCGCCCGGCCTGCGCCGGGCGGCGGGGCGCGCGCGCCTGAGTTGTGCGAGATCATGATGACGGCGCCCTGGAAGTCGTTGATGGCGGCGGCGAGCGCGCCGAGCGACTCGCGGTCCAGGTAGTTGGTCGGCTCGTCCAGCACGAGCAGGTGCGGGTTGTTCCACATCGCTGCCGCCAGCACCAGCTTCACCTTCTGGCCGCCTGCGCGGCCGGCCGATCACACCTCAGCCCCGCTGCCGGCTGGTGCCTGCAGCACGCGGGGCGGGCTATGCTGGCTGCCTCCGCCGCCAGCGCGGCTAGGCCCTCTGTAGGCCACTCCCCCATATCCGGGCACGAGGTACCCCAATACGGCCCCAGACAGGGTATGGCATGTGTGCGGTGCGCTGCCCTGGCGACGCGTGCACATCCGGCCTGCTCGGCAGCGCTCTGGCTGACACGAGAGCGGCCGCCACCTCAACGCGCCTGCCACACGCGCACCCAGGAGCAGCATGCCCACTCCCGCATACGTTACGCGCCCCGCATGATGCATGCGGTGCGCCCCTGGCCTGGCGTGCATGCCCCGCACGAACGCGGCCGGGCATGCGCAGCGGCCGGCGCGAGCCGCGTACCAGAGAGGCCCAGGATGGCGTTGTGGTTGGTGATCTCGGCCTCCATGCCAAAGTCCTCCAGGTGCTGCTGGATGGCGTCCTTGCTCAGCGGGCGGTAGCTCTGCGCAACGCGCCCAGCCACACAGCGCGTCAGCGCGTCGCAGGGCCCTGCCGGGTGGAATGAGCAGGAGAGCAGCTCAAGCAGGGTCACAGCGCCACGCTCGTTTGCAGCCGCACCACGGCCTGCTCTGCCTTGCACCACCGTGGTAACGCAGCCAGGCGCTCCAGGCGGAGGGGGCTGCAAGCGTGGCAGGGCATGCATGCAAGCATTCCTGGCTACAGCTGGACTGAGCAGCGCACGCTGGTGTGCTTGGGCAAGGGCGCGCTCTCAGGTGGGCTGCACCTTGCTGGCAGCGATGCGGGCGTCCAGGTCGTTGATCATCTTGGTGTAGCCCATCCCCTCCAGCCTGCACGCACGCAGGCACTGAGTCATTCCTACATCGAAGTGCGTTGCAAGGTCAAGCAACCACATGTGCAGAAGCATGTGCAGTCACAGTGATCAGGCAGAACGGCTGCTGACCCTGAGCGACATGTGACCTCAGGGCGCGCATGGGCCTGGGGCGCACTCGACCTTCATGATCCACTTGTTGTGCCTGGGGTCGCTGGGCATGCCCCACCACTTTACCTCGTACTCAAAGTCGCGCTTGGCCTTGCGGCGGCCAAGGAGCGCCTCCACCACCAGCTTGCCCTGCACACCGGGCATGCGGGGATTTTCACTCACACACGCAGACAAATGGTGCTGAGCCAAAGAGCCCCGCCGCCGCAGTGCTCGAACTCTCCATGTGTCCGCATGCGCACTCTCCTTTGGCGCGAGCCCACCTCAGCCTAAGCACTGTTGCCAGAATTGGACATACGAGCAGACGGCCTCTCGCCTTGCAGACCCAGCCCCAGCCCGCCTTGTGAACAATGCTTGACGAGTGCGGCGCACCGCCTTGATGTCGGCGTCCTTCTGCGCGGCCTCGGCGGCGGTGACCTTGCGCGTGACCTTCTCCAGGCCCTCGCGGTCCTCGCCCGACTTGAAGCGCCACCAGAAGTAGTCCGCCGGCGTGCTCTTCAGGTGCTGCGCGCGCACACGCAGCCGCCTTCGCCATCTGCGGGCGCAGCAGGAGCCGCGACGCGCCAATGCTTGCAGGCTGCGGGTGGCAGGCACACGGTGTCGCGCGAGGCGCAGTCCGCGCGGGCAGAGGCGCGCGCACGAGCTCGACGTGGTGGAAGGCGTGCTGCGCGACGTAGGCCACGCGCAGGTTGGGGTGCTTCCACACCACGCCGTCCTGCGGGAGCAGCACACCCGGCTAGAATGCTGCATGCGCTGGTCACGCCTGGTGCCAAGCGAGCTGACATGCACGCGCTCTCCCCGGGGCGCCAGGCGTGTGCAGGCTGCCTTGGCCGGCATTGTCAAATGCGGCGCAAGGCAGGATGTGTGCCGCATGGTCGCGTGATAGGTCGCGTGATATGCTTGTTTCACACACTGTGAAACAGCGTAAAATGAAGTGCACACCCTGCAAAGTGAATCTTGCATCGCAGCATATTTGTTTGATCGTAAAGGACCAGCATGATCAGTGCGCGACGCTGTGTGCTGCCAACAGCACTTGTGATGCTCGAGCGCAGGCTGCACGTAAGGCAATCAAGCAAGAATTGGTCATTACCTCAGGCTCAAGCTCGCCCGTCAGCAGCTTGATCAGCGTGGACTGTGCAGCGCACACCAAGGCTGTCAGTCCTCAACCTTCAGAACACCATAAGTACATTTGTCGCATTCGCAACCCATGAGTGCTTGCAACAGAGTTGCAGCGGGCTCACAGAAGAAACAAACGCGATGCTCAAGAAGCTCCCCTGCAAGCTTGGACAAGGGTGCCAGCCTGGAATCATGCTGCTCGCAGAGCAGCTACATGTCGTAGTTGACTTGTAAACGCGTCTATTTCGCACTCTGCACAGGCGCGGCACAGCTGCGCACCTTGCCAGCACCGTTCGCGCCGAGCACGGCGATGCGGCTGCTGAGCGCGACGCGCACATTCACGTCTAAGAGCTGCTGCGTGGCACGGCCCGGGTAGGTGAAGCTCACCTGCGAGAGCACGCAGCTGCTATGGTGAACATCTATGAGAGCAACCTAGCTTCTATACTTACCAAGAGCACACCACTTTGCACCTTTAGTACATGCATCAGAGCGCCAGCACCGGTAAGCGAACCATTCTCCACCAGCGTCCGGATGCAATCTCCATGAATTAAAAAAAAAGGAATGGTGTGCAGGTGCAAACAGTGTGGCAACACGCACGTTGGTCATCTTGGTGATAGCCTGCGAGCGGCCCTTGATGCCCTCCAGAAACCCAGGCCGCGGGAAGACAAACTTCAGCGTGGCGGCCGACAGCTCGTAGTACGTCCGTGCCTCCGGCTTCACCTGAGCCCACAGCAAAGGCGTCACAGCAGGCCTGCCACAAAGTGAGCTCCGCGCAACCATGCACACTGGCCAGCCCATTGATGGTGACCTGGGGCGAGCAGTCATGCCTCATACCGCAGCTTACTTAACACTGCCATGCGGTGTGTGAAGACTGGGTCACGATCGACATCAGCAAATTTCTATAAAAAGGGACCGGCAGCGCGCCTTGACAAACTCGGACAGGTTGCCAGGATAGTGCACGAGCTTCTTCTCCTCGTAGTGGATGATGTCTGTGCACACGTTATCAAGGAACCCTGCACGTGCGCACCCGACCGCATCAGCAGCCTGCGCGCAGAGCACAGGACCTGCACAGCAGCAGTCACCGCGTGCAGCCGTCATGCGCGCGAGCGGTCCAGGCGTCTGGGGCGTGGGCTGCCTGCGCTGCGTCGAGGCGCGGCGCACCCGAGTCGTGCGACACAATCATGGAGGACACCTCCGGGATGTTGGTGAGGTAGTGCTCGAGCCAGGCCACGTTGGTCACGTCCAGGTGGTTGGTCGGCTCGTCCAGCAGCAGGATGTCGGCCTTCATCAGCATCGCGCGCGCTGCCGCGCCACAGCCTCCCAGTCAGCGCGGTGCCCCTCAGGTGCCTGGATGCGCCGCAGGCGGCGCTCGCACAATGCAAGGACATGCAAAGTGTTGTTGGCGGCCCGCTGCTGTAGCGAGCTCTGTGGAAACAAACAGATCAACTGGACTGCACTGTGCCGAAGCAGATGTGTACCACCCTGAGCAGCACCGCTGCGCCCTGAGCCTCCACCCCTTTCCACGCAAGCCTGCAGGGAGGCGGGCCTCCTGCACGCGCTCCCCGCGCGCGCGCGCGCGCACCGAGCGCGAGCTTCATCTTCCAGCCGCCGGACAGCGAGGCGACCGGCGAGCCGCGCAGCGCGCCGTCAAAGCCCACGCTGGCCAGCGTGTCCTCCACCTGCGGGCGCGTCGGCTGGCTCGCCTCTGCGCGCGCGTGCAGGCGCCATGCGCGTCAAGAGGCGGTGGCAGAGCCTCGGCAGCCTGGCCTGGGTGGCGCACCTGTGAGCGCTCTGGGTCGCCTGGCTGTTCATGCGTGACTCCACATGTCAAGCGTTGGTGCAAATCTTGTGCGGACCCAGACAGGTAGTGATGCACAATATGAGGACGCTTGCAGTGCTACAAGCAACTCACATATTGTGGACGGCAACAGACATGTGCTAATGATGACCGCTGGCTGCCTGTTCTTTCTCGCACTTCCTCATCGACGTTCCGGGTATTTCTGAGCATGACACGCTTGCCGCAGCACGGGCTCAGCACGAGGGGCGGCGGGCGGCGGACCCTGCAGCGACTTGTCGCCGTGCACGAAGTCCACCACGGGCGTCTCCGCCTCGGACGCGTCGATGTCGTGCTCCACGTACACCGTGCGCAGCACGTCACGCGGCGGGAAGCCCTGTGCGTCACGAACGCTTGTTTGAGCGTGAGCTGACGCCCTGGCCGCCTGCAGGTATCCCATCATGCATGGGCAAGCTGTTCCACAGCCAGACTCAGCCAGATGACATGCCTGTGTCCTTTTCCAGTAATGCAATGCTGATCGTTACAGCAATGTCGTATGTTATGCACATCTGAAAGCAGAGGTGCCCGCACGTCAAGCTGCCCGGCGGCGATGGCACGCATCAGCGTCGACTTGCCGGTGCCGTTGGCGCCGCACAGGCCGTACCGCCGCCCGCGGAACAGGTGCAGGATGGTGTTCTTCAGCAGGATGCGCCCGCCTGTGGAGCACATTCACATGTTTTCCTCAGTTTCACACAGTCTCGTGTGGGGCCAACTCACTACCTGCCTCCCCATGCTGCTCCTGTGGCAAGGAGGACAGGACCAGCCGCGCAGAGGAGCTGTGCAGCTTGTGCTTGCAGCGCCGCATGCGCACAGACGGGCGTGGCTGTCCCATGCGCGCTGCAAGCGCGCAGCACCGGAGAAATGGCAGGGGCGCAGACGCCTGCTGCGCGGGCGTGCACCATAGGCCAGGCTGAACTCGCAGTCGCACAGCTCCTCGCCCTCCTGCTTCTTCAGCGCCTGCAGCGCCCCGCCTTTCTGGTCACAGACCAGCCGTCATCCTGGGACTAGTCCCGAATCGGCTTAATCGTCCCCAGTGAGCATGTCTATTTTCAAGCCTCCTGCCATGAGCAGCCGGGCGCTCACATGCTCTGCCCCACAGGAGGCAGTCACATGCAGTTTCTCAGAACGGTACGGCGGTGCAAACTAGAAATGTGAGCAGCAGCCTCCACGGCGGCGCGCGCGCACCGTTTCCTCCATCCCGTCACTCAGCAGGTCGCCGGTGGACGCGTGGCCCTTCACGCGCAGCAGCGACGCGTGCGCCTGGCCCGCCACCTCGCGCAGCTCCGGGTCGGCCGCGTCCTCCGACACCTGCGCGCCGCGGCAGGGCCTCAAGAGCGCCCACGCGCCTGCCTGGCCCGCTACCCGGTCGCAGCGCCGGGTCGGCCGCGCCCTCCGGCACCAGCGCGCTGCAGCGGGACCTCAGCGCCTAGTCCCCAGACCTATGCAGCTCCAGGGCCGCGGCCTTTTGACACCTGCATGTCGCAGCAGGCTGCAAGGCCCCTGCGGCTGGCCCGCCGCACGCCCATCGCGCGCCAGCCCCCTCGCAGCCCGCCATGCATCTCTAGCAAAGCTGGTCCCCAACGTTGTCCCAACCCAGGCTCTGCGCCTCAAAGCTGCTGGCCGGCACAGCGCGTGCATACCCAGGACCCTTCAAGGGGCGCCGCTGCCCCCCCGTGAGCACATGGACGGCTGCCAAAGCCTCCTCTGCATAACCTCCGCCCCCACGCACACCCACCCGCATGGCCTCTTGATTGCGCCCGCATGGGAGCCATGGCAGCCGAATTTTTATTTCGCCACATCAGAAGGTCCAGGGAGCAGGCAGGTGCGCGGGCGGCGGACGCGGCGGGGCGCCCCACCTTCCTGACCTCCGGCAGCAGCCGCGGCAGGAACGGCGCCGCGTCCGCCGGGTTGAGCACCAGCTTGCTCATGTTGTTGATGATGATGCTGGCCTTGCGCTTGACCACGCTGTTCCGCTCCCGCAGCGCCTTGACCTGCGCCGCCCGCCCGACCCTGTTTCCATCAGCCTGCTGACGCCACATGCTCCACCGCTCACGCAGCGAAGCACCGCGGGCCGCCGCCAGGTGGCACGTGCAATCACTCGCGCTCCTTTCACCGAGCGCCGGCAGCAGCACCCGTCGCTCGCTGCAGCCCTGCCTCGCGAGCAGCTGCCTGCGCCCGGCGCGGGGAGGCGCGCGCGCGCGCGCGCACCAGCAGCGGCACCATGACCGCCAGCGCGGGCGCCTCGATGGTCTGCACGAACGTGGTCGCGCTGAGCTTGCCCACGATGTCGGGCACCTCGGCCGGCCGCACGATGCACGACACGAGCGCCGGGATGAAGGGCTCAAGGTCGCGGTTGCCCATCACGCCGCACACGCGCTCCATCGCGGCGCGCGCCGCCACCTGGCGGCGTGCGCGAGCACGCCATCAGCCCGCGCTCGGCCGGCGCCCGCAATCATCTCTCTATGGACGGTCCCCATGCATGAGCTGGGCGCCAACGCGGCCCTGTTAGGGTATCTGCCCCGCAGGCTGGCAGGGTGCACTGTCAACGGCCCCCGACTCCTCAGCGCGCCAGGCCGCACACCTCGGCGCAGCGGCGCCGCTCGCACCCGCACTGCGCGGCGGCGCGCCGGCTGCAGACACGCAAGCGCACAGGACCGGCTTCAACCCTCTGCTCCAATATAACCTACCCACCACGCGGGGCCGCCGCGCACCTTGACCTGGTCCTTGGCGTCGACCATGCACTCGGACACGCGCGGCACGACGTCCGGCAGGCAGGCAGCCAGCGCGGCCGGCGCCTCCACCGCCAGCCGCTCCAGCAGCCGGCAGCTGCCCACCTGCCCGGGCGAGCGCCGCGGCGCTCAGCGTGACACCGGCGCCTCGCGCCACTGCAACCTCACCGTCGGAGCTAAGCACAGCAGCGGCGCCGCGTGCAAATGCGCGGGCCCCACAGGCACGCTGTCTGCGCTTCGCAGCCCCGCAGGCGCCTGCAAGCTGAGCCGCGCGAACCATAAGCCCAGCCAAACGCAACGGCCGCGGCCTCGAGGCAGCGGAGGCACGCAACACGCCGCGCTTTGGTCATGCCAGAGCGTGCGGGCAGGGTCAGCGCGCGCCTTGGTCTGCCAGGCACAGGAGGGCGCCATGCCGTCCAGCAGAGCGGCGACGACCGCCGGCACGCTGCGCGGCTGCAGGTGCGCTGCCAATGCAGCGGTTGCGCCGCCGGCGGCCTCGCGCACGCTGGCGGCCTGCGCACGCGGGCTAGCGGATTATACCGGCTGCGCTTCCAGGGGCGGAGCCGCGGATGGTGCCCGCTGGTGGTTGCCGCACTGCTAGGAGCAGACGCGGTTGGAAAGTGTACATGTTAAAACGATGCATCACCTCTACCTCTCCAAGGAGCTAATATGCTCGCCAGCTGCTCATAAGCAGCGGAAGAGTTAACGGCACCACAGCGGGGTGTGCTCGCGCCTTGTCGCCCTGGCGCTCCAGCAGCACAGGCAATGCGCGCACGAGGTGCGGCTCCGCGGCGGGCCCGCCGCACTCGGCCAGCGCGCGCAGGCCCTGCAGCGCATCCGCGCGCGTCGACGGCGAGGCGGCATCCCCCGCGCCCGCCACTAGCCGCTCCAGCAGCCCGCCCGCCTGCGCGCATACACACCCATTGGGCATGAGCAGGCAACGGCCGGGGCTTCGGCACACCTGCCGCCGTCACCTGGCCGTACTGGCAGCCCGCCAGTGGCCGCTTCCCCTAGGTCCCGGCGGTTGCGTGCCTTGCAGGGTGCAGTCTGTAGACACGCAGAATCACCAGCAGGCTCTTAAGCTCTATGTAATGTAAACCGAGCAGCGCGTGGCGCGATGCTGCGTCCCTCGTGCGCCTCTCAGCACCTGCAGGTCCGCGGCGAGCGCCGCCGGCGCCGCCGCGCCGCCGGCCGCCGCAGCGCGCTCCACAACTGCCTTGGCCTCGCGCCCGACTTCTGTGTGCGGCTCCCACGCCGCGGCCGGCGCAGCCGCCGCCGCGCCGCCAGCCGCCCTTGCAGCAGCCGGCCGCGGCACCGGGCTCACCGGCGGCTTGCCCGCGCTGCCGTTGGCGGCCACCTCGGCTGGGCGCGCCAGGCGCGCCTTGTCTGTCGGCGTCAGGAAGGGGTTGCCCTTGGCCAGCGGGGCCGCCGCGCCAGGGGCGGCGCCGTTGGCCTTGTCGGAAGGCTTTGCAAACGGGTTAGCCTTCCGCTTGCCCTCTGCCAGGGGCACGGCAGGCGCCATCTAGCCCCGGCCGTGCAGCCGCGGCTGCGTCCTGCAGGCCCGCTGCGCAGCCGTAGGCGCCTGGCACGCGCAGGCGACTTGCGTCAGCGACACGACGTCACACAGTAGTGAGCAAGCGGCTCTCCCGCACTATGCTCCAGAGGCTGCGCTCGCTGCGATGCAGCTTCTCAGTTGAAAGCCTGCCACCGCAGCTTTGCACCAGTCACCGCCGACGGCTGCAGCTCAGTATCTTGGGCACACTGCCTCCCCCCTGCATGCGCCTGCGACACTTTCAACAGCCATCTGCCAGGCGCTGCACCGCGCTGCAGCGCAAGAAGAATATTTTCCCAACACACGGGGCACGCGTGCAGCCTCTCCTGTCTAAACAGATGCCAGCCTAGTGACCGAAACTGCACTTAGTGTTACTCACACCTTTCTTGCCTCTCGCAGGAAGCGATTTGAAGGTGCGCCTGGAGCGAGTTGAAGGCTGCACTCCACGCAAGCTCAAGCAGTGTATAGACTTGCGCAAAGCGCACTCGAGCGCAGACAACTGTGAAGACCAGGAGAAGCACCGTTTCTTGCCACTCAGTCACACCCTACTAGGTCTCCAGGTTGCTGTTTGACTGGTGCATTTAGTGAATTTATTTCCATGAATGTATTACTCCCCACAGAGCGCAGCAGCAACCTTGTTCACATACTAGATTACAAGCCGCCTCTCTGCACATGTTGTTGTCTCGGGCTCAAGGTCTTACACCAGTCAGCTGTCAAACCAACACAGCGTTGGCAACACCCCTATCACGTCTGGCCTAGCTAAGCGTTCTTCCGCCCCGCTCGCGATCTTATCTCTCACTCACTCCCCAAATCACTGCCTCGCTCAATCCCCAAACCCCCGAACAAGCTCACACTCCTCTCAGTATTTGATATACAAAGCCGCAAAACTTCTATGTCTCGTTCCGTGCATTCCGCACAGCAGCTCAGGGTTCCTGTGGAGCACATGCGCAGTAACGCTTAAGTGGCAATACTGCGGTCTGGGCTACATGCCCTGCTGGCATCCATTTAGGGGGGAAGCAAGGCCTCGCGCAACGCAGCATTTCTGCAGCGTGAAGCCCCTAGCACATGCGCTGTCGCAGCCCAAGACGTCATAGCGCACCCAGCAACTTGTGCACGGGCGCACACAGCCGGGTGGGTGCGCTGACACAAACCTACAGAATAACCCAGAGACTGCTGCGGTGATGATGCAGCAGGGTCGCATTTCAGCCAGCATGCACTGACGGTGTGACGGGCCTGCACATGGGCCCCACGCAAGTATGTACGCAAACCCTGGACTCCTCAGGCCGAAGCCGCAAGCTACCGGGAACCGGCGGGCGTCGACAAACAGCGTGGACTTGAGCAGCAAACGCCGCGACCGTATACTTCAGCGACAGCGTCTCGATGCTGGTGGCAGCGACCAGCACTCGCCCGCCCTGTCAATGCCCCCTCCTTCAGCAGACGCCAGGGCGACCTGCCCTGCACATCGCCAGCAGGGCAAGACAGCGGCAGGCTCTACGAGACACGCGGACAGCGGCAGGCTCTGCGAGAAGCGCAGAGCCTACACTGGCAGATTGGCCACAGCTGCAGGAGCGGCCGCCGCAGCGGCCGGCGGCTGCTGCGGCAGCGGTTCGGCGTCGGTGAAGAGCCGCAGGATCATGTTGTAGCCCTCCGCCTGGCCCTTCTCGAGCAGGTCGACATCGGTGCAGACGGGGCTGATGAACGAGGCTGCGGCGCCGGGGAACGCGGGGAAGACATGCGTCCCGGCAAAGTAGGGCCGCTTGTACGAGTCGGGGTCCAGGGCCTCGATCTGCGCGGCCGCGCGCGGGGGCTTGGCAGCCTCCCGCCGGCGCCCCATGCGCTCCTCTGCGCGCGCTCCCAGGCTGGCGCAATGCGCAGGACCCCCCTGTGCACTTCTCCTGGAAGCATGGGCGCCACCGCGCAGAGCGTACAGCACACGGCGCTGCCAGCGGCGCCCAGGCCTGCTCAAGCATGCTTTCTCTGCTGCGACCGGCGGCTGCCCAGGACTGCTCGAGCGCGCAGCAGAGCAAAGGGCAGAGCGGCAGGCTGGGCTGGCGGCGCACCAGCATGTCCTCCACGGTCGCGCCAAAGCCCGCCACATTCTCGGCCTCCTGCTTCCAGGCGGGCAGCATGTACGCGGGGCTCATCACCGCGCGCTTGATCGTGGTCGCCATGAGGTCGTCCACCAGCTTGGTCAGGAGCTGGGCAGGTACGGCGGGCGCGTGCAGAGCGCGAGCACGTGCGTGCAGCCGTCGGCGATCGCCGCGCGGAAGGGCACCGGCTCAAACACCGCTGCGTCCACCAGCCGCAGGCCGCGGTGCTCCACGGGCCCGCCCGCCACCTGCCGGCGCGCGCGCGCACGCGCTTCAGGAGGCGCCCGCACGGCAGCGCCATACGCGCTCCTACACCTGCTGAGGGGAGTGGAGCTGGTGCCACAGGGGCGCTGCACATGTGCGGGGACCCCCCCTCCGCCCGCCAGGTTCAGGCGCAAAGTCAGACCGGAGTCAGGGGCGAGCAGGGAGGAGGAGCGCACCTCGGGCACGTTGGCAGACGCGCGCAGGCAGGTGGACAGGTCCGCGGCGTCGCGGAAGTTCTCCAGGATCACGGGCTGCAGCGTCTCCAGGCAGCTCGCGACCACCTTGAGCGGCACCGGCGAGGCGAGCACGGCGTCCCAGTCGAGCGGCTTGTCGCGCACCATCACCTCGTCCAGCAGGAAGCCCAGGTCCAGCGCAGGCGCTGCGCGCGCGCGCCCGCTCGCCCCCGTCAGCGGCCTTTCAGGGCGTCTTTCAGGGTGTATTGTGTGGGCGGATACGCCAGAGCTGGTCAGTCATGACAGGCAATGCCCCTGCTATTGTCTTGCAAAGAGGGCGGCAATGACAGATGCAGTGTGGCCATTAACATGCCGCACCAGTGCCATACATACGAAAAGTCTGACCCACACCCTGTAACACTGACCAGAAACGCCACACCAGACACGCAAGGCCTGACTCGCGTCAGCCATACATGCATGCGTACGGGGCCGCACTGGCAGCCCGCTCGCCGCGGCGCGGCACGAGGCGGCGCAGGTCCACAAAGCGCCGGTTGGCGATGTCCTCGCAGTAGATGTTCACGCCCTCGCGCTGCCCGCTCAGAAAGTACGTCGCGTTGATCGCGCCCGCGCTGCTGCCGTACACCGCATCAAATACGTCCCTGCATGCACCACAGCCAAGGAGCGCCTCACTGGCAGGCAGCTAGCGGTCGGTCCTGGCAGGGCTCCTCAGGCCAGAATGTTCCCTTCCCACCCCGACGCTTCACTCACCTGCTTTCCGCTACCACATCAGGCCAGCCAGGCAGAGCCAGCTAAGGAAAGCATACTAGCCAGCCACACGCACGCGTGCTGGACCCCCCCCCCCCCCTCCTCCCCCCTTGCGTCACGGACACGCGGCGCAACGACGTTGACGTCACCCCCTAGCAGCACGCAAGGGGTGCCGCTCGCGGGGCGCACCGCATGCCCAGGTCGTGCATGGCCTGCAGCGCGCCGCCGCTCACCACGCCGCGCATGCCGCCGCCCTCCACGACCAGCCCGACCTTCAGCCCGTCGCGGCGCCGGCCCGGCGCCGTCCCGTCCAGCCAGCGCGCTTTCACCACTTCCAACGCCGGGTGCTCTGCCTGCGGCACGGGGCACGCTGCGTCCCTGCCCCGCGGCCCCACCAGGTCCCGCGCGGCAGCGGCAGGATTGTGCCCACAGGCTTTGCCTCAGCGTCGGAGCGAGCGCCGCCCGTCTCAAGGACAGGTGCAACGTCGGCTGCCAGCGCTGGCGCGGCGTCCGCAGCGCCGTGCCTGGCTCGGAAGCCGAACTGCTGCCACGGCGCCTGCACCAGGCCCTGCACGCGCGTCGAGCCCGCGGTGAGCACAGCGGCGCGCGTCTGTGCGCAGCGCACAGCTTGAACGAGAGCGGTGCTGAGCATGCTCAGCGTGTCGCCTCGGCGCTGCCAGGTGTGCACTTTGGCAGACAGGGCAAGGGTGTGCAGGTGCAGGGGGAAGCTGCGCGGCCGCAAGCCACCCCACGTGTCAGCACCCAGCGCGTCCAGGATCTGGCACGGTGGGGTTGCGGTACGCGCCTGCAGTGCACGCGCCCCCTCCTGCAGCCGCCCATGGGTGCGTGGCGCTGTTGCCGGCGCGGGCAAGCTAGGGCCTGACGCCTTGCTGCGTACTGCAGGCGGCCTCGCCGGCGTCAGCTCACCGTGCGCCACGCTCCGGCACTGCATGGCCCTGCTGCGCTGGCAGGCCCGGGGCCTGCTTGCACACCTGCACCACGCATGTTTTCCAACAGTCAGCTAACCTGCACGGGCTGGTGCAAAGCCTGGTCTACAGAACCAAGCAACTCACAGATGCGCTCGACACAGACCCAGCGAGTGAGCAAGACAGGACCGTCCACGGGCCGCGCCTGTACTCAGCCACAGGCAGTGTTGACGGACCCATTCTGCTCTAGTGCGACTACCCCGCCGCAACTTGCTCGCCTGACACAACCAGTTCAGTGACCGTCCTGCACACTGACTGTGAGCAGGGCTGCCAAACTTGGCTGTTGTAAGTGAACACATGGATGCAACACAGGCGCTTTTCGAGGCAACTGCACCTCATGGCGCACCGCCTCCTGTGTGGCGCGCCGGCTATGGCCTTGCGCGCCCTGGTCAGGCCGCGCTGCGTGCAGGCGGTGCGGCCGGCGTCGCGTGTGCACGAGCGCGCCGGCGCGCGAAGCACGTTGCGTAGGTGGTGCGCCTTGAGCCTGCATACTGTACCCGCTGCGCCGCGCACTGGCGTGCTGCCCACGTACGGAGAGGAGCGGGTGCGATGCTTGTCAACAGTCAGTGGCGCGCCGCCGAGCGAGCAGCAAGACGTGTCCGTGGGCGTGCTCGTGGAGGGCCGGCCACTCGGCAGGGACAGGTGCAGTGCGGCGCATGTGCTGCAAGCCATGCTCGCCTGGTGCACGTCAGGAAGTAGCGGTGGGACATAGCGGAGGCCTGTTGCGCAGGGCAAAGGCGCGCGCGCTGGCAGGCCAGCTGCAGGAGGACGCTGTGCTTGCCGTCCGCGCGGCGCTGACCCTGGACGTACCAAGTGCTGAGGGTGCGCTGTGTGTGCGGCGTGCTCCCCTTTCAATGTGGTGCCCGTAAGCTGCCCCACATGCAGGCTTCACCGCAGGCTTCACAGCAGACAGCCGCGGCAACAGACACGCGCTTGCCCCGTCCGCGCGCAGACACCTGCACCTGCTGCCCTGCAGCCAGGCTTCCCAAGCGTGCCGCTGGTGCACGACATGCCTGTGGCTGACTGCTAGCCGAGCAAGCCTTGCACCTGCCCCTACAACAGGCTCCGCAGGGTGCCGAGCGCAGGGCCCGCCCCGCGCAGGCAGCACTGAGCTGTCCATGGTGCTATGCGACGACGCATTCATCGCGGGCATGAACGCGGAGTGGCGCGGCATGACCGGCCCCACGGACGTGCTGTCGTTCCCCATGGAGGACGATGACGACATCAAGCCCATGCCGGGCGGGCCGCCGCGCATGCTCGGGGACCTCTTCATCTCGCTCGACACCGCGCAGCGCCAAGCTGCAGAGCGCGGGTGCGCTTGCGCGTGTAGGTCGCCGACTAGCGTCATCCTCTGGTGTTGCACTGCGCAGTGTGGTTGGCATGCGCAGCTTTCAAGCAGGCTGCGCGGGGCTTCGCGCTTTGATAATGCAGTGTAGTAAAAGCTGTTAAAAGCGTGCACTACACCAGACACTGACCATAAAGTTCTTCGTCAGGATGATTGGCTGGTTTGTAGCACAGTGCCACGCTGCAAAGGTACCTGTCATCAGCCTGCCACACGCACCAGTGGTGCCCTGATGCGTAAACGACCCGCATGCGTGCTTGCCCAGCTGGCCGACAACGCCGGCCTGCACCTGCAGGCACACGCTGCATGACGAGGCCCGCATCCTGCTGGTGCACGGCCTGCTGCACCTGCTGGGCTTTGACCACGAGGCCGGCGCGGAGGAGGCGGCTGCGATGGAGCGCGCCGAGCGCCTCATCCTGAGCCGCCTCGGCTGGCAGGCGCGCCCTAGGGCCAGGCTCCGCGGCATGTTCATCGGTGGCGTGCCTGGTCACCTCTGCTGCCTCGCGCAGTCTTGCTCACAGCCGCGCGGCCGGGGCGTGCATTGACAGGGTGTGCATGTGCGCCGACAAGCTGCACGCTGCGCGCAGAGAGGCTGACACTGCAGACAATATGTATCATGTGGACCCGTACAAATTGTCGCCAAGAATCAAACAACTGGAGAGTCATGTTGTGCACCTGGCCCAGCCGACTTGGGCCCAGGCGCGTGCGCAGGGGCAGGGGCTCATCGCCGCAGCTGCCGACGGCGGCACCGGCGGCGAGGCCGCCGCGCGAGGCGCCAGGGAAGCAGGGTCCCAGTCTTGCGCCGATGTGGTTGAGGAGCTGTCCAGGTCCACGTCTGCGCAGCCCAGGGAGGTCGCGAACGAGCAGAGCGCTAATGGTCACACATCGGGCGCACCGGCGCGAGTGGCGCTGGGCCCAGAGCCTGCCAAGCAGCCGCCTGCTGCGGTGCGCACGCGGCGTTTGCCCCGCATGTGCCTCGCCCGCGCCGTGGTCCCTTGCAAGTCCCTCCCCTTGTCCGCCTTGCCGCGCGCTCCCGTCGCGCGTCCCTCCTGCTCCGCATTGCCGAGCCGCTGACAAGGACGGGCGGGCCTGCATCCGCTCACCGCGAGCTGGTCACAGGGCCAGACGCGCGGGCGGCGGCGTGCGCGGACCAGGCGCGGCGGCGGCGTGCGCCTGGTCGCGCTGGACATGGACGGCACGCTGCTGGACAGCGCCTCGCGCGTGCTGCCCTCCTCCGTGGCCGCGCTGCGCGCGGCGCTGCGCCAGGGCGTGCGTGTGTGCCTGGCGACAGGCAAGGCGCGGCCGGCGGCCATCGCCGCCATGCGCACCGTGGGCCTGGCCGGTGCGCCCGCCTCGACTGTGTCGATTGGGGCTGAGATGGGCGAGGGGCCGGGTCGGAAGCCATGCACTTTATTGGGTTGAATCCCGGTGTTGTGGGTCTGTGCTGGCGTATGCCTGCAGGCTTGCTGCGCAAGCGTTCAATTTGCAGGAGCTGCTGGTGTCGTAAAACGCTGCAGAAGGGGGAACGGATTTTGGTCCTGTCTTGGCGGCAGGTGAGGGCCTGGTGGTCTCCGAGCGCGGGCCTGGCATCTTCCTGCAGGGCCTGGCAGTGCACGGGGCGAACGGGGCCGCGCTGCCAGGTGCGGCATGGGCTTGAGATGGTGCCCGCTCGCGAGGGCGGCTGACGCTCCGTGCTGTGAGCTCGATGCGCCATGCAAGGCCCGCTCCCTCATACGTGGGCGCTTGGACGATGCGGCGCTTGGGAGGCTTCATGCCTGTGCATGCCTGCGGGGCAGCCTTGCTGCAAAGGAAACAGACAGGCCCGCATGCGCCTGCACTGCGCAGCAAAAGCCCTTCTCACGGCACCCATGGGGGCGCGCCGACGGCAAGCTGCGCGTGACGGAGCGCCGACTGAAGGGTGCCAGCGGCTGCGCAGGCGCCGCGCTGCCGCGGGCGGTGGTCAGCGCGGCGTTCGAGTATGCGGGCGCGACGGGCGTGCCGCTGGCCGGCTTCCTCGGCGACGAGTGCGTGACGCTGCGCATGACGCCCGAGCTGGAGGTGCTGCGCGCTGACTAGGAGCCAACAGTCCTGCAGGGGGACAAACATGACTGATGACTAGCCTTTTCTGTACAACTGACTTCTGTCCTACGTAAAGGATTGTGCTTGGGCCGGGCGCTGGACGTGAAACAGGCGGCAGTCTACCTGTGCAGGTCATGCAGATGACGTGAGTACATGCACAGATGCGCTTGCGGCGGCCTCTTATAGAGCCTCCCCTTGCGAGCTCCCTGCTGTGCGATACTTTTTCATGACATCCAACCTTGCACATGCGTGTGAGGCGACGTATGCTGCGACGTGTGAGGCGACTCCTCGCACCTCACAGGAGCTGCATGAGCGGTACTACGAGCCGCGTGCGCGCGTCGCCGCCTCGCTGGCGGAGGTGCTGGCCGGGCCGCCGGTGAAGAAGCTGCTCTTCATGACCGACCCGCACACCGTCGACTCCGTGCTCCGGCCGAACTGGGAGGCGTGCGCGCGCCCCCAGCCTCCAGCGGTTCTGCAAACGGGCGCCTCAGGATCTCGAGGGCTGCATGCACGGGGGCGCGGCACCACTGGCGGGCTGAGCGCCCGCTCTTTGCTCGCGGGCTGGGTGTTGGGCGGCGCCGCCGCTGCGCGAGCCTGCGCGGCTGCCCCAGCAGCGGGGCGGCGGCCTCGGCTGCTGGTGGTGCACGCGGGGGAGCCCGCGCGCGACCTGCGCGCGCGCTGGGCGGTGGCCGCGTGGCAGGCGGTTAGCCTGGCATGCGAGCATTGACACCTGGCGTCCCTGGCGCCCTGTGGCATGCCAGGGTCGTAGATGGGGGGCGGGCGCCCGCGCGGCAGGCGGCGCTGGAGGGCGCGGGCGCGGAGGTGATGCAGGCGGTCCCGACGATGCTGGAGCTTGTGCCCGCTGGCATCAACAAGTGGGTCGGCATGCGCGCGCTGCTCGCCGACCTGGCGCGCGCCCTGCCTGCGCGGCGCCCGCCCGCGCGGGGCGACGGCGCCTGTTTTTGACACAGTGTAAATTGAGCTTTTGTCACACTCTCGTCCTACCTGACCCTGTGGCTTGCTGATGGTGGTCCTGCTTGAGCCGGCATAATCTGCTGGCGTCTCAGAAGCAGGTACTGTGCAGGCTGCTACCAGCTCTGGCCTTGTTCACGCTTGTGTTTGGTGCCCTGCCTGTGCCCCGTGCGGGAGCACTGGTCTCAGGCTGTGCAGGACAGATGCAAGCCCAGGCAGTTGCAGGCCCTCTGTCATGCGTTTGCTCAGCGTTGCCAGTGAGTGATGACAGTGAGCTTTGCAGGGGCTGCCTGCATCCGCGGTGATGGCGGTGGGCGACGGCGGCAACGACCTTGCGATGCTTGCTGGCATTACCGCCGCGGGCGGCCTGGGCGTCGCCATGGCTAATGCTGTGCCGCCGGTGCGCCTGCACATGGAATGCACTGGAGCACAGTGCAGCAGACATGGAGAGGCGAGTGGCGTACGCGAATGTGAATGAGCTCGTATGTGAATGAGCTGGTCTGGCTGGTCAGAACAAGCAAGATGAGTCAGAAGTTATTTGTCTTGCGAGAGCAACGAACACAGTCATGACATAAATGGGCATGTGGCTGGCTTGCACCACAAGCTCAGCAGACAGAACTGGCGTGCCAGCTAAGTGGTATTGGGCCGGGCAGGTGTTGGACGCCGCTGCGGTGACAGTGGCCAGCAATGACGACGACGGCGTGGCAGAAGCGCTAGAGCGCTTTGTCCTGTCTTGATGTCCCAGTTGAGTTAGCGTGAGCAGCAGCTGACTGTCCTAGACTCTGGTTGCTGCTTAGCTGGCGGTGTGATGTTTGTCGGCCGTCCTGTCTGGGTCCACCTGCCTGTCTTGTTTGTTTGATATTGGGGCCACATGCTTTGCAAGGTCTTGCTGGTCCGCATGAGTCCTGCTCCTGCTTGTCTGAGCTTCGTGTCATGATGCACATAGCTGTTGGCAGGTTGCAGCTGCGCTCAACGCGGCCCCTGTTCGTAGATCTACTCTAGAGTCATGCGCTGATCGCTGAGCCCACCGACCGGCCCCCTTGTGATTGGCCCTCCTGTCATCGCACGTGATGTTTTAAAGCAACGCCAGGCCAGCCATGGGAGTAGGCATGATGTCCATGGCTTGACAGCAGCAGCAGATGCATGTGCATACTTGCATGTGGTGAGCTGGACCCTGTAAAAGCAGCTAAAAGGCCTCTTCAGACAGAGCTTGATACCCGTGTCCGCCTAATTGTGCTGTCCTGGCTTTGCAACAGCATGAATGACATGCAGAGCAGCTTATGTGTGCTGTGTATGGCTCATGTGCAAAGTGCGCTGTGATGTGCAGAGCAGCTTGAGAGGGCCAGGTGGTAGGCAGGCGGGCTCTCGCTGCATGACTTGAGAGCCTGGGAGCGATGGCCACGTCACTGCATGATGACCTCCTGCGAGACTTTGTTGAGACGGTGCGTCCGCTGCGCGCTGCTGCAGCCGCCAGCGCACATGCCAAGGGCAGTGGGGAATTCTTCGTAGAGGGACTGTTCGCCACGCTGCTTTGCTCAGTGGCAGGTGACGCCTTGCAAGGTAGCTCACCAGGCAAAGGTGCTTGTGGCTAAGCACAGCTGCGGCAAATATGCATTGCATGGATGGTCTGGCCACAGGCTGCATGCTGGGGAGCTAAAAGCAACTCGAGGTATTAAGCAGCTCCGCAGCCTGTCTTGTTGTTGGTGGTGACCGCTGATCGCGGACCTGCTCAGGATCGCTGTTGACGTGAGCTGTCGTATCCTGGCTGAGAGAAGTGCACAATCGTGCATATGGACGAGTGTGCTTCAGCTGCGCATGCTTGCAGGCACCTACTGGCATGCGAGCCAGATCATGCTACCAATGGGTTGACATGCGCATGCAGGGAATGTATGACTACGCCTCTGAGCTGGGGATCCTGCAAGACGGCGAGATTCCCGGAGTGCGCGTGCACGGTGCGCAGCCTTGTCTCACCTTGGGAAGACAATAGCGTCTCGACTGCCCGGTGATATACGTAGTCAGCCTGTGAGTTGCTCTTGTGTGCACTAAGGTGATTGCTCCTGGTCGCAGAGCCCTGGGGGACGCCGGCGAGCAGCGCTCCATCTGCAGCGCACGCCGGCGCGGCCTGGCCGCCAGCAGCTGGTCCGGCGTTTGCGCAATCGGCCGGCTGCAGCCTGGAGGCTGTGCAACATGGTGAAGTCCGCTGCACGCACTAAGGCCAGACGCAACAGCATTGTTGCTTGCTTCTTTTTCCTTGCTTGTTGCAACAGTCGGGGTGCTGTCCCGGCCAGCTTGGCTCACAACTATGTGCTGTGATACTCCACGCAGGCCAGCGCCTAGTGGCTGCCGCGGACGCCGCTGTAGCAGATGCAACGGCGGCAGCGGCACCCTCGCTCGCGCGATGCAATGACATGGACAGCGGACACGGCACAGACACTGAAGACGACCCCATGCAGAGCACGCCGCCCAAGCGGAGCCGGAAGCGGTGCGTGTCCCGGCTCATATTGTACGTGTTTGTAGCACTGCCTGTTGCTGGTAGTCAGGCACCGCCCTGTCCCAGGTGAGTTGCAGTGTTTAGCTCACGGTGAGAGTGTATTCATAACTGCTTTGGCATCGCTCGGCATTATGCACAGGCAGACACCTGACGTGCAGTAAGTGCACGGCGGCAGATGTCTGAAGCCAGAGCTGTCTCCTGTTCAGTGCGCATCTCGTGTCGTTCATGCTGTGAGCTGGTCCAGCTTTGGCGCGTCTTTGCACCTGACCGGCGGGCTGCGGGCACAGGGGCACATCGCGCGGCGGCGGCGGCGGCGCGGGCGACAGCGGCGGCGCCTGCGGCAGCGGCGGCGGGCGGCAGGGCGGCAAGGGCCTGCGCCACTTCAGCATGAAGGTGTGCCAGAAGGTGGAGGGCAAGGGGCGGACCACGTACAACGAGGTCGCGGACGAGCTGGTGCACGAGTTCGCGGCGCCCGGCGCGCTCGGCGCGCGCCCGCCGCCGCAGCCCTGCCCTGCCCGCACGCCTGCCGCTGTTGCGCACTGCGCACTCATGCACGCAGCATGTGCACAGAGATCACGCGCGCTGCCTGCCTTGCGCTTGCGAGCAGAAGCAGAGCGACTGCATGCCGGCCGCACTCCTGTGCAGTACCTGCGGCGGGCTGAGTGTGGCTGCAAGCACCCCTGTCACGTAGGCATAGATTACCAGCTAGAGTGTGCCTTCGGGCCAAGCAAGTAATACCAGGTGGCGGAGCAGGCATGCAGGCCAACCTCGGCTGCGCGTGCAGGCTCGCCGGGCAGCGCCGCATATGACGAGAAGAACATCCGGCGCCGCGTGTACGACGCGCTCAACGTGCTCATGGCCATGGACATCATCAGCAAGGACAAGAAGGAGATCCGCTGGCAGGGCCTGCCGTCCACGCCGGAGGACCGCGGCAAGCAGCTGCGCGCCGAGCGCGCCAAGCTGCGCGCGCGCCTGATGCAGCAACACGGGTACCTGCGGGCGCGCGCCCGAGCCGCCCGGCGTCATCCCTGCCACTGCTTCTACCTGCAAGCCCTGACCGCCCTGGAGACGCAGTGCGCCGAAGGGCCGGAGAGGAGGCATGCGACGCAAGTGCCCTGTGTGTCTGCGCATGAGCTGTGGCACGCCCTGCTGCAGGAGCTGGCCAAGCAGCAGACTGCGTACCGCAACCTCATCATGCGCCACGCCAGCACGCCCGCGGGGCAGCTGGCCGCCGCCAGCGCGGCGGGCGCCGCAGCGCCGATGCCGCTGCCGCTGCCCTTCATCCTGATCCAGGTGCGCGCTGGGTGGAGGCCGGATGCATGCCGAGCTAGTAATCATCGGCTGGGCGTTAGGACGGCCAGGCAGGCGCCTGTGGCTGGCCATGCTGTTGATGTGAAGCGCATCCTCGGTGCTGGCTGAGCAGATGCGGCGCAGAGCTGAGGAGCGGAAGGCGGTGGACAAGCGCGGCTGCGCCGGCTCTCCACGCGACGGGCTGCTGTGCGCGCCAGGTGCACCCCAGCGCGCATGTGGACATCGAGATCTCGCAGGACAACCGGCGCGCGCAGTTCGACTTCCAAAAGTGCGCTGGCCGCTCCCTGTAGCTCTTATGTGTGGGCTAGCTTGCAAGGCAGGTTACACCGGCCTGGCGCAGCATGTCCCTCTAAAAGCTCCAGCTGTGAAGCTGCTGCCCAGGCCGGCCCAGCATACGGGCGAAGCAGGTTTGGCACCCTGCGACAGCTATGTTGCCACTGATTGCGTGCGCGCGTGCCTGAGACCTGGGGCACCGCGCGGCACGCGCAGCACGTGCTTCCGCATCCTGGGCGATGAGGATGTGCTGTACGAGATGGGCCTGCACCTGGCCGCCACCACGTCCGCCGTCCCACAGCCGCTGGCCATGCCTGGTGCCGCTGCTGGCGCCCCGCCCCTCGTCGCAGGGCCCGCAGCGCGTGCCAGCGACGGCGCGGCCGCGCCAGCGCACGACTCCCGCGAGGCGCCGGCGCGCCGCGCGCTGCCTGGGAGCGGCGCCGCCGCGAGCGGCGGCTGCGACGGCGGCGCCGCGCGTCTCAGCAGCCCGCGCGGCGTCAGCCGGGGTCAGACCGGGCCCGTTGTGCCCAGGAGGCGGGGATACTGTGATGCAGCGGCCGGGCCCACAGGCGGGCTGCTCGCATGCGGTGAAGGGCATGCGCGCGGCACGGAAGACAGGGGCGTGCGGCACGGCGGTGGGGGTGCGCCGGCGGAGGGCATGCGGAATGGCTGGGGCGCGCGCCCGGCGCTGGTGAGCCCGCAGGCCATGCAGGAGTCGACGCCGGAGGACATGTCGCCCGATGCGGGCGCGCACCCTCCCAGCTGCACCCCCATCCTGCCTGCATGCAGTGCACCATACGATGTGCGGCCCTTGACGAGCACTGTCGAGCCGCATGCCAGTGAATGTACAGTTGATTGGGGTTTTTCAGGAGCGGGATTAGAAGGGCGTCGCAGAGCGCCTCCGTGCGCCGTGTCTGTAGCGAGCCTGTGACCAGCCTGCAAGCGAAAAGCAAGTGACATGTGTCATGCCTTGTTACCCGCAGCACCGGTCTTGCGCTCAGCTTTAAGCAGGCGACTGCCAGAAGGTGCTTGTCGCCAGAGCTAAGCCTTGCCACTGGCGGGCCGTGCAGGCACTGGCGGGCGCAGGCCGAGCACTCCGCCCTCGACGGGCGGCAGCGACGCCATGGCAATGGACCTGTCGCCCGGGCCTCTGCTGCCGCGCCTGGGCATCATGTCGGCCGCGCAGACAGCGCTCATGACGCCCACGCCGCAGGTGGCCACCGCTCTGGCCGCATGGCACGGCCGCTGTTCTTGCGCGGGGCTGCTTGAGACCGCCACCAGACATGCGCTTCGGCCCCAAGTCCACTTCCACCCTTCTTATCTGGGATGGTGCAGGATCAAGGCACCACGCTGCGGCACCATCATGCAGGGTAAGTGCAGAGATTATGGATGCGCAGGAGTGGGTGCCGCGGCCTGGCGGCACGTGGCCGGAGATTGCCGCGGCGGGCGGCCTGCCGGGCCTGGGCGCGCCGCCGGGCGCGGACGCGCCGGGCGCCACCGGCCGCATGCTGCAGGAGATGCTGGCAGCTCAGCTGCACGCACACGCGCATGCGCCGCCGCGGCTTGCCGCGGCTGGCTTCCCCGGCCTGCCTCTCGATGGCCGGCATCGTTAGGGGCGCCGAAGAGCAGCTTCCATGCTGGAGGCTCCGTGCTGTTGGTCGCCTGGGTCCCATTGCCTTTCTACACTCCTGCGCCGCAGCGAAAGTGCTGCCTGGGCTTCTAGGTCTGCAAAAGCTGTCCACACTGCTGCCCTTTCTACATGTGGTCGCAGCTGAAAAGCTAAACGGGCAGCTGCTCCCACAGCTTGGCACAGCGGCCACTGTGGCTGGTTTGGGGCTCCGCTGCGGTCCGGGTGCACGCTTCGTCTTGGCCAGCGCTCTCCCATGACGATCCTGATCATGCTGTCTGCGTCTCCTGGCCCAAGGCTGCGGGGAGGACATGGTGTGACTGGGTGTGCCGGCTGGGGTTTGCCGAGCGGCATGTGCTGCACAGGACCTTCTGAGCATTGCCAGATGCGTGAAGCCGAGTGGATTCATGTGGCTGGCATACTATCTGGACGGCGGTCTGGTGGCAGGCAGCCCGTGGACAGGAGGTGGATGCGGGAGGTGGGTCGTCCGGGCAGTCCCCACAGCGCCTAGCGCACACTGCCGTCTGACATGCCGACCAACAGGATCAAGTTGTGTGTGTCCAGCCATTTGCTCGTTTTGGGCCGCTGCGGTGCTGCCGGTATGCCCAATAGCTTGTCTCGTGGACGTGGCGGTGCACCTGGTGCGGATGGCAGAGCACTCTGTGAAGCCCTCTTGAGTCGTAACATCCCCAGTGTACCATCATGTATGGGGCCTCTGTGGCAGGTAAGTATAGGCGGGGTTGTTGAATATGACAAAGGGCTGTTCGCACAGAGCGAGGATGGCAAGAGGTGGAGGGAGGACTGGTTTGGTTGCATGACACAGAGGAGACAGGCGCTCATGTATAATTTACTGTCTGGCCAATGGTGAGGTACGGGCAGCGCGAAGGCGCGCAGCCACGGGTCGAGGGACGCCGTAGCGCCGATACTGCTGTATCTTGAGTACCCCTTGCTCGGGTTGTAGATAGGCTGGGTAGGCTGAGCCGTTGTGGACTGCATGCCGCAGCTCCCATCACACTACTTTGCTACAAGAACTTTTCTGTGTAGGACGTTCCGGCTTTGTTAGGCAGGCACGCAGCGACAGACCTCGGTGCACTGCCCAGGCCAGAGGCGCTGTGCTGCTCGCTCCTTTGTGACAATGCAGCGTGCGGGCGCATGCAGCAGCTAGGGGATCCGTTGCATAGGCCGCCACTGCCACATTCCTCTTAGGCAGGTCGTAAGCAGGATGTGTGTGCCGCTCTGGAGATCACACGCCACTCTGTAATGGCTGTAGTGCAGGGCAAACAGCTGCGCAGCACCAGGAGGCATCTTCCTGCCTGATGATCTGATGGCCTCGCCCGATGCAAAGCATGCGCTTTGTGGCTTTAGAAGTACACCGTGTGCGATACACACCATGCCGTAGCGGCAACCTCGAGGCAATTAACACAGTGAGATGCAGCAGTGTCTGTGTCAGCAGCGTGGCATGGGGGCACACTCGTCCAAGCACCCTGTTAAAGGGGTGGAGAGCAATTCCATACGGACTTGACCCGCACAACGTCAGACAATTGCAGTATGTGACATGTGCTGCATTGCCGCATGCTGAGCGCACGCAAAGTGGCGCGCTGCTCGCATGCCCCCCAACGCACCCTCGCATACGCCTGAAGTCAACACCCTCCGCGCAGTGCCTCCCCATACACATGGACTATGTGGGGACCAATGCTGAACAGCCCCGCCCGTCAAGTGCCGCGCGCCCTGTGTCTGCTGCCAGTGTGCTGGCGAGCACGGCGGTCGCTTTGCAGGAAGGCGCTGCCAGCAGGCACGCTTCCGACCTGTCGCCTGCTGCTTCGCTGGCAGCCAGGCTTGCGCTGCGCAGTTGACAACGCGCGGCCGCACGGCAGGGGGTGAAGTTGGGGCACAGCCCGCCCTGGTGCGCGGCGAGGGGGCGGGACGGCGCCGTGCGGCCAGCAGCAGCGGCTGGAGCGCAAACGTGTCGGAGGCCGTGAGGCGGCGAACCAGTGCCTGGGAGTGGCTGCAGCAGTCATGCGACAGCAGCCGCAGGCGCGTGTCCCAGGCGGCGTTGAACGCATGCGCCGCCTGCTCCGCGTCCTTCGTGGGCCCCGCCGCTTGGCCGACATACAGGCACCGGCGTGGCAGCCGCACCCGCCGCTCGCGCACAACTCCCGGCACATGCAACCCCGCTAGCAGGGCGGCCGCAGTGCCCGCCGCTGTAGGCTTGATTGGCAGGAAGTCGAAGAGCGTGCACAGCTGCGCGCGGCCTTTGATATGTCAACCGCCTTGCTGACGCACAGGACGCACTTTGGGGAGGTGGTGGAGCACGGCACTTGCCTCAGTGCCCGGCACGTGCAGGCAGACCACAGTGTGCAGCCTCAGAATGTCGGGCAGGTCGGCGCCCAGCCCCACCAGGCGCTGCTCCAGGCGCTCAAAGGGACCGACGAGAGGCTGGTACGCCACGTATACGTCAGGCAGCTCTGCCGGGGCGTCTACATTATGCACATGCATTGCGAGGTATCTGTAAGTGACCCCGTCTGCATATGGTGGCTACCTGTTGGTGAGCAACAGGAAAGAACAGCCTTCCCTTTTCCGTGTCTAATCAATGCATATGCTCATGCTGCGCATGATCTGCGCGCGCCCAATGACTGCCCGATGGCTTGTCAGTCGTGGCCTCCAGGCAGCAGTATATTTCCAGTTTGAGGCCTTCAGGCACGCAGTAGAACTCTCGCCCCTCTGCTCCCGTGCTCGTCCTTGTTGCCCAGCATGCAGCAACAGCTGTACCGGAGCGCGCCCGCTGCGCATGGGTGCGGGGGGCAGGCGCCAGCCACACGCGACCACGCGCGCCAGCAGTGCCTGCAGAGGGGGCCCCGCCGTCGGCTGCAGCTGGCGTGCGGCGCCGCGCAGGCCGGCGCGAGCGCCGTGCGGCAGCCGGGCGCCGAGTCCGTGCTGCACCTGGAGCGCAGCCTGGAGGCGGGCGTGTCCGGGAGCGCGCCGCCCCGGGAGGCTGCCGCTGCTGAGCGCACCGCGGAGCCGGCCAGCGTGTCTGGTTCCAAGCGCACGCTGGCCAATACGGAGATCTTTCACTCGACCTGGCAGCACCGGGCTTGGGTGGGGAGCGCCGTGGCCGTGCTCTCCGCCACTTTCCTGCGGGGCTGTGCCAAGGTGCACGACCCAGTCGCTGCGTCGGTCGCCGCCGCGGCCGTGGTGGCCGCATACTATGCAGCGGGTGCGCGCACTCTGCCGCAACCGCCGCTGCCACTGACTGGAGCAAAGTCTGCTTGTGCGCGCCTGGCTCGTCTGGCGTTCGCTGAGCCTGCAGCACAGCCCTGCTGGTCTGTTGTGGCCGCTCCGGGACGGCCGAGCGCCCCTGACAGAGCTGGTTGCATGCCACAGACTTTTTGACGGGCGTGTACCACTGGAGCGTGGACAACTACGGCAGCGGCGCCACGCCGCTCGTGGGCAGCCAGATTGCCGCGTTCCAGGGGCACCACCAGCGGCCGTGGACGATCACGGAGCGCGAGTTCTGCAACAACGTGCACAAGGCGCGCGTTGTCCTTGCTCTGGCGGCTCACGGCGCTTGCTGCTGCTGCTGCTGGAGTGCATGTCTGTGTGACGCGCCGTATGCACACCTGCACGTGCCTGCTATCGGCGTGTGCCTGCGCCCTGCGCCTGCGCTCACTGCGCCGCGCGTGCGCAGGTGTTCATGCCGGCGACGCCGTTCGCGGTGCTCTGCCTGGCAGCCACGCCGTGGACGCCCGCGGCCGCCGACGTGTTCCTGTCGACGGCCACGCTGCTGGTGTGCATGAGCCAGCAGTTCCACGCCTGGGCGCACATGAAGAGGTCGCAGCTGCCGGCCGCCGTGGACGCGCTGCAGGCGCGGCGCCGGCGCCGCCCGCACCTGTTGCGCGAATGCTTGCTGTGACACCGGACGGCGCTGCCTTTGTTGCAGGGCGAGTGCTGTCCTGTGAAAGAGAGTCTTGCGTCGTGTGGCGCAGCTGCCAGCTGGTCCGCCCCTGCCCCGCCATGCACTGCTCGCCTGAGCTGTGCCCGTGGACAGGCGGCGGTCGTTCCAGCCACATCAAACTACCGTGACGCGTCTATATTCGGCATCGGCAGCGCCTTGCAGGAGTGTTGAAAGGCTCTGGGCGTGGCAGGCCATGGGCGTGCTGGTGTCGCGTCGCGTGCACGGCGCGCACCACCGCGCGCCCTTCGAGGGCAACTACTGCATCGTCAGCGGCGCCTGGAACAAGGCGCTGGACGCCGGCGGCTCCGACCAGAGCTTCTTCCGCCGCCTGGAGCGCGCGGTGGCCGCGCGCACGGGCGTCGAGCCGCGCTGCTGGCACGCGCCGGACTACTCCTGGCAGGTGGGCGGCCCACTGTATGAGCTGCGGCGTCCTGTGGCGTCCTGGCGCTGTGGTGGATGTGGCACAACCAGAGTAGAGGTAGTGTGTGCACGAGACGACGCATAGAAGAGCAGCACCCTGCACAGTGCGCTCCGGGCGTTTCCGAGCAGCACTGCCACTCACTACGTCTATGTAACAGGGTTCCTTTGTCCATCGCGCAGGAAGAGGAGGGCGGCGTAGTGCATGAGGCGTGCGGAGCCCTGGACTTACAGTAATGTTCTGTGTGTGGTGCCAGAGTGTACACAGTGTCCTGTATAACGAGACGCGGGGAGTTCGCATGTTTGAGTGTAGCTATAGGTCGTCGTCGTGCATGTGCAAGGCAGCATGTAATGCTATTGGTGATGAGCATGTCTGGCAATTTATGTATACTGGGCACCGAGGGTGTTCCCAGCGCTTGCAACCTAAACTGTCCGCAAGCAGCTGCAAAGTTTGCATAACGATTTCTTAAGTCTTCATAAGGCTTTCCTCTGTGATGCAAGCGCATGCTCCTAAGTAGGCAATAACACTCTCGATATGCTGTATTTGCTGCAAACCAATCCTAGCGCTCTCGCCCATGGCTGTTTCGATATGGTCACTCCTTCTGACAGCTGTTCTACCAGTGGTGAAAGTATTCATCTTGTGTTTGGCTGGAACGCTCCTGGCCCATGCGGTGTGCGCCCATACAAAAAACAATATGTGTTGTGGCTGTTTGCATACAGCGGATACACCCATCTCGCATGCAACACGCGCCCTGCCATGTATATACACACAACAGCTTGCTAGGTGTGCGCTTTGTGTTGGAGATGAGGTCGGCGCGTGCGGCGCAGGGCATACTGGACGCAAAGGGCCGCAAGACGCTGAGCGCTGCGAACTTCTACTGCTTCATCCCAGCCCTGACGTTCACCAAGCTTGCCACCGCGGTTGACCTGCACAACATAAGGCAGTGGTGGTTCCTGCCTGTCAACGTGCTGCTGGGCATCTCGCTCGGCATGCTGCTGGGCTGGCTGTTCACGTGGGTCGCCAAGCCGCTCTTCCCTGCAAAGCTGAGGCGCCACGTCATGTGCGCCGTCGCGCTTGGTGCGCACGTCCTGCACGAGCGCGCCACCCTGCTCCCGCAGCGCCTGCACGCGTTGTGCGCGTCAGCGTGTCGACGGGCGTGTACCTTGCCAGGCAACATCGGCAACCTGCCCATGGTGCTGGTGGCGGGGCTGTGCGGGAACGCGGCCAGCCTGCTGCTGCCGTCGCAGCCGACCGCGGACGCTGCAGCGAGGTCAGCGCCTCGTCTGCTTCGCTGCGGCCCCTGCCGCCTGTCGCCTGTGTCTCGTGCTGCATACGCGCAGAGCTGCTGTGGTCTTGACGCCGCAGAGCGCCGGGTGTGCAACGCGTTGCTACGCGCCCCTCACTATCTGCTACCGCTGACCCCGGCGTGTGGGGGCGCGCCAGGCAGGCATCGCGTACGTGGTCTTTTCGGCGCGCACCGCCCCTCTCTCCCTGCTTTTCTGCTGTCCGTGTGGCAGACGGGTGAGCGGGAGCCTGCTTGTGGGCTCCATGGTTACCGTCTTTTGTTGGCGCAGATGTGGGTCGCTGGGCTCTTCCAGTTCAGCGTCGCGTTCAACCTGCTGCGCCCGCGCGCCGACCCGCTGCTGGGCGAGGTGCGGGCCCGCGCTGTGGCGAGAGCTTGGCTGCAGTCGCGCCATGGGCCTGCTTGCGCGGCGTCCGGCGTCAACTTTGCGTCCACCTCTGCGGAGCGCTTGCGGCTGTGCCCCACCACCCATGCAGTACGCTGTGCAGGTTAGCACGTTGCCGCGTTGAGCAAACCAGAAGGCAGCACAGCACGATGTGGCCGCCAGTGCATGGCCGTGGACGCGCGCGTGCAAGCCAAGCACGTGGCAGAGCAGGCGTTCGGCCGTCTGTGCGCAGGTGGTGGCGGACGCGTCGGCGGTGGTGTACCCGGGCCCGTTCGCTTCGGGGACGCCGCGGGGCGGGGCCCTGGGCAAGGCGCGGGTGTCGCTGCCGGCGCTGGTCGGCGGCGGCACGGAGAGCCTGGCCCCGCCTGCCAGCCTCCTGAACGGCCACGCTGGCCCGCATGCGCGGCGGCATGCGCACGGGTACACCGCCGTGGCCGTGGCCGACGAGGAGGGGCGGGTGACCAGGGTGCCCGCCGCCGGCGGCAGCCTCTCGCCTGAGAAGGACAGTCACAGGGCAGCGGAGGGCGGCGCGGCCCGTGACGCGCACGGGCGAGGGACTGACGAGGAGGAGGAGGGTGCTGCGATGGAGATGCAGCCGCTGCGGCTGCACGTGGCCGTGGGGGACGGCGCCAGCGACGAGGGGGACTCGGCGAGCGCGCACTGGCAGGGGCGCGGCGCGCACACAGCGGGCCGGGCGGAGGACCACGTGATCGAGCTGGGAGCAGGGCCGGCTGGCGGCCCGGATGGGGCGCACAGTGTGCAGGCGGCGGGCAGCACAGGCACGCATGCGGCGGGGCGCGAAGCGGGCATGCCGCATGGATGGGCCGCCGCTGCGGGCGGCAGCGCGCCTGCGGGGCTGCCGCCGCGCTGGGTATGCAACCCTGCAGTGAGCCCAGGCGGTGCTGCGGATTTCACGGGATGTTGTGAGCCATGGCACTCCTGCGTCATAGCTCGTACGTATGTGTCGCTTTGCCCATGCCTTGTTGCGCATGCTTTTGTGGGACGGTAGCTTGGTGAACAAGGAAAGGAGCCAAGGGATCAAGCAGGCCAGGCCGCCCCGTCATCGAGGCGAATGCGGTCCCTGTAGGAGCCTGGCGGGCGCGGCGCGGGCGCGGCGGGGCCGCCCGCCGCCGGAGAGGGTGGCGGCAGCCCCGCGCTTGCTGGCGTTGCCGACGGCGATCCCACGGCGGCTTTCGTGGCCGGCGCCGTGCAGCCGGCGGGCGCCATCGGGGAGCGTGCGCCGGCCCGGCGGCTGGCGGCGCGGCTGAAAGGCGTCAAGTGGACCAATTACATTAATCTGCCCACCACTTGCGCGTTTGTTGGCCTCGCCACCGGGTGCGTGCGGCCCTGCCGCCGGCGCGTGCGCGGCGTGAACAGCCTGGTGAGGTGATGCGTGCCGGGGTGTTCTCCCGAACACAAAGGTGTGGGGCCGAGCTGCAGGCATGCCTTCCTGCATGCACATAGACATGGGCTGGAGAGTACACCGATCTCAGTAAACGCTGACTGCCACTTCTTTCCCAGAGACGGCCATGCCATCTCACACTCGTGCAAGTCAGCATTTGGACTGATGCCAGGCCTTCTGGGCACCTGCGGATGCCATCCTTGTGTTCAAACCTGCCCCCGCCCCCTATGTGCTCGTCGGCAGCCAAGGACCAGTGGTGGGCCCGGCTGCGCGCCGCCGGCATGCCGATGTGCTGTCCGCGCTGCTGCGCAGGCATGCACTTGTCCGCGCGCCCCGCGGGCACCGCTCGCGCTGCCGGCGCTCAGAGCGTGGCTGGGGCGCAGGTGCACGCCGGCCGCCAAGGGCCTGCTGATCGGCCCGGCCGCGCCGCTGGCGGCGCTGATGGACTGCCTGCGGCTGCTAGCCGCGCCTATGATCCCGTGCATGATGCTGGTGCTGGGCGCCGTGCTGTACAAGGGCCCCGGCTCCGCGCGCCTGCCCGCGCGCCTGGTGGCCGGCGTCATTGCGCTGCGCCTGCTGCTCATGCCGCTGTGCGGTGCGCGCACTGCCGGCTGCTCGCTGGGCCCCCATTATGTACTTTGTGTTGCAGTGACATGCCCATCACTGTGTTGACTTTGGCCAAAAGTTGCCGCGATCACAGACACCCTTGCTTGTGTTCCCAGACCTTGAGGACGGCGGATGGTGAAGGCGGAACAAACAATAGTCTGTGCTGGGCATATGCTAATGGGCATGGACGTTTCGCGCTGCAGCTGCCGGGGCGCATGCCCTCCACCCGGTGTAATCACACATGCCAGCTTCCGGCGCGGTCAATGCTGGGTCTCTACACCATGCCTTGAATGCTACAAGCACGCCGGGACACGCGTCTGCATGCGCGCCCCGCAGGCATGGCGCTGGTGCTGAGCCTGGTGCGCGCGGGCGCCGTGGCGCCGCCGGACCCCATGTTCCTGGTGGTGCTCCTGCTCTCGCACAGCACGCCGACGGCGATCAACATGCAGACCGTCGCCACGCTGCACCAGAACGGCGAGGCTGAGATGAGCTGCCTGCTGTGCGCACCCCGCTTCCCCGCTCTCCCTCCCGACGCCTGCACATGCGGGCCCCTGGGTACATGGCAAGCATACGGGTGCAGGACGTTGAGACATCTCACTCGTGTTGTCATCCGGCAGGCCGTGCTGTGAGTATGCTGCGCCGGGCGGAGGAGCCACGAGTGAAAGTGCCTCGCCCTGTCTTGCATGCGTTCTGATCATGCGCGGTGTACTGTGCGCAGGTTCTGGCAGTACATCTGCTCTATCATCACGCTGCCGCTGCTGCTGGCACTCTACTTGCACATTGCTGCGGCGTGAGTGGTAAGACAAGGCGGCCCTTCTTCTCGTGGGAAACACCAAGAATGTCTTTCTGACCTTTCTCCTGTCCGATTATTATATTGAGCGGTGTTGTTTGGGACAGTTTCTGCAGTGCACCGCACTGCATGGCATGCTCCTTGCGTGGGCAGGCATGTCCGCTTGTCCTTCAGACTACTTATCCAGTTTGTTTGCTGACTTGCGCTTAGGTGCAGCGAGCGAGTGTTGACCCATTTCCGTGCTGCAGTGCGCGCTCTTTGCGCCCTGTTTGCTTGTTACGCTGCCCACCTTTTCTGTACAAGGGGACACCGTGTGTAGGACCCTAGTGCTTGCACGCAGATGTTGTTGAAAAGCATAGAGAAGCGTCTTGGTTAGGCAGGGTCTGGCTGCACGTTAGATGACACAACGCATGTGTGTAACCATGTCAGGGCCGCAGTTCATTGCGTGTCAGCCCCACTCCAGTGCATCTAAGTGCTCAGAGCTATGTGCGTCTCCGCGCGCGGTGTTGACACACATGTCTAAGGCGCATGGATGTGGAAACGGCTTCGTAGAGCCGAGTACGCACTGCCACGACATGTTGCACTGGTCGGCCAATGTATCAACCCCCTGCCTTACGGCATGGAACATGGCGCCTGGTTTATTGAGAAAAGAACTGGTGCAACACGCCACGCAACACGCCACGCAAGAGGATACCCTCGCAACTCTATAGTTCTTCTATTCTGCGTGCCCTGCACGCAGGCACGCAGCAGAAAGAGGCAATAAACATTGCAGTTGGTCTGTAACCGCTGCAAATGCAGGGTGCAGAGATGGCTCCTCTTCAGAAAAGCGCCAGCTTGGAGTGTGAGCGCACGGACCAAGGAAGGGAGTGCAGTGTGCAATTGACATTGCGAAAGCATCGTGGGCATGGCCCTGCGCAGCGCGCTGTCCAAGAACCTGCAGGAGCTGCGCTTCCAGTTCTGCCAGACATCCGAGGGCAGCCAGGGCGTGCGCGACTTCATCCTGTCCAGCTACCACGAGCTGAAGAAGGCCAACCCGCGCTTCCCGCTCCTGATCCGCGAGTGCCAGGGCCTGCCCGCGCGCGCCGTCGGCCGCTTCGACTTTGGCAAGGAGGTCGCCGTGCCCCTGGACGGCTTGGATAAGGATGCGGTCGGCAAGCGCCTGGAGGAGCTTGTAAATATGGGGAAGGACATGCCCAGGTCAGCAGCCCCGCTGCTGCGTACCCCGTGCAAATAATCAAGCTCTGTGCTGTGGCTGACTCTTGTGTTTTTGCAGGTCTACTGAGAGCGAGGGGAAGTTGTGACTGGAGCGGTGGGCATTCGCAGGGATGTGTGCAGTGTCTTTTGCACGTAGGAGCAAGCACATGGGTTGGCCCTGCCTAGTGGGGGTGCGTGACACGCGTGGGTGGCTAGTGTGCAGCGAGCAGTTGGTAGGTGTGTAGCTGTGATGTGTGACAGCGTCCATGGCTGCTGGCTGGCCCGCTGTCGTGCGAGCTGTAATGCAAGTGGCTGCATGCAGTGTTATGTGAGGAGCGCAAAGCCTAACCTGCCAACAGGGAGAGCTTGACTAAAATGAGCAGACACAAGAGACACTGCCGGCCGCTGGATGTGTATGCGCGTCTGTTCAGATTGCCGTTGGCATATGCATGCAGTGCGCACTGCACCCCTTGCTGCCAGGCACACAAGTTCAACAATGCAATGTCTGTTCTGCATCAGCCACTGTATGCATTGCCTGGTGCTGGGGCCGGGAGGGTGGGTGCCCCATATATGCCTGTATATATCTGGGCTCCATGCACATGGAAGAACATCAAGAGCTAGTTTCAGACTGGGACCGCAGTGACAGGGGTGTGCTGACGTTGAGCACACACAGACGAGCTTTGCTGCTGGGACACTTACATTTTATTAGCATGCCGCTGCACTTGCGCTTGTCTTGCTTGCGTTGGCACGCCCAGCAAAGCTAGGCAGGTTCAGTCACCGGTTTGGAGCCTATGCATGGGTCAGCAAGGCACCCGCACGGCCTTCAACTTGCGGGCCGCGCATGACCACCGCTCCAAGACATCCCTGATTTCGACGGTCGCCGTTGATGATGCGGGCGAGCGCATGTACCTCGGCCTCACCGATGGCCAGCTCGAAGAGCACCGGATTGACGTCACGCTTCAGGACGTGCGCGTGTCGCTTGGCGCACGCAAGCACGTCGGCAAGAAGGTGTGCCTGGCTTCATTCGCGCCTGCCCTGCACGCTGCAGTCCTTGCAAATGCAGTCCACCGACCACGTGTTCGGAGCTGAGGAGCAACGCAATGCATTGCAGGCAGTCACTGCAATTGTGCACATCGCGACGGCCCGGCAGCTGGCCACGCTGTGCGACGGCGTGCTGCAGCTGCTGGACCAGGAGTCGCTGGAGGGCAAGGTCGTGCCCGGGCTCAAGGTGCGCACTCAGCCGCCCCCAGCCGCTGAGCCCTGTGTGTCTTGCCCGGTCTCAGCAGCTCGTCGCAGCAGACCTGCTGCGTCGCACACTGCCTGCTGCCTGTAGCGCTGGGCAGGAGGTGACGTGCCGACTCTCACGTGCGCCGAGCGTAGCATACACGCGTTGCCGCACTGGCAGCCCGCTTGGTTGGAGTCACCAACAAACCTCTGACGTCGCCCTGCCCGTGAGCCACAGCGCCACAGTCTCCTTGCAAGCTGCCGTCTAGGTAGCGAGTGCTGGAAGCTCTGAGGCGCCCGAGCTTCCCTGCGGCAGTGCCTGTAGCAGGCACGGCACGTGTGCCAAGCACGCGTGGCGCACAGCGCGGCGGGGCTGCGCAGGGCGCCACCGCAGCAGCATTGCAGACTGGCCTGCCGGGGTACGCCGGCGACACCAGCGCCGCCGGCGTGCACGGCGCTGGCCCGCAGCGGACCCCCAACTCGCGCCGCGCGTGAGGAGGCGCGCGCGCGCCGCGCAGGGCGTCACCGCGGTAGCGCTGGAGGCCGGCGCGGGCGCGCGGCCGCGGCTGGCGGCGGCCGCGCGCGCCGGCAAGCGCGCCACGTCCGTGGCGGTGCTGGAGCCGCTGCCCGGCGCGGCCGCGCTGGGGCCCGCCGCGCGCTGCGCCGCGACCCTGGACCTGGCCGAGCCGCTGTCCATCAAGGCGCGCCGTTACCCTGGAAACTCACCCTGGAACTCGCTCGCTCGACAGCGCCCGTGTTGGGGTCGATGGCGCCTGGGAAGCCCGGGCTCGCCACTGGAGGCCGCCGTTGGAGGCTGTCGTGTTGACACCATCGGGGCGCGCGCTGCGCGCGCGCTGCGCTGCGGCCGCGGCCGCCCCGGCGCTGCGGAGCGCGCCCGGGCTGCGCAGCTGCAGGCCATGTGCAGCCGCCGCGCGCGGCCAGGCCCAGCGCCCCTGCATCTCCATACACGGCGCGTGCGCGCAGCGCAGCCACACACTGCGGCCGGCTGCAGCGTGTGCTCACGCGCGCCCTCTGCGGCCCCCAGCCCGCCTCTCCAGCCAGCGGCAGGGGCCCGGCTGCGCTGCGCGCAGCGCGGCCGCGCCGCCGCCCCCGGCGCGCTGGCCCTGCCCTGACGCCGCCCCGCGCAGGCGATGGCGTGGGTCCGCGGGCGCCTGGTGGTCGCCACCAGCCTGCGCTATATGCTGCTGGACCCCGCCAGCGGCGGCTATGCGCAGCTATTCGCGCTGCCGGAGGAGGCACCGCCGCCCACGCTCGTGGCGGCCATCCCCGGCGCCGACCAGGCCGTGCTGCTCATGGCGCGCCCCTCCCCAGGCCCCTCACCACGCCGCGCGGTGCCAGAAACGTGCTGCGTGCAGTCCATGTCTGCTGTACACGGTGATGCTCTTGGGTACCACTTTTGGGGCGTCACTGCCAAGCCCTGCGCGGCGCGCCGTGCCCCCGGCGCCAGCCTGGCCTGCCGCCCTGCCCCTGGCATGGCCGGCGCTGCGCAGCTCGCTAGACCCTCACCCTACCCCGCGCGACGCAGGACCAGGTGGGCATCGTGGTGGACGCCGAGGGCCGCCCAGCGAGCTCGGCGCTGACGTTCCCGGACGCGCCGCTCGCGCTGGCGGCCGCCGGCATCTACGTGCTGGCCGCCTGCGCGGACGGCGTGCACGTGTACGACCGCGGCGCGGCCGCCTGGGTGCAGAGCCTGCCGTTCCCGGGCGGCCTGCGCGCGGCGCCCGGGCAGCAGCTGTGCGCCGCGCAGAGCGCGCGCGGCGCGTGCGTGCTCGTGGCCGGCTTCCGGCGGGCGCGCGCCCGGCCCCTCGTGTCAGAAGTGGTCCCGCGCCGCCGGCGACCTGCATGCTCCGGGCGTGCGCCCCCTGCGCCTCGCACCATGCCCGTCTTTTGGTGCATCCTGGCACGCGCCTTCGATCTGCGAGCCGCGCGCTGTGTGCGCGCCGCGCGCGCGTCGACGCACACCTCCGCCGCCGCCCACTGGCGCACGCGGCGGCAGGTGTGGCTGTACCGCCCGGTGGCGCTGGAGGAGCAGGCGCTCGAGCTGCTGCGCGCGCGGCAGTTCGGCGCCGCGCTCGCGCTGGCCGACGTGGGCGCGGCCGCCGGCGCGGACTGGGCGGCCACCGCGTATGCGCAGGCCGCGTTCCTCCTGCTGCATGGTCGGCTGCCCCGGGTCCTGCCACGTCTGCACCCTGTACGCATGAGCTGATTCTACACGGCACCTGGAGGCAATCCAGATTTTCGCGTCTTCTGGTCCAAAGCAAGCTGTGCATGCTGGTGTGGTGGCATGACACATGTGTGCATCGAGCCACGGGGCCTGGCCGCTTGACTGAGCAGCTCAGGAAAGTTTGCTAGGTGAGGACACCGCACAATGTTCCTGCACAATCAGTGCCCCAGCGGCAGAGTCAGCACCGGGCGAGACAGCCGCGGTTGCAACGTCCTGCAGGCCCAATGCGGCCCCGCGTACAAGCTGCATGCAGACCTTGAAGCGGGCCATGCTGAGAGGGCAGCAGCGCGGAGCGGCACCACCTGGAGGCCTGGCGCTAGTTTGCCGCATGAAGTGCATGCAGGCCCTCGCAGGGCTTAGCGGGGGCAATGGCTGACGCGGGCGGGCCGGCCGCGCAGAGCTGCGCTTCCAGGAGGCTATGGGCGCGCTGCGCGCATGCAGCCCGGCGCCCGTGCAGCCGGCCGAGCTGTTCCCACTCTTCCCGGATGCGGCCGCGCCCTGGCTGGCGGCCGCGCGCGCGCCGCGCCTGTGGGGCCTGCACGCGCCGCTGCCGGACCTGGGTGAGCTGGTGGGTCGGCGGCGCGGCGGCGGCGTAGGCGGCGCCGGCAGGGGCCCAGGCAGCCACAGCTCCGAGTCGAGGAACGGCGAGGCCGAGGCTCCGGAGGCCGGCGGCTGGGCCGGGGGTGGCGCGAACGGGGAGCCTGCTCCCAGGGCAGCGGCGGGGCCGCCGCATGCGCGACCGGCCGCGAACGGCGCGCCGGGCCCTGGCGGTGGGTCGGGCATTGAGGCGGAGGCCAGGCGCTGCATCGCCGACTTCCTCCTGGAGGTGCGCGATCGGGCGCCGGGCCCTGTGCAAGCCTGGACGCCCTGAGATGTGTCCTGTCCTATGATCAGCGCGCTGTCCTGCTCTGCTCAGCCAGCGTACGAGCTGCAAATATGTGCAGGTCGGCTGTGCTGTGCGCACGTGACTGTTCATCGGCACTGCTTGGGCTGTGGCGGGTGCAATAGTTTCAGTGTGCCAACCCTCGTTCTGACAGCCCATGGCGCAGAGGACCGGGGCCGTGAGGCATGCAGGCCCTAAACGCTTGGGACGCTTGCTGTGAGGACCTTTTTCGTCATCGACGCTTGCCGTGCGTTGCAGTATGGGCATTTGTATTCTGCGGCGCGCAGGTGCGCAGCCGCAAGGGCGTGGCCGCCCCGGACGGCGTGGACGCGCTGGCGGCGGCGCTGCTGGCGGAGCTGGGCGACGCCGGGCGCGTCGAGGCGCTGCTGGGCGGCGCCAATGCCGCGCCGCTGCCCGCGGCGGCGCCCGCGCTGCGGCGCTGCGGGCGCTGGCATGCGCTTGCGCTGCTGTCCGCGCGGCGCGGCGACCCGGCGGGCGCGCTGCGCATCTGGCAGGCACGCCCGTGCAGCTGACATGCGGCTTGCCTGTGGCCGCGCATGGGTGGGCCGGCGATTTTACGGGGTGCAGGCGGCTGTTGGATAGGGTCAGCATGGAGCCATTCACTGCCTGGATGGCAAGCAGTGCAGGACGCCCTGGTGTGTGTGTGCGCCCGGCGTGAATAGGGCGCGCCAGACCTTGCCGGTTACCCTTGCAGGGTTGGTGCTGCATGTGGGTCACCGCGCCCTCACCCGCAGGAGCTGGCGAGCGGGACGCTGGCGGAGGCCCCGGCGCGGAGCGGCGCCGTGGCGGCGGCGGCCGCGCGGGGCTGCAGCGCGGCGGGCGTCGCGGTGGAGCACGCCGCCGCGCTGCTGGCGGACGAGGCGGCGGTCCCGGACGCGCTCGCGCTCTCCGCGCTGCGCTGGCTGCTCGCGGCCGCGCCCGACCACGTCATGCCCGTGCTCACGGCGCGCGCCCATGTGTGCTGCGGTCTGCTGCACCGTGGGGCGCGGCAGTGTCGCCTGAAGCGGCCTGAGCATATGAGCTCGTGGCCGAACAGGGTTGCCAGTGGGCAGAGACGAGGTGGGCGTGATGGATGCCCCAGCGCTCCCGTCCCTGGATATGCCGTGTGCTTGTGGCTGCCCGGGCAGACGGGCATGCTCATGGCATGGCTAGTGTGTGCTGTGCCGCCCCTGGCATCTTGTGCGCCTGCAACATTGTGGGTGCAAGGCCGCCTGCCTCAGCGCATGGAAACCCTGGTGTGCAAGGACGCCTGCAGACCCTGAGCCCGGCGGGGGCTGGTGACGGCAGGCGCGCGAGCGGCTGCCGGCCGCGCCCGCGCTGGCGCTGCTGCGCGCGCACGACGAGGCGCTGCTGCGCGGCTACCTGGAGCACCTGGTGCTGCAGCGCGGCGACCCCGACCCCGCGCTGCACACCGAGCTCGCGCTCGTGCTGGTCGCGGCCGCGCTGCGGCTCATGCCGCCGCCACAACCCGGGTGCGCCGGCTGAAACGCCAAGCCCTTCGCATGCACACTTGCAGGGAGTTGCAGTCCCAGGACGCGAGGTCGGGTCATCATGTGCTGCATCGGGCAGCAGGCCAGGAGGAGCGAGCTGAGCGCGTGCCTGCTGTTGAACGTGTTCGCGCGGCCCGCCCCAGGCCCACCAAACCCGCCCAGGCCAGCTGGGAGCGCGGGCGCGGTGCTGACGAGAGCGGCCCCGCTGCGCGCGCGCCAGGGTGCCGGCCTGGCGGGCCGCGCGCGCGGCGCGCGAGCGCGACGCCGCAGGCGGCGCGGCCGTGGGCGACCTGCGCGCGCTGCGCGGCCGCCTGTGCGCGCTGCTGGCGCACGAGCCCGCGCGCTACGACCTGGGCCGCCTGCTGGCCGCCGTGGCGCACACGGAGCTCTGGGACGAGCAGGTCGTGCTGCACCAGAAGGCGCGCGCCCGGTCGCCTGACGGCCGCCCCACCTGCGCGCGTGCAAGCATGTGTGAAGGCGTGTGCTCGGCGGCGTGCACGAGCGCCTCTGGCAGGGGTGCGTGAGCTAAACGGGCCCAGGGTCCCGGATGCATGTCCTTTCGGAGTCACACCTCCAGCTGAATGACATCTCAGGATGTTTGAGGCGCCCGGGGGGGGCGCTGCGCAGCTGGGCGACCACGGCGCCGCGCTGCGCGTGCTGGCGCTGGTGCTGGGCGACATGCGCGCGGCGGAGGCGTACTGCGCGCGCTGGGCGCGCGGCGAGGGCCACCTGGCGCTGCTGGACGCGCTGCTGCGGCCCGGCGACGGCCGGCCGCCGCTGTACGCGGAGGCCTGCCACCTGCTCGCCGCGCAGGGTGCGGCCGGGGCGCGCCCGCGGACGCCCAGCAGGAGAGCGGGGCGGAAGCTCCGCTCGTCCCTGCCCCGCTGCTGACGCGCGTGCTGGCGTGTGCACACGCCCGTGCCGGGTGCGCGCAGTGGAAGCGCAGGCACTCAGCCGCCATGGCAGCGGCGCGTGCGCCTCAGCGAGCGCCCTCGGATGCCAGAGACTCGGGGCACACCGTACAAGCAGTGGGTGCCCAAAAAACAACCTGATCAAACCCCGAAGCGCAGGCGCGCACCTGGACCCGCGGCGCGTGCTGGACGCGCTGGACCCGGAGATGCCGCTCGCGCTGGCGGCCGACACGCTGGCGGCCATGATGCGCACCGCGCTGCACCGGCGCCGCGCGGGGGCGCTGTCGCGCTCGCTGCACCGCGCGTGCCACCTGTCCGCGGCCGCCGAGCGTGCCGAGGTGTGCGCGGGTCATGGGCTGAGCCCAACAGAGGAGCGAGGCGTCGCGCGTTTGCCACCTGCACGACTTTGCCGTGCTTGTCACCTGTTGCGCGCTTGCAGCCAGCGTTGCTCACCGTCGCGGGACCAGCTGGGGCAGGGACAGGTGCTGACGTTGGAACTCTGCGCGTGCGCAACGCGTCCGTAGGGTGCTCGCTGATGACCGGGGTCGGTGTGCTGGGTGCTGCTGCTTTGCCGGGGTCGCTGCCAGGTGCTCGAGACAGGCGACTTCTGACTGTCAGCCAGCCACTAGCCAACTGTGACCGACCTGGGGTGATCGAGCGCGCTCGCGCGCGCCAGCTGATGTCGCGGCGGGTGGTCGTCACGGAGGAGCGCGCGTGCCGGGTATGCCACATGCACATCGGCACCAAAATGAGCGCCGTGTTCCCCAACGGCGTGCTCGTCTGCTACCGGTGCCTGCGCAAGGGCGACCCGCATGTCTGCCCGCTAACAGGGGTGGACTTCCGGGAGGCCCTCGGCCCGGGGGCGTCCCAGGCCCTCACAGGTCCTCCTGGTCCAGCCGAACCAGGCGGCGGTGAGCCACCTGGGTGATGTAATGCGCTGTCTGTCCACCCTTCCTGTGTGTTGTGCTTTGCGGTAGGGCATGAGAGCTGCTTTTGCATGTGGGCAACTAGCGCCTGTAACAGCATCGTCACAGAGCACGCCACCGCTGCAGATATCTTGCAGCACAGTCACGGACGTATTGCTCGGTGCCTTACTCTACCAAGTCTGCAGACACACAGGAGTGCAGGCGCAGTACTTTCAGCCTACATGCCTGCGAGGCATGCGATCTGTGCCGCATCCTTTGCAAAGCTACGCCTGACGATGACACGCTGCCTGCAGCCAAGGAAACCCTCGAGCTATGCGCGCGCCCCAACACCGCGACCACCCAGCAGAGCAGCGCGACCCGCTACCCAAAATCGTCTGTGCAGCTGAGAACAGCTGCCCGTCACGCCTTGGCTTTGCGGGCCAGGGCCTTGCCATCCTCCGCCTTCGCCTTTGCGGGTTTCAACTTCTTCCGCATGTCGTACGCGTCCTCGCCGTCCGCATAGTACTTTGCCTCCCTGTCGTTGATGCTGCGCGCAGGGCGTGCTGAGCGCGTCAGCAAGCACCATAAGGGTGCGAGCTGAGCTTGCGCGCCCGCCCGAGCAAGCAAGCGGAGCTCGAGCTGCTTGCGCCCTGCTGCGGCATGAGGGAGGGGTCCGCACTCGTAGCCCAGCGTCTGCGTGTACAGGTGGAAGGCGCCCTTGTTGGTCACGCGCACGTGCAGCGACACGTACTCGGCGTCAAAGACGTCCGCCATGGCTTGGTCTGTGGGCAATTGCCAGACGGTCAGCTGCTCAGAGTCTATGGGAGAAGCTTGCCGGGAAAAGCCTGCAGAGGGGCGCCGCACGTGCTGCCATCATGAGGCGCGTGGCCAAGCCCAACTTGCGGTGCGTGCGCGCCACGGCGAGCGAGGTGATGTGGCCGTGCACCTCAGCCGCGTCCTCCTCCCTGACAGGTGGGTCAGGCCGCAGTTGGATGGGGCAGAGTCGGTAGGCGCAGCGCAGGTCCGCTAGAACTGGCAGTGCGGGCGCACATCTTTGCCAGGACATAGCCGACAATCTTGCCGTTATAGTCCTCGGCGACGTGCAGCAGCTGCGGCCAAGATAAGGTGTGGTAGAAGTAGTACTGCGCGTGCCAGCCCTCCCATATCAGCCTCGCTTCCTCAGAAGCGCTCTTAGCGCATGGCACCGCCAGAGAAATAAAGTAAGGGCAGACACACCTTGAGCTGGTAGTTCTCCGGCAGACACAGCAGGTTGCACCGCTGCATAGCTAGCAGGTCGTCCACCGTGGCCGGCCGTATACATACCATGGCGCCTGTCAAGCAGTCTGCCTACGTTCTTCTTTGCACTCTGCTGGCACTGCCTACCAACCAGCTCACTTATCCTGGACGAGCCCTTGCATCGGTATGCCTGCTCTATTTACACTAACAAACTTCGACGCTGACAAAACTTGCTTTTATTCCTGTGGGCGTCTCTTCAACCCTCACGGGGTGCCTGGAGCCTAAATTGTTTGACTCAGTGCCGGAGGTGAACGAGGGGGAACGAGCGCTCTCCTTCCCTGACAGCCTTCAGCGTAAGTGTCCAGTCGTATCCGAGACGTGATATGGCTTGGCAGAGCAGCACTGAAAGCAGCTGCTAGATGAATAGCAACCTCACCGCGCTGATAGTGGCAGTGCTTGTGTTTGGACTTGTGTTCCTACCAGTAAGCTGGTTCTTCATAGCTGCAGTTATAGTCCCATCTGTTCTGCTCGCCGTGTCCGCCTGGCTCTCATACTCTACGCAGGCGCATCCTCCGAGAGGCAGCAAACGGCGCGAGTGAGGGGTGCAGAGGTGGGTGTCAAAAGCATGTGTGCCTATATAAAGCAGATATGCCTTGCATACCTGCTTTTGTTTCAGCGCCAAAAGCCAACTACCATGCAGTGAGGATGTGCTCCTGACTTCTGGTTGGTGCAGCAGAGTCATCAGACAGAGTTGCTGTGGGCGAGCAACAAGGAGGGACTGCGTCAAGCGTGAGTGCGCCACCAGCCTGTGGCAGGTGAGGCCGCGTGCTAACAGGCAGTACCTTGGACCCATGGTTCTGCGTAACTGTAGTGTCCTGCTCAGTTGTCTGACGGTGCCGCAGTGCGTTCAGCATGAGGTTGGTTTCGATAGTCAATGTCCAAGGCTGTCACCTTAGTGATATTCGTGCTAGGCTTGCATGTGCTTGAAAAACCCGAGACACGTGCGTGCAAAACCAGGTGTGTACAATTTGCAGGGGACTAGAGCTGCGCGTGGTTGGATGCCGTCCGAGGTCCAGTGACACCCCTGGCCTGCCGCTCAGGGACGCTCTTGCTGCGTGCAGGCCCGCACGCTGCATCTGCTGAGAGCCCCTAAGCAATGAGGAGAGAGTGAGGTGGCGGCAGCAGCATGCCGCCATGCAGGCGCCCTCTTTAGCTGACTGTGCAGCACTTGAAACATGCAAAGTTGCTTTGACACAAGCACAGTGCTTGGTTTAGCAGCTGTGGAGCGACATGATCATCCGTGGTCATAAGCTGTTGCCCCGGCACATCATTTCACAGCTATGATGGTGTCTCAGGTGAATCATAGAGGCGCTGCATGGGCGCAGCTGCTGCAAATTGACATTCATTGCGGCACATTGCGCCTGCGCATCAACTAGGTGTAGTATTAGTGCTGTACAAATGTGACTGAGAAGCGCTGCGGCACACGGGAGTGCGCTGAGTAGAACACGCAGGACTGAGGTACGTACTGTATAGAGACGTCAGTTCTCATGTCTACTATGTTTAAACAACAGTCCAATTTTGCGGACCTGCACATGACAGCACCTGCCAGGCTTTGCACTCATTCACAGTTGCCACATATGCCAGCTCTGGCAAACTCGAAACTGGCTGTGAACGGCCACTACAGCAGCAGATACCAATTACATGCCCTGTGCGCAAAGCGCTTTCACTCACTGAGCCTGCATTGCCCTCCACCACAGCTTATTACGTTCGCATATGAACATGAGCAGAGATGTTGCACGCCAAGCAGTGCTCAAGACCCATCCCTTGCCTCTCATGCACTACACTCTCCGCCTGCAGGATGTGCAACACGCAGGGTGTCCAACACAGCATCACCTGCCTCTCTGATACCCTAAAGTCCCCTCCTCTCTCCCGGAGTCCATAACGCAATTGCAGTCGTCGTCTGGGTATGCCCCAGCGGACAACTCCACGTGCACCAATATATGCGACCCGGTCCGCACGTGCTTTACAATCTGCAAGGTAGTTCCTGATGCAGGTACGTCTGCAAAGCGCAGTTGCCCCGTCGTCCAGCCAGCACTTTTGCCCCCCACGCACCTGCCGACTCCCTGCCTCAAGTGGCCCGCCTCTATGCAAAATCACCATAATCACAGCGAACTGGGGTGACGGACAACCAGTGCCCGGTGACGTCTGAAGGCAAGGACATAGCAATTTCTACTTCAGACTCCCCAGCATGTTCCCTTCCCAGACACCTCTGCGGTCAACCACGTGCACCTGACTCATAGCTAGACCCTCTACGCAGCACTTTGGCAAGACCTGCACATCCGCCGCATGGCAAGACCCGACAGAAGGCGCACGGTCAACAGACCAGCTGAGGCCCCTCAGGCCGCGCCCGCAACCGCCACGCCGCGCTCCGCCTTCATCATCTCGATGAACTGCTCAAAGCACACGTCGGAATCGTGCGGGCCGGGTGACGCCTCCGGGTGATACTGGATGCCCATGGCCTTGAGCGGCCGCGCGAGCATGCCCGCGCACGTGCCGTCATTGAGGTTGATGTGCGAGACCTCAATGTCCGCGGGCAGCGTCTTCGGGTCCACTGCAAAGTTGTGGTTCTGCGCGCTGATCTCGATGCGCCCTGCGCGGGTGCCGGCAAACTGCTGTCGCCGTGACAATGACCCTGTACATTCAGCATGCATCAATCTTGCCACAAGTGCCCTTGCTCCAAGCAACGTGCACACTGCTTACAGACAGCTTGAATGCATTCTGTCCGCTTCGACGCATACTACAGCATGCTCACAACGCTCTGATGCAAGGCCTCTGCGACTGCGAATGACCAAACTCGTCACAGCATGCTGACATGCAAGCGTATCACATGCTACCTACCGCTCAGCCCACCCACATGCGCCGCTTCTCCACAACCAATGCATGTAAGCTCACGGAGAGCGCCAGCAGGTTGCATTGCAGCTGACCCCACGCGTGGGTGCTGCGTGAAGCGCGGGCGGGCGGGGCAGCGGCGCGCACCGGTGTCGTTGAAGCGGATGGGGTGGTTGCCCCCGTGGTGCCCGAACTTGAGCTTGAAGGTGGCGCCGCCCACGGCCTGGCCCAGGATCTGGTGGCCCATGCAGATGCCAAACACGGGCTTCTGGCCCAGCACCTCCTGCACATTCTTCACCGCGTACGGCACCGCGCTCGGGTCGCCCTGCAGGCAGCGGGGCCCCAGCGTGAGCACGCTCGATTGATTGCCCTGCTCTCCAGCCTTCTTCGTGTCACTGCCAGGCCTTGTTCATCCGCACTCTCCTTTGATGCTGCAAGTGCGGCTTGGCTGGACGGCGCCGTATGTCCTGCCCGCCGTGGGCTGTCCCGCGAGGCACTCTGCCCGCCACGCTCGGCAGAGCGTCCCCCATCATCGTCATGTGACAGCAGCCAGGCCAAGCTGGCAACTTGCACTGCCTGCCTGGCAGCGCCCACAGCCAAAGCGGCGCGCACCGGCCCGTTCGACAGGAAGATGCCGTCGGGGTTCATCTCCAGGACCTTCTGCGCGGGGTAGTCCGCTGGCACGACGGTCAGGCGGCAGCCGAAGGCTGCCAGGCGCCGCAGGATGTTGTGCTTGATGCCGTAGTCGTACGCGACCACCTGCAGGCACGCTCGCAGGGCTCATGTGCGCGCAGGCCCGCTGTGGCCGACCCTGCCAAACGCTTGCCGGAATGCCTGGTGCTACATCTTGTCTGTGGCAATACAGCACATACGGCACAACCAGACACAAGCCCACAGAAAGCTTTGCATGAGTGCACCATCGGCGCACGTCGCAGGGTCTTGCCAGACAGGTGAGAAGGGAGAAGCAAGCCGTGCGCGCACGTGGAAGGGCTTGGCGCCGTTGGAGGCGCGCGCCATGGGGCTGAACTCCCACTCGTCCTCCGTGGGGTCCTTCCACTCGTACGGCTCCTTGCAGGATACCTGTCAGCAGCCAGCGTCAGCCGACTTCAAGACACGCATACTCCCACAGGTGCAGAGACAGCTACAAAAACATGTTTCCCCCTGCGCTAATTCTCCTCACACCGTGTCTGGCATGCAAGCAGGCCGCACGCTGCAAACCATATACCTGCGCACAGCGCCCAATGCCCCTAACAACCAAGCATATTCGGTCTAGGAAGGGCTGAGAACTCTGCCAACCGCAAATTGCATGGCAAAAGCTCCAGTGCTGCAAGCCCCGCGGCCGCACCTCCTTGATGAGATCCTTGCCGACGATGGTCCAGCCCTTACACCGCGCCACCAGGTCATCGACAGGTACGCTCAGGTCGTCGCAGATGACACCGTTCAGGCAGCCCGTGTCGCGCAGGCGCATGGTGATGGCGCGCGTGTCCACATTGGCAATGCCTGGGCCCCCAACCAACCCCGTTTCAGCTGGGGTGGATGTGCTCATGCTAACTAATGGCAAATCCATATACATGCAAATTTGGCAACATTGCTGGGCTGTAACATAGGCAGATGCTCAAACCTTATGTAACACTACACACGTGACACCAGCAACACAGCAAAGCACCCAAATAAAGTGTCATGCGAGGACACAGGTGGGCTCATACTGACAGTCCACAGACGGGCGCGCAGGCTGACAGAGTGTCCGCACCTACTACGCCCTGTTCTTTGCAGTACTGGTCGAGCGTCTTTGTGGAGCGGTAGTTTGACACGACGCACGACAGGTCGCGCACGACGATCCCCCCCACGTGCGCCTTCTCCGACTCCATGTCCCCTGCGCCATGCATAGGACATTGCAACGCCAGCAGCCACCTCAAGAACGGTCTGCGCTCCCACGCGCTTTGATGCAGCCCAAACAAAGCCCGTCACGTCCTGACAGCGATGAAGGGTGCAAAACATGGACGTGTCAGTATGGAAAATCAATCTCACCGCGCACGCAGCGGCACATCGGCCGGGAGGCTGCTGTTGGGACGCTGGTTCAGCGGCCAAGCAGCTCTGTAGCACACGCTTCTCACTTAATCCGCAAGTCGTATTGCGCCTGCGCCTGTGCGCAGCGGGCGCCAGACCTAATGTAGGGCAGCTGCGCACCAAAGTTCACGCCCACGTTGCCAATGTGCGGGTGCGTGTACACCACGAACTGGCCCTTGTACGACGGGTCTGTCAGGATCTCCTGGTAGCCCGTGATCGAGGTGTTGAAGACCACCTCGCCGAGCTGCGTGCCGCGCGCCCCAAACGCCCGCCCCAGCCAAACGGAGCCGTCCTCCAGGACCAGGCGCGCGTCGGCGGCAGCCCAAGGCGGCCCAGCGCTGCTGATGGCCGCACGCACAGCGCAAAGCCGCTGCCTGCGCTGTGCGGAGGCTGGCCGCCTGCAGGCGCACCTCTGCTGGGGCCTGAGCTGCAACGCTGCTGGCACCGTCAGGCAGGCACGCACAGGCTGCCGCGTCTGCAGTGCGCTGCACGAGCCAGGCGCCGCAGCCTGCCGCGACAGCAGCTGCACGTCCATTGCTGCTGCACCTAGACTGCCAACCGCTCCCACAATAAGTGCGCACAGCAATGCCAGTCACGACTCGTTCCCGGCAAGCGTTCACGTGCAGTTTCTGCAGAAACTCTTCACGTGCTTCTTCTTCTGCTCTGCGCCCTGCCCTGGACCCTCCTTCAACCTGCCATCCGCCCCCGCAAGAGGCCTGAACAATCTCCCACACAGGTTGCAGAGGTGCAAGTAGCATAGCCTCTGCAGGTGGTTGCTGCAGGAGTGCGACAGTATGCGCGGCAGCCTGTCTCACAGCAGGCCGTGCCTGGCCGAATGTGGCAGGGCAGAGCGTTCGCGGGGCAGGCCAGGCGCGTCCGTGGTCACGTGCCGTAGCGCAGGGGACAACCGCGACCGACGGATAATCCTGCCTGGCCAAGGCAACGAGCAGCAGCGGCAGAACAGCCGCCTCATCCTGCCCGGTGCGTGCCCGCCCGACAGTGGCTTGCGTGCTTCAGCTGCATGCCAGCCACACTGCAGCTCTTTCTTTCCAGCAGCCCAAGTGTGGCTGCTGAAAGCCTTCTGCATTCACGTCAAGCTTTGCATGTAACGCTGTGAACAAGCACTATCCTGTGCACCCCACCGCGCTTGGCAGCTCGCCGCAGCTCCAGCGCCCTCACACGCTGGCACTCAGCCCCCGCGCCTGGGGCGAGCGTCTGCGCCGCCGCCTGCAGGGCAGCAGCAGCGCAACGGCGGCGGCAACGGCGGCGGCAATGGCGGCGGTAATGGCGGCGGCCCGGCCGGCGGGAACCGCCCCACGCCACGGCTGGGCGACGGCGGCACGGCCCTGGGCCTGGACGCCAACACAGGGCAGCCGTTCAACCCTTTCCGCCCGCAGCCCGGCTTCATGGACTCGTCGCCGGGCGAGCAGGTGCCCCCGCACCCGGCCGCCGCCCAGCCTCTGCAGCCCTCCGCATGGGGGCGCGGCAGCGGCCCCGGCGGCCTGCGGCGCGCGCTGCCGGCACTCCGGCACACGCACCGGCTCCGGCACTCCGGCACGTGCACCGGCTTGGCGCCTGTGCCCGAGCTGTCTTGCCTGCAGGCCTGCGCTGCCAGGTCACGGACACTCAGGCGGTGCAAGTCCGGGCAGGAGTTTGAGGCGGCGGAGGACCCACTGGCGTTGCTGGACCGCCTGCGCGCCGATGCGGGGCCGTGGCACGAGCTGGCCAAGACGCTGCCCGCGCTCGCGCGCGCGGGCATCGACGCAACCGCCGTGGAGGCTGAGACCGGGCTGGAGCGCGCGCGGCAGAACACGTGGGCCGTTGCGGAGCAGGCGCGTGCGCACCGGGCGCCTCAGCGCATGGCATGCCGCCTGGCCTGCATGCTGCGTGCGGGCATGCTGCAAAGTGTGGTGCGGACATTTGAGGCTTGTGGAGTCGGCGCTTCCGTCTGTGCTCTTAAGAGGCTGTTCTCAAAGCGTAGGAAAGGTGCGTGGCGGGAGAACATCTTGATGCTTTTATCGTGATCACTGTCGCATAGGCATGAGTTGGGCATGCTGGCCAGGGGCCCTAGCACTGCGAGCGCCCAGGCGCACGCGCAGCGCTCGCTGCAGCGCCCAAAGGCATTCGGCTGTCACTGACGTGAGCGGCGCGCGCCCGCCGCGGCGCAGGTGTACGAGTCGCTGGCGCGCTCGGGCGAGGTGTCGGAGCAGGAGCTGGCCTACTTCGACCCGGAGGGCGGCGAGGACCTGCTGTATGGCCTGCGCTTCCTGGCCATCGCGCAGCGCCCGGCGCTCGCGCGCTACATGGTCGCGGAGCGCATGGACGCCTCGGTGCCCCCCTCGGGCGAGCGGCCTTGCCTGTGGCGGGATGACCATTTCGTGCGGAAGCAGGCGCCTACCTTGCCAGCTGCGTCGTGGACGTGCGGCCGCCGTGGCCCGCCCGAAAGTCTGCCAGGCGAG